>Ga0209317_1001351_pt1 | contig 21874 bp, 19 predicted proteins | sample RifGroB2_FD_183994 | JGI IMG/M metagenome (GOLD analysis project Ga0209317, IMG submission 183994) | Soil microbial communities from Rifle, Colorado, USA - Groundwater B2 (SPAdes) (version 2) | ecosystem: Environmental > Terrestrial > Soil > Unclassified | place: Rifle, Colorado | collected...
GCCTTTTCTTCAACGTCGAATAAACAGCTCTTTTTTAGCCTGGAAAACAGCGGCTCCCCCTTTCCCGATATGGCGCCTTCCACCACGACCTGCGCCATTGCCTAAACGGGCGGGAAAGCTTTATGCAGCACCTCGATGTGCCGTTTGATCTAAGGAATAGCACAGGGTGTGCCAGCCGGATCGACCAGCACAAGTACCTGTAATCGCAAATTTTTTCACATGGCGCCTACCAGGGAATCCGGGGGTGCGTACTTTAATGCAGCAGACTTGATTAATTATTAAGCAGCCTGGGGAGGGACTGGAGGGGGCTGGGATGCGGCAGCCGCAGCAGGCGCTGCTCGTTTTAGGGCGGGACGCGCTCCGGCCGCAGCGGCTGCGGGGCTCGAGGCGCCCGGGAAGGCCTTATTCGGCGGAGGGGAAGAACAGGGGGGGGATCTCCTCTGGGGGGACCGGTCTGCTGAACAGGTAACCCTGGTACAGGTCGCAGCCGTTCCTGGTCAGGAAGTCGAGCTGAGGCTGGGTCTCGACCCCTTCTGCGATCACCTGGAGCTTCAGCGTGTGGGCCATCTCGATGGTGGCGACCGTGATGGCCGCGTCGTCGGGGTCCGTGGTGATGTCCTTGATGAAGGTGCGGTCGATCTTCAGCACGTCGAGCGGAAAGCGCTTCAGGTAGGAGAGCGAGGAAAACCCGGTGCCGAAATCGTCGATGGCCAGTCTCACCCCCATCCCCTTCAACGCCTGCAGGGTTTTCACGGTCTTCTCGGTGTGCGCCATCAGCACCCCTTCGGTCAGCTCGAGCTCCAAAAGCCCCGGGTCGAGCCCGCTCTCCTTGAGAATGGAGGTCACCGTCTCCAGCAGCTCGTTTTTCATGAAATGCTGCCCCGAGATGTTCAGCGCCAGGGTGACCGGCGGCAACCCGGCGTCGAGCCAAAGCTTGTGCTGGCGGCAGGCATGCCTCATCACCCACTGGTCGATCTGGATCACCAGCCCGATCTCCTCGGCAAGCGGGAGAAAGCGGCAGGGCTCGACCATGCCGAGCTCCCTGCTCTTCCAGCGCACCAGGGCCTCGATACCGACCACCTGCCCGCTGCGGCTTGAGACCTGCGGCTGGTAGAAGACGGTGAATTCCTCGTCCTTGAGCGCCTTGTGCAACTGGCTCTCCAGTATGATCCGCTCCAGCGCCTTCGCGTTCATCGACTCGTCGTAAATCTGGTAGCCGTTTCTCCCCTGCTCCTTGGCCTGATACATGGCGCCGTCGGCGTTCCTGATCAGGTCGCTGGCGGTTGTCGCATCGAAGGGGTAGAGGCTGATGCCGATGCTGGTGGAGACGAACACCTCCTGCCCCTCCAGCGCGTACGGCACGCAGACCGCCTCCAGTATGCGCCGCGCCACCTTGGCCACATCCTGGAAATGGTCGATATCGGAGAGCATGATGGTGAACTCGTCCCCTCCAAGGCGCGACACCAGCGAGGGGGGGCACTCCTCGTCAGCGCGGGCTAAGCAGTCGCTTCGGCGCACGCAGCGCAGGAGCCGGTCCGCCACGTCCTGCAGCAGCCTGTCCCCGACGCCGTGCCCCAGGGTGTCGTTGACCAGCTTGAAGCGGTCCAGGTCCAGGAACAAGACGGCGAGCATCCTGTCGTTTCGGTTGGCGAATACCAGCGCCTGCTCCAGCTGTTGCATGAAAAAACGGCGGTTCGGCAGCCCGGTGAGGGCGTCGTAGTAGGCGAGCAGCCGGATCTGCTCCTCGGCGTGCTTTCTCTCCGTGATGTCCTGGATGGTTCCGGTGAGGCAGACCGGCTCCCCCCCCTCGTCCAGGACCGTTACCAGCTCGGCGTGCAGGGTGCGCTCCTCCCCCTCCAGAAGAATCCGGTAATCGAAGCTCAACGGGGAGCGCTTGGCTACCGCGTCGTCGATGGAGCTGCGCACGAAGCTGCGGTCCAGGTGGTGCACCGGGTCGAGGATGGGGTTCCCCTCGCTCCTCGTCCCGTCGATGCTGCAGATGCTGTAGACCTCCTCGGAGCAGCGGATCTCGCCGGTGGCGAGGTCCCACTCCCAGCTCCCGATGTGGGCCAGGCTCTGGGCGTGGGCCAGCCCCGCCTTGCTCTCCCTGAGCTGCTCCAGCGCGCCGCTGGCCCGCAGCATGTAACTCACCCGGTACCCCAGGATGTGCCAGTTGATCGGCTTGGTGATGAAATCGGTGGCCCCCGCCTCGTAGGCGCAGTCGATCGACTCAAGATCGTCCAGGCCGGTCATCATCAGCACCGGGGTGTCGCGGCCGACCGCCGTGCGCCGGATGGCGCTGCAGACGTAAAACCCGTCGATGCCGGGCATGACGACGTCCAGTAGCACGATGTCCGGGGCGTGCAGCTCGAAGGTCTCCAGCGCCTGCTCTCCCGTTTCCGCGTCACAGACGCAGAACCCGGAGTGCTCCAGGGTCTCCCTGGCCAATAACCGGATGGCCTGGTCGTCGTCCACCACCATGACCAGGGGGGTGCTCCGCTTCGATTTTCTGGTCAGCATAACGAGCCTCCCCGCAGGGCATCCCGGACCATGCGGTATTCCTCTTCCACCTGCATGAGTAGCGGCAGGGCCCCCTCGGTGGAGCCTGCGCGCCCGAGCGTCTCCAGTTTCATGCATACGCCTGCCAGCCTGAGCGCTCCCAGGTTGGCGCTGCTCGATTTGAAGCTGTGCGCCGCGGCCTTCAACTTTTCCGCATCGCCGCCGGATTCCGCCTCCCGCATGGTCTGCAGCAGGGTCGGGGTGCCGGCCAGGTACAGGTCGACCACCTTGCGCAGGATCTCCAGGCCGCGGTTCCCCGGCAGCGTCCGTATCATCTCCAGCGCGCCGGCCATCCTGTCCCGGGAGATCACCTTGCTCGACCAAGGCATCTGCGCCGCCTGCCGGGCGTCGTAGGGGTCGCGCTCCGTGGAGGTGTGCAGGTGCTTGCCGATCACCCTGGAGAGCTGGTCCCGGCTGAAGGGCTTGGAGAGGTAGTCATCGGCTCCCGACTCCAGGCAGGCGATGCGGTCCCCTTTCATGGCGTATGCCGTGAGGGCTACGATGGGAACGCGCGCAGCCGACTCCTCTTGCCACTCCCTGATCCTCCTGGTCGCCTCCAGCCCGTCCATCACCGGCATCTGGCAGTCCATGAAGACCAGGTCGTAGCTGGTGCGCTGCACCGCTTCAAAGGCGAGCAGGCCGTTTTCGACCACCTCCACCCTGCACCCCAGGCTCTCCAACATCCCCTTGCCGACCTCCTGGTTCACCTGGTTGTCCTCGACCAGGAGCACGTGCCGGGAGCGCCGGAGCGTGGCCCAGCCGGCACCCTCCGTCTCGCCTTCGGCCTGCTCCTCCATGCCGAGCGCGCCGACCAGCGCCGCGTACAGCCCGCCCTGGCGCAGGGATTGTTTCACGAAGGGGACCACCCCGATCCGCAGCATGCGCCCGTCCTGCGCGGCATCGGCCGTCTCCGTCAGCAGCACGAGCCGCACCGAGCGTCCCGCCGGGACGCTGCGCAGCGTCGCGGCGAGCTCCATGCCGTCCGTGCCCGCCACGCTATGATCCACGATGGCCAGGTCAAAGGGGGCGGCCACCAGCCTGCAGAGCGCGCCCGGTGCGTGTTCCGCGCACTCCACGTCAATGCCCCACCCCGTCATCAGGTCCAGCAGGGTGTCCCGCGTGCCGGAGGCGTCCGCCGCCACCAGCGCCCTTTTGCCTCGCAGCGCCGTGCAGCTGCGCTCCGGGCACGGCGCCACGCAATGGGGCTGCAGCGAAACGGTGAAGGAGAAGGTCGAGCCGCGCCCGGGCTCGCTGGCCACCCCGAGCACCCCGCCCATCAGCTCGGTCAGCTGCCTGGCGATGGTCAGGCCGAGCCCGGTCCCGCCGTACCTGCGGGTCATCGACTCGTCCCCCTGGGCAAAGTGCTTGAAGATGCGCACCTGCGCCTCCGGGGTAATCCCGATACCCGTGTCGCTGATGCTGATCCGCACCACGCCGGGCCTTTGTTCCATCGACAACGCCAGCCTGACCGACCCCTGCGGGGTGAACTTCAGCGCGTTGGCGAGCAGGTTGACCATGACCTGACGCAGGCGACCGGGATCCCCCTGGAACATGCGCGGCACCCCGGCTTCGACGCCGAAGGAAAGCTCCAGCCCCTTCTTCGCGGCATCCTCGGTGAACATGGCGACCGCATCTGCCGTCACCTGGTGCAGATCGAACGGGATCACCTCCAGCTCCATCCGCCCCGCCTCGATCTTGGAAAAATCGAGTATGTTGTTGATGATGCCGAGCAGCGCCTCTCCCGAGCGCCGCACCGTATCGACGAAGCGGGACTGCTCCCTGGTGAGGTCCGTGCTGAGCAGCAGCTCGGTCATGCCGAGCACCCCGTACATCGGCGTCCGTATCTCGTGGCTCATCTGCGCCAGGAAGTCGGATTTGGCGCGGTTTGCCGACTGCGCCGACTGCATGGCGCGCCTCACCCCCTCCAGGCTCTCCTCTAGTTGCCGGTTCACGTCGCAAAGCTCCTGCGTCCTCTCTGCCACCTCCAGCTTCAGTTCCTCGGAGTGCAGCGCCAGCCTCTCGTCGCGGATGGAGATTTCCGCCAGCATCTCGTTGAAGCAGTCGAACAGGACCCCGAGTTCGTCGTCGCTCGCGCTATGCACCCGGACCTGGTAATCCTGGCTGTGCGAGACGATCTCCATCTTCTGGGTCAGTTGATGAATCGGGTCCGAGATGAGCCGCTTGATGCCGCTGGAGAGCAGCCCGGCGAGGCCGGCCAGACCGACGGCCGCGCCAAGGAACAGGGCACAGGCGAAAAGGAGCAGGGAGCGGGGTTGCGCCGGCAAGGAGACCAGAGTGATAAAACAGACGAAACCGAGCGAGAGGGCGAGTAGCAACAGCGCATTGCAGCCGAGAAGCAGCGTCATCAGCTTCGCCTTGAGGCAGCTTTTTCCCGACCAAGGACCCGTCACAGCTCCCCCTTCGCCCGGCGCCGGCAGGATTTTAGGAGGCAGCGCTCCCTTCGGAGGCGCTGCCTAATGATACCCGGGACATGGACGTTAAAACTCTACAATGTTTCGTTTGGATTTCAAGGACGGCGGGAGGCTGCGGCAAGGGAGACGAAATTGGCAATGATGGCATGCGAGGCCGCGTTAAACCGGATTTCGGCGGCGAGGAAGCCGGAGAGGAAATCGGTGGGTGGTGTAGAGAGGGTGTCCCAGGCAGCGACGATGGCGCGGTCGACTTCCGGGTGGAACTGCACCCCGTAGGCGCAGCTTCCCAAGCGGAAGGCCTGCGCGGGACAGGCGGCCGAGCCGGCCAGAAGCGTTGCGCCGGGAGGTACGCTAAAGCTGTCGCTGTGGAGTTGGAAGGTCACGAAGGGAGTCGGCACGCCGCGAAAAAGCGGGTCCGCCATCCCCTCACGGTTCAGTTCCACCAGGCACACCCCCTTCTCGCCATGAGGCGAGCGGGAGCTGACCACCCCGCCGGCCAGATGCGCCAGCAGCTGACCGCCCAGGCAGATCCCGAGAAGCGGGGTGCCGCCCTGAAGCGCCTGGTCCATGAAGGAGAGCACCCGTCCCAGGTGAGGGTATTCCTGCGTGTCGTGCACCCCCATTTCCCCGCCGAGGATGATGACACCGGTGAGTTCCGACTGCTCGGGGTAAGCCTCTTCGCGGTACCCTGCGACGGTCAGGAAGGGGTGCCCGGTCGAGGAGAGGAGCCTGCTGCAATCGCCGGGCGGGCATTGCGGGTCATTCTGTACGATCAGGAACATCTCGCATCCTTTCAGGTTCTTTAACGGTGATTTCACCCCGCTCCCCGAAGCTGAGCGGCGAATCAGGGAAGTCCTCGGCGGAGAGCCTCCGCATGAGGCGCAGGGCGCGCCGCTCGGGATCCGGAGCGGGGGCGCTGAGCGGCCTCTGCCGGAAGGAATCGACGGACCCTTGCAGGAAGGCGCCATCCGGCGCGAGCTGCACGGTCAATAGCGGCGCGTAGCCGCTCTCTCGCGTCACGCTCACCCCGCCGAAGGTAGCGAAGTTTCCCAGGCTGTAGGCGATCAGTCGGCCGCCGTACAGTTCCATGGCGCGCGGCACATGCGGTCCGTGGGCTACGATGAGGTCGGCGCCGCGGTCGACGGCATCGTGCGCGAAGCGTATCAGGTCGCCGCGCGGCTCGTCCAGGAAGCGCTCCATGCCGGGGACGATGTGCAGCGCGCCGCGCCCCTCGGCGCCTGCGTGGATGGAGAGGATCAGGATGTCATAGCTGTCGGCGGCCCGTGAGATCTCCTTCAGGGCCCGCGCCGGGAAGACGATGGAGCGCGGGGGGGGGCCGAAGGAGAGCGAGATCACGCCGACCCGGACCCCGCGCACCAGGAACTCCGCGATTTCGCCGCTTTTGCTGGAGAAGGCGACGCCCGCGCCGGCAAGCATCCCTTTGGTCGAGGCGAGGCCGGGCCTGCCGAAATCGAGCGCGTGGTTGTTGGCGAGCGAGACCATGGAGATGCCGGCCTCCTTGAGGTTCCGGACGTAGGCGGGCGGAGTGCGAAAGAGATAGCTCCTGCCCGCAACGGCCTCCTTGGCAGGCTTGCCGCCTGCGCACAGCGTCCCCTCCAGGTTCGCCATGGCGATGTCGGAGCGTTTGAAGAGAGGGACGGCGGCGGAGAGGAGCTCCCTGCCGCCGTGCCGCGGGAGTGTCGGCGTGGGGAAATCGCTTCCCATCATGATGTCGCCCACCGCCGTCACCGAGATCGCCTCCGCCGCGCGTGCGGGCGCAGCCCCCGGGGAAAGGGAAATGAGCAGCAGGGCTGCGGCGAGGAGCAGGGACCGTGAAGCATGGAGAGTCGAGGTGATCAGAATAAGAGCCCTTCCCCCTTCCGAAGCAGCCCCTCGGCGACCACCTCTACCACGTCCCTGACCCGCACATGCCCGGCCCCCCTGTCCTTCAGGCCGTCCTCGATCATGGTCATGCAGTAGGGGCAGGCGACGCAGACCGTGTCGGGGTTGCCGGCCAGCGCCTCGTCCACCCGGGCGTGGTTCACCCGCTCGCCGATGAACTCCTCCATCCACATGCGCCCCCCGCCGGCGCCGCAGCAAAACGAGTTCTTCCCGTGGCGCTCCAGCTCCCGGGGAGCCGTGCCGGTGACCGCCTCGATCACCCCGCGCGGCGCATCGAAGACGCCGTTGTGACGGCCGAGGTAGCAGGGGTCGTGGTAGGAGATCCTGCCCGGGCTCTTGTCGGAGCCGTCCAGCTTGATGCGCCCGTCCTGCACCAGTCCGGCGATCAGTTCCGTCTGGTGCACCACCTCGAGCTCCAGGCCGTACTGGCGGTAGTCGTTTTTCAGCGTGGTGAGGCAGTGCGGGCAGAGCGTGATCACCTTGGCGACGCCGCGCTCCCGGAACAGATCGACGTTCTCCCGGGCCATCCTATCGAAGAGGAACTCGTTGCCGAGCCTTCTCAGGCTGTCGCCGCAGCACTTCTCGTCCTTGCCGAGGATGCCCCAGGAGACCCCCGCCGCGTTCAGCACCGTGGCGAGCGCCACCGTGACCTGCTTGGCGCGGGAGTCGAAAGAACCGGCGCAGCCGACGTAGAGCAGGTACTCGGTCTCGCCGGCGACAAAGGGGCGCACCTGCATGGTGGAGACCCACTTGCTCCGCTCGCCCGGGGCGATGCCCCAGGGGTTCGACCTCTGCTCCATGTTCTCGAACAGGTTCAAAAGCTCCTCGGGAAAGCGCGACTCGGTCTCCACCAGGTGCCTTCTCATCTTGATGATCTTCGGCATCTGCTCGATCAGCACCGGGCACGCCTGCATGCAGGCGCCGCAGGTGGTGCAGGACCAGATGGCATCCTCGGTGTTGGTCCCCTCCCCTTCCGCGCCTATCAAGGGGAGCGTCCCCTGCCTCCCCTCCCTGAGGGCGTGGCTGTTTTCCAAGAGGTTCACCTTGATGGCGTGCACGATCTGGCGCGGGTTCAAGGGCTTACCGGTGCAGGTCGCAGGGCAGGCGGCCTGGCAGCGGCCGCACTCGGTGCAGCTGTAGGAATCGAAGAGGTCCTTCCAGGTGAACCGCTCCACGCTCCCCACCCCGAATACCTCACCCTTTTTGAAAGTCTCGCGCGGCTGGGTGGCCGGCCAGCCAAGGCTCCCCAGGTAGCAGTTGGGGATGGCGGTCAGGATATGCATGTGCTTGCTGTGCGGCAGGAAACAGATGAAAGCGAGCAGCACGAGGGCGTGCAGCCACCACGATATCAGCTCGACGGAGCCAAGGATCGAGGCATGCGGCGCCAGGAAGCCCGCGACCAGGCCGGAGACCGGCATGGCCGAGGCGGCAGCTTGGCGCCCCTGCGCGATGATCGCCCCGTGCATCCCGAGGTAGGCGAGCATCAGGAGCGCTATGAAGGAGAGGATCAGGAACGCCTCCGGGCTCCTCGCCTTGACGTAGAGGCTGTCCAGATAGGGGGGCTTCACGATGAGCCTTCTGCCTAAGGAGAGCGCGATCGCCACCAGGGTCATAAGCGACACCAGGTCGAAGGCGAAAAGCAGGGGGCGGTGCAGCGCTTCGGGGAGCAGGGCGAGGCTCACGGACGGGAACACCCCGCTTATCAGGAACTCGGCGTTCGCTACGGCGAGCATCATGAAGGACCAGAAGATGACGAAGTGGTTCAGCCCGAACGGCTTCTTGAGGACGCGCCACTGGGCGAAGGCGTACAGCAGCATCTCCTTGACGCGGGCGGCCGGGTGATCGAACCTTTGCTCCGGCTGTCCGAAGAGGACCAGCGAGAAGCGGCGATACACGCTCCAGCAGAAAAAGGCGAGCGAGGCGACCAGAAGCGTCGTGAAGATGGCTTGATGCGGCATCATAGGGGTACCTCTTTATGAGATGCGGCGCGGCTCACGACCTGGCGGCCTTGAGCGCCCGGAGCCTGCTGGTGAGCGCGGGAATGATCCGGAACAGGTCGCCGACGATGCCGTAGCTTGCCACCTGGAAGATGGGGGCCTCGGGGTCGCGGTTGATGGCGATGACGACGTCGGAGTCCTGCATGCCGACCAGGTGCTGGATGGCGCCCGAGATGCCGCAGGCGATGTAGACCTTCGGGCGCACCGTCTTTCCGGTCTGCCCCACCTGCCGGTCGGGAGGCATCCATCCCGCATCGACCGCGCTCCTTGAGGCGCCGACCACGCCGCCCAGCACATCGGCCAACTCCTGGAGCATGGCGAAGTTGTCCTTGCCCATCATCCCACGACCGCCGGAGATGATGAACTCGGCACCCGCTATGTCGACATCCTTGGTGCCGCCGTCCATCAGTATCTGCAGCACCTTGACCTGGATCTCCTCCTCGGTCACCGGCACGGCCTCCCTGACGATCTCGCCTTTTGCCTCCGGGTCGAAGGGGGGCATGGCCATGACGTGCGGCCGGACCGTCGACATCTGGGGGCGGAACTTGTCGCAGACGATGGTCGCCATGATGTTGCCGCCGAAGGCGGGGCGGGTCTGCATCAGGTTCCCCTTCTCGTCGATGGAGAGCCCGGTGCAGTCGGCGGTAAGCCCGGTGCCGAGCACCGTGGCGACCACGCCGGCCAGGTCGCGTCCGAGGCCGGTGGCCCCCATGAGGATCACCTCGGGGCGGTATTTTTCCACCAGGGCGCAGACGCCGCGCTGGTACGACTCGGTGCGGTAATGGCGCAGCACCGGCGCGTCCATCAGGTACACCTTCTCGGCGCCGTAACCGATCGCCTGGCGGCAGAGCTCCTCCACGCCGTCACCCATGACCACGGCGCAAAGCGGCGCCTTGCGTGCGTCGGCGAGTTCCTTCCCTTTGCCGAGCAGCTCCCAGGAGACCTTGGCCGCCTCTCCCTCGGTCTGCTCGATGAAGACCCAGACCCCGCTGTAGACGGCAAGCCGTTTCCTGAGCGCGGCCTCCTCGGGGTCCTCCTCAGGGACCTCGGGGGGAGCGGCGCCCGCGAGTTGCTCCAGGATTTCGAGCTCCTCCGGGGTGAAGGACATCTGCAGCGCCTGCACCGGACAGACCTTGACGCACTTGACGCAGCCGATGCAGCGCGAGGGGTCGATGATCGGCTCGCCCGCGTCGTTCATCTGGATGGCATCGACCGGGCAGACGCTCTGGCAGCGAGCTCCGCAGGCGATGCACTTGTCTTCCAGCAGGGCCGCCTTACCGCGCGGCTTCTTCGGTGCTTTCACAGCTTCTGTCATGAGGGTCCCTATATATACTTACTGCGGCAGAGTCGGTTGGCCGACGCCGGGAGCGGGGCACTCACAGGGCGAGCAGGTCCTTCTCCAGCATCTTGTCTATCAACAGTTGCGCGGCCCCCTCCGGGTCGTTCGCCCCGTCGCCGAGCATCTCCCCCTGGGAGCGCTGGGGCGAAAAGATCTTGCTCACCCAGGTGGGCGACCCCTTGAGGCCGATGCCGTTCACGTCCAGGCCGAGGGTGGCGTTGTCCCAGAGCTCCACCTTTGCGTCCGAGGACTCAAGACGCATGGCGACGGTCGGATAGCGCGGACGGTTCAGCTCGCGCACCACCGTGAGCAGGACCGGGAGCGGCGCCTCGACCTGCTCGTGCCTCCCCTCCAGCTTTCTCCTGACCCTGATCTTGCGCCCGGACGGATCGAGCTCCTCCACCCGGTCCACCAGGGTGAGCTGCGCGAAATGCAGGCGCGTCGCGATTCCCGGGCCGACCTGTGCGGTGTCGCCGTCGATGGTCTGCTTGCCGCAGATCACCACCCCCACCTCCTCCTCGGCGGCCAGCCGCTCGATGGCCGCCGCCAGCACCTTGCTGGTAGCCAGCGTGTCGGCGCCGCCAAAGACCCGGTCCGACAGCAGGACGGCGCGGTCCACGCCGAGCGCGAGCGCCTTTCTGAGCGTCGCCTCGGCGTTGGGGGGGCCCATGGAGATGGCAGCGACACGGAAGCCGAAGCGATCCTTGAGCCTGAGCCCCTCCTCGATGGCATGGGTATCGTAGGGATTCACTATGAAGGGGACACCCTCGCGGATCAGGGTGTTGGTGACGGGGTCGATCTGCACCTGCGTCGTATCGGGGACCTGTTTTACGCATACCACTACAAGCATGGAAACCTCGGATGTCTTGATGGCTTCAGGTTACGGCAGTTTTCAGGAAAACAGTTGATCCAGGTCAAGGGATGGGCAATATCCGGAAGAGTTTAACCAATCAAGCCCAATGGGCAAGCACCGCAGCCGGCCCAATTCCCCTTGCATTTTACCGACCGATCTTCTACCATCACGCGGAGCATGAACCGGAACCGCCAGCTAAAGGGGGGCGGCAGTATGGGGCGCTAACGGCGTCCCCGCCTTCAGTCGCAGTACAAACCCCGGTTGCAATCTGGTGGCCGTCCCCTTACTATTGTCACAAAAACACCCGATGTTACGGGTGGAGATACATGTCCGATAAATCCGTGGAAAAAACTTTTCTCTACCTGCTCACCCTCTCCGTACTGCTCCATCTGGCGGTCTATCAACTCATCACGCGGATCCCCCCTGGACAAGTGCAGCGCGCACAAGAGCCGACCATGGTCGATCTGACCGATCTGCCCGAACTCCCGCCCGAACCAAGGCAGATCCCCCGGAGGCCGGAACCGGCACCCGAGTTGAAAAGGTCCGCAGAAATGCCGCAGCGGGCCACCAGGGAGATATCCCCCAAACGGGAAAGCGCGATTGAAAGGATCATCCCGCCGCCCCGTAGCGCCCCGGTGGACCGTCCCGCAACGGGACCCGTCAGCCGGACTGCGGAACCGCCCCCCCCGCAAGCGGAGAAGTCGGCCAAGGCGCCGGTCACGCGCGGCGAGGGGATACTGAAACCGAAGACGGCGCAGACCCCGGACCGCTCCAGGCTTTTTCCCAGCGCGACCAGGCTGGCGCGCCTGGAGGACAGCTACCGGGAGAAATACCGTCGGGAGGTCGGACAGGGCGACACCAGCTTTCTCAACACTGACGACATCCAGTTCGGCTCGTTCCTGCGCCGCCTGGAGACCGCCATCTACGGTGTCTGGCATTACCCGCAGGCAGCCCTTTTGCGTGGCATAGAGGGGACCACCCCTGTCAGGATCACCTTCAACAGGAGCGGTGAGATCGTGCGCGTGGATTTATTGGAGACTTCGGGGAGCGTGATCCTCGATGAAGAGGTGCTGCGGACCCTGAAGCAGCTCGGCCCGATCGGATCCTTCCCCAAAGGGTACAGCGGCGAGCATTTCAAACTGATCGCCTTCTTTCATTACGGCAACGGCGGCGGCAGGCTGCGCTAGCAGCCGAGCCTCATCCTGAGAAACGCCTCGAAGTCCCCGTTGAACTCCTCCCTCTTGAGCGCCATGTCCACCGTCGCCTTCAGAAAGCCGAGCTTGTCGCCGCAGTCGTGGCGCACCCCCTCGAACCGGCAGCCGTAGATCGGCTCCTGGCGTGACAGCGTCCTGATGGCGTCGGTGAGCTGGATCTCACCCCCCTTCCCCGGCTCCTGGTTTTCCAGTATCGGGAAGATGCCGGGAGTGAGGATGTAGCGCCCGATGATGGCGAGGTCCGAAGGGGCCTCGGCGACCGGCGGCTTCTCCACCAGGTCGAGCACCTCGTAGACCCGGTTCGACAGGTGGTTGGCCCGCACGCAGCCGTAGGAGGAGATGTTCTCGATCGGCACCTGCTCCAGGGCCAGCACGGGGGAGCGGTAACTCTCGTACGCCTCCAGGAGCTGGGCGAGACACGGCTGCTGCGAGTCGATGATGTCGTCGCCCAGAAGGACGGCGAACGGCTCGTCGCCTACGAACTCCTTGGCGCAAAGGATGGCGTGACCAAGTCCCAGCGCCTCTTTCTGCCGGACGAAGAAGATGTTGGCCATCTCCGCGATCTCGCGCACCTGGTGCAGTTCCTGGTCCTTCCCCTTCTCGTAGAGCAGCGACTCGAGCTCGAAGGAGATGTCGAAATGGTCCTCGATCGCCCTCTTGCCCCGCCCGGTGACGAACAGGATCTGCTCGATGCCGGAGGCGACCGCCTCCTCGACCACGTACTGCACGAGGGGTTTGTCGATGAGCGGCAGCATCTCCTTGGGGGTCGACTTGGTCGCGGGCAGGAATCGGGTCCCGAGACCCGCAACCGGGAAAACGGCCTTTTTGACGCGCATGGCAGGTACTCCTTTTTTATCGTATCTCGTGTATATAAAATGCATCTCGAAACACCCGATCAACGCCCCCCATTAATAAAAAAACTCCGGTGGCGCTATAGGTTGCTTTCACCTTCCATCAGTTTCAGTTGCCCCTTCTCTTGGCCGACTCCAGGGTGTTGCGCAGCAGCATGGTGATGGTCATCGGACCGACTCCGCCTGGAACCGGGGTGATGGCGGAGGCACGCTCGCTTGCCGCGGCATACTCGACATCGCCCACCAGCTTCTTCTCGCCGACACGGTTCACTCCGACGTCGATCACCACGGCACCCTCCTTGATCCAGGCCCCCTTGATCATCTCCGGGACGCCGACCGCCGCGATCAGCACGTCGGCCTGCCCCACCTTGGCGGCCAGGTCGCGCGTCTTCGAATGGCAAAGGGTCACCGTGGCGTTTTGCTGCAGGCACATGAAGGCGACCGGCTTGCCGACGATGTTGGAGCGTCCGACCACCACCACTTCCTTGCCGGAAAGCTCGACCCCGGCCTCCTTCAGCATGACCATGACGCCGTAAGGCGTGCAGGGCTGGAACAGCGGCTTGCCGATCACCAGCCGGCCGACGTTGTAGGGGTGGAAGCCATCGGCGTCCTTGTCCGGCGAGATCGCCTCCAGCACACGGTCCGTGTTGATCTGCCCGGGGAGCGGCAGTTGCACCAGGATGCCGTGGATCTTCGGGTCGGCGTTCAGCTTGTCGATGAGCGCCAGCAGTTCGGCCTCCCCGGTTTCCGCGGGAAGCTTGTACTCGTCCGAGAAGATCCCGACATCGGCGCATGCCTTCTCCTTCATGGAGACGTATACCTTGCTGGCGGCGTCCTCTCCGACCAGTACCACGGCGAGCCCGGGGACGATCCCTCTTGCCTTCAATTGTGCCGTTTCAGCGCTGATCTCAGCGCGGATCTTCGCCGCGATGGCCTTGCCGTCGATGATAATTGCCATTAACTTGCACCCCTTGTACACGAGATAATAATGCGCGCCCGGCGCGAGACCGGACCCGGACCCGGCGTCTATTTTAAGTTGCAAATAATAAGTAAATTCGTGGGTTTTGTAAAGGGCTTTACCGGAGAAAGGACAAAAAAAACCCCCGTTGCCGGGGGCGCGTTGCGTGGGTTTTTAGGATGCCGAAGGGCAGCCGGCGCAGCTTCCGCCGGACGGGCAGGCGGGCGCCGCCTGCTTCGTGCCCCTTCAGGGCAAAGCCGGACTGGGAGATCAGCTTCTCGACCTCGCCACCGCAAGCGGGGCAGGCGGAAGCCGGCGCATCGGAAAATTTCTGGCGCAACTCAAAGGTGTTATTGCAGCTTTTGCATTGGTACTCGTAAAGTGGCATCGCTTGTACTACCTCCTGTTAGACATTAACGCACCTAAGACAGCGAACGGCAGTCTTAATATACGTATCCCCCCCCGCTTTTGTCAAGGGGCTTCCTCCAGGCTTTGTGTCATGGCGAACAGCAGCCGGGAGCGGTAGATGATGCCGACCACCTTCTTGCCGTCCACCACAGGGACCCTCTGGAAGCGGTGCGTCAGGAACAGTTCCGCCACGTCGCACACCCGGGCGTCCTGGGTGACCGAGATCGGCTGGTGCTCCATGATGGCGGAGATGGGGAGATCCTTGATCCTGTCGCACAGCGAGGCGAAGAAGGTTTCGTCGGAGCCGCCTGCCGGTGCCCCGTCAAAGAGCGCCGTGATGATGCTGAGCGGGGTGAGAATACCTGCCAGTCCCCCCCTCTCGTTCAGTACGATCAATCCCGGCGCCGCGTTCATGAAACTCTCGTCGCCGAAGTTGCTCTTCATGGTCCGGACAGCCTCGGCCACCGTTGTCCTAACCGAGATGGACGGCACGTCCGTTACCATAATGTCCATAGCCTTCATGAATAAAACCTCACTCTTTATTTAATAGGGAGAGGAGCGAAGCTTGGTCCACCCCTTCCACCTTGATGACCTTATGCCTTGATTTGGCGCCCGCCCTGATGCTGACCCGGGACTTCGCGATGCCGAGCGCCTTGGCGATCAGCTCGACGCACTGCTTGTTCGCCGCGTCCTCGACCGGAGGCGAGGTGAGCCTGAGCTTCAGTTCCCCGTCCTTGGGGCCGCAGATCTCGCTGCGCGAGGCCCTGGGCTGGACGTGGACGGTGAAGATGATCCCCTCCGGCGTCTGGGTGACGCGCAGCGCCTCCTCACTCATGGTCCAGCGCGAGCAGCTTGTAGTAGGTGTCCAGCATCCCCTTGAAGCCGGATTCGAACTGGACCTTCTCCCTTTTCAGCTCCTGTATCTGGTTGTTTAGCTGGATCAGCTTCTTCTCGGCGTCCGCGATGATGCGCTCCCCCTTCAGTTCCGCCTCGGAGACCGTCAGGTGAGCCTCCTTCTGCGCATTCGCCTTCATCTCCTCGGTGATGCGCTGGGCGGCCAGCATGGTCTCGCGCAGTTGTGCCTCGCGCGCCTCCATCTCGGCCATTACCGTGGCGTTGCGGTTCAGCCGCTCCTTCAGCTCGCCGTTTTCCCTGATCAACTCCTCCATCTCGCCAGCGACTGACTGCAGGAAGGCATCGACATCCTCGGGATCAAGTCCGCCGAACATCTTCCCCTTGAACTGCTGCTGCTGGATATCCATCGGCGAGATCTTCATAGCGCCTGTCCCTTCATCTGGTTGCTGAGCAGCATCAGGTAGGTGTAGGCGGTGTCGAACACGATGATCTGCACCAGGTAGATGACGGCGAACAGGACCAGCGGCGAGAGGTCCAGCATCCCGGTATTGGGCATGTAGCGGCGCACCCGCTGCAGCAACGGCTCAGTCACCCGGTAGATGAAGTTGACGATGGGGTTGTAGGGGTCGGCATTGACCCAGGAAATGACGACACTTGCCAGAAGGATGTACTTATAGATGGTTAGAAGTCCGCTTGCCAGCTCGACTATCTTTGCAAGGGCCAAGAGAATGTTGGCTAGCAGAATCATTTATCCCCCTCAAACGTTGGTTTTCGGCTTGGAAAGCTATACAGAAAATAGCTTTGTTTGTCAAGGGTGGCACAGGCGGGCCGCAGTTGGCGAAGGTCCCGGATGCAGGGGCGGGAAAAGCGGACAGGGACCAATTGATGGCGAGAGTTTGCGGAACCTCGGCCGGCGCGCCGCGGCGCCATCTCCGGGAGGGATTTAGAGGTTGACTTAACGTCCGGGATGATTTAAAACCTCTTACACAAATGAGGAAGCACCACCGTCGCTGGTGGGCGGCCTGGTCTTCAAAACCAGTGAGGGGGGTGAGAAACTTCCCTGGTGGGTTCGATTCCCATGTGCTTCCGCCAATTCACAGTTCAACAACCACCGATATAGAGCAAAAGCCCTTGGAATCTCAAGGGCTTTTGTCTTTTGTAAAATGGTGTTGCGCCGATGCCGATTGCCGCCGCTAATTTCCCACTCCCGGAAGCGCAGTATCCGTTTCCGTCCTCCCCGCCCCTACGACCTCCCGGCGATCCCCTTTACCGCCGCCAGGATGTCCGCCGGCAGCACAAAGGTCTTGGTATTCTGAGACATGGACAACTTTTGGATCGCATTCACGTAGCGGTCACCCAGCAGGAACAAGGCCGGGAGCTCTTTTTCCCCGACCGCCGCGGCGATATCATGGATGGCCTTGGCGGACGCCTCTGCCAGCGTGATCTGCGCCTCCGCTTCCAATTTCGCCGCTTCCAGCCTTCCCTCGGCCTCCCGGATGGTCGCTTCCTTTTTCCCCTCCGCCTCCAGGATCATCGCCCGCTTCAGCCGTTCGGCCGTGGCCTGCTGCTCCATCGCCTTCTGCATGGATTCGGACGGCTTGATGTCCTGGATTTCCACGGATTTGACGAGGATGCCCCAGTCGGTGACGTCATCGGAAATGATGTCTTTCAGGCGGGCCTTAATGATGTCGCGCGAAGACAGCGCCCGGTCCAGTTCCATCTCGCCGATGATGGCCCGCAGCGAGGTCATGACCAGGTTCTGGATGGCGTACTCGTAGTTCGAGATGCCGTACACCGCCTTCACCGGATCGACGATCTTGATGAAGGCGATGGCATTGGCGACGATGACAGTATTGTCCTTGGTGATCGCCTCTTGTGGGCCGATCTCCAGGGCGATGTCCTTGGTGGTCAAACGGTAGGCGACGATATCGACGTAGGGGATGATGAAATTCAGGCCCGGCTTCAGGGTCGCATGATATTTCCCGAGACGCTGAACCACAAACTCGTACCCCTGGGGAACCAGCCGCACCCCCATGAAAATCGTTACCACCACCAGTGCGAATAAAACAAACAATACAACAGTACCTGGATTCATAGGGTCTCCCTTTTCCCGGTTTTTTCCACCTTCATCACGTGTCCTTCCACATCGACCACCTTCACCCGGTCACCCACCGCCAGTGGTTCGTCGGCCATGCAGGGCCATTCGTCGGCACCCAGAAGCGGCAGCTGGAACTTGACGACCCCCTTGGCGTAAGGCTCCGCGGCACGGATGACCAGGCCGATCTCGCCGAGGACGGCCCCCTTCGACGAGCCGGCGGATGTCCTGCTGCGGGGATTGAAATACCTGAACCAGGCCAAGGTGAAAAGCACGGAGGCCACGGTCCAGGCCAGAATCTGGGCGGAAAGGGGGTAGCCGGGGAACAACGCCATGACGATGCTGACGAGGACGGCGCCGAGGCCGAACCAGATAATGGTGAAGGACGGGACCACCAACTCCAGGCCGATCAGGACCAGGCCGAGCACCAGCCAGTGCCACCACAATATGTCCATGTACACCCCCACCGTATGAATATTCCTTCCACTTTTGGTATCCTTCCTCGCTTAACAAAAGGCGGAACCGGCGACGGTCCGGCCTTACCGCGCGGGCAAAATCGAGTTGAGAACCTGCTGGAACTTCGTCAAATTGTAAGGCTTCGCTATGGCGCCTTGGAAACCATAGGCGCCGTAGTCGGACATAACCGGATCATCTGAATATCCGCTCGATACAATAAGACAAGCATTGGGATCACTGGCAAGAATCAGCTGTGCGGCGTCCTTGCCTCCCATGCCTCCCGGTATGGTCAGATCCATGATTACCGCCGAAAACGGCGCCCCCGATTCCCGTGCCGATCTGTACCGCGCTATTGCCTCTGCACCGTTCTCGCATGTTGCCGCTTCAAATCCCAGATAACCCAACATTTCGGTGGTAACATCCCGGATGACCTTCTCGTCATCCATGACAAGAATGGTAACGCCCGCATAATCACGACTGGGCGGGGCGACCGAGTCGGTTTCCCGCCTTGAATACGTCTCGCCAATCGATGGAAGATGGATGGTAAAAATAGTCCCCTTGCCTACTTCGGAACTTACCCCGATATGTCCGCCATGTCTGTTCACGATGGAGTAAACCGAGGCGAGCCCGAGCCCATTTCCAGAAGACTTGGTGGTAAAGTACGGGTTGAAGATCTTCTTCAGATCGTCAGCTGGTATGCCGCAGCCTGCATCCGCAAACGACAGCCGTACATAACAGCCGCCCGGCAGGTTCATGGTGTTCCCACTGTTCAACGTCTCGTTGCGCGCGTTGACGGTGATCGCCCCGCCTCCCGGCATCGCGTGCGTGGCATTAAGGATGATATTGTGAAATACCTGGGTCATCTGCCCTTCGTCAGCCTCGATTGCATGGACTGAGCCGGGAATTTCAATGACTGTCTTGACGTTTGAGCCTCTAAGAACAAGAGAGACCGTTTCATTCACAAGCTGCTGCAGTAAAACCAGCTTCTTTATCGGCTCGCCACCGCGAGCGAAGGTCAGGAGTTGGTGGGCGAGTTCTTCGGCCCGCATCGATGCGTTTTCGGCTTCAGCCAGCGGTTTAAACGACTTGTGGGCGTCATCAAGGAAGATCTTGGCAAAGGAAATGTGTCCCATGATTCCGGTCAGTATGTTGTTGAAATCGTGGGCGATGCCTCCGGCAAGGACGCCCAGCGATTCCAGCTGCTCAATCTTCAGCAGTTCTTTTTCACGTTCTTTACGCTCGGTCACTTCCCTTGTTATACCGTGGAAACCAATAATTGCGCCGCTTGCGTCGCGCTCGGGAGTCGAGTTGATTTCCGCCCATAACCAACTGCCGTCTTTGCAGCGGTGCCGCGCTTCAAAGGTTATGGTGCCGGTCCTCACTCCCTGCTGTTCAGCCTCCAGCCTCTGCATGCTTGCTTTTTTGAGCGCTGCCACCCCTTCCGCGTCGAATACTTCAAAGACATGCTGACCGATCACCTCGTCGGCCCGGAAGCCTCGTAGTTGCTCATCCGCCGGGCTGATGTAGGTGAAGCGATAATCCTTGTCAAGCTTCCAGACCACATCGGAGGCATCCTCTGTCAGCAGGCGATAGTAGTTCTCGCTCTCCCGCAGCGCCACTTCGGTCCGCTTGTGCCCGGCAATCTCTCGCGCCAGCACTTCATTTGTCTGGCGCAATTTATCGTTTGCCTCGGAAAGCTGCAGCGTCCGTTCGGCGACCAACTCCTCCAGAAACTGGTTGCGGTCTACCAGTTCCTTCATCGGATAGATTTCGCCCTCACCCACCAAATGGTAGGGAATGGAAATACTGCTGTGGGAGATTTTCCAGTTCTCGGATTCCTTGCGGAAAATCAGTACCAGACGGGCTGTCTCTCGTGACAGGATATGGTCTTCGATCGGCAGGTGGATGGTGAAGAAGCTGGTCGCGACGGCGATGGTATCGGCCAGTGACTGGATGGCCAGGTCCTTGAGTTCGATGTTGATGGGATCTTTAACCTGAGCGAAATCCTGGCGGGTAATGTCGACCCACTCTTCCCTATCCTTGACGAGGGAATCGCCGCCTCCGGTAAAGCCTGAAAAGTCTTCGCTGAAATGGGTAGTGAGCCGATCATCACGGGATGAATACATCCGCAGGTAGTCGTCAAACAGTTCCCTTATTTTCTGATGGTCATCTGGAGCATTCATCGGATGATCCTTTTTCTATAGCTACTTCAGCTGACTTCGACGCTGGTAAAGGGATATGGTCCCCGCTCAGGGGAAACAATACTAGAAAGCAGCACTGACACAAGGTGCAAAAGTTTACCGATGAATCGCCTAATAAAGTTTCAATAGGTATTTAAGGCGAATTTCCACCTGGACTATAGGTTATGGATTTCAGCATGTAAATTAAAAAGCACAAAAAATGGGATAACCATAATCGATATCGGAAATTCACTCATCGACCAGATCCGGCTCACAGCATCTTCTCCTGCCGATAACTCGTCTCCCCGAACCTTCGGCACGACCGGCGGCTCTACCGCTTTTGGGGATTTTCTTGACAAATGAACGGCATATCGATATCTTGCCTCCTCAATCCGCAGGCCCATCAACTCGAGAAACCGGCCCATGGCACCGATAACGCGGGCCTTTTATCCCACTCCGACTTGCCCCCAACGTGCTTTCCCTGCCGGGACGCCACAACTACCCTATGAAAAGGATCACTGAATGAGCCAACTCGACGACGCGCTGATTGGGCTGCGCCAGAACATGGACGACACCAAGAGCCAGTCCAAGTATTACGACCTCTTTATGAATTCGATGTTTTTCGTCCCCACCATGGAGCACGAACTGCCGGCAGACGAGACCGAGAAGACCGCGGCTTCGGGTCAGGTGGCGCCGCTTATCATGGAGAACGAAGGAAACGACTACCTGATGCTCTTTGATTCCCTGGAACGCTTGAAAGCCTGGGCCAAGGAGGAGGTGCCCTACGTCGAGGTACCGGGACACTTCCTGGCGGTAACCAGCGCTCCCCCGCTGCACTGGGCGCTGAACGTGGATACCGAGTTCGCCAAGCCGTTCATCCCCGCTGAGATCGCATGGCTCAAGGACGTGGTGGAGCAGTGCCACGCCGAGGCGGCAAAGCAGCAGGCATCATAACGCGAAACCGTCCCTGATGGTTGATGGCCACGCAGTCCCGCCTATCTCAACCTCTGCGCCTTGGTTCCTCTTCGTTTGCTACTTGGCGCCGGCAGCCCATCCCCGCTTCCACATCGAGGGCATTTTTCCAGATTGGTAAGCCAGATAAACCAAGTACCTAGGCCCTCTTTAGAGATTGAGTACCAGAACAATTTCAATTTACAGTTGGGACAAGTAATGGAAGTGTATGCCCAGGCAAAAGCTCCTATCACGAGTAACACTCCGCCAATAACAAGAGAGGTAATAGTCTCTTTTGCAAATAGCCTGTCAAGAAAACCTTGAAAGAGTGTTATCCCGGCTCCAAGGACCATTGATGTGACGAAAACATATAGTTTCCAAAATTGGTTGGTACGCTTCAACATGCTCACAGGGCCTCCTGAAATAATTTCAAACGGTAACTCGTTCCCTTAATCACCGCCACCGCACCCGCCGCAGCGAACAACGTCCCCTCCGCCTCGTCTTGTCAGATTCTTCGGTCATATCGATTCCGTGTATTGACTGCTCAACGACTAAGAGTTTATGCGGCGCGTAGCCGCCGCGTAAACTTGTGTTGAACTAAGCAGATCTCGGCCCCGCGGTCTACTTTGGATTTTTATCTCGGATTTGCTTTCTTGCGGAGTGGATGTGGATAATACGAGCTTGATGAAAGTATTTCAATAGTGATTATCGGATGGTGAGGTCTTTTCTGCCGGTTTAGGTTCCTTTGGGTCCCTTGGTTTGAGCCTGGAATGCCCCTTTACCAGGGACATGGACACACTAATAGGGTTGCTGCCTGCTGCACG
>Ga0209317_1001354_pt1 | contig 21844 bp, 14 predicted proteins | sample RifGroB2_FD_183994 | JGI IMG/M metagenome (GOLD analysis project Ga0209317, IMG submission 183994) | Soil microbial communities from Rifle, Colorado, USA - Groundwater B2 (SPAdes) (version 2) | ecosystem: Environmental > Terrestrial > Soil > Unclassified | place: Rifle, Colorado | collected...
AAAGGATCAAGGCGGAATCCTTCAGCAGCAAATCCGAAAGGGCCAGACATCGCACACTGCGTGGACGACTGATCGAGGCCTTCGAAACATTCGTGGTCCAGGGGCAAATGGTGAGGGACGGCGACGAAGACGGCGGCACCTACAAGACTCTCTTCAGGCTGCGGAAATTGCTTGCGGACGAAAGCGCCACCGCCATAGTGGACGTCATCAAAGAGGCGGTAGAGAAATCTCGGGCGCTGCAAGACAAAACAGTCGGGGAGGCGCCTCATGCCTAACCTTCTATCGGTAAGGTTCTCGAAAGTCGGCTATTCGGAAGCCCGCATCGACGGCCTCGGCTATAGCCTGTCCCGTAACGGTGAGGCAAAAAACAGCCTCGTTCTTACCGGCAACGGCGGAGGCAAGACGACGCAGGTTCACCTGCTGTTCTCTTTGTTCCTGCCGCAGAAATACGATCTGATGACCTATAAGGACAATACCGGCCGCAGGTTTGAGTACTACTTCGAGGAGAACGAGATCGCATTCATCGCGTCGGAGTGGTCCGTCCCGAACAGTCAGATATCTCTGGCAGGACGCCAAAGAACCAGGGTCGTCGGCCGATTCACCCAATTCACCAACAGGGAGAAGTACGAACACGAGACGTATTTCTTCTCCTTCATAGCCGACGACGATCTGGGAATTGACGATCTGCCGATCACCTCGTCCATCCCTCACAGGGTCAAGGCGTACTGCCGGACTGTCAGCGAGGCAAGGAAGTATCTCAAGGAGACTTTCGACAAACCGAGCCGGGAGTTTTTCCTGTCCGACAAGATGGAGTATTGGCAGAACTATCTGCGCTCCCTCGGCTTCAACATCGACATTTTCCGGCTGATGCAGATGTTCACCATGAGCGAAGGTGACCCTGGAGCCTTTTTGAATCGGTATTGCAGCCAGGAAGCGGTCTTGGGGATGATCACCAAGGAAGTCATGGACGGCAATTCCACGGCTCGGCTGCGGGATATGCTGATCCAGCATCGGGATTCGATCAGCCTGGCTCCGACAACCCGCGCCCAGATCACGGCCTACAACGCTCTGTCCGAACTGTTCGCCAAGATGGCGCCCGTCGCCGCAAAGCTCATCGAAGCCGAAGGAGTCTTCGCCAAAGCCCTCGAGGAACTCGGGACGGTAGCTGCCAGAATCAACGCCACGTTGGCATTGGAGTCGGAAAAGGTTGCGGATCTCACTGAATTCCAGACCGCAGACAAGGCCGGACTGGCGGCCGACAAGAAAAGCCTCCTCGACATGCAGGCGGAACTGCGCGGGGTGATCGAGCGCCTGGCGGGTCTGGCCGCCCAGGAGGCAAAGGCGGAGTATCTTGAGATCACTGAGCTGCTTGGGAGAAAAACCGCGCTGCTCGCCGCCATGCGAGCGGTCGTGGACCAAGTCGAGGTTTCCCACGCAAAGAGCACTCGTGACGACCTCTCGCGCCGACTGGATGCGCTTGCGGAGCCGACGCGCAACCTGGCCGATGAAGTGGCAATGGCCGAGCATCTGCTGGTCGAATACCTGGACCAGGATTTTGCCGGTGCCGCGGCAACTGTAAAGAAGCTGGAGTCCGAAGAACGGGAGGCTCTTGAGGCGAGAAAAGCCCTGGTCCACGAAAAGCAGGAGCTGCAATACGATCTTGCCGGACAGAAAAGAGAGCAAGTGATGCTGCAAGGGGTCGAGGATGAGCGGACCCGGTCGCTGGCGGGGATACCCGGATATGACGGCGGCACCCAAGACGGTCCGCAAGTGCAGCAGTTGCTCGCCGCGCTGGAGACCGAGTCGGCCGAACTGAAGGCTCGTCTGCTGTCGGCGCAAAGCGAACAGACAAACCTGAAAGGCGAGTTGGTGTCGGTCGAGTACTGCCTGAAGGGAAATAAGGAGAGGCTGGAAACCCTCGGGAAAGAACATGACAAAGCATCGGCCGCCTACGATGAGTTCCGGAAAAGGTACTCCGCCGTTGCCGGGATGCGCGGCATCAAAGATGTTTTCCAACTTGACACGCCGGACCTGTATCTTCCCGGGCTGGACTCGAAATTGAAGGGAAGCGTCTTCTCTTGCGAGATCGACCTTCGGAAGCTGGAAAGCGAAATCGCGGTCCGGGAAGAGCGCATTAAGGCGATCGAGAAAAACAATGGACTGCTGCCGTCCTCCGGGGACGTGGAGACCGTTCTCGACGCCTTGCGCTCAGCGAAGCTGGATGCCCACTCGTATTGGCAGGTGTTTTCCCAACAGAACAGATCTCCCGAGGAATCCGGCGGCGAGTTGAAGAAGGATCCGTTCCGTGTCGGAGGGGTGGCCGTCTCGGGTCAGCTCGCCGTCGAAAAGGCCAGAGAAATCCTGGCAGCCTGTAACGTGCTTGCGCCAGTGGCCGTATCGGACTACTCCGCCGAAATACAAAGCCGGGAGCAGAGCGGGTTCGTGGTACTTCCCGATGCCGCGCTTGCCATCGACCAAAAAGAAGCGGAGAGATTCTGCAGCGCCGCCAAGGTCGAAATCATCGCTTTGGAATCGAAGATTGCCGTCATCAAGGCGGCTCGCGATGCTGCCGCGACGGCCCGCGATGCCCTGGTCTCCTTTCTGGGAGGCTACAACGAGGCCTCGGAAGCGCTCTATAAAGGCGATATCGTCCGGCTGGAATACGCGATTCAGGCCTGCAATTCCGAGATTCAGACCCAGACCGAAAAGCATGCGGCGCTTGTCGAAATCTCGGCTCGGGCTAAAAACACCTGCGAGGGGCTAGGCGATGCCCTCAGAAAGATGGAGCCGCTCATCATGCTGGTACGCGACCACATCGCCAAGTTCGAGCAAGGCCGGGACGAGCGCCTCCGGCGCATGAACGAAATCATGTCGGCCGTCGGCTCAACCGGGCGGGCCATTGAGGTATTGGATGAGAAGATTGCGGTTTCCGAAGGCGCGGAAAGGGAGGCGCGCGCGGCGGCGGAGAAAGGTCGCGCCATCACGTCCGGCGTCCATAACGAGCTGAACAGGCTGGGCGGCATCCGGAAGGCTCCTACCGAGGGTTTCCGGGCCTTGGCTACCAATACGGCTTCGGCGAAAGAGTTGCACGCCGGCAAGAGCCGCGCGCTGGAATCGGCCAACGCCAACGAAGAGTACTTGCGCATGCAGGCGTTGTTCGCGGCGGCGAAAACGACCTACGAGGAGCGCCAACACAACTGGGATAAACGGCACGGCGGCGTGACGACCGATGCGCTGACGCATGCACGCGGGCTGGTTTCCGGCGCCGCAGCCGCGGAAGAGGATTACCAGGAAGCGGCCAGGCAAAGGAACGAGACTTTCGAGTCTCAGGTCAGAGCGAATCTGGTCAAAGACGAGCTTGCCCGGAAAGAGGAGAGCCTTAAAAAAGTCCATTTCAACCTTCCGGTCGTGGCGTGCGCATTGAATCAGTTCGAGGGACGCAACCGGGAGGCCGGCCTCAGCGCCGCCATAGAGGAACTGACCGCTGCAGTCGTCGTACGCACCGAGACCATAGCCGGCAGAGCGGCCGAACTGGGAAGAGCCGAGAATCTGGTCCAGTTGCTCACCACCCTGGCCCCGGACGTCCAGGTGCCGGACCAGATCTGTGCTCCCTATGCGACCTTTCAGCAAGCCCAGCAGGATCTCGCCGCAGCCAAAAAGGCCGAGAAGCTGGCATCGCTGGAGCGGGACACGCAGGGCGACGGCTTGAAGGCGCTCAATATCGACCTGGCCGAGCTTCTGGAGCACGACATGTGTGCGTCGATCGCCTCTATGGGTTCGTTGATCAAGGAGGAGCAGCGCCGTTGCGGCGGGGTGTTGAAGGAAGACATGTCGAATTTCCTCGACAGGATACACAACGCCATCGAGTCGTTGAAATTCGAACTGAGCCAGCACGAGAGGAACGAGCAGAAGGTCGTCGAGCAGGTCGTCCTGGACGTCAAAAAGGCTTTCGGCTATCTCAGCAAACTCGCCACCCGCAGCAAGGTGCCGGCTCTCGGCGGCATCTGGGCCGATTGGTCCGGCAAACCGTTCATCCAGTTTAGGACCCGAATCGAGATAGACAGCGACACCTCCAGGCAGGCGATCGCCGATACGGTCACCATGATCGCGCAGATACCCGGAGTTCTCCCCTCCGGAGACGAGATAATCCATACCGCCCTATCGGCCGTTCTCGGCAAGGCGTATGTCATTGAGACGCTCAAACCGGACACTTCGCCCACCACGGTCTACAAGGGGATAGAGCACCCGACCGGCCTGAACGCCTGGTCCGGCGGCGAGAGGCTGTCCGGGGCGGTGCTTTTTTACCTGGCGATCTGCAACCTGCTGTCGGTCGAAGGCCAGGGGGGCAACGTGATGCTGCTCGACAACCCGTTCGGCTCGTGCACCAACATCGACTTCATACGTCTGGTAATCGCCCTGACACGCCAATACGGCGTTCAGATAGTCGCCTGCACTCCGACCGAAAACGAAGACATCCGCCGGCTGTTTCCGCTCAACATAATGATTAGAAAAGGCGGCACCGACGGCATCATCAAAAACACCGGCAAACCGCTGATCAAATATGAGAAGACCGTCTACAACGAGGGGGAAATAACGACCCTCGAGATTTCACGGGAGGTCCCGCATGCAACGTCCTGAGACCTGCCGGTTGCTGGAACTTCTTCCCTACGGCAAGACGACGTTGGACCGGATATGGACGATCTTGTCGCAAGCGGCTACCGTTCCTCCGGGAGAACAAAGAGCACTGCTGCGCAGCATGCTCGACGCGGTCAAGGACGCCCGGTTCATCGAGTTCCCCAAAATGACGGCCGGCTGGGATCGCAGCGCGCTGCCTCACCTGCCGAAATGGATCAACCGCCCGCGATCGAAGGTTGTCAGACAGTACGCCGAGCACGTCATCTGGTCTCCCGAACTGAGCTTTCTCTCTTCGAAGAAAGAGCCGGCTAACTCGCCGTGGCTGAAGGTCGATGAATGGCTCAAGAAAACCAGAAACGAGTTCCGGGACTCGGTCCCCATAAGAGAACGGTCGCTTGAGATCTTCGGTGATGAAAAGACGCTGGATGCCCTGGCCGGCGCGCAGGCGTTCAAGTCAAGCCTGATCACGCTCGACGCCCTGTCTTGCTACTATGTCCCGGAGCCCGCTGCCTGGGAAAGCGGCCCTCCTGGAAGCCGGAACCGGCCGGGAATATGTCTGGAGAACTCGACGACCTACGATGTGGTGAAGCGGTTCAACCGTGAAGCCGGCATCTGGGGTTTTGTCGCGTACGGCCGCGGCAACGGGTTTGCCTCTGTCGTCGAGGGGATCATTCCGATCATGGAGGAGTTCGGGCACGGGAGCATCCTCTATTTCGGCGATGCCGATCACGAAGGCCTGGAGATAGCGGCCCGCGGCGCCCTGAAGTTCAGGGCTGCCGGTAAGGAGATGGGATTGGACGCTCGTCTGTACCGGCTCATCCTTCAGTGCGGCAAGCCTGCCGAGTCGAAGACAGGCGGCGTGCTTTCGTCCGGGGCCTCAGAATTGATTCGGCGGGCCGATCTGAGCGAGCTCCCCGGGATTTTTTTGGAATATCTCCGAATATCCCAGGAGTGGGCTGGGTATCGGAGGCTGAAGGGGTTTGATTGGTCGGACAGGGGGATGGAACAGGGCGGGTCAGTTCGTCGAGTTACTGCATGCTCGCCTGGCTTGGTGACCTGTAGGGGGGATGGGTGCGTTGCCAGATGTACCGGGGAAAAGATCCTATAGCTCATGGTTATCCGGGAATTACCCCTCGCCAGGAACTCAACGAAATGACCAGCGTCCCCTCGGTGCCGCGTCCCCTCGGTGCCTGCACCGCCCCCCTCAGAACCGGCTTCCTCAACGGCTCAGTTTAGAGAAAGCTTTGCAGCTCAAGCCAAGGTTTTCGCTGTTCCCAAGCCTCAGGAAAACCCATCATCCCAACCGCAATCCCGTGCTGGGCGATCAAAGACTTTAGCCTGGCCCGCCAGCTGTGATGAGGTGCAACTACATCCATAAAGTGCAGGAGAATCAGGAAAGAGTTATAGATTTTTCTGGAACCGAGCTTGAACTCACCGGCAAGGTTGATCGGCTTGCTCTTGGGAACTTCAGGAATTATGGAAAAGTCCCTGTTCCACAGCCGCGAGTGATGTGCGCAGAAGTTCCGAACCAGGGACAGGTGATGCAGCCACGATTGCAATATTTTCTCGTCAACGCCGTAAACCGTGGCGATTGCGCGGCGGGTAGGCATCGGCTTCAGGCTGTTGTACCAGCGGGACAAGAGACCTATCGACATCACTTCACATACGGCCCACACCGGAGGAAGCGGTTCGTTGTAGGTAGAAACCAAGTGCCGGATAAAGGTTTCCTCGGATCGCCTCACTTCCTTGGAGAGGGTCTCAAAATTTCTTTGCCAATGGTTCAAGTTGAAGGCAAGCGCCGGTTCGAGATGGGCATGAGGACCATGGCGATGTGCTAGCTGGTATGCCCACTGGCTTCGCACCGAGACCTCTATTCGTTCGATAGCATCCAGTACCAGCAGCCGCAGCTCCCGGTCAAAAATGTAGTGGTTCAGAACCTCGGTGAAATGGGTGCCAGCCTTGAATTGATGGGTAGAATGATCCGCTTCGAAGGGGAGCCAGTAGGCGCTCAAGCGGTAGTAGTTTATGTGCTGGAGATAGAATTCAGCTGATGATGCATCATCAACAATCATCCCGCGCCGCCGGAGCAGGGTGATCTGGTCACTGTAGGAAGTTGCAGGTTTGGTGAATGGGATACTCACAGATATACCCCGAAAAAAAGTAACCCCCCGGTTTGAGCGTCACGGCAGCGAACTGCCGGATAGGCTTGGGGGGTTTTGTTGGAAACAGTATTTATCATATCGTGCTCGATATGCAAGAAAAATCTAGATCTATCGCAGATGCGGCAGGATTGCCCGATAGAAAAGCATTGTAGTTTCGGCAAGGTACCTATTACTATTCACTGTCTATCAAAGTCAATTGTAAGATAGCGGGCCATTACCTCAATAGAACTTTCCTTACGCTTACCATGAGGGGGAGGGGGCGTAGGTAACATCTGTAACTTATTCAACTGACGCGTTCATGTTTGACAAGCAAAGGGGCTGCAACACTGATATGTCACACTACGTCCCCACCTCTCCACCGCTTGTCAGCCCATCCATTACTCCTTGTGTCGCTCCTGCAACATCTTGGCAATCTCCTCTTCGCCGAGGGGGGCCTGCCGCTTCACCCGCAAGCTCTCAGCCATTTCCCGAGCAAAATCCCGCTTCAGGTAAACGTTGATCGCCGCCGTCAGGAGCATGGCAATGATCGCGCCGAGCATGGCCAACGCCATGTCCTTGTGGGCGTCCCACACATCCCCCTGTGTCCCCAGGTATGCCACCCCGAGGTCGCCACCGAACAGTTCCGCCGCCACCCATTCGAACAACTCGTAGAGCATGGACGTAGCCATCGTCACGTCAAGGGGCAGGTAATAGCCCCACACACCGCGCACATCCGCCACCCGCAGGAAGACCTCACGGATCGGATAGGCGAGAAGAAAGCCGAAGGAGAAGTGAACGAGCCGGTCGAAGTGGTTGCGTTCAAGGTCAAGGAACCCGTTGAGGGTGGAACCGGTCAGGCTGCTGAACCACGCATCATAGGGGACCTTGGCATATGTGTAGTGGGCACCTATCTCATGGAGGCAGAGAAAAATGAAGATGGCTGTGTAGGAAATGCGAGAGAGGGGGAGCTTCTTCCGGGACAGAACCAGCACCGGCACGATTAAGATGACGAGGGCGTTCTCCAACGCCCAGTCCTTGCGGTCAAGAGGTGCTATGGCGAGGGCCGCCCAGACCAGCAGAAAAAGCGCACCGAGCACCAGGAACCAGCGGCGGGTTTTCTCTCCAACCTCCATGATTTCTCCCTAAATAATGCATTCACTGCAGAACGGTCGGCGCCAGTATATGCAATAGTGCATTCTTGTGCTCAATCTGGTTCGTCCGTTCCTGGGTTCCCGGATTTCTCTTGATTGCAGGTTTGGTCTCTAAGCGGAGGCCGTGTGTCGCCGCCTGGTTGTACCCTCTCTCACTCCTTTCGTCAAGGACCAGCGGGTGCTCGATATATGGTCCAAAGATTTCTTCCGGGACATAGCTGGGAGAGTCCGTATTTTATAGTCCACCTCAAAGTAAACACCCACCGCGAGCAGTCGGAGCGCACAGGTCTTCCCTGCCAGTGGCATTGGACCACTTTCATTGGCGCTGCTGGTCAAATAATCTTTATTGCGTGCAGATTATATGCTAAAGAATGAGACTGCACCGCCCCGCGCACTGCGGCAACTTCTAAAAAATCACCCCCCTGTTGTTTCAACTAAAGAAACGATGGAGCTCCAATGGATGAATTTAGCGATAATTGCCGCGCCATGTTCGACAATATGGCTCAAGGCGCATTTTTCCAGCTGGCGGATGGTTCTATGCTCGAAGTGAATTCCGCGGCGCTGGCGATGTTCGGCCTGACTCGCGATGAGTTCATGGGGCGCACTTCTGAAGCTCCGGAGTGGCGGGTCATACTCGAGGATGGAGCGGAGCTTCCACCTGCAGAGCACCCGTCCGTGGCCGCTTTAACCACCGGGCAGCCGGTGCTGGACTTCGTTGCGGGAGTTTACAGCCCCAAGCAGTGCCTTACCTGGCTCAACATCAACGCCGTACCGATTTTCCGCGAGGGTGAACCTACTCCTTACCAGGTGTTTGTCACCCTCCATGACATCTCCGAACAGAAAAGAATGAATGACATCCACCTCTCCCGTATCCACCTGATGCAGTTCGCCGACTCACACTCCCTAGAAGAGCTCCTCGTGGAATCTCTGGATGAACTGGAAAGGCTCACCGGCAGCCTCATCGGCTTTTACCACTTTTTCGACGAGAAGACCAAGAACGTGACCCTCAAGGCGTGGTCCACAAGAACCGCTAAGCAGTTCTGTCGTGCGGAAAACAAAGGCGGACACTACAACATCGATAAGGCCGGGGTGTGGGTAGACTGCGTCCGTACTGGCGAAGCAGTCATTCATAATGATTACGCAAGCCTGCCGCAAGGCCATGCGCCTCTCGTAAGGGAGCTGGTGGTGCCGGTCAAGAGAAACGGACGGACCGTCGCCATTTTAGGAATGGGGAACAAGCCGGTAGACTATTCGAACTCCGACGTGGACATGGTGTCCTTGTTTGCCGACCTTACATGGGACATCACCGAGCGGAAACGGGCAGAAATCCGGTCGCTCCAAGCAACCCGGGAGCTTGAGATCCTGACCAATACGTCCATGGAGGGGTACTGGGTGGTCGATATCGAGGGAAGGATCCTCTCGGTCAATGAAACCGGTTGCCGGATGCACGGCTACAGCCGGGAAGAGATGCTCGCAATGAATATAAGCGACATCAATGCCGTAGCGACTGATGCGGATCTGCGCGCTCATATGGCAATCATCAAAGAGCGGGGATACGACCGGTTCGAGACCCTGCAGTACCATAAAGATGGCGGAATTATGAATGTCGAGGTGAACGCGGCATATATTCCCGAAAGCGGGTTGATCCTCGCGTTCAGCCGGGATGTCACCGAGCAAAAACAGATGCAGGAAAACCTGCTGATAAGTCAAAACGATCTGATGCAGGCGAATGAATCTCTTGAACAACGAGTGACCCAACGGACGGCTGACCTGCAAGACGCGATCCGTGAACAGGAATCTTTCAGCTACTCCGTCTCACACGACCTTCGCGCACCCTTACGCCACATCAACAGCTTCAGTGCCATTTTGATGGAAGATCATGCGGAAGCACTTCCTGCCCAGACCCGTTATTATTTGGAACGCATAAGAGCGGCTTCAAGTCGGATGGGTGCGCTGATCGATCACCTCTTGGAGTTATCCCGGGTGACGAGAACCGAAATACAGCCGGAAGAGGTTGATCTGAGCGACATCGCTGCCGCGACCTTCGGCATGCTTGAGGAGACCGAGCCGCATCGGAGGGTTGAACGGTGCGTAGAACCGGGGATTACAGTCTTGGGCGATCACCACCTGCTGAGTCAGTTGCTCGGAAACATGCTGGGAAATGCCTGGAAGTACACCTCAAAAACAACATCGGCACGTATCGAATTTGGCAAGGCCCTCCTTTCCGGCCAGGAGGTCTACTTTGTCAAAGATAACGGTGCCGGTTTCGACATGACCTACCAGGAGAATCTATTTAAGGCTTTCGAGCGACTGCATGGTTCGGAGTTCGAGGGGATCGGAATAGGGCTTGCCACGGCGCAACGTATCGTCCAGCGCCACGGCGGGAAGATCTGGGCAGAAGGGGTGGTGGGCGAAGGAGCGACATTTTATTTCACTCTGCCTGTGTACTTTTAAGAGCTGCCTGAGGCACATCCCCCCTAGCCAGAGCGCGCCGACCATATTAGGGAGCAGCAGAGCAAATCTCATGGATGCTGACGCGGATTTGTTTTAATATTCCGCCACATGTACCGATAAAGTCTGAACACCTCTTTTACCGGCACTCCAGGCATCACAGGAGGCTCACCATGTCTTTGCAGAACCTTTTCCGGGGTCCGGCACCTCGCCCTGTGCCGGTCCGGGAGCCAGGATGCTTGAATAAATGGTAAAACCGAGTTCGATAATCGGTCGACTGCCGATCACGAAAAAGCTGATGCTGATCCTGCTCCTGACCAGCGGGATTACCCTCTTCCTCGCCTCGCTCATCTTCCTTTTCGGCACCTTTGCCTGGTCCCGCATCAGCATGCAGCAGGAGCTCTCCACCCTTGCGTCCATAGTCGGCCACAACAGCACGTCGGCCATCGCCTTCGGCGACAGGGAGGACGCCGGCAAGACCCTCCACTCCCTGGTGGACAAGAGCTATATCCTGGAAGCGTACGTCCTGGACGAAAAGAACGAGCCGTTTGCCGCGTACCGGGCCGCCGGGGGAAACACGGAACCCAAAACGCCGCACGCCCTTGCCCGGGAGGGAGCCCAGGGGGACCTGTGGGATCTGGACGGCGATCTGGTGGTAAGCCATGAGATCCGACTCGAAGGGGAGCGGGTCGGGAGCGTGGTGATCCGTGCCGACTACCGTCAGCTAAACGCCCAACTGCTCTGGTTGCTGAAGTCGGGCGCGCTGATCATGCTGGCGAGCCTTGTCTGCGCCTACCTGCTCTCGCGGCGTCTGCAGGGGTTGGTGTCCACCCCGATACTTGACCTTGCCCGCGCCATGCAGGATGTCTCCCGCGAACAGAACTACGCCGTCCGCGTCGAGAAGAGCTCACAGGACGAACTCGGCTCGCTGATGGACGGCTTCAACGGGATGCTGGGACAGATCCAGGCACGGGACGAGGAACTGGCAAGCTACCGGAACGATCTCGAAGAGAAGGTCGCCCGGCGCACCCGGGAGCTGGAGCTCACGGTGGGGGAACTGCAACTCGCCATGGAGGCGGCCCAGGCCGCCAGCCGAGCGAAGTCGCAGTTTCTGGCCAACATGAGCCACGAGATACGCACCCCCATGAACGGTATGCTGGGGATGGCCGAGCTTCTGCTCGGGACCGGGCTGGACGAGCAACAGATGCGGTTCGCCTCTTCGGTGCGCCACTCCGGCGAGGCCCTTTTGAGCATCATCAACGACATCCTCGACTTCTCAAAGATCGAGGCGGGGAAGCTGGAATTCGAGGAGACCGACTTCAACCTCGGAGAGACCATCTCCGACGTGATCGAACTGCTGGCCGAGACGGCACACCGGAAGGGGCTGGAGCTGGCCTCGCTGGTGGACAGCACGGTCCCTCCCGTGCTCGTCGGAGACCAGGTGCGCGTACACCAGATCCTGATGAACCTCGCCAGCAACGCCATCAAGTTCACCGACCGCGGCGAAGTGGTCATCTCCGGCACCCTCAGGGAAGAGGGGGGCGAGGAGGCCACCCTCCTGGTCACGGTCAGGGACACCGGCATCGGCATCCCGGCGGAGGTGCGGGAACGGATCTTCGACGGGTTCTCGCAGGCGGACAATTCGACCACGAGGAAGTACGGCGGCACCGGTCTCGGGCTCACCATCGCCAGGCAGCTGGTCGAGATGATGGGGGGGGAGATCGGCCTTGAGAGCGAGGTCGGCCGGGGTTCGACCTTCTGGTTCACCCTCCGGCTCAGAAAGGGGACTGCGGCTCCCTTGGGCCGCCTCGGCGAACCGATCTCCCTGTCAGGGTTCAAGGCGGTCATCGTCGACGACAACTCGACCAACCTGAGCATCATGTACCACGAACTGCAGTCCTGGGGGATGACCGCCGACATGGCGGACAACGCAGGAGAGGCCCTCGACCTCTTGCGGGCTGCGGCAAACGCATCCGCTCCCTACGACCTCGCCATCCTCGACATGCACATGCCGGGGATGAACGGCATCCAGCTGGCGCGTGCCATCAAGGCGGAGCCCGCCCTGGAGAAGACCCGGCTCCTCATGGTCACCTCGGCCGGCCAGTCCGGCGACGAGGCCGAGGCCAGCAGGGCCGGTATCAGCTGCTACATCAGCAAGCCGGTGCGCCACTCCCGGCTGCACAGCGCCATCATCGACCTCCTGGGCATCGGGATGAGCAGCGCGGCGCATCCGTCCCAGCCGGCGGAGCCGGGCATCGCGTCGTTTGCCGCCGACATCCTGCTGGTGGAGGACAACCCGGTAAACCAGGATGTCGCCACCGCCATGCTGGAGAGCACGGGGTGCCGGGTCACCGTCGCCAACAACGGCGCGGAGGCGTTGAACACCATGACCCGGCGCCGGTTCGACCTGATCTTCATGGATTGCCAGATGCCGGTCATGGACGGCTATGAAGCGACCCGCAGGATACGGGAGGACGAGCGCGGCGCGGGATGTGAGGCGAGGCACCGCACCATCATCGCCCTGACGGCGCACGCCATGCGCGGGGACAGGGAGCAGTGTTTCACGGCCGGGATGGACGACTACCTGACCAAGCCCTTCACACAGGCGCAACTGCTGGCCGTGCTTTCGCGCTGGCTTGCGCCCGGCGCGTCCCCCGCTCCGGAGTCGGACGCGGCAGCGCCGGGATGCGAGACGCCCGGCAGCGGCATCGACATCTCTGCGCTGGAGGAGATCCGCGCGCTGCAGCAGCCGGGAAAACCTGACCTCCTGGCGAAGGTAATCGGCTCCTTCTTGAAAACGTCCCCGCTTCTTCTGTGCACCATGCGGCAGAGCCTGGCGCACGGCGATCCCCTGGGGGCGCGCGATGCCGCTCACACCCTCAAATCGAGCAGCGCGTCGCTTGGCTGCCTCGCCCTGTCCGAGTCGTGCCGCCAGATGGAAGCCCTGGCACGCGAGGACGATGCGGCCGGGGCCCACCCCCTGCTCACGCAGATCGAGTCGCAGCACAGCGAAGCCGTGGCATTTCTTGCCGCGCTGCAAGAGTCTCAATCGACCGAAAAGACGGCCAACTCAACGGACGAGAGCCGCGACGACAGGAGCTGACCATGGAAAAACGGAAGATCCTCGTTATCGACGATGATGAGACCGTCACGGTGCTGTTACAGGCGATCCTGGAATTTGCGGGGTTCGAGGTCTGCATGGCCGGCAACGCCACCGAGGCCGACGGGTACCTCTGGGGCGACGCAAAGCCCGACCTGATCATCCTCGACGTGATGATGCCGGTCCTCTCCGGAGTGACGGTCGCCGAGATCTTCAAGGGGAACGAGGCCACCGCCTCGATACCGATCCTGTACGCGTCGGGAAAATCGGAGAGCGAGCTGCGGGAGATCGTCGCGGCCACCGGCGCCAGCGGCTACATAACCAAGCCTTTCGGCGCTGCGAAGGTGTTGCAGGCGGTGCGCGAGGTGCTCGGGTGAGGGGGCGGCTTGCATTCGGCAGGAAATAGCTTAAGCTTTCCCGGAAATTATTCTCATGTGGGAGGGACTATGCCTAAGGTAACTTTTAAGGGGAATCCCGTGACGCTGGTCGGTCCGGAACTTAAAGTGGGGGACGCTGCACCGAATTTCAGCGTGGTGGACAACGGTATGGGGGGAGTGACCCTTGCCAGTTACGAGGGGAAGGTGAAGATCATCAGCGCCGTCCCCTCCCTCGACACGCCGGTCTGCGACACCGAGACGAGGCGCTTCAACCAGGAGGCTGCGGGGCTTCCGGGCGACGTGGCGCTCCTCACCATAAGCGCCGACCTCCCCTTCGCCCAGAAGAGGTGGTGCGGCGCGGCCGGGATCGACAAGGTGGTGACCCTCTCGGACTACCGGGATCGCTCCTTTGCATTGGCTTACGGCGTGCTGATCGACGAGCTGAAGCTCCTCTCCCGCTCCATCTTCGTCATCGACCGCAACAACGTGATCCGCTACATCCAGCACGTGCCGGAAGTGACGCAGGAACCGGACTACGAGGCGGTACTGAGAGCCGCGCGCGAGCTCCTCTAAGCCTAGCACCAACTTAAAAAGGCACCTGCACAAGCGGCAGGTGCCTTTTTCACGTCACCCCACCTAGCTCTGGCAGGTCAAGCCGCTGCACTCCGACTTGACCTGGTCGAGCATGTTCACGATCTCGAAGGAAAGGTCCTCGACCTCTATCAGCTTTTGCTCCGCCCTGGCCGGATCCCCCTGGTTGAAGAGGTCCACCGCCTGCTTGGCAAGGACGTGGATCAGCTCATGCGGCGCGTTGACCGCCTTGAAAGTGGCCGATCCTCCGCAGGCATCCTTTCCCTCCCCGAAATACCATTTACCGAAACGGCAGCAGGTGTGATCCGGCAGCACATTCGACTGGACCTGCTCCTTCCCCTCAAGGCAGCGCTCGATGCGGGTGACGAACATGACGTGGTCGTGCTTCGCCGTGTCCAGCATCAGCAGCTTCGCCACGTCGGTCTTGAACACAGCGGTAGATTCTATTAGCTCCTCTGAAAGCGCCTGGAGCTGGGCGATCTTGCCGTTCACGCCCGCCGCGGCGCGGTCGAACCGGTCCGCGCTGTGCGAGATCTCCCCCATGCAGCTTACGATCTCAACCGTCGTCGCCGTCTGCTCCTCGGCCGCCGTGGCTATCTGGCTCACCTGCATGGTGACCTCGCCGATGCGCCCCAGGATGGAAGCGAGCGCCGTCCCGGACTTGCTCGCCTCCTCCACGCCGACCGTTACGTGCTTTGCGCTCCGCTCCATGGCCTCGACTGCCTGCCTCGCCTCGGTTTGAACGGTCCTGATCATCTCCCCGATCTCCTTGGTCGCCAGCGCGGTCCTCTCAGCCAGGGCCCGCACCTCGTCGGCCACCACGGCGAACCCCCTCCCCTGCTCCCCCGCCCTGGCCGCCTCGATGGCGGCGTTCAGGGCGAGGAGGTTTGTCTGGTCCGCGATCTCCTCGATGGTGCCCGCGATCTCGCCTATCTGCTCGGAGCTGGCGCTCAAACGCCGGATCACCCGGGAGGAGCTTTCCACCTCGTTTCGGATCACGCCCATCCGGTCCATTGTTTTTTGCACCACTTCCTGCCCCGAGGCGGCGACGCTGCCCGCCTCACGGGAACTCTCGGCCGCCATGGCGCAGTTGCGGGCGATGTCGTTGGAGGTCGCGGACATCTCCTCGCCAGCCGTCGCCACCGCTGTCGAACGCTCGGCGATCTGGCACGAGTTCTTTACGATCCTCGACGACTCGATCAGAAGCTGGCCCGAGTAAGTGCCGACCAGCGTCGACTGCTCGACGACCCGGGCGATCATCCTGTCCAGCTTGTCCCAGGCGGCGTTGAAGTACCCCCCCATCTCCCCTAGCTCGTCCTTCGAGGCGACCTTAATGCGCCTGGTCAGGTCCCCTTCCCCCTCTGCCACGTCCTTCAGCATCTCGTTCAGGCGGCAAAGGGGCCTCAGTATGCTGGCAACCAGCATCCCCCCAAGGACCACGCACATAAGCCCCGCGACGGCCGCGCCGAGTAGCATCCCCTGCCGGACCTTGCGGCTTGCCAGGTCCGCCTCACGCACCGTCTCCGCTACCTGCGCGCCCGGCCTTGCCAGCTCGTGCAGGCGCTGCTGCATCTGCTGCATGCCGACGTCCGCATACGCCCAGAGAAGGCCGATGAAACAAAAGGGGGCGACGATGCTTGCTACCAGGCGGGTTCTGATCTTCATGCGTGAAAACATCGTTTGCTCCTGTAGTTTGATTGGTGCAGCGCCTGCCGGCGGCGGGGGCGCTCTTCACAATGTAGGCATCGGCTTAACCCCCTTTACCTTTAGAGATATTTTTTTAATAGCGTCCCACGCTTCCCCTTTCATTGCTCTTTCGAATTTTTTTGAGATATGAGAGAATGCGCCCTGTTCGACGCCTCCCGCCCCGGGAGCGACCATGGAGAATAAATAGATGCCTGACGCGCTGCAAATGAGCTACCTGCTGGCGGCCCTGTCCGTTCCGGTGGTGCTGCACTTCCACCTCCTCCCCGCCGTATTCGCCGGTCTCGCCGTGTATGCGCTGACCGCCAAGCTGGCGCTCAGGCTGCCGGACCGCTGGGGGAGCCTCACCCAGAAGGTCGCCCTGGCCGGCATCATCCTGTTCGTCATCGCCCTGATCTCCAGCATCTGCCTGGGGCTTTGGTCGTTTTTGCGCGGCCATCACGGCATGGCGAACCTGCTGAACGCCGCCGCCGAGACCCTCGAGAACCTGAAGCGCAACCTCCCGGAGGACCTGACCGCCGCTCTCCCCGATACGGTCGAGGAACTGCGCGAGCAGATAGCCACCATGCTGAGGGAGCACGGCAAGAACATCTCCTCCGTCGGCATCTCCGGCGTCAAGACCTTCGCACACCTGATCCTCGGGATGGTGGTGGGGAGCATGGCCGTCCTGCACCGGTTCAACAAGGAGGACGGCTTCCCCCCGCTGGCGGCGAACCTGCACGCCAGGCTGCTCTGCCTCTCCGACGCCTTCGACAAGGTAGTCTTCGCCCAGGTGAAGATCTCGGCCCTGAACACCGTGCTGACCGCCATCTACCTGGCCGTGGCCCTCCCGATCTTCGGCATCTACCTGCCGATGGTCACCCTGCTGATCCTGCTCACCTTCGTGGCAGGGCTGCTCCCCGTGGTGGGGAACCTGATCTCGAACTTCACCATCGTCCTGATCAGCCTCGGCGTCTCCCCCATGGTGGGGGTCGCGTCGCTCGGGTTCCTGGTCGTGATCCACAAGCTGGAGTACTTCACCAACGCCCGCATCGTCGGGGGGCATGTGAAGGCGAGCGTCTGGGAACTCCTCTGCGCCATGCTCTTCATGGAGGCGGTCTTCGGCGTGGCAGGGCTCGTCGCCGCCCCCGTGGTCTACGCCTGGCTCAAGGCGGAGCTGAAGGCGAGGCGCCTGGTTTAATTCATGAGCTCTGGGCATTTGCAGGTTCCATAGTATTATTTCCTGCATGCCCGCGATCATTGCCACAGCTTTTCTTGCCGCAAACTACCGCACCGCCTCCCCGGACGGCAACGGGGATACACCCTCGGCGCGCGGCGCGGAAACCAGCCACGAAAAAAGAAGCCGGATCAAGCGCCTGGCAGCAAGGGCGCTTGGTACCGGCTTTCTTTTGCTCCTCTTTTTGGCGCGTGGCGCGGCCGTCTGCGCTGCCGAGAAGGCGCCGGGCGCCACCCTCTACTTTTTCTGGGGGGTGGGGTGCCCGCACTGCGCCAAGGCGAAGCCTTTCCTGGAGGAGCTGAAGAAGAAGTACCCCGGCCTGCGGGTGGAGTCATGGGAGGTTCTGGAAAAGCGGGAAAACATCCCGCGGCTCATGGAGATGGCCAAGGCCCGCGGCATGGAGCCGACCGGGGTGCCGGTCTTCATCGTCGGGGAGCGGGCGATCGGCGGCTTTTCGGCCGGGACGGCAAACGAGGTGGAGGAGGCGGTGCGGGCGGCGCTCAGGGCTCTCCCGGCCGACCGGGCAGGACCCAAGGCTCCTCCCCCGGAGCCCCCGCCCCTCAGGCTCCCTCTTGTGGGGAGCGTCGAGACGGCTAAGCTCTCGCTCCCGGTGTTCACCGTGGTGATCGCCTCGCTGGACAGCTTCAACCCCTGCGCCTTCTTCGTGCTCTTCTTCCTCTTGAGCCTGTTGATCCACGCCCATTCGCGGCGCCGCATGCTGCTGATCGGCGGGCTGTTCGTCTTCTTCTCGGGGCTCGTCTACTTCCTCTTCATGGCGGCCTGGCTGAACCTCTTCCTCCTCACCGGGACGGTCCCCGCCGCCATAACGGTAGCAGCGGGCGTCGTGGCGCTCATGGTCGCCACGGTGAACATCAAGGACTTCTTCTTTTTCGAGCAGGGGGTCTCCCTCACCATCCCCGAGCAGCAGAAACCGAAGCTCTTCGCCCGCATGAGGAGGCTCATGAAGGCCGACTCGCTCCCCTCCATGCTGGCAGGGACCACCGTGCTGGCCCTCGCGGCCAACAGCTACGAGCTCCTCTGCACAGCGGGCTTTCCCATGGTATTCACCAGGGTGCTCACCCTGCGGCAGCTCCCGACCGTGCAGTACTACGCCTACCTCGCCTTTTACTGCGGCATATACATCGTGCCTCTGGCCGTTATCGTGGTGATCTTCACGGTGACGCTCGGGGGGAGGAAACTGACCGAATGGCAGGGGAGGGTCCTGAAACTCGTCTCGGGGGTGATGATGCTGGGGCTTGGGCTCGTGCTCCTCGTCGACCCTTCCCTTCTCAACAACCCGCTCGCCTCGGCAGCGCTTCTGGGGGGGACCCTGGCACTGGCGGCGCTGTTGAGCTTTGCGGCGCGCAGGATGGGACGCAGATAGGCCTGGGCAAAGCGGCGAAAGCGCTTACCTTCCGGCAGCAGCACCTCGTACTCCATGACTCCAGCATCTTGGCGGTCATCCGACCGACTATCTCGTCATCCTCTATTCAGCTGGCCCCCTCCCGACCCTTTAAATTTCATCTCTCGTACCTTGGCTTTCCTTTCCATGTGAGACCGCGCGCACCTGAGGCCCAATTAGGATTAAAGCAGCTACTCCCTTATGCCGAAGAGGTACCATGCACTGCGCGTCCTGATGCCCGAGCTTTTGCCGGCGCCTGACAGCCATGCATTCGTTAACCACCTTGACCGAACTTACTGCGCTTGACCGGTCGCTCTAAAGGGAGATGCCGTATGAAATGGTTCGGCTCTGCAGCAAAGTCTGTCAATGATGAGCACGCTGCCGAAATCGCCAAGTTGGCGCAGATGCTCGACAACGTCGACAACATCGTGATGCTTTGTGACACCACCAGCGACAACAGAATAATCTACATGAACAAGCAGGCCCGGAACCTGATGCTGCAGCACCGCGGCGAGCTGAACGCGGGGCTGAGGGGAGCCGACGTCGGCAATGCCGACGGGAACAGCATCCACCAGTACCACAAGGACCCCGCCCGCGTCCGCAGCATCTTCGGCAACCCCCGCGGCAACATGCCGCACACGGCCGAGATCCCGATCGGAGCCGTCACCCTGCGCACCACCACCTACCCGATCTGGGACAGCGTCGATCCCTCCAAGGTGCTCTGCTACATGGCCTGCTGGAACGACATCACGGCGGAAAAAGCCGTGGAGCAGCACCAGAGGGAGGCCCTGGAGCGCAAGGACTACCTGGAATGCCGCGTAACGCAGATCGCGACCGCCATGGAGGAGATGAGCATGACGGTCAACGAAGTGGCACGCAACACGGTCAACGCCGCAGACTCCGCGGCCCAGGTGGCCAGCAACGCCCGCGAGGGTCAGCACGTGGTGAACCAGGCGGTAGGCGAGATGCGCAAGGTGGCCGAAATCGTGCGCGATTCCGCCCTCATCGTCGGGAGTTTGGGGCAGAAATCCGCGAAGATCGGGGAATTCGTCTCCGTCATCAACGACATAGCCGACCAGACGAACCTGCTCGCCCTGAACGCCGCCATCGAAGCCGCCCGCGCAGGCGAGCAGGGTCGCGGCTTCGCCGTCGTGGCGGACGAGGTGCGCCGGCTGGCGGACAGGACCGTGGCCTCCACCAAGGAGATACGCCTGATGGTGGAAGAGATCCAAAAGGAGACCACGCTGGCCGTGGAATCGATAGAAAGGGGGAAGAGCGAGGCGGAGGTGAGCGAGGCGCTCTCGCACCAGGTGGACGAATCCCTGACCCACATCGTGCAGTCGATAGAGCAGATCGAGCACGTCATCGCCCAGATCGCCACCGCTTCCGAGGAGCAGGCTGCCACCTCCACCACCATAGCCAGCAACCTCGAGGAGATCGTGCGGTAGGCGCGTCACTCACCGCCCTCCCTCCAGGAGACCATCAAGCATGAACGCGAAAAGCCCCGCCGGGAAACCGGCGGGGCTTTTTCGTGTCTTCGCAGCAACTGCAACAGTTACCGGACAGGGACGGCGGGCGCATCGGCGAGGAGCGCGAGGAGCCTTTCCAGTTCCCCCTTTTGCAACGGGACCGGCCGCATCTGGGTCATGGGGCGCGACTGGCGGGGGTTTTTAAGCCATTTCTCCAGGGAGTCGGCGCTCCATCTCTTCTTGTCGGCAGCGGTCGGAGGGTAGAACTCGGAAAGGAGCCCCGAGAGGTTCGGACCGATGTCCCCTTTTCCCAGCGCTCCCAGCGTCGCGGTCAGCATCTTGTGGCAGGCCCCGCACTTCTTCTCGAAGACGTTCTCGCTCCTCCCTCTCGCGTTCTCGAAATGGACCACCTGCGGAGCCTCCTTCCCCTTTCGTCCCGACTGTTTCGCACCAGTCAGGATGGCGTTCACCAGTTCGGTGATCGCCCGCCCCTCCAGCCGGAATTGGGGCATCATGAGCGCCGGGAACTCGATCGACTGGAAGAGCTCTTCCGGGGTGGTACCCGCCGGAAGCCGGTCGAGGTTGCTCGCCAGCCGGTTCCCCTTCCCCGCCGTGGTATGGCAGCGGCGGCAGGCAAAGGTGTCCAGGAGCTTGTTTCCTCGCTGCACCGGGGCCGAATCCGGGATGCCGTGCCAGGAGAACCTCGCCGCCACCAGGTCATGATGGGCGATGCGCAGGCGCTCCGAACGGGGATCCCCGCCGTGGCAGCGGACACAGCTCCCCCTCTCCTGGTGGTGGCCGGGGTGGCACTTGAGGCAGGAGACCTTGGGGGCGGCAAGGGCGCTCCCCGCCAGGAGCAGGCCGGCCGCGACCGCCATCAGAATGGGGCGACTAACTGCCAATTGGCACCTCTGAAGAACATGGCTACCGCCGTCAGCGCGAGGACGGTGCAGAAAACGGTCAGCGCGGCGATGCTGACGGGGAGCTGCTCCCGGGGAAACCAGCACCCCTTCTCGGGAGGAGGTCCCTTCGGGAGCCAGGGGAGGGCCAGGAAGGCGCCGGCCAGGGCCAGCACCAGGTAGACCAGGTACTTGGAGTAGCTGACCAGCTCCTGGATCCAGAGGAGGAACCAGGCTGACTTCACCGGGTTCGGGACGCGGGCGATGTTGGCCTCTTCCTGCAAGGGCGCCGGGATCAGTGCCGCCAGGACCAGGAGGGCGCAGACCAAAAGGGCCATCGAGATCTTTATCAGCCGGAAGAAGTGGGGGGAACTCTTGACGTAGCCTCTTTTCATAGGTAGGGGAGCACCCCCTTGTTTTTTCTGATCCGGTAGAAGTGGAGGAAGCTCAACAGCAGGATGGCACCGGGAACGACCAGGATGTGCAGCACGTAAAAGCGCAGAAGCGACATCGGCTCCCCCACCCCGTCCGGGACCAGCACGGCGCGCAGCGTATCCCCCAGGGGCATGATGTTGACCAGTTCCATCCCGGTCTGGGTGGCCCACAGGGCAAGCTGGTCCATGGGGAGCAGGTATCCGGTGTACCCCTCGAACACCGCCAGCATCAAGAGGGCGCAGCCGATCAGCCAGTTCAGCTCGCGCGGCCTTC
>Ga0209317_1001356_pt1 | contig 21834 bp, 15 predicted proteins | sample RifGroB2_FD_183994 | JGI IMG/M metagenome (GOLD analysis project Ga0209317, IMG submission 183994) | Soil microbial communities from Rifle, Colorado, USA - Groundwater B2 (SPAdes) (version 2) | ecosystem: Environmental > Terrestrial > Soil > Unclassified | place: Rifle, Colorado | collected...
CGGGATGCTCACCGTGTTGGCTTGGTCCACCTTGAAGCTGAAGGCGGTGGCCGAGCTGTAGGGGGCGAGCACCCTCAGGGTGAAGTCCTGCTTGTGGCAGCCGTTGCAGGCGAGCACTTCCTTGGTCTTGTCCGAGGCGACCCCCCAGGCGGCGGTGATCTTCGCGGTCGAGTAGGAGAGAAAGCCGGTCCGGGTGTGGCAGCGCACGCAGCCGTCCTCGGTCTTGTAGTCGGCCCCCTTCCATCCGGGACTCTGAATGTCGGCGTGGCCGGAGCCGGCCCAGCTTGCCCTGATCGCGTCCAGCGACGGGCCGGCGACGCTCCGGTGGCAGTTGCTGCAGACGCTGCGGGAGGTGACATAGGAGGCGGGGTAGCCGGCCGAGGTGACGTTGTTGTAGTGCGGCACCTGCACCCCGACGAACCTCGCGGCGCTGGTCGCATGCGGATCATGGCAGGTCGCGCACCTGTCGGAGCCGACCAGGGCATCGTGCCCGGGGGCCGCGGCGCTGAACGAGGTGTGGCACCCCCGGCAGGCGCCGATCGGCGCGGGGTCATACGGGTGATCCAGCGTGGCGCCCGGGTTGTGACAGGAACTGCAGGTCACGGCCACGCTACCGTTTGCGTGGTTCGAAGAGAGGTAATTGCCGGTGATCTGCGGGTCCCTGTTGGCGTGGCACGAGGTGCAGGCCTCCGACTCGAAGACGCCGGGGTTCAACACGGTGATGACGGCGGTGGTTGCCGTCGAGGTGCCGCCGCGGGCGCTGGTGGCGGTGACCCGCACCTGGTAGTCGCCCGGGGCGCTCGCCTGGAAGGTGACCGCCGCGGTGCTCCCCGGGGTGACCGGGGTGAAGCTCACCTTGGCCGGGTCCCCGAGGATCACGGCGTAGCTGAAGCTAAGCGGCGGGTCGTTGGTGGTACTGGCCGAGGCATCGAGCACGACCGGCGTGTTGACCGCCACGCGGGTGGCGCCCGTGGTCATGCTCGCCGTCACCACCGGCACCACGCTGTACGACGAGAAAAAGGAGATGTTCCGGTCGACGACGAAGCGGTATTTCTGCGGCGTGGTGCTCTGCCCTGAAAAATGGGAGATGGTGCCGAGGTCGCTGCTGGAACTGATGCTGGTGATCATGTTGCCGGTGAGCGGGGAACCGGTGATCTCGACGGTGCTGCCGTAGGCAACCCCGGTGAGGCTGGTCTGGGTCACCGAGCCGACCGTCGGCAGCACCCGCTGGGCGGTGAGCGTGCCGCCGCTCGCCTGGTTCAGGGTCACCGTGTAGGTCACCGGGGTGAAGTAGACGGTCACGGTGTGGTTCACGCCGTTGTAGTTGACGGTGTAGACGTTGACCCCCGGCTGGGCGACGTTCACGTTGTCCACCACCACCTGGGAAATCTTGTAGCCGGCGTTCGGCGTGACGGTCACCGTCGTGGAGGCGCTGGTATTGGGGACCGTGATATAACTGAGTCCGCTGTTCAGCGTCACCCCCTCGCAGGTCAGAGACCCCGATGCGCTCCCTATCTTTGCCGTGATCGTCCATGCGTTGGCAAGGCCCGGAACAACACCTAACAGCATAATCGCAATGAACAATTTCTTCAGCATCTGACACCCCACAAGCCTTCAGTCGGAATTTTGTGCGCGAAAAGGTAGACCGCCCCGAATCTCATTAAAGCAAAACGTACGCCCCGGGTCCGGCTTTTTGGCTAGATTAGAGAAGTGACAGTGAAAAGGTAGGGTATCGCGGCAAGACCGCACGGAGGCCCCGGCCGCCCTCTCTAATGAGAGGCCCGGCGGCAAGCTTTAAGTATCGCAGGGGTTTTTCGGAGGGGATGTCGGCGCAGATTAGAAAGGTGAGTCGGCTACGGTGCCGCCTGTGCAGGGAGAGGTTTTTTTCCGCTAATTAACGCTTCCGGTTTGCCGGTTCTCATGGATCGGCCCGTTTTTTGCCGGCCCAATACAGCATCCTCCGCTATATGCCGATACACGAGGATGTTGCTCGCGATATGACCGAAAACAGGCCACAGGAGCCATTGTACCGGCAGAAAGAAGCGGCCAAAATCCCCGACCGGCACGAAGCTGGTACGGTCCGTCGTGGGCCGTCACCGCAGAGCCATGCGGAACTCACAGCCGCGGCATCAACTTCAATTTTCAACAGGCGGGCCCTGCCATCGACGCGCCCGGGTCCTTAGGCAGCCTGCCCCCGCAACCTGCAGGAGCGTCCGCGAACTCCGTGGTCAAAAAGATACTTTCATCGCATTGAATTAGAACAAACAAATGCTATCGTAGGTGCTGCACGATGCCCCCCCTTCAGAAGTAGGGAAGGGTGGATTTTGGCAATGACGCTGGCCGAGCTGCGGAGGGATACTGCCCTTTTTCCCTTATGCTCGGCTTCTTTGGATCATGAAGGCCCCAGCCCCTTCACCAACCAGGAGCCACAGAGAGGTGGTCAGAGAGTGTTTTCCAATGTGCCGTTTCGAAGGTCACGGTTTTCCCCCCCGGCTCTGCCGGGGGGGTACCAGCTAAATCCCTGACAGGAGGCATCCGCTATGCTGCAAAAACGAATCGGAAGAGCTTTTTCCATCCTCCTTATCGCAGCGTTCGGCATTCTGGGACGACTCCAGCTAGAGGCACCCGGCGTGTGCACAAGCCGCGAGGCGTTTGCGGCCGAAGCAGGCGCTCAGCTTGTCAGCGTGATAGTAAAGCTCGACATGAACTCGTTCGAAGCCTTCGAAACGGCGCTGCAACAGCAGATCCCGAGCGCGAAGATCACTTACCGCTACAATGTGATCCTTGGTGGCGTCGCGTTAGTGCTTCCCGAAAATCAACTCCAGTGCCTCGCTACCCTGCCGGGCGTGCAATCGGTGCATCGCGACCTTCCGCAGCCGGCGCAGACCAGCCTGAAAAATCCCTTCGAGCGGCTCACTCCCCTACCGGGCATGCGACCGGCGCCTCTCACCCTGCCACACCGGGTGCAAAGCAATCTGAGTCCGGACTTCATCGATGCCGATCGGCTCTGGAAGTCCTCTGGAGGAGTAGCGAACGCGGGCGAAGGCGTAATCCTGGCCGTCCTCGATTCCGGTATCTGGCCCGAGCATCCGTCTTTTTCCGATCCCGATCCATCCGGTAAACCTTACGCTGCTCCGCCCGCCAGATGGACAGGCATTTGTGAACAGCCCAAGGACGCCTCGCCTCCCATCAGGTGCAATAACAAACTGATTGGTGTTCGTGCCTTCCTGGAAACATACAAAGCGATCACAGGACTGGCGCCGGGCGAGCCCGACTCGGCGCGGGATGTAAATGGCCACGGTACGCACGTAGCGAGCATCGCGGCGGGAAACGATGGAGTGGAGGCGACCGACTTCGGAACAGGGCAGGAAAAGATCTCGGGAATCGCCCCGCGAGCACATATCGCCATGTATAGGACTGGGGGCGGCGACACAGGAGGCAGCAGCTTTATTTCCGATGTGGTCGCGGCGATCCAGCAGGCTGTCCTCGACGGCGTGGATGTAATCAACTATTCCATCGCCGGTCGTTCCGATGCATATGCGGACCCGGTCTCCATAGCTTTCTTCGACGCCTACCTCTCCGGGGTATTTGTAGCGGTTTCATCCTCACCTGACTTTGCGGAGCAAGGGACGATCGGCCATGCAGCGCCGTGGGTGACCACGGTTAATGCCACGACGCTTCCGATAAGGGTGCGCAGCGAGCTAACCGTCACGGCTGAGGGTGGCGAGAGATTGAAACTGCCAGGGGCGGCGCGGACGCAAGGCGTAACCCAGCCTGCGCCACTGACGCTGGCGGCGGATTTCGGTGACGAATTCTGCGCGCAAGCAACACCGCCAGCTACCTTTGCCGGCCAGATCGTCGTCTGCAAAAGAGGCGGTGAGGTCCTGCGACTCGACAAAAGCAAAAATGTCGCCGCCCGCGGTGCGATCGGGATGGTATTGGTCAACACCCCTGAATTTCCGGACACGATAGCGGAAGAGCACCAGGTTCCCACCATCAACCTCGACACCGAAGCGGGGAGCAGACTCCTGGCATTTCTCGAAACGCGCTCCGGCGAAAGAGCTGCCATCACCCCGTCATTGCCAGTGCGAGGCAAAGCCGACGTATTGGCCCTCTTGGGCGGACTCGGCGGACCCGGGCAGATGTTAGGGGTGAGCAAGCCGGATTTGGCCGCTCCGGGCGTCGACATTCTTGCGGCGATAACTCCGGACCGGATCTTCGCTGTGGCCGAATCGGGGAAATTATTTGCCTTTATGTCAGGCACTTCAATGGCGAGCCCTCACGTTGCAGGAGCAGGCGCGCTATTGAAGCATCTGCATCGGGATTGGACGCCTGGCAAAATCAAATCGGCTCTTATGACAAGCGCCCAAACCAGGAATATTTTTGCAGTTGATGGTGTGACGCCGACTAATCCTTTCCTTACCGGCTCCGGGCGGCTCGACCTTAACAACGCCGGAAGGCCTGGCCTGACATTCGACGTGCCGCCCGCCGATTATCTGGCTCATCGCGACGATCTCTGGAACGTCAATTACCCGAGTCTGTACATCCCCTCAATGCCCGCCACTCTCACCATAAAAAGAACGGCGCACAGCGAGGAGTCGAGGACGGCAACGTGGCGCCTCAGCATATCGGCACCGCCGGATATCAAAATCACCGTTCCCAAAAGGCTGACCATTGCTTCTGGCGGCGACGCGACCTTCGAGATCGCCATCGACGCCAGCGCAGTCCCGACCGGCGAGGTCCGGCATGCAACGTTGTTCATGACCGGGCCAGGCTCGCCGCATCTGCCAATCACCATAGTCCGTGGCAGTGATTGAAAGGAGCCGAGCCCGGCGGCCCCGCGATCATGCTGTAATCACCGGTAGGAACTGCATTTATCAGGAGGTGTTTCCAAAGGAAGAAGATGTTGGCCAACTGGAGGTATTTCAAAAGAAAGGAGAGCTAAATGAAAAGATTATTTGGATTATTCCTTGTCATCATCACATTGGGAACCGTTCTTACCGCGTGCAGCGATGACGATCCGGAGAGCACGACAGTCATCGGAACAGCGGCAATACCGCGCTTTGCCTATGTGGCAAATTTTTCCGACAACACCATTTCCATCTACACCGTTGACGCCGCAACCGGATTGTTGCGGCACAACGGCTATGCAACCGCCGGGACAGGTCCTATCTCGGTCACCGTTGACCCGTCAGGGAAGTTCGCCTATGTGGCGAACCAGCTATCGAACGACATTTCACTCTACAGCATCAATCAGGCCACCGGGGCCTTGACGCCGGGGACGGCAGTGGCCGCCGGGACGAATCCTCTCTCCTTCACGGTCGACCCGTCCGGCAGGTTCGCCTATGTGGCAAATTTTGGGTCCGATGACATCTCGGTCTTCAGCATCAACCAGGGGACCGGGGCCTTGACCCCAGGGACGGCAGTGGCCGCCGGGACGGGTCCTCTCTCCGTCACGGTGGACCCGTCAGGGAAGTTCCTCTACGCGGCAAATCAAGACTCCAACGACATCTCGGTCTACAGCATCAATCAGAGCACCGGGGCCTTGACCCCGGGGACGGCAGTGGCCGCCGGGACGGCTCCTATCTCCTTCGCGGTCGACCCGTCAGGGCGATTCGCCTACGCGGCAAACTTTGACTCGAACGATGTCTCGGTCTACAGCATCAATCAGGGCACCGGGGCCTTGACCGCAGGGACGGCAGTGGCCGCCGGGACGGGCCCTGGCTCCGTTACGGTTGACCGCTCGGGAAAGTTCGCCTATGTGGCAAATTTTGCCTCGAACGATATCTCGGTCTACAGCATCGATCAGACTACCGGTGCCTTGACCGCAGGTACGGCAGTGGCCGCCGGGACGAATCCTTTCTCCGTCACGGTTGACCCATCCGGAAAGTTCGCCTACGCGACAAATGGCTCCTCCAACGACATATCGGTCTATACCATCAACCAGGCCACCGGAGCCTTGACGCCGGCAGGGACCATATCCGCCCGTTTTGGTCCTGCATCCCTGGCGGTCGCCTCCGGCGCCGCCGCGGTAAAATATCTGCCGAAATTCGCCTATGCGGCAAATGCGACTTCCAACGAGGTCTCGGTCTACGGCATCAATCAGGCCACCGGGGCCTTGACGCCGGGGACGGCAGTGGCCGCCGGGACGTCTCCTTTCTTCGTCACGGTTGACCCGTCAGGGAGGTTCGCCTATGCGGCAAATACAATCTCCAGCGACATCTCGATCTACAGCATCGACCAGGCCACCGGGGCCTTGACGCCGGGAACGGCAGTGGCCGCCGGGACGGGTCCTAGCTCCGTCACGGTGGACCCGTCAGGGAGGTTCGCCTACGCGGCAAACGGGTCCTCAAACGACATCTCGGTCTACAGCATCGATCCGATCACCGGGGCCTTGACGCCGGGGACGGCAGTGGCAGCCGGGACGGTTCCTATCTCCGTCACGGTCGACCCGTCAGGGAGGTTCGCCTATGCGGCAAATAGATTCTCCAACGACATCTCGGTCTACAGCATCGATCCGGTCACCGGGGCCTTGACGCCGGGGACGGCGGTGCCCGCCGGGACGACTCCCTTCTCCGTCACGGTGGACCCGTCAGGGAGGTTCGCCTATGCGGCAAATCTGCTCAGCAATGACATCTCGGTCTACAGCATCGATCAGGACACCGGAGCCTTGACGCCGGGGACGGCGGTGGCCGCCGGGACGGCTCCTATCTCCGTCACGGTGGACCCGTCAGGGCGGTTCGCCTATGCGGCAAATTCTGTCTCCAACAGCATCTCGGTTTACAGCATCGATCGGGCCACCGGGGTCTTGACGCCGGGGGCGGCAGTGGCCGCCGGAAACAATACTGGCACCGTCACGGTTGACCCGTCAGGTCGATTCGCCTATGCATCAAATTTTATTTCCAACGATATCGTGGCCTACACAATCGACCAAGCCACCGGAGCGTTGACGGCAGGGACGACAGTGGCCGCCGGGACGGGCACTGCCTACGTGACAACGACTGGGGTGATCCAGTAAGTCTGCGACCACTAAGAGCTCTGCATGCTTATCGAAGGCTGAAAAATGCACAGATACCAACCGGTCTTCCCCTTGTTGCAGGAGATGACTGTAAGCCCTCCGGGATATACCGGAGGGCTTTTTACAAATAGGCACCGCCGGGCTCTTGTCATAGCATCGCGCCAACAACTCGACCCAGTTTTGCCTGTGTCAGCCATGCAGTTTGATGACCGAGACAGACTTTGCGCTCCTGCCCCTCGCCCCTGCCGGTCGCCTTTGAGGAGCGACTCCATCGACAGGATCCGGCCCCGGTGGATGCTCACCGCGTCGTACACCATCCCCTGCAGTTCCCGGACATTGCCGGGAACTGCTTTGCTGAAAGTTCCCGTCATACCTCCCGGAACGTAAAGCTCCTCTCCATCTTGTCATACGGCTTTCCGTCCAGCTCAGCATAGGGGTAGATGAAATAATTGAGTTTTTCTCCTCGCTGGGATGGTTTGAGCAGGATGTCTCGCCCCGTGGTAAACTCAACCCGGTTTTCACACAAAGTGCCGAAGTAGTACTCCTTCCTTGTCCTGTTCTTGCTTGCCTCCGAGGCATCCACCGGGATCCAGCCTTTCCCTTCGATGTAAAACTCGGCCCAGCAGTGGTATCCCCCGATACTTCCCTCTTTAGTACCCTCCGGGATGGGGAAGCCGATGATGAACCGGGCCGGGATGCCGCTTGCCCGGCAAAGACCTATAAGAAGGGCATGAAAGTCGGTGCAGTTGCCGCGCTTTAAGTCACAGGCGTGATTGATGTCGCCTCTTCCCCAGCCGGTGCCGCTTTTGTCGTAGGAAAGGTTATCGACGGTGTAGTCGTAGATGGCCCGCGCTTTTGCCAGGGGAGTGAGTTTCCCCGCGGTGACCTCTGCCGCAAGCTTCCTGAGTCTGTCGTTCAGTGGCACCAGGCGGTCCGGCGCCAGGAAACGGGCCAGCTCTTTCCTTGGCGCAGGCGCAACGGTGCCGCCGCCTGTCAGGTTTCCCTTTTTCTCGATACGAGTCACTTCGTACTGCAGTTCGATTTCCAACTCTTTTGCAGGGGCCTTGACTCTACCGTACAGCAGGGAATTGCCGTATTCCCCCTCTTTTTTCGGTTCCAACGGAACGGGAGCGGTCACCTTGGCAAGCTTAACCGTCTGCTCCCCGTTGCTTGGGGCGACAGGAATCCAGAGCCGCATCTCACCCTGAGGGATATCCTTCAGCTTCACTTTGTAACTGAAGAGAAAATGTCTTTTTTTCGGCTCCGCTGTAACCGCCCCATGCGCCAGGGCGCTCAAGACCGTCAGCGTAACAGCCGTCCAAAATAGGTACCGGTGCATGCGCATAAACACTCCTTCGAACTTTCTTTTAGCGGGGGTGAAAGCTATAAAAAAGCCCCCGGATGAGGGGGGCTTGCAAGCCTGAAATCTGACGATGTCCGGGGATTATTTGATTTTCTTGATTTCGGTCCCTTCATAGGTGTAGCGGGGCTCACCGTTTACCTTGTGGATCTTGGTGTCGATCACCTCCAGCTTATCCCCTTTGGGAATCATCCAGAAGTCTATGTCGATGACATCCTTTCCTTCGGTGGACTTGAAATCACTGCAGGTGAAGTAAATCATTTTCCCGTCCTTTTCAAACATGCGGACCGGATCGTGTATCTTGTCGAGCTTCAGCTTCCACTTCTTGCCGAGTTTGTCGTCATCGATGACAAAGACGCCGCCGGTAGCCTTGGACTGAGCCTTGACATGTTCCTTGATCGACTTCTTGACGAACTTGGCGGTGACCGGCTTGCCGGGATGCTCCGCCTTTGTCTTTTCGACCTCTTTTCCCGGATGCTCCGCTTTCGGGTTCTCGACCTCCTTCCCCGGGTGTTCGGCGGCCAGGCAAGCTCCTGCTGCCAGAACCGCTGATATTGATGCTGCCGCAACATACAAACGTAATTTATTCATGGTATAGCCTCCTCAACATGGAATGACAATTTGCCAATTTTAAAGAGGAAAAGCCGACTGTCAAGAAAATCTGGGGGTTTTTTATCCCCTTACAGTAAATGGGGAAGATGTGGGTGGGTATCTATCAGGTCGTCGAGGGTTCAAGCATTGGGGTGCAGGACTCACGGATTGTTCGAAATTCAGACGTGATGAAAATTCAGACTTGACCCTCTCGGTGTTACTTTTAGCGGCAATAGCATAGTGCAGCAGGCGCAAATGGTTGTAGGGATTGTTAACAGGACCCTCGGCGTTGGGATTGGCTCCCTCCGCAACTAGTTCGTTAGCCTTCGTGAAATTCCCTGCCAGCGCGGATTGCAGCAGGGCGAGACTCTTTGGATCTTCGAAGTAATATTTGGACGGTTTCAAATTGAATGCAGGCGCTCCATTTGCACTTCAAGTTATCATGATGACCACTCCTATACTCAAACCGATTTTATGGAAACTGCCCTTGATCCTACTCCATGTGCTTTTCCAAAGCTTAATCCTCTGACTCATGGTGCCCTCCTGCTTCGTAAAGGCATATTCGTTTTTTACCATGTAATTCCAGCAGGTTGACTTTTGTAGAGCTCTGGCCGACGCAGTATGTAGGGTAGGCCTTGTGGAAGTAGTGGTGGAGTGTGCAGAGATCTGCGAAATGGGGGTTAGGTTGGGTTCTAACTTCCTAGTTTTTCAACACTTTCCATGAGTTCACTGGCGATATTGGGGCTTTCGAGCCGCATAATGCTCTCTTCGGCACTGCCGAAACTAAGGAGATTGATACTCCCGTACCACACGACCCTTTGATCGATGAGCGCGAATTTCTGGTGAATGTTCGGGCGGAATACCACACTCACCCCGGCACTCTGTAACAAATCCAGAGTTCCTTGCATGGCGGCCGTGTCCTTTCCTCCGAAATCTCCCATCGGTCTCGTTACCACGATTACCTTGACCTTATTGCGCAACGCGACCTCAAGGTGCTGCATCATCTGCACGGTCCGCCTCTTGGTAACGAAGGGGCTTACTATCAGGATCTCTCTTTGGGCTGTCACAATGTCATTGTTGTAAACCGGCAAAAAGTTGCTTTTGTCGAAGATTACCTCAATTGAGTCCGCGCCTACACTTCCACCTTTTGCCTTATAGCCGATAGAAGCGTATCCATTGAGCCGTTTATTGTACATCCTCTCCAGCACGCCCACATGGGTATCCACATAATCGTAAATCTGCACCTCATTTTTGTTATCAAACAGCCGATGAAGCCTCCCAGCATATTGTTGCAGAGTCCCCTGCCACGATATCGGCATGGCCAGAAACAGGGTGTCGAGGCGCGGTTCGTCGAATCCCTCCCCTATATACCTGCCCGTGGCGACTAAGGTCAATTGCTTATCCGCGGGAGTGTCGGAAATGCGCTTGAAGATTTCCCCGGCTTCCTTGGTTCCCCTTCCTCCCCTGAGAGTCAGGACCTCGGGAATCCTTACCCTCAGCTTTTCGGCGAGCAACTCCACATGATTGGTCCTTTCGGTCAAGACAAGGCAGTTTCTGCCATTGTCATAGCAGTTGACCACATCGTTAACAATCAGATGGTTGCGCATTTCGTCAACAACCATGTACGAATAGTGTTCCTGAATGGAAATGTCCTTCTCAACTTTATCCAGGGGGACCCGCAGAGAGGTAAATCTCGGTATTACGAAATGATCAAAGGGACGTTTCTCCGCCTGCTTCTTTGCGTCATCCCTATATCGTACGGGACCGCATTGCATGAATATGATGGGATGGTGTCCGTCCTTCCTGGCAGGCGTAGCGGTCAAGCCATAGACATACTGTGCCTTTGCGGCTTTGAGAATTTCATCGAAACTCACGGCGGCAACATGATGACATTCGTCCACAATGATCATGCCGTAATCTCTCACGCATTCCTTGACCTCGCCCTTTCTGTTCAGCGATTGCATCAAGGCAATATCGATGATTCCGCCCAGACTATTCTTACCTTGTCCCAGTTGCCCGATTATGCTTCTGGCCTTTTTCCGTCCTCTCTTTTTCACACCCGGGTCTGCCTCGGGCAGGGATTCGTTAATGGTCAGAAATTCCATCAACCTGTTCTTCCATTGTGAGATAAGGCTGGCTTTGTCAACGATTATCAGGGTGTTGACTTTTCTTTCGGCGATCAACTTGATGGCCACAACCGTTTTCCCAAAGGCCGTCGTGCCGGAAAGAAGCCCGATATCATGCTCAAGCAGTCTATCCAGCGCGAGGGGCTGTTCGTCTCTTAGTTCACCGTTGAATTCAACATCGATCATTTTGCCGCGATTGGTCTTGTCTACCCAGTTGACGTTCATTTCCTGTTCTGCAAGCACCGATCTCAGGTCCTCTTCACACCCCCTCGGCAGGCAGAGGTATTCTGCGGTATCTTCAGCACAGCAGATAATTCTCGGCTTGTCATAGGTCGGCATGCGCATCGCCTGAGCCTTGTAAAACTCTGGATTTTTGAAAGCCGCCAGACGCTTCAAATGGTTCAATGCCCTCTGCGAGATGCCAGACTTCAGGACAAAGAGCATATTCGCTTTTACGATCTCTATCTGCCGTGGGAAATCTGTTTCCAGCAACTTGACTTTGCCAGTTTCCCATGGCTTTTGCTGAGCGTCCTCTTCATCTAATTTCAATGCTCCAAGTTCATTTCCCTGGCACATTTTGGAAGTGAGCAATTTCACCTGATCTTCGGTCAGTCTCTGAATCGCGTCTAAGAACGCCCACTGGTCGGCACACGGCTCGAAACTCGCATCGACGAATTCGCTATTTTTGCCTTTCCTTGCCTCTTTCTGCAAAGGTAGCGCTATCAGATTTCCCAGACCACCCTTGGGCATTGTGTCCTGATTGGGGAAGAATCTGTCATACGATTTGAACGTGATCTCGTGCCGTGTACTCATGGTGTAGCTGAGCAACGAAGTTCCGAACTTCCTTGCTAGGGACGCCAGCATCTGGTTTTCAAAGAAAAACCACGCATGCGCGCCATTGCCGGAACGTGAGCGCTCGACAGCGACAGGGATGTCAAATTCCGCGCACACATCCCTCAAGGCCGAGGTATCCTTTTGCCACTCCCCGTCATCGAAGTCGATCGCCAAAAACCAGCAAGTCTCATCAAGGCGCATCGGGTATATTCCCGCGACCATTTTCCCCAGCAGGTGGTCTTGGATGACCTTTTCATCCAAAGAGGCATACGCCTTATGGGTGCAACAGGCACATGTTCCCTTAGGTTTGCCGCATACTCCTGACTTCCATTCATTCAGACACGAAGGCGAATATCCGGACTTTTCCTTCTGTTTGCTTTCCCATCTCTTGGCATAAACATCGTCCCGTCCCTTGAAGAGCGACATATACAGCCTGATTTTTTCACTTGGGACAGAGTTACTGTTTATGCCTGGAGGCAATACTTTGCCCGCAGAATGTTGGTCGGTCATTTCGGATTCGGTTTCATGCACTGAAATCTCATCAGCAGGAATCCGCGTATCCACAATGCCCAACTGTGCCTTCAAGGCTCTAATTTCTTCTTTCAGATTACTGTTCTCGGACAGTATCACCTGATACTTCTCAAACAGCTCTTTAATAGAAAAAGAATCCTCAACTTTCACGTCAAGACCTCTCTGATTTTCCAAATTTATTCCCAAAATACTTCAGCTAGTCGCCTGGCGTCAGCCTCGTAGTTGCTGGTTCTAGTTTTTTTGCCGTCTGCGGCAGTCGTTTCCAAAATGGAAACAACTGCCTCCTATGCCAATTCCCTGCAGGAAAGAAATAAAATCTGAAATATTCACACTTCGCCTGCTACCTGCCGCCACGGCCCTCCTGGCGGCCAGGAAAAATCAAAAGTTTCTCCCCGCGCAGCGGCAATCAAAGGCGGTTGAAGAAACTCTCGAATTTCGGCAATAACTATGGGCAGGGATAAATCGGCTGGTGCCAGTTGGTTCCTTTTGACAAACGCTCGCCATTGAGTCTGCTTGCCGAGGTCTCCGGAAAATTCCACCGTCAGTGCCAAGGGGAGGACTTCGGCTAAAGCGGTTCTGCGTCGTGAAAACGTGGCCACGATCGCCTGTGCCAGGATTCTTCCCTCAAAGGGGAACGTCTTTCCTATGATCCAGAGATCATAGTAGTCTTTCATTCGGCTGTTAGCCATGCCGAGATATACCATTGCCTGGAATTTCTCTGCGACAACTGTTTCCCGGGGGTAGACGCGGATATATGGTGCAGGGAAGTCGAGCGAAGTCGGATATTCCGCATAGCCCGCCTCAGGGATAACAGTATCACCGAACCCGATATCAACTTGCACCGGTATCCGTGCCCCTCCCAGACGCGCCTCCAAGGTTATTCGCACTCCGTCATATTCCTGGTCTTCACGTATTTCCATCCCCCTGGCGCTTTGCTGAAGAAAAGTGACTCCGTCCTCTTCAACCCGCGTCAGACACACGGTCTGAAAAATCTGTACAAGCCTGTGGACTGCACTCTCCCCAAAGCCAAGAAAGTCAATGTCGCGTGTGGCCCTGTGAGGCGTGTTGCCCCACAGGGAAAAGAGCATGGCGCCCTTGAGAATGAACTGTTCTCGGAACTCGGAGCGGCCCAGACGATAAAGGAGTCTCTCCAAGATGAAACGGGTGAGGACAAGCTGAAAATCCTCGCCTTGCTCCTTAGATCTATTCAGAAGACGCTGCCGCACGGAAGCGGAAATGTCAGATAGATTCTTTCTGGTCACGAAAGAGCCTCCAGGTAAGGGCGTATGACGTTTGCCACCCGGCAGATCTTGGCATACCGCCAAAGATCGTCCATGGTGCAGCGACGCTCGCGCCGACATTCGCGCAGAGCTTCAAGGGCGACATCCAGCCCGATCTTGTTGCGGTATTTAAAGCAGTCTGCGATAGTCTTGGCCGGACAATAGACACCCACCTCTACGCCTTCGATCATATGGCGTTCAACTCCCTCAGTAAGGGCCTCACCGGAAAAACGAACGATACGCAGCGGCACGCCTTCCACCTTGGGTAGGCGTGCCTTGCGATCAACGGCCATCCAGATTTCAAAGGGTGCCTGGGTGGTGAGACCATGGAAGCGGAGGGCAGTGAGTAGACAGGCCACCCCTTTCGGCAGTCGCTTGCATGCCTGCATCAAGCTGTGGTGCTGAGTCAGTTCGACATCTCTAAGGGTATAGATGCCACGGGACTGGCGTTCCAGGATTCCCTTGACACAAAGGCGGCGCAGATATTCCCTGGGGACGCCGTACGCATCAAGATCCCGGGGGCGGATAATGCCACACGCTCTTGCCAGGCTGATGATCTTATCTGTCGGTGTTATTTTCAAAGCTGAGCCCTTTCACGTCGGCAGATAATTATATATGCCTACATTATGTAACACAATTCGATTGCTAAAGCAAACGGTCGAGGGGACTTACAACTGGCCGACGCTGTGTCCGCCTGCTTATTGGCTGTCCAGGCGGGACAAAGGCCGCCAAACGGTGTTAGTGAAGTTGGTCAGCCACGACGTCAGGCGCCAAGAACTCTTCCATTGCCCATCATTCCCGGTAGAACGACGATCCTGGTAGAATGTCATTGACGGGACTGGCATTTTACGGTAAAAGATACGTCTGCTTTCGACTTCATTCGCGCACACAACTTAGCTACACATCAATTTACAAAAATTAATTAGCGCCATCTTAGCTCAGTTGGTAGAGCAATTGATTCGTAATCAATAGGTCGACGGTTCGACTCCGTTAGATGGCTCCAGTAAAAATAAGGACTTAGGCTTAACTGCTTAAGTCCTTGTTAGTTCATGCCGTAGTATATGCCGTAATAAAATGTCGTGCCGTAAAATGCCGTAACGGGAGCCCTTCAGGAATTTTCATGGCCGCTTCCACGGCAACCTCGCCCCCGATGGTAACATGCGCCATCTTCATCTCCCCTCTCCCAAGGCTTTTTTACACGATCCTTTCACGCACCCTGACCCGGCCCTCGACCTCCGCGAGGTGCCACCCCACAGAGCCTGTTCCCAGCTTCACACGTGCCGGCAACAGGCCAGCCTTCTCCATCCTCCACGGTAGAACTGCCGAGACCAATTAGCCCCAGCAGTTGCTTGCGTCTGATGCGCCTATCCATGTCCATATAGTCCGTTCAGGGTGCTGGCGCGCCTCGGCTACGAGCCGATTACCGATTACGACACCGGGATCGAGACCTTTATCCAGGGCACGTTCGAGATCGAGTTCATTACCCACCGCACCGGAGGGGGCACCAGACCCGCGGTGGTCGTTGCGCCCTGGAAAGTGTCGGCCCAACTCCTGCCGTTTATCGACCTTCTCTTTATCCGGCCGTGCACGGTTAAGATCGAGGACTTTGTCGTTACCATCCCCTCCCCCGAGGCCTTCTTTCTGCACAAGCTGATCATAGCAAGGAGGCGCACCGGCGCTGATAAAGAGGAGAAGCGTGCGAAGGACCTCCAGCAATGCACAGCACTCGCTGAGGTGGTCCGCCAGGAAGAGATCCAGCGGATTCTCGGAGAATACCGCGTGTCGAAAAGCGTAAAGAAAGAGATTCTTGAGTCCTGCGCAGAGATAGGGATTGCTCCCTTGGAGTGGCCGGCGTGATGTGCTCCAGCGGGATGGCATGAGGAAGCAGAATCCTGTTCCACTACACTCCCAAAGCCGCGGCCCAAAAAGACAGGCCAGGATCAGGTTTAAAACCGGGACCGCCCCTCACCGTTGCGGACTTCCCACAGCCATACGCTGGCAAAATACGGATTGTCACCTTATTTCAAGACGATGGAAGCAGTCCCGCCGGGAATCAATAGTTGAACGGCCGGCAGAAGCAAGAGGGCATGCCCGGGCACCCGCGTAACAGGCTCCTTAACCTGGAGGAAATGACCGCGGAACTACCGAAAAGTTCCCGGCGAGGAACGGGTTGGATACTGCTTAGGCTGTCGAGGGTTTCGAGCAAGCGACGACTAGGGGGGTGCGGGGGAACTCCTCCGCCGTGAAAGAGGAAGCCGGTTCGGGGGGTGCCGGGGGAACGCCAGCAGAACCGGCACCCTGCGAACGGGCTTAGGCCGGTAAAGCTGCCGGCGTTTTTCCCAGCCGGCTGTTTTGGCCCAAACTGTCAAGCCTTTCCAGGGGGGCGTTGCGGGGGTGTCCCCCCGTTTGAGGGGGTCGCACATACGGCGGATTCCCCACGACAAAATCGAACTCACCATCGAGCGGTGCCAACAAAAAGTCGCCCTGGGTAAGCCAGCGGCCGGCGAGGGCCTCGGCCAGCGCCAGCGCCAGCGCCAGAGCCAACCCCTCCTGGGTCAGCAATCCGGTTACCGCGCAAAATGTCGACTGGAAGGTCTCGCGGTGCAACTCCACGGCGCGTATCGAGTTCGCCCAGGGCGCTGCCGGAGCTTGGCGCCTCCCGCCATGCAGCGAGCAACCTGCCGACAATCGGGAGCAGGAAGTCCCCCCACCGAAAGACGGCTCCAGAAATCTGCTCCGACAGGGGCTTGTCGGCGGTGTATCCAACAAGATCGAGGATGAAATCGACCACTTCGGGTCGAGTAAAGATAGCGCCGCGCGATTCCGCTCCAGTGGCCGCGGACAATTCTTCCACCGCAATAGCTACCTTGCTGCTCAACGCCCTAGGAAGCAGAAATTCCATCTGATTGTGCGCCAGGCCTGTCACCCTTCCACTGCCATCGAGCAAGATTTACGCCGCATATATATCATAACGGGCACTTCCCGGGGCATAAATTTGAGCCCCTTCCCCCAATGGCGGCATCCCCGATCCATCGTCTTTCGTAGGCCAGCGCTAGCAACATGGGTTCTGGGGACGTGGCTTTGGGGATAACGCTGACAAACTGTAAAGTTTCCCGACAAAAATTCGAGAAATTTAACAGAATTTGCTAATCCTCCGGGCTGCACCCCCAATGTGGGAGTTAGCCTCAACCTACTGCCTTATCCACCGTAACTAATGGAACTGCGACGGCTTTTTGTCCTAAACCGGAGCTAGCAGATTCGGCACAAAAACGCCGAGCCGTCATGGCATGAAAACTGCTGATTCTTAGCGACATGTAATTCAACTTAGGAGGGCTTATCTCATGAAGAAGAACGTTGCGCAGTTGACCATTCTTTTATTCCTGATGTTTTCAGCAGCTTCCGTCCATGCCAGCATCATTCAGGATTCCAGTAACGGTTGGTACCAGATTCAACATTTTGAACCGATAGGCCAGTCCTTCACGGCAGAAGAGAGCCATTCATTATTGGCCGGCATGTACGTCGGGGACGGCAACGAATCGCATGCTCCGAATGACTACCTCATCACGATAAAGCTATTCTCGGGCGCCGGCATCTTTACCTCGGACCATGAGCTGCTATCCCAGGAAGTCGACCTGCATTCAATCGGCGCTCGGGGCTATGCCAATCTCGATATAAGCTCAATCCTGTTCGATGTCGGTTCCAGCTATACCATCGCGCTGTACAACGACAATCCGAGATGGGGCTTGGAAGTTGGCGGCGACCTGTACTCGGGAGGGATGTTCTACGCCAGCGGAATCGGACACTCCGGGACGGATGCCCGATTCCAGGTGGTGTCAGCACCAGTCCCCGAACCCTCTACCTTTGCCTTGGTTGGTCTGGGCATCCTGGGAGTCGGCTTTGCGCGCAGGTTTCGCAAAAGTTAGTTGGGCGGGGTGGCGACAGGCCGCTCAATATCACGCACGGTTAAGGTATCACAACGAAAATGTTCTATCAAAAATCGATACCGGCCTCGGCTTCAGGTCTTGGGCGCTTTGTTCTTGAAACAATACTGTCAGTGGGATAGGGGGTGTAGTTCGAGGCGGGAAGGCAAAGTCAGTCGATGCGGCCGGGATCAGGGGATTGGCTGTCTGAAAAATTGAAAGGCCCGCCGATTTGGCGGGCCTCATTTGTTTTTATTGCAGAGTTCCCTTTTCAAGGGTGGATGCCGGTGCCTGTGAGCACCGGAGCTTTACAGCTGTCAGGTTTTTAGAATCCTAATCGGTGGAGTTTCTTCGATGCTTACTACCTCCTTTTTCCGAGATTCTGCTGCGCTAGCTAGCTGAGTCAAATATAACACCTGCTAGAAGCAATTTACAGTCTGTTGTAAAAAAAAAATTCAGTGTATACTCCCGAAGTTGTTTGCGGCCAAGGCCCGCAGGGCCAGCTAGTGACAGTGACTTATTTCTCCTGAGTGACACCCCCCCCTCTAGTTATACAGCGCCACCGATTCCTGCCCACGGTTCAACACCCCAGCCGCAGAGCTGGTCACCGCCACGCCTCCCTTACCGAGTACCGCCTGGAAATGCGTTGCCTTGCCGTCTTTCTGCAGCAAAGCTAACGAGTTCCCGGTTTTAATATCCCAGTTGACGGTGAGGGTGTCGAGATAGGTATCGCCCCTGTAGTGGTTGAAGGTGTAGGTGATCACGCCGGCGCTCTTGCGTGCATGGATTTTGTAGGTCTCCCCGTTTTCACTGTACTGGAACTGTTTCTCTCCTTGTGCCACGGGGTTTGTCCCGGACCAGAACTCGATGGTGTTGAAGATCACGAAGTCAACCAGTACCGAAATTTGATACACCGGCACGATTATGAACGCCCAACTCACCAGGCTGCGCAGGAATTTGTCGTGGACCTCGCCGTTTACCCTGTACACCTTCTTCGTGAGGGCCATCTTCCCGTAACATCCCTGCAAAGAGACCATGGCAATGACCATGGCAACTATCGCTGCGGTTATCCTTTTCATAAGGCCTCCTTTGTCATTGGATTGTGCCACGATCCTATTATACGCCTATGGAAGGCTTTGCCGCGCCGGAATTTGGGCATCAGGTCAAGCCAGGAAGCTGGCGGGAACTCAAAGGCGCTGCACTCACCGAAGAATGGCACCGCCTGTTTCCGGCCGCTGCTATCACAAAAAGAAAGGAGGCCCGCTGATAGTAGCGGGCCTCCTTTTTTGATTGCTTGATCCCCTTTTCCAAGGGGTCATTCCGGGGCTTTACGCACCGGGTGCTTTACAGCTGTCATGTAATTAGAATCCTCTTCGGTGGAGTTTCTTCGATACTGACTACCTCCTTTTTCCGAGATCCTGTTACGCTAGCTAGCTGTGACTAATATATCACCTGTCAGGAAAATTTACAGACTGTTGTAAAAAAAAATTTGAGAGTATGCTTGCCGGTCTCCCCAAAGCAAAAGCTGCCAGTGCACCCTCTCCGATAAAAAGCGAAAAAAAAGGGGGACGACCTTTCCGGTCATCCCCCGTGACTTACAGCAAGCAGATACGAGGTATCTCCTCGGCTACTTCTTGGGTTTGGTGTGGCACTGGCGGCAGGAAGCCGGACCTTTCCCCTCAAGCTCGTGGCAGGCAATGCAGATCTTATGGGCGGTGTCTTTACCCCAGCCGTCTATCTTGCCGATCTTGGTGTTGTGACAGTGAAAGCATTCGTTGTTCAGATCCTTCTGGTGCTTCCAGTGCTTGAACGGGAGTTGCAACTCTCCCATCTTGAGCTTGATGACTTCCCGCCCGTTGGCCTTGGGTGTCTGTGCCAAAGCGGCCGAAGAAATTGCGGTCATTGACAATGCAATGAGCACCAGCAGCAAGAGTTTTTTAAACATTTAACATGCCCCCCTGTCTCGTTAGTTTAGTCCTATTTGGACTTGTGGAATCGCTCCACATGTAACTTTTTCAGCTTCTTCACCTTGTTGGGATTGCGCTTTTTCCACTGTTTCACCGTCTCCCGCGAGGCGGTCTGCGCCCTCTCGGCGTCCGCAGCGCTTTTATCGGCGGCTTGCGCCGCTTTGCTTGCCCTTTCAGGATCTGCCTCTCTCAGCTTGCGCAGATGGAAGGAGCTTTGTCCGTCCTCGGGAGCCTCTGCTCCGCCGTGCTGCTCAAACCAGAGCCTGGCCGCCTCACGCGCCCTTTCGGGGTCGACGGCGTGCAGACGTTTGAACTCCGCCATTGCCGCCCGCCGCTCCATTTTCTTCGCCTCCCGGCCGGCGATCGCTACCTGTTCGTCTCTTGCCTCGTCTTCATTCATTAAATAACCTCGGCCTCCTTTGTAACACTACATCCCTCCAAGGTCAACCGCGACTGAAGAAAATAGCGGTTTTGTGGTTAAAAATAACCCTTTTTTCGGCGGCGGAGCAGGCGCTGCGCCCCCCGCTCCTTCTGGACTTTGGGGGGCGGGATGCTAAAATCCGAGGGTGCATTAGCCGCTGCCAAGCCTGGAGCCGCGCCAGCGGCGAGGACCAACGGACCGCCGGAACGGCGCAGGGAGCGGGGACCGGCAAATCAAGCATGCAGAGCGGGAGCAACCAATGAAAACCTCGGCAATCGTCGCCTTGATCACCCTCGTCATAGCCTTCGGGCTGGCAGTTTTTTACTTCCTCGACACCTCGGGGCCGGCGGTCTCTCTTTCCCGCCAGCCCGGAGCCGTCTCCGCCCGGGTCGATATCGGCCTCAAGCTGCGCGACACCGGCTCAGGGTTGAAAGCGCTCAAAGTCGCCCTGCTGCAGGGGGAGAGAAGCATCCCGATCCTCACCAAGGAGTACCCCTCCGGCGTCAAGGAGGCGAACGAGACTTTCAGGCTCCCGCAGCAACCAGGGTTCAAGGAGGGCCCGTTCAAGCTGCAGATAAGCGCCACCGATCGCTCCGTCTTCCGTTTCGGCGCCGGCAACAGCACGGAGCAGGCCTTCGATTTCGTCTTACAGAACAAGCCGCCTGCGGTGGTGGTGATCAGCACCGCGCACAACATCGCACGCGGCGGGTCCGCCCTGGTGGTGTACACCGTCAATCGTGAAGTGGAGAGAACTGGCGTCGTCTTCGCCGACCGCTTCTTCCCCGGCTATCCGCAACCGGGCGGTTTCTACGCCTGCCTGTTCCCGTTTCCCCACAATACGCCGGAGGAGCGTTTCATCCCGAAGGTTCTCGCCCTCGACCGCGCCGGGAACGAGCGGCAGATGGGGATCTATTTCCATCTGCTTCCCAAGGCCTTCCCGAAGGACCGGATCGAGCTGAGCGACGCTTTCCTGGAGAAGATTTCCAGCGAGTTCAAGGACCGTTTCCCGCAGGCGGCGACCCCCCTGGAGGTCTTTCTGAAGGCGAACAGCGAACTGCGCAAGAGCGACAGCAAGATCCTGGGCGAGTGCAGCCGCAAGACCTCTCCGGTGCCGCTTTGGGAGGGGGATTTCCTGCGCCTCCCGAACTCGGCGCCGCGCGGCACCTTCAACCAGTTGCGCAGCTACTACTATCAGGGAAAGCTGGTCGATCAGCAGACCCACCTGGGGATCGATCTGGCCTCCCTCTCCCACGCCAAGGTACCGGCGGCCAACCGCGGCAAGGTGGTCTATGCCGACGACCTGGGGATCTACGGCCAGTGCATCATCATTGACCACGGGCTGGGATTGCAGACCCTTTACGGCCACCTGAGCCGGATCGGGGTCAAGGAGGGGGATGAGGTGCAAAAGGGGCAGATCATCGGCGATACCGGGGACACCGGACTTGCCGGCGGCGACCACCTGCACTTCGGCGTGGTGGTCTCGGGGGAAGAGGTGAACCCGATCGAGTGGTGGGACCCCTCCTGGATCAAGAACAACGTGACGGACAAGCTGGAAGCGGGAAAGCTGGCGGGAACCGCCCGGTAACCGGCGCCGGTGCAGGGCGGGCCTGCGGAGGTGAAATGAATGCATAAGCTGGTTCTTGTGCGACATGGTGAGAGCGTCTGGAACAGGGAGAACCTGTTCACCGGCTGGACCGATGTCGATCTCTCCGAGCGAGGGGCGCAGGAAAGCAAGGAAGCGGGGATCGCTCTCAAAGAGGCGGGGTTCGGGTTCGACGTCGGTTTC
>Ga0209317_1001357_pt1 | contig 21823 bp, 24 predicted proteins | sample RifGroB2_FD_183994 | JGI IMG/M metagenome (GOLD analysis project Ga0209317, IMG submission 183994) | Soil microbial communities from Rifle, Colorado, USA - Groundwater B2 (SPAdes) (version 2) | ecosystem: Environmental > Terrestrial > Soil > Unclassified | place: Rifle, Colorado | collected...
TACCCGTACCCGCATGTGGACGAGGTGATTCCGTTGATGGCCGAGGGCATCATCCTGCCCTACCTCGATGTGCCGTTCCAGCACGCCAGCCAGCGCATCCTCAGGCTGATGAAGCGCCCCGGCGACAGCGGGAACGTGCTGGCGCGCATCATGCGATGGCGCGAGACCTGCCCGGAACTGACGCTGCGCAGCACCTTCATCGTCGGCTTCCCCGGCGAGACCGAAGCGGAATTCGAGGAGCTGCTCGAATTCATCGAGGAGGCGCAACTCGACCGTGTCGGCGCGTTCGCCTACTCGCCGGTGCAAGGCGCGGCGGCCAACGAGCTGCCGGATCACATCCCGCCCGAAGTGCAGCAGGAACGCCTCGCGCGGCTGATGCTGCTGCAGGAGGAAATCAGCGAGGAGCGCCTCAGGCGCAAGGTCGGCATGACCCTCACCGTGCTGGTCGACGAGGTCGGCGAGGAGGGCGCAATCGCGCGCAGTTCCGCCGATGCGCCGGAAATCGACGGCCTGGTGTACATCGAAGACGGCCAGCAGTTACGCGTGGGCGATTTCGTCGAAGTAGAAATTACCGATTCCGATACGCACGACCTGTGGGGCATGGTTGACGGTCAATAGGCTTGTTCTTGCTGCGGCACGAGTTCATACTGAACGTGTTTTTATCACTATAGGAGAGGGTGCATCATGTCCGATCAACCTGAATCAGCCGAAGTCGAAAAAATTCCTTGCCAGGTTTGCAACAAAGAGGTGCCTCTATCCGAGGCCAAGGTTTCCGAGGCGGCCGACTATGTGGCGTATTTCTGTGGGCTTGAGTGCTATGCGGAGTGGAAACGTCGTAGCGAACAGACCGGAAAATCGGGGTAGTATGTGAAAAAACCTCCGCCCGTCATGCGGGCGGAGGCAGGCGTTCAGTCCTTGACGGGTTTGTCGTAGGGGCAGTCCTCCGGCGGCATGTCGCAGTTGCCGCCCATGCCGCGCTTGAAGTCACGGCGCTCCTCGGGTGACATCTTGCTGAAGCGTTCACGCATCTCCTTGCGATGCTCTGCGCGCTCTTCCGGTGGCATCTTCCCACGATGTTTCTTCATTTGCTCGCGCATCTTTTTGCGCTCTTCAGGCGACATCTGCTGCCAATGTTCGTGCATCTGCTTGCGGCGTTCGGCGCGTTGCTCCGGCGTCAGGCTATCCATCTCCTTGCGCATCGCCTCGCGCTCCACAGCACGCTGCTCCGGGGTCATGGTCTTCATGCGTTCCAGGTGCTCCCTGGCGGACATGGCGGGCGGTGTGTCGGCAGCCAGTGCATTCAGGCTGAACGAGGCGGCGATACCGGCGGCGATCAGGGTTTTGAGTATGGCTTCCATGGTATTTCTCCGTAGGGTTTTTCGGGTAAGCGCATGGTAGGATTGAATCGTAAGTGAAGTGTTTCCGCCAGAGGCGAAGATGTAAAAGTTTGTTTCACATCAGAGGACAGAAGACAGAATTGTTGTCGGCTACGCCGAATTTTTATAAAACGTGCCGCGCAACGGCACACAACGATCTGTCATCTGTCCTCTGATGTATCATTCCGCCATGAGCAGTTCACACCGCATTCTCATCATCGACGACGACGCGCGCCTGCGCGAGTTGCTGCTGCGCTATCTCGGCGAGCAGGGGTTTGCGGCCAAGGCGGCAGCAGACGGCAGCGCGATGGACAGAGCATTGACGTTGAATCACTACCATCTGCTGGTGCTAGATCTGATGCTGCCCGGCGAGGATGGGCTGGCGATTCTGCGGCGGCTGCGTGGCGCGGGCGAGAACGTGCCGGTAATCCTGCTCACCGCCAAGGGCGACGAGGTCGACCGTATCGTCGGGCTGGAAATGGGCGCGGACGATTACCTGCCCAAACCGTTCAATCCGCGTGAACTGGTCGCGCGCATCAACGCGGTGCTGCGGCGCAAGGGGTCGCAACCGGTCGGCGCGCCCGATGCCGAAGAAAAGACTATTGCCTTCGGCGATTGCGAGTTGAACCTCGCCACGCGCGTGCTGACCAAGTCCGGCGCGCCGGTTTCCCTGACCACCGGGGAGTTTGCGCTGTTCAAGGCGCTGGTGACTCACCCGCGCCATCCGCTGTCGCGCGACAAGCTGATGGAGCTGGCGCGCGGCCGCGACCACGAGCCGTTCGACCGCGCCATCGACGTACAGGTGTCGCGGCTGCGCAAGCTGATCGAAGCCGATCCTGCCAGGCCGCGCTTCATCCAGACGGTGTGGGGGCATGGCTATGTGTTCGTGCCTGATGGAATCAAACCTTGATTAACCTGCCGAGAACCCTGCTGGCGCGTTCTTTCATGCTGATGGTCATCCTGATCGTGCTGTCGCTCGCCGCCTCCGTGGCGATTTTTCGCCATGTCGAACAACAGCCGCGCACCCGGCAGACGGCGCAACTGGTGGTGTCGGTGGTGAATCTTACGCGCGCCGCAGTGCTGTCCGCCGCGCCGGAATGGCGCAGTGCGCTGCTGTCCGAATTGGCGGAATCTGAAGGGTTGCGCGTGCAGATGGCTGAGCCTGGCGATACGCTCGAGGCCTTGCCCGATCATCCGCCGGAACTGCGGATGATGGCGGAGAAGGTGCGCGACAGCCTGGGCAGCAATACCCGCTTCGCGGCGCAACGCAACGGCGTGGAAGCACTGTGGGTGAGCTTTTTCATCGGCGCTGAAGAATTCTGGGTGGCATTGCCCATAGAGCGTATCGAACATCCTGTGTCGCAGGTGCTGCTGATATGGGGTGGCGTGGTGCTGGCATTGGCCATGCTCGGCGCCTATTTCGTCGCACGTCAGGTGGCGCATCCCTTGAAGCGGCTCGCGCAGGCGGCGCAACAGGTCGGCCGGGGCGCAACGCCGCAGCCGTTGCCGGAGTGCGGCGCGCAGGAAATCGTCGCGGTATCGCGCGCCTTCAACCAGATGTCCGCCGACCTCGCCGCCGACGAGCGTGAGCGTGCGCTGGTGCTGGCTGGCATCTCGCATGACTTGCGCACCCCGCTGGCGCGCGTGCGCCTCTCTGCCGAATTGAGCACGGACGAATCGCTGCGCGACGGGTTGGTTGCCGATGTGGAGCAAATGGATGCGGTAATCCGGCAATTCCTCGACTATGCGCGCCTCGATGAGAAAGAGGCCGCTGTCCCGACCGACCTGCAAGCCCTGGTGCAGGAAACGGCGCAGCCATTCGCGGCACAGGCCAAGCTCAGACTCGATTTGCGGCCGTTGCCGCCGCTTGCCGTGCGCCCGTTGCTATTGAAACGCGCACTTGCCAACCTGCTCGATAACGCCGTCAAACATGGTGGCGGCGAAATCACCGTGCGGCTGAAGCAAGACGGAAACCGCGTCGTCCTGGCGGTGGAAGATCGCGGCGCGGGCATTCCCGCCGCACAACGCGATGCCGCAAAGCGGCCATTCGTGCGGCTGGAAAGCGCGCGCAGCGACACGACCGGATCCGGCTTGGGGCTGGCGATCGTCGAGCGCACCGCACGGTTGCACAATGGCGAGTTTCATCTGGAAGACCGAGCTGGAGGCGGGTTGTCGGCCAGGCTGGTGTTGCCGGCCGGCCTGACGAATAGCCACGGTTGACTGGTGTTTGCAAGCAGGCAATAAAGTTGTTTGGCAGGCATATTTTGCTTGCTGCCGTCCATGAAAACAGGTAGGGTTAGCGCCATAAATCTTCTATTGAGGAGCGATCATGGATGTCAGTAACGCCCCTGCCACTTCCGTCAGCGCGCTGGTCAACAGCCCGCAGCCGCAGCAGCCCGCGCCGGCAAATGAAAAACCACCGGAGAAACAGCCGGAACAGCAGGAATCTGCCGTGGTGAAATTGTCTGCCCAAGCGCAGCAGATGAACCGTGCCGAGAACCGGAACAACAACACCGAGCGTGCCGAAACCAGCCCGCGGGAGGTTGCCGAACCGCCTGGCATCAAGTTCATGGAAGGCGAAAGCAAGGGTGGAAACGTCAACACCTTCGCTTGAAACTCAAGGTAATTCGATCAATTGCGCCGCCCCGGTAAATGGCCGGGACGGCGCGTTCCGTACCGCTACGCTATGAACCCAGACTGGCAACTATTCCTTACACAGCAAGGCGCAATCTTTGACGCAGGCATGGTGCAGCACTTCGGCGACGCTGCCGCCGAACTTCTATCAACCCGGCAAGGCACGGTGCTGTGCGATCTGAGTCAGTTCGGCACGTTGCGCGTTTCCGGCGAGGAAGCGCAAACCTTTCTGCAAAATATGCTGAGCAACGACACCCGCGAAGTTGACGCCAGCCGCGCGCAACTCAGCAGCCTGAACACCCCGAAAGGGCGCATGCTGGCGACCATGCTGATCTGGCGCGATGGCGGCGACTATCTGCTGCAACTGCCGCGCGCGCTGTGCGAGCCGCTGCGCAAGAAACTCGGTATGTACGTGCTGCGCGCCAAGGTAAAGATCACCGACGCAAGCGACGAAATCGTTGTGCTTGGCCTGTCGGGCGAAAACGCGCAGGAAATCCTGAAAAAACTATTCGGCGAACCGCCGCAACAGCCATTCGGCTTTGCAGTTACCGGGCAGGCGGGCGTGCTGAAATTCAGCGATACACGTTTTCAAATCAACACCACTGCGCAATACGCACCAGCACTCTGGCAAGCGCTCAATCAGCACGCGCAGCAGGTCGGCAGCATGTGCTGGGATTGGCTCAATATTCACGCCGGCATTCCCGTCATTCTGCCGCAGACACAGGAACAATTCGTGCCGCAGATGGCGAATTTCGAGCTTATTGGTGGCGTGAATTTCAAGAAGGGCTGCTATCCCGGCCAGGAAATTGTGGCGCGTATGCAATACCTCGGCAAAGCGAAGCGGCGCATGTACCTGGCGCACCTCGACAGCAGTGCAGCGCCCCAGCCGGGCGACGAATTATTCAGCGCAGATATGGAAGAACAGGCCTGTGGCATGATCGTCAACGCCGCACCAGCACAGGGCGGAGGCTATGACCTGCTGGCGGTGGTGCAGACCGCCAGCCGCGAAGCGCAAACGGTGCATTGGAAATCCATGCAGGGCGAAGCATTGCAATTTCTGCCGTTGCCCTATTCGCTATCGCAAGGTTAATCGGTGAGGGTCAGACGCTACCCAACCTGCTCGGCTTGCCGGACAAAAACATGAGTGATCGTTTGTTTCAGTGATCACTCTGTACCTGGTTAAACCGGCAGGCGTGTGATGGGTAGCGATAAATCTCTCCACATTCCATCACTCTGCTCCCGCAACTACCCTGCGTTTGCTTATGGTGGTTCAGTGGACACGGTTGGGCGAGCAGGGTGGCTGCCCTATCACTTTCCTGGGGCGCTTTCAAAGTTCTGCACAATAGTGAGAGGGAGATGAATCAGTTGCTAAAACAGACCTTGTTGATTTGCACATGCTTGTTTGCGGTGCCTGTGCATGCAATAGTCAAATTGCCTGCCATCACAACCGAGCCAACGGCCGGTTCGCTATCTGGAGCGAAGCGTGCCTACGCCGAGGGCGATTATATAAAGGCCGCAAAGTTATACAGGTTCATGGCGGAAAAGGGTGATGATGAAGCGCAGATTATTCTTGGTTCGATGCACGACATCGGACTGGGTGTTCCTCAAGATTACAGGGAAGCGGTAAAGTGGTATCGACTGGCAGCGGAACAGGGTAATGCCAAAGCCCAATTAAAACTCGGATCCATGTATGACATCGGACTGGGTGTTCCTCAGGATTACAAGGAAAGGGGAAAGTGGTGTCGATTGGCCGCAGAACAGGGAGATGCTTTTGCACAACTCTGCCTTGGAGAGATATATGACCACGGAAAAGGTGTTTCACGGGATTTTAAAGAGGCGGTGAAGTGGTATCGCCTGGCGGCGGAGCAGGGTAATGTTTTTGCACAGGAAAAGCTTGGGTGGAAGTACATCCTGGGAGAGGGTGTTCCTCAAGATGATGTATTGGCACACATGTGGCTCAATATTGCGGTTGACAATGATTTTACTCCAGGGCGGAAAATTGCCATTCAACAACGTATTCAACAACGTGATGCCATTGCCAGGCGCATGACTGCCGAGCAAATTGCCAAAGCGCATGAACTCGCCAGAAAATGCTTTGCAAATAAATTCATCGGGTGTTAAGGCTGCATTTGAGGTTGTTCGGGTTTATCATCGACCGCCTACATCGTGTAACCAGCCATATCCGCAACGGGTCGGTTTGATACCAATTTTGGCAAGCGCTGAATTTTTGTGGCTCCCCTCAAGCAATGATCTCGACTGCCGTTCCTGTGGGCACCAAATCAAACAACTCAACCAGATCGGCATTACGCATACGGATGCAGCCATGCGAGCCGGGAGCGCCGAGCTGTGCCGAATCCGGCGTGCCATGGATATAGATATAGCGGCGCATGGTGTCGTTTTCACCGAGCCGGTTAAAGCCGGGTTCGCAGCCGGACAGCCACAGGATGCGCGTCAGGATCCAGTCGCGTTCCGGGAATTGCACGCCCAGCTCCGGCGTGTATATCTCGCCGGTTGGGCGGCGGCGCACGAACACGGTGTTTTTCGGTTGATCCGTGCCGATTTTGGCGCGGATGATATGCTTGCCGCGCGGCGTGCAATAGCTGCCGTACATTTCGCCGGCACCGTTCGCGGCGGTGGAAATGCTGTAGCGGCGCAGCAATTGGTTCGCGCCGTCGAGCAAATCGAGTTGCTGCGTGGCGATGTGGACGTTGATTTTCATTGAGCTTTTTGCTGCGCGCGGCGCAGCAAAAAAAAGTTGCTGAGCATGGCGCCGCATTCTTCCGCCAGCACGCCGCCTGTCACTTCGGCGTGATGGTTCAGGCGTAACCCCTCCCCAAGTACATCAATCACGCTGCCGCAAGCTCCCGTTTTGGGATCGTTCGCCCCGTACACCAGCCGCGCAATGCGCGCATGCATGATCGCACCGGCGCACATCAGGCACGGCTCCAGTGTGACGAACAGCTCGCAGCCCACCAGCCGGTAATTGCCGAGTCGTTGCGCCGCATCGCGCAATGCCATCATTTCGGCATGGGCGGAAGGGTCGTGGCGCGAAATCGGTGCATTGAAACCGCGCCCGACAATCTCATTATTCCTCACCACCACCGCGCCCACCGGCACCTCGCCCAGGCTTTCTGCCTTTTCGGCCAGCTCCAGCGCTACATGCATAAAAATTTCGTCGCTCATTTCACCCATCCAACGGCCTGATTGCACTCTTGACGTGCGAGTATAAATCATCGTCGTGGAAACATCAGAGTAGCCGGGTTGCGGCTATGCAACGCGACAATAGGCGAAGAAGAGGTAAATGGCCATTGCCATCGATGAAGCCAAGCCGCCCGTCACTTGAGGAGGAATGTCCAGGTCAACCAGGTTGAAAATCGTAAGAGTAGGCTTGCAGCGCCGGTTTCATTTGCATATCCATCTTGGTGATGTGCTCGATCGCCCAGTTTTCCAGGGAACGGCAGAAATGCTCCACAGCGCCTTCAGACCAGATGCCATCCTTGGAAACCAGCTCGTTTCTTAGATACTGAAGCTCTCTCATGCTGTACTGGTGCGCCAGTTTGTGTTGATCAAGAGGAAAGTGGACCGCCCGCACAATCTGTTCTTCATTGGTAAAATGGACGGGCAGCCAGTTTTCGAGGCGTTCGAATGCCTGCGACAGGGCAGAACCGTTTGCTGCCCTGATTTCATGCCTTATACGGTTGGTCATGTCGATCAACTTCTTGTGGTCGGAATCGATGGTTGCATTTCCGATACTCAGTTCTTTTGTCCATGCCAGTTCCATAATGACCTCCTGCACGATATTTCCTTTTCTTCGCTTTTTGATAAATGAGTTACAGCCAAGTAGCAACTTCACCTGCACCCGGAACATAGCACCTTTGCCATGGAAAGCCTATATGCCGAAATGCCTATATATTTCGGCCTAGCCATACTGCGCCGCCCTGCCCCTCAACCATGCCGAATCCCCTGCGCCCAAGGCGCCGCACCTGCTAAACTGTGCCTTTGAATCCTGAACCCCGTTTATTACATGCTGATTACCGAATACCGTTTAGACCTTGCCATCCAGGCGCTACGCGCCGTTTTGCCGCTGGCGCACCCCGCCGATACCACGCTGCGCTACTTCTTCAAGAACGAACGCATCGGCTCCAACGAGCGCGAACTGGTCGCTGAGGCGGTGTTCGGCGTGCTGCGCCATCGCCTGCTGCTGGAGCAGGCCTGTGCCGGCAATCCTACATCCCGCGACACGTTACTGGCGAAGCCAGCCGATTGCGGGAGCGGGTGTGAGGCGGCTTTTCCCGCACCAGATGCTTCGCAACACCGTGTCAAAGCCGCTACCCCGCGCCGCATGGCGCTGGCCTGGCTGATCAGGTTCGGTGGCTATAACCTGCGCGAAATTGAGCCGGTGTTGAAGCGCGACGAGAAGGATTGGCTCGCCACGGTCAAGGGCGTGAAAGTAGAGGAGTTGCCATTGTCGGTGCAGGCCGAACTGCCCGAATGGCTGGTGGAGAAGATGCGCGCTACCTATTCTGATGCAGACATCCTGACCATCGGTTTGTCCATGCAGCAGGGCGCACCGCTGGACATCCGCGTCAACACCCTGCTCGCCAGGCGCGACGAAGTGTTGCAGCAACTGCATGACAAAAACATCGAGGCTGCCGCCACGCCTTATTCGCCCATCGGCATCCGCCTCAAGGAAAAAATCCCGCTTAATCGCGACGCGCTGTTTACTGAAGGCAAGATCGAGGTGCAGGACGAAGGCAGCCAGTTGCTCGGCTTCCTGCTCGCGCCGAAGCGCAACGATATGGTGGTGGATTTCTGCGCCGGGGCAGGCGGCAAGACGCTGATGCTGTCCGCGCTGATGAATTCGCAGGGCCGCTTGTATGCGATGGACACATCGGAAAAACGCCTCGCCAACCTCAAGCCGCGCCTCAAACGCTCCGGCGCGAGCAATATCCAGCCGATGCTGATCGCGCACGAAAACGATCTCAAGGTGAAGCGCCTGGCGGGCAAGATCGACCGCGTGCTGGTGGATGCGCCGTGCAGCGGCCTGGGCACGCTACGCCGCAGCCCGGATCTGAAATTTCGCCAAGCACCCGCCAGCATCGAAGAATACACGCAACAACAGGCGGCCATCCTCGCCTCCGCCAGCCGCCTGCTGAAGAAAGGCGGAAGACTGGTATACGCAACTTGCAGCATCCTGCCGGAAGAAAATCAGTTTGTCGTGCAGGCTTTTCTCGCCGCGCACCCCGACTTCACGTTGCGCCCGGCCGGTGAAGTGTTGCAGCAACAAAAGATTGCGCTGGAGATGGGGGACTATCTGGAGCTGCGCCCGCACCTGCATGGTACGGATGGTTTTTTCGCGGCAGTGCTGGAGCGGATTTGAGTTTTTCGCGGGTGAATGCTTGCCGCACCCGGTTGCGCCAATTCAGTTTTCCCGGGTCAGTCTTGCGGCAATCAAAGTGACAAGAACAGCGGCGGCCATCAGGCCAAAGGCGATGCCGACCTGGCTGATGCGCTCGGGAACGACGAGCAGAAGCGCGCCCAGCTCCAGCATCATCGTGCCGGACATGAGTTTCAGCAGCCGGCCTTCGCGTTCGGTGAGCTTGCGCGCGCCCAGCGTGCGAGTGAAGACGACGACGATGGCGGCCAGCGGCACAACATAAATCAGGTTGTAGGCCGCGAGCCAGGCATAGCGCGCGAGGGGCGAAAGATCAGCCAGCGTCAGGATGCGGGTATAGACCATCGGAAAGCCGGCCGTGCACAGCAGTTCATAGAAGTTTGCGGCGACGGCCAGCAAGACCGTGGCGGCAAGCATTGCCGGCAGCCGGTCGGCGGCGAGAATGGCGCGTGTGCGGCGGAAGATGTCCGGTTTTTTCGCCTCGGGAATCGACAGCGTGACGCCCTTCTCGAACCAGAAAAAATCCTTCACATTCACCGCGCCGACAAACACCGCCAGCGCGCCCGCCGCCAGCGTCACCCAGCCGAGGTGGCCGAAGATCTGGAAGACGTTGAGCCACGCGGCCATGAAGGCGAAATACATCAGGCCTGATATCGCGACGAAAATGCCGCCGATGATCAGCATGCGCACGCGGTTTTTCTGGTGCGCCATCATCGACAGCAGGAACAGCAGCACGAAAAAGGCGCAGGGATTGAAGGCATCAAGCCCGGCCAGCACGAGGGTCAACGCGGGCAGCGACAGCGAGGCCGTATCGATGCCGCCGACAAATGGGATATGGATGGTTTTGCTCGCGGTTCTGGCAGCCGGAATGGAAGCCCCAGTCGCTGGCCGCCCGGAGATCAGTCGTGCGTGGCAGGCATCGAGCCGCTCGCGCAATTGTGCGCCGGTAACGGCGTCGCTTTCCCAGCCGAAATGCATCTCGCCGCAGAACATGAAGGCCGGTACGCCGGCGGCATCCTCCATGCCGCCTTGTTCGACGATCTCCTCGAACCGGCGCGCGTTGTCCGCATTGCGCGAGACCTCGAGTTCATGCAGCGTCACCCATGGCCGCGTTGCCGGGATGGCGGTCACATGCGGATGCGCGGCGGTGCAGTGCGGGCAGGTCAGCGACCAGAAAAAATACAACTGCACCTGTGGCTGACCGTCCGTGCCGGGCTTGATCCAGGCGTTGTCGGCAAGGGCGGCCAGCGGCCACAATAATGCCCACAGCAATGCGGTCATGAAGGTTTGGCGGAACAGGTAATTGCTCATGGCAAATAGACAGGGACGCAGGAAAATTACCGCAATCTGTTTACCGCTTCTTCGACGCGCTCCACCGCGATGATCTCGATGCCGGCGATCTTCTGTTTCGGCGCGTTCGCCCTGGGGATGATGGCCTGGGTAAAGCCCAGCTTGGCGGCCTCGCGCAGGCGTTCCTGGCCGCGTTGCACCGGGCGCACTTCACCGGCCAGACCGACTTCGCCGAACACCACCAGCTTCTCCGGCAGCGGCTTGTTGCGCAGGCTCGAGACCATCGCGAGGATCACCGCGAGGTCGGCGCCCGGCTCGGTGATCTTCACGCCGCCCACCGCGTTGATGAACACGTCCTGGTCGAAGCAGGCGATGCCCGCATGGCGGTGCAGCACCGCGAGCAGCATCGCCAGACGGTTCTGCTCCAAGCCCAGCGACAAGCGCCGCACATTCGGCGAATGCGCCTCGTCGAGCAAGGCCTGAATTTCCACCAGCAGCGGGCGCGTGCCTTCCTGCGTGACCATCACGCAGGAGCCGGCGACCTGTGATCCGTGCTGCGACAAAAACAATGCGGACGGGTTGCTCACCTCGCGCAGTCCCTTCTCGGTCATCGCGAACACGCCGAGTTCGTTCACCGCGCCGAAACGGTTCTTGAACGCGCGGATCAGGCGGAAGCTGGAATGGGTGTCGCCCTCGAAATACAGCACCGTGTCGACGATGTGCTCCAGCACGCGCGGTCCGGCCAGCGCACCCTCCTTGGTGACGTGGCCGACCAGGATGATGGTGATGTTGTTGGCCTTGGCGATGCGCGTCAGTTGCGCGGCACACTCGCGCACCTGCGCCACCGAGCCGGGCGCGGAAGTGAGCTGTTCGGAATATACGGTTTGGATCGAATCGATCACCACCACGTCCGGCTTGTCCTGTGTGATGGCGGCCTGGATCCTCTCCAGCTGGATCTCCGGCAGCAGGCGCAGGCTGCGCGCATCCAGAGACAGGCGTTTGGCGCGCAGCGCGATCTGCTGCGCCGACTCCTCGCCGCTGACATACAAAGTGTTCTGTTTTTTTGACAGATGCGCCAGCACTTGCAGCAGCAAGGTGGATTTGCCGATGCCCGGATCGCCGCCGATCAGCACCACTGCGCCTTGCACCAGACCGCCGCCGAGCACGCGGTCGAATTCCTCGATGCCGGTCGGCGTGCGCGGCACTTCGGCGGCCTCTACTTCGGAGAGCATCTGTACCTTGCCGCTCGCCGTCAGCGCGCTGAAGCGATTTTTAGCGCCGGGTGCGGCAGCCTCCGCCACCGACTCGATCAGCGTGTTCCACGCCATGCAGTGCGGACACTGACCCTGCCACTTCGGCGTCTGTCCGCCGCACTCAGTGCAGGAATAAATTGTTTTTGCTTTTGCCATGCCGCCTAGCTGCTTGCCTTGCTGATCTGATCGAGCAGCTTGCGAATCTGCGCGTGGAGTTCCGGCAAGTCAGAATGGATGGTTTTCCAGACAATTTCCAGATCGACTTTGAAATAACCATGCGAAACACGGTTGCGCATGGCATAAAGCACTGTCCAAAGCACATCGGTATGCTCAGCTGCAAACTGCGCGTGGTAACGCTCAATATTATGAGCAGCCTCTCCGATAATCTCGAAGTTGCGGATAACCGCATCCTGCGTTTTCTTGTCTTCCAAGAATGCGACTTCGCTTATGTCTTCTATATAGAGGTGAATGCGCTCAATGGCTTCAAAAATGTGCTCAAGATAATCAGGTACACGCAGAATATCGATCTTGCTCATACTGAAACTGCCTCGGTCATCACTTGTGCGCGGAATTTTTCGGGTAGTGCATTTGGGGTCAGCACATCTACGCTAATGTTGAGCAACTGGGCGACTTCAACCTGAATTTTGGCAATATCCATCAGCGTAGTTTCCGAAGTCGGGTCAACCAACAAATCGAGATCGCTTTCCTCCGTATCTTCGCCATGCACAACCGAGCCGAACACGCGCACATTAAGCACACGATGGCGTAGCGCAATCTCGCGGATAGCGTCACGGTGGGTTTGCAATGCTAGGGAAGGGCGCATGACATTGTTCATTGTTTTTATTGACTGACGGCATTATAGCCAAGCCGCTGCCTACGTAGTGGAAGAACAGGAGCGCGAACGCAATATGGGTTACTTCATCCGGGAAGGCAGCTTGATCGTCCTGCCCGCCACCATGAAAGCGCCCTTGCCTAGTGTAGCGTTGTACGCTATTTGGAACTTATACGATCGGTCGGCATGGCGTTGTAGGTCGAGTTTCAACCCGACATGTTGGGCTAAAGCCCGACAAAGGTTTGGCAGGGTGAGTTTTCTACTGTCATGTATTTTGGAAAGCTCAATAGATGATGGCAGTGGACTATATGATGTGGTATTCCGTGCCGAAACCACACAACCCGTTCGGATCGCCTATGTTTTCCACTACAATCGAACGGTTTACAATTCGCTGACCGATGGATTATGACGCACATGAAAAAACAAATACTGATCGTTGCCGCATCGCTCGCACTTTTTTCCGGGTGCGGTGGCAGAGAAAATGGGACTGACGCATCTGGCAGCACGTCGGCCAGCGCCAAAACATCCGTCAAGGTAACGGCAGTGTCGGCTCCGGTCACACCGGCGACCTTCCGGCCGGACGAGGGGGAGGGGATGGAGCCGGCCGCTGCTGCGCCTGATCTGGTAACCGGCGAGAAGGTGTATAAGGGCACCTGCAGTATCTGCCATAAATCCGGGTTAAAAGGCGCCCCGCGCATGGGTATCAAAGAGGACTGGGAGGCGCGCCTTACCCAGAGCAATGAAGTTCTCTATGACCGTGCCATAAACGGATTCAGGGGTAAAAAAGGCTTCATGCCGTCACGCGGTTCCAATTCCAAATTGTCTGATGATGAGGTAAAGGCTGCGGTGGATTACATGGTTGTGCATGCCATACCGAGCTGGACCGTAGGGGACTGATCGCAACTTCCCCTATGGCCAGTGAATAGATCAGTCTTGCTCCAGCCAGCCCTGCAAAAACGCCCATTGTTCCAACTCACGTTCGGCAAGGTAGGGCGGCAAATCAAACAGGGACTTCCCCTCGAAGGCCGCGTTCACGTACACCTGCGTTTCGCGCAGGTAGGCCAGCACCGGCAGGTCGAGGGTGGCGAGAAAATGCTCCAGCGCCCAGGCGGCCTTGGTGCGCATTTCCATACGCATGCCGACCACACCGATACTGCACTTGTTTTTGCGCACCGCCTTTTCGTTGGCAAGCAATTGCAAAAAGTTGCAACTAGCCTGTAAATCGAACAATGAGGGAGCGACGGGCACGATGATTTTATGCGCCAGCTTGAGGGCATGGGCGAGGTTTTTGCCATGCAGGCCTGCCGGCGAATCGATCACCAGCCAGTCATTGGGGCGATCATGTTCCTTTTTAGAATCGAGCGTGCGTATGCGCGGCAGATCGTCAGGGCGCGTGGCAAGCCACAGCGCAGAGGATTGTTGCCGGTCCAGGTCAAGCATCGCCACCCGCTGACCACGATTAGCCAGATATCCGGCAATATTGACCGACAGCGTGGTTTTCCCACTGCCGCCTTTCGGGTTGGCGATCAAAATGGTTTTCATTTCACTCTCCTCGATCAATCACGGCATTTTCCGGGCAGAATCCCGGCCTCGCGATCCAGTTCCCCGTTTTTAAGCCTCGCCTGATATTCGCCCAGCGCGGCTTTCACCTTGCCGCTCAGCACGTACAGTCCGATCAGGTTGGGGAAGGCCATGGCCAGCACCAATAAATCAGTAAAGTCCATCAGATTCCCGGCGCTGGCAATAGACGCGACCACAATGAAACCGATGAAAATGGCCTTGTATAGGATAGAGTAGCGTTCGCCGAACACGTACACCCAGCAACGCTCGCCGTAGTACGACCAGGAGATCGCCGTGCTGTAGGCGAACAACACCACCGAAAGCGCGAGGATCATCGGAAACCAGTCAGACACGGTGGCAAACGCCATCGAAGTCAGCGCCGCCCCCTGGCTGGCGGCACGCAGCGCTTCATGCTCGGGCGCGTTGTACACGCCGGTAATGACGATCACCAGCGCGGTCAAGGTGCAGATCACCACGGTGTCGATGAACGGTTCATACAGCGCGACCAATCCCTGGCGCACCGGATATTTTACCGAGGCGGCGGAGTGTGCGATGGCAGCCGACCCCAGGCCGGCTTCGCTGGAAAATGCGGCGCGCTTGAAACCCTGCACGAGCGCCCCGACGATGCCGCCGGCAGCGGCGATCGGCGAAAACGCCTCAATGACGATCTTGCCCAATGCGTCGGGCACCAGGGCGGCGTTGCTGATTATGATCCACAGGCAAGCGCTCATGTAGATGATAACCATGGTCGGCACGACAGCCTCGGCGACATGGGCGATCCGCCGCAACCCGCCGATGATGACCAGCCCCACGGCAACCGCCATCAGCAGGCCATAGGCGATGGGCATCTCGCGGAAAAATGGAATCTGTTCCTGTACCGCTCCCATCGACTGGCTGACCTGGAACGCGCTGCCCGCGCCGAACGAGCCAAGGATGGTGAAAATGGCAAACATGATGGCGAGCGTCCTGCCGAGGCGCGGCGCCCCCTTCTCGGCCAACCCTCTCGACAGGTATTCCATCGCGCCGCCCATCAGCCTGCCGTCCGGACGCACCTCGCGATACATCTGCGCGAGGCTGGCCTCGGTGAATTTGGTGGTCATTCCCAGAAATCCGGCCACGATCATCCAGAACGTCGCTCCCGGACCACCGATGGAAATGGCGATCGCCACACCGGCGATATTGCCCAGTCCGACGGTCGCGGAAAGCGCGGTGGACAGGGCCTGGAAGGGAGTTACTTCGCCCCGGTCGTCGGCAGTGTGGTATTTACCACGAAGAATCCTGAATGCATGGCGCATCATGCGCAAGTTGACGAAATTGAAGCGCAGGGTAAGGAACACTGCCGCCACGATCAGCCAGGCGACGATAAACGGCATCACCGTTCCGCCCGGGAATATATCGAAAAAAATGATCTGCGCCAGAAAACCGTTGATCGAACCGAAGAACGCGTCAATGGCAACATCGGCGGCCAAGGCCTGTTGCGGCAGCAATAGCGGCAATAGCCAGGCCGTACGGGGGTAATTCATAACCTCTCCCTGTTTATCGTTATGCGGTTGAAATCCGCAGATGCGGATTAAACCTTGAACTGCATGCGGACTCAAGAGACAAGTTTCTTGCCCGGAGGTAAGCCGATATCGTCAGGCAACAAAAAAGCCGACTTGCGCCGGCCTTTTTGAGGATCGCTCCAGCTTGTTTTTACAAACCAAGAACGAAGTCGATCAGTTCCTTCTTTTCCTCAGCGGTAACCTTGGGGTTAGGAGGCATAGGCATCGGACCCCATACACCCTTACCGCCCTTGGAGATCACGCCGTCCAAGTGCGCCGCAGCGCCTGCGTCGCCCTTGTATTTCTTGGCGACATCAGCCCAAGCCGGGCCAACCAGCTTTTTGTCAATTGCATGACAGGCGACGCAGTTATTCTTCTTTGCAGCTGCCGGCATATCGACTGCCAGTGCACTACCCGCGACCAACAAGCCCGCCACTGTAACCATGCTTACAATCGTAGATTTCATGTTCTCTCCGTTTTGTGATTAAAACATCTTAAATAACGTGAAGGTTTTCCTTCGCCGTCGATTCTAAACAACTCCGCCCGCTTTGCCAACCAACTTCTCGGATGGTAAGGCATTAACGCGGATCCGTTTCGCGGCGTTGACAACTTATTTGGAAGACAGCACAAGTTTTGCCAATATCCTGCGATCCGCTTCGCTGACTTTCGGGCTGGGCGGCATTACCATGACACCCCATACGCCGCTGCCGCCATTGGCAATTCTATCCATTATCAGGGCTTCTGCTCCAGGGTCGCTGCGATATTTGGCTGCAATATCCTTGAAAGACGGGCCAACCACTTTTTTGCCGACCGTATGGCATGCGAAACAATTGTTCTTCTTTGCCAGCTGCATGGCATCCGCTTCGGATACCACAGGCGCGGGAGGCGCTACAGGTTTAATCTCGGCAACGACCGGGGCGGGATTGGCCAAAACTGCCGGCACGTCAACCGCCTGAGCCGGGGTTGGCTGTTCCGGCGTTTCCGCAACAGTTGACGATACTTTTTCTTCCTCCGCCGTTGTTTCGCTTGCGGCAGGCTGCGCGGCCTGCTCCACGGGAGCTGGCGCAACAGGCGGCTGCGCGGGCGTTTCCGGCTGGCAGCCATATAGCACAACCAATGACAATGCCAATAGCTTGCTTGATGTACGCATGACGTCCCTCTCGATTCAGGCAATTTCAGAATGTTGACAAACCACTTCAACGACAGGGCATATCCCACCAAAGTCATGCGGCATGTTTCGCTGACATGCGGATAGCCCAACGTCGCCATATTACTCCATACCTTACGGTTTGGTTCGTGCGATGGCGCATACGAAAACACTTGCGGCTTACTATCATTGCACCATGCTTAAAGAATCAGCTCATCCAGACCAACCCTTACCCGCGCGCCCCGGAGCAATACCGGAAGGCGCTGGTGGCCAACGCCTCCAGTTTCACCGCTATCGGAACCGGTACCACGGTCGCGAATTTAACCGTGGTGCGTCCCCTATTAACCTGGACTCATTTCATCATGCCTTTATCAAATCAAACCGTGGTACGTCCCCTATTAATTAATCCGGGCTACCTTGCTTTTATTAACGAGAAAGTTGTGTAGCCTGTAGATACGCCTCGCTTGTCTGTGAAGCATGCTGGCGGAGTCGTGAAATAAGTTCAGGCAGCTCCCATAGGCCTTGAAGCACTAAAAATACATGTGAAGCATCCATAAGAAGAAGCGGCGTTCTGGGTTTTGATGCTTGAGAGATTGCAACAGAACTATAGCCTGCCATTGAAACAAAGATACCCATAGTGTTGTCGGCTTTATTATTTACCTTGGCGAGAAAAGTATCAATATCAGGCGCGCCAATTTGGTTACTCGTGAACTTCAATTCCACAAGATACGTCGTGCCATCAAGCGTCACAGAGCCATCAATCTGACGTTCGTCCGCCTTGTATGGTCTGCGATGTTCAAGATCAAAAAACTGCGCGAGATCGTAAAACCAGCCTTCAAATGCATAGCCACTTTCTTGACTTCCAACTTTTGCATGCAGATCAATTATTCTGGATTGTAGTTTTGCCAAGTCTTGCTCACTTGCAAGCTTTTGTGCACGTTGACTCGCAGCCTCTTCTCTTATGGCCTGCCGTGCCTTTTCCACTTCTGCACTTGACCTCTCACGATCAATGTAAGCCTTAAGCGCTGATACTGCTGACTTTGCAGCTTTAATCTTCTCTGCTTCGTCAGGCCAACCTGTCAAATCAGGAAACGACACCTGATCTGCTAAGTGCACGGCAAGCTGCTTGATAACAGATGGGCCTTTTGCTGCAGCCTCCAGTGCTGGTATCAAACGATCAAGCAGTTGGCGCTTTGACTCATCTTCTGTCCAAGTTGCCAAAAAACTTTCTGAGACACCGTTTCGTCGCAAAGCATTTCGAAATGCCTTGCGACGCCAATAAGACTTGAGTAGAGCATCCTGAACAAGCTCAACGAAGTGCGATGGTAATTTCTCAGCCATAAAATTGATCGCCTCTGAATGCACTCACCAGAGTTAAGTTATAAAGGGGTAAGTTCAATTTCACCTTCAATTCCGCAACGGCTTCCCGTTCTTCAGCATGTACTCCACCCGATCACGGGTTTTTTGCGTTGCCAGCAATTCCATGAAGTTTTTACGCTCCAGATCAAGCAACCATTGCTCATCCACCATACTCCCCGCATCCACATCGCCGCCACACATCGTCTCTGCGATGCGGCAGCCGATGTTGTAGTCGTGCTCGGAGATGAAGCCACCCTCGAGCAGGTTGATCATCGCGGCCTTGAGCGTCGCAATCCCGGTGCGTCCGGCGACGGGTATCTGGCGCTGCTGCAACGGCGGGCGGTAGGCGGTGGCGGTGAGCGCGCGTGCTTCTTCCTTGGCGACGTGCAGCAATTCATACTGGTTGAGCACGATGCGATCCGACTGCCTGAGGTAGCCCATGTCGCGCGCGAGTTCGGCGCTCTTGGCGACTTCGCCCATGGCGATGTTCTGGAAGTAGCGGCGCAGGTGCGGGAAGATGTCGCCGCGCCCGTCGATGGAAAGGCGCTGGGCCTCGTTCGCCGCGCGCAGCGCCATTTCCTTGCAGCCTCCGCCTGCGGGCAAGACGCCGACGCCGACTTCGACCAGGCCGATGTAGGTTTCCAGGCTGGCGACAATGCGCGTGCAGTGGATGGAGAATTCGCAGCCGCCGCCAAGCGCCAAGCCGTACACCGCCGCGATGGTGGGCACTTGCGCGTATCTCAGGCGTTGCGACACTTGCTGGAATTTGGCGACCACGTCTTCGACATGCGGCACGTGGCCGGTTGCGGCGTTGAGCACTTCGCCCAATCCGCCGCCGCCCGCGACGGTGTATTTCACGCGCTGCGCCGCGCCCTTGAGTTTGTCGAATAATCCGGCGGCGGGCGCTTCGCTGCTTTCCTGCACGCCCTGCATCAGTTGCAGCAGGTGCGCCCCGGCGGAGAACGGCGCTTCGGTTTGCCAGATGATGAGGGCGGTGAAATGTTCCTCGGCCTCGTCTACTGCGCGCAGGATGCCGTCCAGCACTTCGTTGCTGATGGCGTGCATCTTGGTCTTGAAGCTCAGGATCGCGATGTCGTCGCCGGTGTGCCACAGGCGCACGTCATTGGTCTCGAAGATGGTCTCACCGTATTGCACCGGTTCGCCGAGCAGGCGGTCGGGGAAGAGTTGGCGGCGGTAGACGGGGAGGGAGGAGCGGGGTTGATAACTGCCAGGCGGCGTAGGGTGGATAAGCGTAGCGCATCCACCATTATCAACAGAAGCAGGCGTTCCGGTGGATGCGCTGTCGCTTATCCACCCTACATTTGGAGCGAATGAGCCTTGCGGAGTGTGCACGCCGCTGCGATCCGGGTCGGTGGCCCAGGCGGGCAAGGGAACACCGGACATTGCCTTACCGGCGGCGATGTCGGCGCTGATCCAGCCGGCCACTTGCTGCCAGCCTGCCGCCTGCCAGATTTCAAACGGGCCGTCGTCCCAGCCGAAGCCCCAGCGCACCGCGAGGTCGAGGTCGCGCGCGTTGTCGGCGATATGTTCGAGTTGCAATGCGCAGTAGTGGAACACGTCGCGGAACGTCGCCCAGAGGAACTGCGCCTGCGGATGCTGGTTGGCGCGCAACGCGGCGAGCTTCTTCGCCCAGTCGCGTTCGCGCAGGATGTCTTTCACGCCGTCATCGATGTTGCTGTCGGAGAGGCGATATTCCTTCGTGTGCAGGTCGAGCACGTGGATGTCCTTGCCGATCTTCTGGTAGATACCCTTCTTGGTTTTCTGCCCGAGCGCGCCCTGCCCGACCAGTTGGTCGAGCCAGCCGGGCAGTTCGAAATGCTTATGCCACGGGTCGTCGGTGAGGTTCTCGCGCATCGTGTTGACCACGTGCGCGAACACGTCGAGGCCGACCACGTCCAGCGTGCGGAAGGTGGCGCTCTTGGGGCGGCCGAGATAGCGTCCGGTCAGCGCATCCACGGTGTCGAAGCCGAGGTTGAATGCCGCCGCGTGGTGCTTGGTGGCGAGCATCGAGAACACGCCGATGCGGTTGGCGATGAAGTTGGGCGTGTCCTTGGCGCGCACCACGCCCTTGCCGAGCGTGGAGACGAGGAAGGTCTCCAGTTGGTCGAGCAGCGCCGCTTCGGTTTCCTTGCAGGGAATCAGCTCGACCAGGTGCATGTAGCGCGGCGGGTTGAAGAAGTGGATGCCGCAGAAGCGGTGGCGCAGATTTTCCGGAAACGCCTGCACCAGTTGGTTGATCGACAGGCCGGAGGTGTTGCTGGCGAAGATGGTTTGCGAGCCCAGGTGCGGCGCGACCTTGCGGTACAGATCGGACTTCCAGTCCAGCCGCTCGGCAATGGCCTCGATCACAAGATCGCAGTCGCGCAGTTTTTCCAGATGCTGCCCGTAGTTGGCGGTCTCAATGAATACGGCCTTATTCGGCGTGGCGAGCGGCGCGGGATCGAGCTTCTTCAGATTCTCGACGGCCTTGCTCACGTTCGCGTTCGGATCGCCCTCTTGCACGGGCAACTCGAACAACAGCGTCTCGACATTGGCGTTGACCAGATGCGCGGCGATCTGCGCGCCCATCACGCCAGCGCCGAGCACAGCGACCTTGCGCACCAGAAAATTTTCGCTCATAACGGCCTCTTGGTTATTGTTGGTTATCGTTCCCACGCTCCGCGTGGGAACGTGATTGATGACGCTCGGCGTCAAAACATCAATACCTTCGCCGCAGAGCGTCTGGGGCTGGATTCCCACGCGGAGCGTGGAAACGATCAATTACGCGATGCAGGTTTGCCATGTGTATGGTGCATGGAATGCACCATACGCCAGCTGTGCGGGAGCGATACAAAACTCATCCAGGACTAACGTCTCCCATAAAGTTCCTTGATTTGTCCGGCAAATTGCTGCGCGATTTCGGCGCGCTTGATCTTCAGGGTCGGCGTCAGCAGGCCATTCTCGACACTCCACGGCTCGCGCAGCAGCAGCACGCGGTTCACCTTGGCATAGCCGGGAAAGCCGCGCAAATTGCGCGCGACGCGCCTCAACATCTTGGCTTCCACGCGGCTGTCGGTCAAGGTTTCCGGCATGTCGGCGCGAATGCCGATCTCATGTGCGAAATGCTGCCACGCCTCTTCATTGAGCACCGCCAGCACGACCAGGTACGGATGCGCCTCGCCGAATACCATCACCTGATCGAACAGCGGATCGTGCAGCAGCGCGAGTTCCATGTCGGTCGGCGGCACTTTTTCGCCGTTCGACATGACGATGATGTCCTTGATGCGCCCGGTGATGTAGATGTGCCCGCTGCCGGAAATATGCGCGACGTCGCCGGTGTTCAGCCAGCCGTCGCTGTCGATCATGTCGCGCGTCGCTTCCGGGTTGTTCCAGTAGCCCAGCATCACGTTCGGCCCCTTCACCAGCAGCGCGCCCT
>Ga0209317_1001361_pt1 | contig 21759 bp, 20 predicted proteins | sample RifGroB2_FD_183994 | JGI IMG/M metagenome (GOLD analysis project Ga0209317, IMG submission 183994) | Soil microbial communities from Rifle, Colorado, USA - Groundwater B2 (SPAdes) (version 2) | ecosystem: Environmental > Terrestrial > Soil > Unclassified | place: Rifle, Colorado | collected...
GCGCGCCTGGGAGGAAGGGTGGATCACCCCCAACCTCCCCAAGGTTCGTACCGGCAAGAAGGTGGCGGTGGTCGGCTCCGGCCCGGCCGGCCTCGCGGCGGCCGACCAGCTCAACAAGGCGGGGCACCAGGTGACCGTCTTCGAGCGGGCTCCGCTCCCCGGCGGACTCCTGATGTACGGCATCCCCAACATGAAGCTGGACAAGCGGGGCGTGGTGCTGCGCCGCATCCGGTTGATGGAGCAGGAGAACATCAGCTTCGTCTGCAACACCGGCATCGGCAGCGCCGACTACCCGGTGGAGAAGTTGCGCAACGAGTTTGACGCGGTGGTAATGGCCACCGGAGCCACCCTCCCCCGCGACCTCGGTATCGAGGGGCGCCCGCTTCAGGGGATACAGTTCGCCATGGACTTCCTGACGGCCAACACCAAGGCGGTCCTCGACGAGGGTGCCGAGTTCGTCTCGGCCAAAGGGCAGGACGTGATCATCATCGGCGGCGGCGATACCGGCACCGACTGTGTGGGCACCTCACTGCGCCATGGCTGCAACTCCGTCGTGCAGCTTGAGATCATGCCCCGTTCCCCCGACACCCGCGCAGAGGACAACCCGTGGCCGGAGTGGCCCAAGACCCACAAAGTCGACTACGGCCAGGAGGAAGCCGCCGCGAAATTCGGCGCCGACCCGCGGGGCTTCCTTACCACGGCTACCAGGTTCGACGGGGATGCGCAGGGGAAGGTTACAGCGGTGCATACGGTCCAGGTGCAATGGGAGAAGAACGCCCAGGGGCAGTTCGTCCCCACCCCGGTGCCGGGTACCGAGCAGGTACGGCCGGCCGGCCTGGTGCTTTTGGCCATGGGCTTCCTCGGTCCGGAGCAGGAACTGCCGGCAGCCCTAGGTCTTGAGCGGGACGGCCGCAGCAACATCAAGGCAGAGTACGGCAGCTATGCCACCAACATTCCCGGCGTGTTCGCAGCCGGCGACTGCCGCCGCGGTCAAAGCCTGGTGGTCTGGGCCATCAACGAAGGACGCGGGGCAGCGCGGGAGTGCGATCGCTTCCTGATGGGAGACACTGAACTCCCCTGATGGGATAAAACCTGCGGCACCAGGTTCACGAAAACTACAAAAGGCATCCAGGGTCAACCGGGTGCCTTTTGTAGTTTGGTGATATTCAAGAAACCGTTCACGGTCCGAGACAGACTTGTGGCCTTCCCGTATTGAGGCCTTCAAATCAGTATCGCTTCTACAGGGCCAGCATGAAAGCAACGAGATCCGCCTTCTCCTGGTCGGTGAGCTTCACCCCGGTGACCAGGTTGAAGAACTCCACCGTGTCGGCCAGGGTCAGCAGCCGGCCGTCGTGCAGGTATGGCGGCGAGTCCTTGATGCCGCGCAGGGGGAAGGTCTTGATCGGCCCATCGGCGCCCGCCAGCCGGCCGTTTATCGCCTGCGGCTTGAAGAAGCGCTCCGCTTTCAGGTTGTGCATCGTGTTGTCGGTGTAGTAGGGAGCCGGATGGCATTCGGCGCAGCGCGACTTGCCGAAGAAGACTTCCTGGCCGTGCAGCTCCGCCGGGGACGCCTTGGCCGGGTCGAGCCTGCCGAAGATGTCAAGCTTGGGCGCGGGGGGGAAGTCGAGGATGTTCTGGAACTCGGCCATGAAGTGTACTTGGCTGCCGCGCTCCAGTATGTTCACCCCCTTTTTGGTGGCGATCACCGGGTCGCCGTCGAAGTATGCGGCGCGCTGCTCGAACTCGGTGAAGTCCTCAACGCTCTTTAGCGCCCGCTGGGAGCCGAACAGGCGCTGGATGTTCACCCCCCGCAGCGGCGGGGTGTCCAGGCGGTGGCGCAGTTCCTGGGGGCGGATGTCCCCCACAAGGTGGGTGGCGCCGTTGCTGTGGCCGTTGACGTGACAGTCGAAGCAGGTCACACCCAGGCTCGCCTCGGCCGAGCGGCGGTCGTCGGTGGCGTTGAACTGCTGCTGGGGGAAGGGGGTGACCAGGAGCCTCAGCCCCTCAAGCTGCTTGGGGTTAAGGATCCCGTTGAAGAGCTCGTTGAAGTTCTGGATGGTGACCAACTTCCCCTTCGAGGCGTCCTCCAGGTCGGGGCGGGTGGTAAGGAAGATCGGCGGCGGAAACTCCGGCAGGAAGTGGTCCGGGAGGTCGAAGTCCAGATCGAAGCGGGTCAGGTCGCGCGCGCTCTGCTTCTTGATCTCGTCTATGTGGAACTTGGGAAAGAGCATCCCCCCCTCGGCATGATTGGGATGAGGCAGAGGGAGAAAGCCCTTGGGAAAGAGCCCCTTGTCGCGGATCTGCTCCGGAGGCATGCCGGCCAGCTGCTGCCAGGCCACCCCGGCGGGCAGCTTCACCCGCACCCCTTCCTGCACGGCCTTGCCGCGCGACATGGTTGCCCCCCGGACGGCTTTGTTGCCGAGGTCGTAGCGCATGGCCAGGAGGTCCATTTGGCGCTTCAAAAGCGACGGCTTTTCCTTCTCCATCCTCTGCTTCACCGAGGTGAACACCTCGGTACCCGCTACCGGTGCGTAGCTGGTCTTAGCGACCGGCCCATCGGCCGTCAGGGCAGAGCCTGCGGCTAGCATGACCATGGCTGTGCTGAGCAACATTGCGGAGTATCTCTTTCTCATCGTTTGCGCTCCTTTCCGGGCGGCTGTGCGGCCCGCCGGTGCGTTGTAGTGAGGCGAAAGACCTGCTTGCCGTGTTGTCACCCATTAAAAGGCGCAGCGGCCGACTGCTCCTCGTGGGAAAATTGAGAGAAAGTGTCGGCATCTTCCGAAGCAATCGCTGATGGATGGCCTCCGCAGACGGTAGGCCCCATTGATGTGCCGCTTGATTTGCGAAAGATTGCCGCGGGGGGTTCCAACCATCAGGTGGTAATGATTTGACATGAAACCGTGAATTACAGCCCCATAACGTTCTTTCGCTGAATGTAGATATTCAAGAAACCGTTCACGGTCCGCGACAGACTTGTAGATATCCTTCTTCTCGTCGCCTCGTGAAGTCACATGATAAAAAGCATCCTCAAACTCGATCCGCAGTGGTCGTGCCACGGTCTTCGCCCCCTTGAGAGGACGTTATACTTTAAATTAGGGCAATGTCCAGACCTGATTCTTTGGATTTCCCTTTGGATTTCCCATGCGGGGAACAGCGCTGATTGAAACCATCGCGCAACAGATTGACCGGTTCATCCCCGCGCATGCGGGGAACAGAGGTGACCATGCCTTCTCTGTTCGACATGGTTGGGGGAGGTCAAACATGGAATGCCGGTTGTCTTTTGTCCGACCAGGGCTGTTCGGGCGGATTTGAAATTCGGGTCCGCTTTCGAGATAAGCCGCTGCAAACTGGACAAGACATGGATCTATTTCTTGCCTGCCGTGATTCACCCATCGTCAAGGTCCATTCGTGTAGGCTTCGACAATATCCACAACGGCTCGAAACCTGTACGCGAAAACGAATGGTCTATCCGCACGGCTCTCGGCTCGGGACACGATCCAGGATTTTGAGCCCGCCGCGCATCATCCGCGATCTGACTCTCCCTTCGAGGCATCACCTGGCATGAAGAATGATCCCTACTTTGTCTTTTCTTGATTCGTTTCGCCTGAAAATGTATCAGCTGCTGTAAAAAGCGTAAGCGAAACGCCTCGGGCAAAGATCGCGCTTCAATCTTAAAACCGGCCGATATGCTTGATTTATTCGAACTTGCGAAAAAAGCGTGTCCGCTTTTTCAAAAACCGTATCGATGATTCAGCTTCCTTGATCGGGTATCTGACGTTGTACGTCAGCTGACTCGCCTCCCCGGGAGGATGATCGGCAGATCACGCTGCCAAAAATCGATGCAGGCTCAACGCAGCCTTGAAGTTCTGAATGTGGCGCCGCCTTATGGTGCCGTCACCAGGGAGTGCAATGTGGGATTTGCGCGGAAGCAGCGAGGTAGGGGGCTGTTTTTCACTTTTCAGCCACAAAAAAGCCCGCATTGGCCGGAATGGCGATGCGGGCTTATATACCGTGATATTGTCCGCCGGATCAGAGCGACATGATGGTGAAAGGAAGCGACCACGGCCCCGTTCCGTTGCGGCCGATGCCTCTCAACCGGAAAGAATACACCTTGCCGGGCTCCCTTCCTTCCACGAGCATGCGGGAGCTACTCGCGTATACCGCCAAGGCTCCCCAATTTCCCTCGGCGGTAGGGTCGCCGGTGCATACTTGCAACTCGTAACTGGCGGCCCCCTGAGTCTTATTGGCCTTCGCGACCAAAGTTCCGCTTACTTCACCATGTTTCACACTAAGATTGGGAGCCGACGGCGTACTGTTGCCTGAAGGCTTGCCCGCCGGCTTCCGGATTTCATAGCCGGAACTGAGCAACATCTTCACGTCCCCGAAAGAAACCATTTCCACAAAGTTGGCGACATTGCTGAGACGGTCGCTGAGATTCTTGTGGCTTTCGTTGCGCATGGTGATCTTTTCGTGATCGCCGCTCAAACTGGCAAGATGATTGCTCTGGTGGAGCTCTATGGCCTCGTCCAGCTGGGATAGCGAGGTCGGACAGCTGCCCCAGGGCTCCGGAAAGAATGGGTTGTTTTTCAGCGCGCTGCTGACGCCTCTCGCCATGACAAGAAGATCGACCGGCTTCATCGGCTCGAAGGCAACTACGAGTCTTGGGGGCATGTGTTTCCTCCTTATATCCGTCTTGGAATTAAGGAAGACTAATTCACGTCAGGAAAATTGCAACCGCAAAAAATACCTCCGCAAAAAAAACGCGCATGATCATTTGCCCGGCGCCGAATGAGCCACATGGTCTGATTTTTATCAGGCGGTTTTGCCCAGTACGCCGGCAAGCAGATATACGGTATATCCGACGTAGGCGGACAGCAGCAGCAGGCCTTCGAACCGGCTTATCCGTCCCTGGCGACCGCGAAAGCCGTATGCGAACAGAAACAGGGTGACCGTCAAGGCCGACATAACCATCATGTCGCGATTGAAAATGTCGGCTTCAACTGCAATCGGGTTAATGGTTCCCGCAATGCCAATGACGGCCAGCGTGTTGAACAAATTGGAACCGATGACGTTGCCCAAGGCGATATCGTGTTCATTTTTTCTTATCGCTGCGATGGAGGACGCCAGTTCAGGCAATGATGTCCCGACGGCGACCACCGTCAGGCCGATGATAAGATCGCTCACCCCGAAGTGGTGCGCTATGTTCACGGCGCCCCACACCAGCATTCTGGAGCTTATTATGAGCAGGACGAGGCCGACGGCCAGCCAGAGAAAGGCCCTGCCTAAAGGCATCTCATGCACGACCAGTTCGGCTTCCATCTCCTCCCCCAGGGCATCGCTTCTCTCCCTCAACCCCTGCAGAATGCTCCATCCGACCAAAATCGACAAGACCAGAAGGTGCAACCATCCATCCATCCGGCTAAGCTCATTGTCCCGCAACAGAAACAGGGCGAAGCCGGTGACGACCATGAGTATAGGCAGTTCCTTGTGCAGGACCTTTGAATGCACGACAATGGGACTGATCATCGCGGTAAGCCCGAGGATGAGCGCTATATTGGTGATATTCGAGCCATAGGCATTGCCCAGAGCTATGCCCGGGTTCCCTTGCCAGGAAGCTATCGCTGAAACAACCATTTCCGGCGCCGACGTGCCGAATCCTACTATCACCATGCCTATCAATAGCGGAGGGACGTTGAAATGGCGCGCAGCTGCCGCCGCGCCATCCACAAAACGGTCGGCGCTCCAAACGAGCAACGCGAGGCCGGCTACGACAGCCAAAATTGAAAAAGTCATTACCTTGCATCCTTTAGATAGTTAATTGAATTTGAGTCGATGTCCGGCAGCAAGCTGAGGGCATATTGGGGATACGCGGCATGAGGTCAAGGATGCTTTCCGTCCCCTTGCCGGTTTTTCCGATATCGCTTTGGTTTCTACGACACAAGCTTCCGATAAAAAACGACGCCGACCCGCTCGATGTGTTCACGCAGATCCATATTCTCAATCCGGTGAAAAATGGAGAGATCAATCTGGTAGGGAAGCAGCAAGTCGTCCAGTTCTTCATCAATTACGCCCAGTTCCAGTGAGGTCAGAGATACGCCAAAAAGCGTCAAATCAATGTCCGAACCGGGCTTGAAGTTGCCGATGGCCCGCGATCCGTAGAGCATCGCCTTTTCCACGAGGGGGTGATGGGCAAAAACTCCGCAGATGCTTTCGATGGTTTGCTCTTTCAATCCGTAGCGCATCAATCGCTCCTCATGCATGACAAGTCTCCTTTGCTCCACATAAGGCGTTGAGAATTCCAGCGAATGTAACTGCGCATTTCCATCGAAGAACTTCGATAGGGCGGCCTCAGATATCTGCAATCCCTATCCAAAGGGCAAGCAACCTGGTGACCTCGCCCACTTGTCTGTCGCTGAGGCGGCCGATGATCCCTCCAATCTTCTCGCGGGAGACGGTCATGATCTTGTCTATCTGGATCTGGGATGTGACGGATAGGCCATTGTCGGCATGCGGGTCAACGCTGTAGCGGAATAGCGGCGTCGGCTTGATGTGGGTTGTCAACAAGCAGATGGTGACACTCGGATGATCTGTAAAAAGATCAGTTTGAACTATCAGGGCCGGTCGCGGTTTACCGTAATCGCCGGGGGTCGCAACCAAAACAAGTGCCCCACGTTTCATTCCTCACTCCAGTCTGCAATCTCGGCAAAAATTTCAAGGTCGTGCGTTTCGGCCAGGTCGCCGTGGATAATAAGAGATTGCCTTCTGCATTCAGCAGCGAACCCGGGGGCCTTCGGGTCCGGAACCCATATTTGAACGGGCTTCAAACCCGCTGCCCGTAGCCGGTTTCTGTGGGTTTGGACCCTCTCTTTCACGAGATGCGCTTTCATGACATTTTCTCCTGTAGCGTTACATGTAACAGGTCGTAGTCGTGATGTCAACGCCATTGCGATTTTTGGCAATTGGGATGGACCAAGTATGGAAACGCTCAAAATCACCATCGACGACGAACAAACAAAACAGTTGGTGATCCGCCTGCTCCACCAAATCAAAGGGGTCACCATCAATGAAAAAAAAGCGCCCTCCTCACAAAACACCGCTGCCGCACTGAAGGAATTGTCTGGAATCTGGGCCGGACGTGATGTGACTATCACGGAACTCCGCGACAAGGCATGGCGGGTTACGAGAACGTGATACTTCTTGACACCAACATCCTAATCGAAGTGTTCAAGGGCAACACTTCGGTCATATCCTCTGTTCAGCAGGCCGGCCCTGAAAATCTGGCTCTGAGTTCCGTAACCGCCATGGAGTTGTATTATAAACCTTGGGGGTCGGACCAAGATAACCCACGGGATTTGCTGTTGAAATAGCCGGAATTGCCTCTACTATTGGCCTTAGAAGCATGTTTTCATAGGCTAAAAGGGGGCTCTAAGTATGGTAGGGCGGGAGTTGGAAACCTATGTAGCGAAATCAATATAGCAGGGAACTACCGCGGCTCACGCCGCCTCAAGCACTTCTCCGTCTCGCCGAGCTATTTCGATTACAGCACTGGAATCATCCTCACGCCATTGCCGCGACCCGCAAGGAATAGGCTCAATCCTGCTATCAACCCGGGCTGCAAGCCGCCACAACATGTTTATCCCGTTGCGATCCTTCATGTCATCGAACATTGGCGATACGACAAGTAAATCAATATCACTCCACGCATGTGCATGGCCATTTGCCTGGGAACCAAAGACTACGGCACGCTCTACCTCAATGCCTTGTGCCCTGAGAGCCGTTATGTATTTGGTTACTGATGTCAAAACTGACTTTTCAAGCATTGAAGCACCTCGGCGATCCGTGACATATAACTTTCCACCTCCAACTCCGACGGCGTCGGCAGAAGCATTTCTGGGTAACGCCCTTCGATATTGAATTCATTGACCTCTGCGAGGAGGTCGACCTGCGCGTCATCAAGCTTCAACCCGCCTCTTTCTGCTAGACGGACCAAGTTGTGGATCAACGGAGAGCAATCTGTTTGTCGATGTTGATTGGACCTCCTCACACCACAACAAGCTATCAATGCAAAGCTTCGATTACACGACCGAAATCAGATTAAGTTACCCATGGAGCAATGTCAAAGAATATTTTAATCAGAGCAGAAAAGGAGGGAGAAAACTAAACCAGCACAACGACAAAAAAGGCACCCAGCTGAATTAGCCAAGTGCCTTGTTATGCTTTGGTTGCGGGGACAGGATTTGAACCTGTGACCTTCGGGTTATGAGAGTAAACTCCCGCCCTCCGCCGACCTTAAGAATACCAACAACTTGCAGTTAACTCAATGGGTTAGGGAACTTCGAACAGGGCTCTATATTACACATATTAACCATGTTTGCAAGATTTTAGGGTACGCCGCAGGGTACAAAACTTTTCCTAAAGTCAGGCGTAGCGGCTTGACCGTCTGCCGCAGGTGGTTGGATGCCTTTTATAGGGAGGTTGCTTTGGCCAGTAACTTTTCGTGAGAAATCCAGCCATCTGTGTTCACAAAGGCTCTGGTTCCCTCAATATTCAGTACTTCTCTTAGGTACGGCCGGCCATTGGTGCCTGACACAATAACCAAGTCGCCGATTTCCGGTTTCCCCCAGCCGATAATGGTTAGCTGCGAAAATGGAACTTTGGCACCGAAAGCAAGATTGTTTATGAGTATTTTTTGCCCTTGCCGCACACGTGGTTCCAACGATCTAGAGGCCATTGTTTGCACATCAAAGGTGATATCTCGTAACGGGAAGAAAATTGCCGCCCCGACAATAGCCGGAGCTAAATAGCGAGAGAATGACGATAAGTTTCTTAGGCGCCCCAAAAACATTCCACCAGCAGATGCACCTACGATCATCCCCATAAAAGCACCAGCCTTTATGTAACTGGCAGCAGAAAGCAGAAAAAGCGCAGCAATCGTAACAATAGAGATTATTATGGTGATAAATTGGTTCTGTTTTCCAAGAGGTGCGGTGTCTGGTGGAAACCTCAAGAAAAAAACAATGCAGGGAAGGCAGAAAGCACCACCAATGATTAGATTCTTTAACGAAATCTGCCCGGATACATAATTTGAGACACCATAATAGATCGCAACTCCAGACATAATCAGCAGAGAAAAGATCATGGGCTGTATTTTTTTCATATTATTTCCATTCTACCGACGATGGTTAGATGCAGCCCACTGACCACGACACATAACCTTCATATTTTATGCAATAAATCGTATGCCAGAGGGAAAATCGTAAGCCAAAACGCAAATCCTAAGAAGCCTAAAGCTGTCTCTGAGAATACCAACCTTAAAGCACCATTACCTGAGTATCCACCCCACCTCGGACGATGAAGCCCACATGACAAAAGAGTTATAATGACCTCGCCAGTCCAGAAAAAGAACCAAGCAAGAATCACGCAAAATATAAACTTAAGAATCTCTTTGATTATATCTTCCGCAATATTGCTCATTGTACCCACTTATTTAGCCATTTGACATATAAGTTGGCTGCGATTTAGTTGTAAATGAATTGCAGCCAAAAAAGCGCCCTGACGAGCTTTTAGTCATCAACAAGATAGGTTAGCAGCGGAATTCCGGGGACATAATACCTATTTCTCTGGGTTCGCCGGTCTCCCCGGCGTCCTTTTCGCAAGTTCGCGCCCCGTGATGGCTTCCATTCGTTGCAGGAAACTTACGTTCCCGAGTGGTCGGCCCGTTTTTGCTCCTGCCCGAAGTTCCTTGTTCGCTTCCTCATCGTCGCCTGTCAGCAACTCTTTCCAATTTGTCACCAAGCCCAGTAGCGTTCTATCAGTTACAAGCATATCCGATACGCTCGCACCAACATGGAAGCGCGCACTTGACCACTCATAATCCCACGCCTGCTTGACCATCTTCGCTCGTACCGGGTTTCGTTCCACATAGCGCGCTGCTGCAACAAGATGCTGTTCGTCAAGAACGCAGGAACCAAAGCGCCCCTGGAAAAGGTAGCCACGCACATCCTGGCGAAAGTTTTTCATTCGGGTATACAGCCTATGTGCTTCTCCAAACGCCTTTGCCAACGAAGATTCCTCTTCAGGTACTGCAACAAAATGGACGTGGTTGGTCATGGCACACCATGCCAAGATTTCTACACCGCATGCCTTAGCGTGCGTTCCCACCAGGCGGAGGTACTCACGTCGATCATCGTCGTGGTCGAAGATGTCCAGTGAACGAACGCCCCTTTGAGTCAGATGATGAGGATGTCCGGGTACCACTACCCTTGAAATTCGCGCCATTGCCGCAGAATACAGAAATGCTTTAATGTGTCAAGCTTTAATAGGTATTGTGTCCCCGGAATAAAAAGGCTACAAAGACGTTCTCCTCGTGAACGCGAAAGGTGACCGGTCCTCGCAATGACTGGGTCAAGAGACGGCTCGGCGCACAACTCGAAGAGGGTCTTTGGTGGGGGCGCCCAACAGTGTGAACCATATTGCAAAATGGCCCTTTCGGCAGCCAAGTCGACCGACTGTCGTAAGAGGGGGACCGTCATATGTGCGGTTGCCGCTAAACAATGAGGATTCAGAGTGGCGGGAACGAATGCTCCTTGCAATTCATACCACATCTGGCATATTCTACGGCATGGAACCTCACGCAATTAAAACGCTTGCATGGGTTGGATCATCACAAGACGACCTTCGTAAATTCCCGGAAGAGGTCAAGGATATGGTGGGCTACGCCCTCTACCTTGCCCAGACCGGCGCCAAGCACCCTGCGGCAAAACCTCTCAAAGGTTTTACTGGTGCAGGAATTTTGGAGATTGTCGAAGACCATCACGGCGATACCTACCGGGCGGTTTACACCGTCAGATTCGGGGATGCAGTCTACGTACTGCATGTTTTCCAGAAAAAGTCGAAGCATGGCATCGCCACGATGCAGAAGGATATTGACCTGATAAAGTCACGATCCAACGAGTTTATGACCACCATGCAAAAGGGAAGAGGTAGAGCGATGGAAGAGATCATCAACAGTAGTGGGAATGTCTTTGAGGACTTGGGGCTTTCAGAACCGTCTGACCGACTGGCAAAGGCAGAGCTTGCCCGCGAGCTTGCCGAGATTATCACCAAACGCCACCTTAGCCAAACTGAAGCAGCACAGTTGCTCGGGGTGGACCAACCCAAGATATCCAACATTATGAACGGGCGCCTGTCCGGATTCTCTCTGGAACGACTGATACAGTTTCTTAACTCCCTGGGAAGGGATGTGCAAATTGTCGTCAAGCAGAAGCGACGCTCTCAATCCAAGGGTGGACTGAAGGTCGTCTGCCCATAATCCACGCCAAAAATCGGTACTACACAGTTTGGCGCACAAAACAAAAAAGGGACTAACCGTTGTCGGCTAATCCCTTTTGATTGTTTTGGTTGCGGGGACAGGATTTGAACCTGTGACCTTCGGGTTATGAGCCCGACGAGCTACCAGACTGCTCCACCCCGCGTCATGAAGTAGACTTAGATATATACCGGAACATCCTCAGACAGTCAACATAAATCTTCTTCTTGTTACGCTTTTTTCCTGGTCAGTCTCTGACGCACCACCTCGAAGAGGAAAATACCCCCGGCGACCGATGCGTTCAGCGAGTTGACGCCCCCCTGCAAGGGGATGCTCACCACTTCGTCGCACCCTTTGCGCACCAGCGGCCTGATCCCCTCCCCTTCCCCGCCTATTACCAGTGCAACCGGCCCGCTCAGGTCCTGCTGGTACAGGGTGTGCCTGGCGGAACCGTCGGCTCCATAGATCCAGAACCCGGCCTTCTTCAATTCCTGAAGCGCCTGCGAAATGTTGGTCACCTGCACCACCGGAATGGTCCCGGCAGCGCCTGCGGACGCTTTCTCTGCTGCCGCGGTGACTCCCGCCGCACGGTCCTTGGGTATGACGACGGCATGGGCGCCGGCGCAGGCGGCGCTTCTTATCAGCGCGCCCAGGTTGTGGGGGTCCTGCACACTGTCCAGGACGAGGATGAGCCCTTCGTTGTTGCCATTCAGCTCCGCCAGCACGTCGACCAGATCGGCGTAGGGAAACGGCTCCACCTTGAGGGCCACGCCCTGGTGATGGTCTATGCCGCAAAGCCTGGTCAGATCGGCTTTCTCGCGCTGCCTAACCGGCACCTTGCGCTCGGCCGCCAGTTTTAAAAGCTTCTCCATCCTCTTGTCCGCGCTGGAACCCGCGATGAAGAGCTCGAAAATCTGGCGTGTGCCGCGCAGCGCTTCCATGACCGGGTTGAGGCCGTAGATGATTTCTTCTTTAACGTTCATAAATTCCTAAAGACTCGGAGAGAGTCAAAGTCAAAAGCCGGACACGGATTTAACGGATTATACGGATAGAGGCAGGTGCTTAATCTGCAGTTATCCGTTCGAATCCGTCCAATCCGTGCCAAGGGTTGTAGGTCTTTGTTTTTAGCCTGCGACGATCTCGTCTACTATGGCTTCGGCGGCTTTGGCCGGGCTCTCCGCTGCGGCGATGGGACGGCCTATCACCAGGTAGTCGGCTCCCGCCTTGACAGCGTCGGCGGGGGTCATGATCCGCTTCTGGTCGTCCGTGGATGCGAAGCTGGGGCGCACGCCGGGGGTTACCACCAGGAAGTCCCTGCCGCACGCTTCGCGGATCAGACCTACTTCCTGCGGGGAAGCGACGACGCCGTCCACGCCTGCTTTTTGCGCCAGCTTGGCGAGTTTCACGACCATATCGGGTACCGGGATGTCGATACCGATGCCGCGCAGCGTCTCCTCGTTGGAGGAGGTGAGGATGGTGATGGCGAGCACCCGGGGACGCTCGTTGCAGCCGCTGAAGTTCTTGTCCAGGGTCTCCATGGTCTTGCTCATCATTTCCAGGCCGCCCAGGGCGTGCAGGTCGCAGAGCTTGACGCCGAGGTTGGCCGCTTCAAGTGTAGCCATGGCCACCGTGTTCGGGATGTCATGGTATTTGAGATCGAGAAATACCTCGCCGCCGCACTTTTGGATCATGCGGACCGCTGCGGGGCCGCAGGCTGTGTAGAGCTGCTTGCCGACCTTGAACATGCCGACATGCGGGGACAGGAGCTCGGCCCAGTACTGGACGTCGCTGAACTCCTTTACGTCCATGGCAAAGATGATTTTCTTGATCGCTTCTTCTCTGGTCATATATTTTATCCTTTCAAGCCTGTTGCTCCTGCCGAACTAGGCCTGCAGCGCTTCCTTGACCACTGCCTTCACCTTGGCCAGGGCTTCCTCTATGGTCAGCAGCTCGACTTCGCCGCTCCTTCTTTCTTTCAGCTCCACCCGCCCGTCGACGAGGTTCTTGGCGCCCACCACGATGCGAAGCGGTATCCCGATCAGGTCGGCGTCCTTGAACTTAAATCCGGGACGCTCGTCGCGGTCGTCCAGAAGCACTTCTATGCCGGCTTCCAGCAGATCCTGATAGATCGCCTCGGATGCGTCCTTTACCGCGTCGTCCTTCGCGCTCAGCGCGGAGACGATGCACTGGAAAGGCGCGATCGGGATCGGGAAGATGATGCCGTTTTCGTCATGGTTCTGCTCTATGCAGGCGGCGACGGTGCGCCCGATGCCGATGCCGTAGCAACCCATGTAGATGGTCTGATCCTTGCCGTCGGCGTCGAGAAAGCTCGCCTTCATCGCCTGGGAGTACTTGGTGCCGAGCTTGAAGACGTGTCCTACCTCGATGCCGCGCCAGATCTCCAGCTTGCCGCTCTCGCAGCGCGGGCAGGCGTCGCCTATGACCACGTTCCTGATGTCGACGAAACCGGCGACGCTGAAGTCACGCTCCAGGTTCACGTTCTTCAGATGGGTGTCGGCGGCGTTGGCGCCGGTGACGAAATTGTGCAGACCCCGCAGGGAGAGATCCGCCACCACCTTCACTTTGGCCGCGAGACCAGCGGGACCGGCGTAACCGGTCGGAGCGCCGGTCACCTTCAGCACGACGTCGTCGTCGGCCATTTCCAGTTCGGCGCAACCTAGGTGGTTTTTCAGCTTGATCTCGTTCAGGTCGTAATCGCCGCGCACCAGGGCTATCACCGGTTCGCCGTCGGCAACCAGCACCAGGGTCTTCACGACCTGCGCGCTTTGAACTCCCAGAAAGGCGGCGACTTCTTCGACGCTCTTTTGCCCGGGGGTGCTCACCCGCTCCAGCGGACGCGGGTCGGCGTGCTCGACCGCCTCGCTTCCGACCGTCTCGGCTTTCTCCATGTTGGCCGCGTACTCGCAGGCGGAGCAGGATACGATGGCGTCCTCGCCGGAGTCGGCCAGCACCATGAACTCGTGCGAGAAGCTGCCGCCGATGCTTCCTGTGTCCGCTTCCACGGCGCGGAATTTGAGACCGCAGCGCTCGAAGATCCTGCGGTACGCCTTGTACATCTTGGCGTAGGAGACGTCGGCCGCGGCCTCGTTCACGTCGAACGAGTAGGCGTCCTTCATGATGAACTCGCGGCCGCGCATCAAGCCGAAGCGAGGGCGGATCTCGTCGCGGAATTTCCCCTGGATCTGGTACAGGTTGATGGGAAGCTGACGGTAGCTCCTTACTTCCTTGCGGATCAGGTCGGTCACCACCTCTTCGTGGGTGGGTCCCATGCAGAACTCGGCGTCCTTTCTATCGTTGAAGCGGAGCAGTTCCTTGCCGTAGAATTCCCAGCGCCCGGATTCCTTCCAGAGTTCGGCCGGTTGCACAGCGGGCATCAGCATCTCGATGGCGCCCGCCTTGTTCATCTCCTCCCGGACGATCGCCTCCACCTTCCGGATGGAACGAAGCCCGAGCGGCAGGTAGTTGTAGATGCCGGCTGCGAGCTTTCTGATCATGCCGGAGCGAAGCATCAGCTGGTGGGAGATAACCTCCGCGTCGGACGGGGTCTCCTTGACGGTCGGAATGAAGTACTGGGAATAGCGCATAGTTAGTTCGACCTCTTTATTGAATTAGAATTGACAACATCAAAACCGTTAGCTTGCCTTCTCGGACGTTCTCGGATTTTCTCCGTGGCTAAAGGTCTGTTTTTACTGTTGATCGCATGACTTCTTCGACCAGCGCATCGGCCAGTTGGCCTTCGGGTACTTTACGGAGTATCTCCCCGTTCTTGAAGAGCAGCCCCTCGCCTCTCCCTCCGGCGATGCCGAAATCGGCCTCGCGGGCCTCTCCGGGACCGTTCACCGAGCACCCCATGACCGCCACGGTGAGGTTGGTGTCGAGATCCGCCAGACGCCGCTCGACTTCCTCCGCTACCGGGATGAGATCTATCTGGCAACGTCCGCAGGTGGGGCAGGAAACGAAGTTGATGCCGCGCTTTCTCAGGCCGAGCGACTTCAAAATGTCGTAGGCGACGCGCACTTCATCGACCGGATCGCCGGTAAGCGACACGCGCATGGTGTCGCCGATCCCCTGGTGCAGAAGGATGCCCAGGCCGACTGACGACTTTATGGTGCCGGAGAAGATGGTTCCGGCCTCGGTTACGCCGATGTGCAGCGGGTAGTCGACCGCATCGGAAAGGAGCCGGTACGCCTCCAGGGTCCGGACCACGTCGGAAACCTTGATGGATATCTTGATCTGGTCATAGCCCAGATCCTCCAGGATCCTTACGTGACCAAGCGCCGACTCCACCATGGCCTCCGGTGTCGGATGGCCGTACTTGACCAGCAGCTCCTTTTCCAAAGAGCCGCCGTTCACGCCGATCCTGATGGGGACCTTGCGCTCGGCTGAGGCTTTCACTACCTCGGCCACCTTCCAGCGCTCGCCGATATTGCCGGGATTCAGGCGCAACCCGTCCACTCCGGACTCCAGAGCCTTCAGCGCAAGCCTGTAATCGAAATGGATGTCGGCTATGAGCGGGAGAGCGCTTCCGACCTTGATGGCGGCCAGCGCCAAGGCCGCTTCCATGTCGGGCACGGCGCAACGCACTATCTCGCACCCTGCGGCGGCGAGACGACCGATCTGGGCCAGGGTTGCCGCGACATCCCTGGTGTCGGTGGAACACATGGACTGAACCGCGCAGGGTGCCCCTGCACCGATCGGGATGTCCCCTATCATGATCTGCCTGGTCAATTTTCTCATAGCGGGACATAGTAGCTAAATCGATGCGGAAAATCAAGGAAGATCCCGCCTTTGCCCACTTCCCGCCGGCCCCGGAAAACGGGGCCCGGTCGCTTTTTTTGTTATCGTTCCTAGGCACGGGGTGGGAGCGCGGCTTTTTGACGCTTCGGCGTGGTAAACCGCAGGCAAAACCGGGACGCAGGAGCGTCCCAGGATGCATTCCAACGCAGGAGCGCTGGAACGATGAGAAGAGATCGCCGCTTAACAGCATCGGTCCAGGCAGGTCAATTGAGTTGACAGAAAAGCCATTTACCTTTAAGTAAGAGGGATGAAAAATAAAAGCAATGTACCGAGAAAAGATAGGGCTGAGCAGGTTCCCGGCGACAGCGAACCGAAGCAGTTTCACAAGTCGCGCCCGGGAAAAGGCGCCGAATTCAAACCGTTTTGGCAAACTGATCCCGCCAAGGCGGAAGATACCAAGGCTGTGGGCAGAAACGACCGGTCAACACCCGCCATGCCCGCCGCACGCAAGCCGGCTGCAAGATCGGACAGATCCGCGGATGTCGCGCCTGGCGCTCCCAAGGTTCCCGCCCCATCGGTTCGTCAAGACCAAAACCGCCCGGCACGCCCCGAACACGCCAAGGGTGCGCGCCCCGAGGCGGCGGCCAAGCCGAGGCAAGGGACCTCCGAGCGCAGGCCTGCAAGACCGGAACGGGACGGCGAGGATAACCCGCCCGGCCTTCGCAGCGGCCTGTTGCTGGAATTAAAGATAGCTTCGACCAACAACGAGGGTTTCGGCGTCGCGATGCACGAGGGAACGCGGGTGCTGGTGGCCGGCGGCCTGCCGGGGGAAACGCTGCTCACCAGGGTTACCTATGTCGGCCGCAGAGAGGCCTTCGCCAACACGCTCAAGTGCCTGAAGGTGTCGCCGGACCGGCACCCCTCGCCTGCTTGCGGCCTGGGACGGGTATGCGACGGCTGCGGCCTCATGCAGATGCGCTACCCGGCGCAACTGGCCTGGAAAAAGAGCCTGGTGACCAGGGAGCTGCGCAAATTCCCCTCTCTTGGCGAAGTGGAAATTCACGACACCGTCGCCTCGCCCAAGGAGCTGAACTACCGCAACACGGCAAAGCTCGTGGTGGCCGGCAAGTTCTCCGATCCGGTGATCGGCATCTACCGCCGCAACACCCACGACGTCATGGAGATCGCGGAGTGCTCGCTGCACCACCCGCTTATCAACAAGGTGGTCAAGGCGGCCAAGGCCGGCATCAGGAAGGGGAAGGTCCAGATCTACAACCCGAAGAGCGAGATGGGGCTGTTGCGCTATCTGGTGGTGCGCGTGGCCGAGCCGAGCGATCAGGTCATGGTGGTCCTGGTCACGACGGAGCAGGGCTACAACGAGATGCACCACCTGGCCAAGTTCATCCAGCAGGCGGTCCCGGAGGTCGCTGTCGTCGCGCAGAACATCAACAACTCCAGCGGCAACGTCATCTTCGGCCACAAGGATCGCGCCATTACCAAGGCGCAGACGCTGAGGGCCTACGTGGGGGATAAGAGCTTCACCCTGTCGCCCCACTCCTTCTTCCAGGTCAACAGCGGCGCCGCGCGCATCATCTACGAGAAGGTGCGCGAGCTCGCGGCGCTCAAGGGGACCGAGCGGGTCATCGACGTCTACTGCGGCATCGGCGGGATCTCGCTGTTCCTGGCGGATAAGGCGAGGGAGGTGGTGGGTATCGAGTTTGTCGAGGCGGCCGTCTGGGACGCCACGCAGAACGCGGCAATAAACCGCGCCGCCAACTGCCGCTTCGAGGCGGGGGACGCGGTGCATCTTATCGACGAGATCGGCGAGGAGGGGGGCGCCGACCTGATCGTCCTCAATCCGCCCAGAAAGGGGTGCGATGAGAAGGTGCTGCAAAGCGTGGCCGCCATCAAGCCGCCGCGCATCATCTACGTCTCCTGTTCGCCGGAGACGCTGTCGCGCGATCTGGACAAACTGTCGCGCCTTGGCTACCGCACGCTCGAAGTGACCCCGGTGGACATGTTCCCGCAGACCATCCATGTCGAGAACGTGGCGCTGCTGGAAAGGGTTGAAGCTTAGGTCAAAGGCAACCATATCAGGAGCGGCCTTCCCGCCGAAATCAGGCTGCGGCCATCGCGGCGGGAATGCCGCTCCTGCGGGGGATTGCTCCTTTCAAGTTCGCCGCGGCCTCTCCCCTTCCTGAGGTTTTCATGGACCGGCTCACCTTCAGACTCAAGAAATTTTTCCCCGAGCAGCTTCACCCCCGCATATTCCTTGTGGGGGGCATGGTGCGCGACGCCCTTCTGGGGGTCGAGTGCCAGGACGTCGATCTCGCCGCGGCGGTTCCCGCCGATGAACTTACCTCACTTGGTTTCCGACTGGTCGAATCAAAAAGCACTCCCAACATCTACTTCTTATTCTCCAAGGAATTCGGCAAGATCGAGGTGACATGGCTTTCCTCGCCTGACGAGCTCGCCGCGGATCTTGAGCGCCGCGACTTTACCGTCAACGCCATGGCGCTCGGTTTCGACGGCGCTCTGATCGACCCTCTGGGGGGCAAGCTGGACCTGGAGCGGAGATTACTGCGTCCCTGCGGCGCCACGAGCCTCAGCGACGATCCCATACGCATCTTCCGCGCCTTTCGCTTCGAGTGCGAGGGATGGCGCCTGGACGGCAAGACCGAGACCGCCCTCGCCCGCCGCGATTGGCCGGACGACCTGAAACAGATTCCGGTCGAGCGCTTTTCGCAGGAGATGCTGAAGGCGCTTGCCAAGGAGGACCCGACCCGCTTCTTTCGCCGCATGCTGCAGTTTCGCGCCGGCGCGTCTTTCCTCCCCGAGCTTTTCCAGATGCCCGAGGTGCCGGCCGGCCCGCCGCGACACCATCCCGAAGGTGACCTTTTCACCCACTCCATGCAGGTCCTTGAGCGGATGGCGGGACAGACCGCCGACACCACTGCCCGCTTCTGCGCCTTGTTCCATGACCTGGGCAAACTCTTCACTCCGAAGGAGCATTACCCGAAGCATCACGGACACGACGCATTCGGCGCCGAGGCAGCGGTGCCTTTTTGCCAGAGGCTGCGCCTGCCGATCTCGCTGCAGCGCGCCCTGCAGGCGGCCAACAGGCTGCACACGACGGCGAACAGATGGGAGGAATTGAGGGACGCGACCAAGATCAAGCTGGCGCTGAATGCCATGAAAGGGGGGATCGCTTCTTTCCTGCCGCTCATTGTGGCGGCGGACTGCGGCGGGATCATGCCGGGATGGGAAGAGGTCTTGGGGGTGGCGTCACTGAACGCGGCTCAGCTCGGGGTGGATCCGGCGGTTTTTGAAGATCCGCGCTTCACGCCGGAAAAAATACAGCAGCTCATCATGCAGCACCGGGTGCAGGAACTGAAACGGCAAAGGCAAAAAGCGTTTAACAGGGATGAAGGGGGGTGAAGGATCAGGCTTCAGGCCTTGCCTGTCCTCCTTTTCATTCCGATCTTCAAAACCGAGCTGTCGTAGATCATGTCGAACATGTGCTCGATCCTGAAGAAGGCGGCGAGCACCGCGGGATCGAAATGGGCACCCGGGTTTATCCTCTGGTCCCCTTCCCTGAATACGCGCAGCGCCTCCTCGTGGGTCATGGCCGCCTTGTAGCTGCGCTTGGAGCGTAGCGCGTCATAGACGTCGGACACCTTGACGATGCGCCCCGAAACGGGAATCCGCTCTCCTTTCAGACGCTTGGGATAGCCGGTACCGTCCCAGTTCTCGTGGTGTGTCATGGCGATCTCGCGGGCCACTTTCAGCCTGGGAGAGTCCCCGATGATTTCGGCACCGTAGGCCGGGTGCTGCCGTACCAATTGCATCTCCCTGGCCGTAAGCTGTCCCTTTTTCAGCAGGATCTCCGAGGGTATGCGAATCTTGCCGACGTCGTGCATCTGCGCGGAGACGGATATCTCTTCGATGAAGGCGATGTTGAATCCCATGTTGGCGGCGAGCGCTCCGGCGTAGCGGTTGACGCGGATGATGTGCTTGCCGGTCTCCTCCTCGGCCGCCTCGCACGCCCTGGCCAATGCCTCTATGGTGTAGTTGAAGGCCCGCTCGGTCTCGCGCATGCTGTTGGAAACGGTGAGAAGCGATCCGATGACGACGGCGGCGCTTCTGAGAACGTCGGCGTCGTACTCGGTCACGCGGCCGGGATAGTTGAAGGCGGCGATGACGCCTGACCGCTCGCCGCCGATCCTGCAGCTCGCAAAATTCCGGATTGGCCCCTCCATCGCCTCCAATACCTGCGGATCAAAGAAGCCCTGGAACTCTTCGATTGAGGGACAGATGTCTCTCCAGTTGACGGCTACGGCCTCGCTGCCTCCCTCTACCGTGACAAGGCTCATGGCGTAGGTCGAGCCGGGGTCGATGGAGATCAGGTCCGATCTCTCCACCAACTGCCCCTGCCTTAGCTGGAAAAGGCGGGCACTGCAGCAGGAGCAATCCGGCCCCTCGTTTGCGATCAGGATCGCGGCAGGACCGCGACGGCCGTTTCCCCCCAAAAGCTTCCCGAGCACATCAAGGTACAACTCGTCGCTGGTGAATTTCCGGTGCGTGAATCCCTGCAGGGTTTGATCGGTCAAACCGACCAGGTCCAGCGTCTGTCTAAGCGCCATTTGGCAAAGTTCCAGTGACATGAAAGCGCTCCTTGCCGGCCTCCCATGAACGCAAAGGCTATTCTCTTTATAGCCGATCGGGGGGAAAAGTACAATTGCCGCAAAAAAAGGCCCGGCAGTTAGCACCGGGCCTTTCGTTTGCTTCTGTAAACGGTTCTCGATTTAAGCCATTGCTGCGATGGCCTTGTCGAAACCGGTCTGGAACGCCTTCTTGTTCAGCTCCATGAACGCCTCGGGAACGCGGGCGAGAACTGCTTTCTCCGCCCCTTCCTTGGTGACGACCTTGGTGAGTGCCACCATGGCGCCGAGCGCCACGATGTTAGCCACGATCTCGCGACCGACTTCGTTCTTCGCCGTGTTGATGATCGGGAAGGCGACGGTCTTGAAGTTGCCTGCGGGAATCCTCGTGACCATGTCGGAATCGATGAGCAGCACGCCCCCTTCCTTCAGGTCGTGGGAGTACTTGTCCGCGGCTTCCTGGGTAAGAGCCAGCAGCGCGTCGACCACGGTTGCCTTCGGGTAGTCGATGGAGCTGTCGGAGATGATGACCTCCGACTTGGAAGCACCCCCCCTCGCCTCAGGGCCGTAGCTCTGGGATTGAACGGCCTGCTTGCCGTCGTAGATCGAGGCGGCTTCCGCCATGATGACGCCTGCAAGGATAAGCCCCTGCCCGCCGGCCCCGGAAAATCTGATTTCATATCTTTGAGACATCTGATCTTCTCCTTTTTGAATTACTTGCCGGCGCTGGCGCGCGCTATGACCTTTGCGTATTCGTCGGTGTAATGGGTACCGCGCTCTTCCTTGTACAGGACGCCGGTGAGGATCTTGCCTTCCAACTGCTCGGCGGTCATCTTCTCCGCGGCCTTCACGGGAACGGCGACTTCTTTCAGGCGGTTCATCATCTCGATGACCGACTTGAACTTGTTGCGGCGGCCGTAGGTGGTCGGGCAGTCGTCCAGGATCTCGACTACGGAGAAACCCTTGTGCTGCACGGCCTCGACGATCAGCTTGTCGATCTGCGTTGCGTGGTATGCGGTGCCGCGGGCCACG
>Ga0209317_1001362_pt1 | contig 21750 bp, 24 predicted proteins | sample RifGroB2_FD_183994 | JGI IMG/M metagenome (GOLD analysis project Ga0209317, IMG submission 183994) | Soil microbial communities from Rifle, Colorado, USA - Groundwater B2 (SPAdes) (version 2) | ecosystem: Environmental > Terrestrial > Soil > Unclassified | place: Rifle, Colorado | collected...
ATCAATGAATTGCCGAGAGCGTCGGCGTTCATGATCGAGCCTTCGCCCTATCCTAACCTGTCCGGCTGAAGCCTGAAGCGCAAAACCACCAGCGCAATCAGCAGCAGCATCGCCACCGCGTTGTGCAGCACCGCGACCAGCAGCGGCAAACCGAGCAGTACATTGGCAACGCCCAATAGCGACTGAAGCACAACCAATCCCAGGATGGTTTTGCCGCTCCCGCGCAAACCTTCCACCGCCATGATCCTGAATGACATCCAGCCCAGATAAGCAATGGCAAGCAGCGCGCCTGCCCGGTGCAGCCAGTGAATCGCCGTCAGTTTTTCCGGGGAAAGCGGCAGGCCGGAATCGTTCAGGCTGGATGAGAAATCCATCGGCGGCAGCAGCGCACCCTGACAAAGCGGAAAATCAGTGCAGGCCAGCGCGGCAAAATTCGAGCTGACCCATCCGCCCAGCATGATCTGCGCCATGACCAGCGCAGTGCCCAGCCACAAAATACCCCGCAATTTCTGCGCCTCGCTTGCATCAACCGCACCCGCCGGCGCCATCTGGCGCAACGCGATCCAGGTCAGCAGCATCAGCATGACCATACCGCCCGCAAGATGCACCGACACCGTCACCGGGCGCGGCAGATGCCCGAAAGCCCAGACGCCGAATGCCGCCAGAAATATCATCAACCCCAATAGCAAGGTCGGCAGCAAGGGCGATTGCCGCAACGCCCCGCGCTTTTTCCATGCCAGTCCGCATACGGCAATGGCCAGGATGCCCAGCAACTGCACCAACTGGCCATGCAGTTTCCACTGCCACGAGGTATGGCCGCGTGCCGCACCGGATCCGGCAGCATGCGCCTGCGGCGGCTGTCTTTCCTTCAGCGCGTTTTCCTCGTAGCAGGCAGGCCAGTTGGCGCAACCCAGGCCGGCATCGGCAAGGCGCGCGGATGCGCTTAACACCACCGTGCAAAAGGCCAGAACGCAGGTAACCAGAACAAGTTTGAAATACATTCAGTCAGCGCCGGAATTTAATGACCGTGCGATTGTATGCGATCACGGCGGGCACGGGCGCATTTGCCCGACGAAATTCACGGCTTGGCTTGCATCCCGGCCCGGAATATTTTCACGTTATTGCGCCCGCTTTGCTTGGCGTGATACATGGCAATGTCGGCATGTTTGACCAGTTGCTCCTCGTCGCCGCCGTGTTCGGGATAGACGGCCACGCCGATGCTGCAGGAAATGCTCAGGCGATGGCCGGCCAGTTCAAACGGCTGGTCAAGAGCATGGCAGATTTTTTCGGCAACCATCACTGCGTCCTGTTCCGTTTCAATGGTTGGCAGCAGCACGATGAATTCGTCGCCGCCGGTTCGTGCCGCGGTATCCGACTCGCGCATGCAATCCTGCAGGCGTTTTGCCACTTCCTGCAGCAGCAGGTCGCCGACGTCATGGCCGAACTCATCATTGACCGGCTTGAACTTGTCCAGATCGACAAACATCAGCGCCATGCGGGTTCTGTCGCGTTTGGCTTTGGCCAGCGCCTGCCGGATACGGTCGGTAATCAGCGTCCGGTTGGGTAAATGGGTCAGCGCATCGTAATGCGCCAGATAATGTGTCCGGTCTTCTTCCTGTTTGCGCTCGGTGACATCATCGTAGATCGCCACAATCTCCCCGCAACGCAGCTTGAATATGTAATTCTCGTACCAGCCGCTGACGCGTTCATCCTGATAAAAGGAAGCCGGATATTGCTCTGCCGCACCGCTTTGCCAGACGCGCCGCAATACCTCAAGCAAGCCCATTTTCGAAATACCCGGAAAGACTTCCGTCACGTTCTTGCCGATCACCTCGGCGCTGCCGATCTTTCCGATGCGTTCCGCCGCATGGTTGAAGGCGGTAATCGTGAACTCGCGCCCGTCCGGCGATGCGCGGTAAATCGCAACGCCGCTGTTCAGGTGTTCAAACATCTTCTTCAGGCGCGCCTCGTTTTCTGCCAGATATTCTGCCGTCTGCAGAGTGCGTCTCCAGTCACGCGCCAGCAGCCAGGCAAACATGGTCAGCAACAGGCTCATGCCGATGGCGGCATTGGCGACGATTTGCGGCTTTTCCCGGTCCAGCTGCGCCTCGAAAGAGGGCAGCGAATGGATTACCATCGTCCACTTATGGTCAACGATATTCAGCGGTAGCATGGTGCGGAAGAGCGGGGATATTTCGACGCCGTGACGGCTGGAGTCGTGCATCAGGGTCCTGTCGGACACCTCATCGCCGTCGTAGATTTCGATATCAAACCCGGCGGCATACCCGGCGATAATGCCGTTTATCAAGTCGTCCATGCGGAATGGCGCGTAGACCCAGCCGACGATGTTGGCGCGGCGCTCTGCGAGAGTATCGAGCGGCGCGCCATTTTTGTAGGTGGGCAGATACATCAGGAATCCGGCCTGCACATGCTTGTCGTTTTCCATTTCCATCAGCAGCCTGACCTTGCCGGAAATAACGGCACTGCCGGAGAGTGCCGCCTTGCCGGAGTCCCGCGCCCGCTCCATGGCGGCGCGGCGCACTCCCGGGGCGATATCACCATCGCGCGGAATCTCCAGATCGGAATACATGTCGTAGCCGAAAGCGCGCCGGTTGCGTTCGTCAAACGGTTCGAGGTAAATGACCGAGGTGTAGATTTCACGCTCGCCTTCCGGATGGATGGTGTAGGCGGGGAATCCCTGCTTGCGGATCATGTCGATATGCCGCTGTTTCTGCGGCGGCGGCACGATCAGCGCAAATCCCACCCCCTGGATGCCCGGATAGCTTTTCTTCAGGCGCAACGCGTTGGCATAGGCGTGGAACTCGTCGCGTTCGACGCTGACGGAAGCGGCAAACAGGCCTCCTACCCCGCGCAATGCCTGCTCGTAAGTTGCCATGCGCTGTTCGATGCGCATTCCTGCTTCGTGCGCATGAGAATCAAAATGGGCTTGCAGGTTTTGCGCGGCGTTCTGCCGCGCATGCTTCCACAACTGGTGCGTAACGGCCAGCGAAACGGCGAGAATCAGGAGCGGCAGGAACCGGACAAGGTGCGACTTTGCCGCACCCGGATTGGGGTAAGAGGACGGGATCAGTGCGTTTGCTTTCATGTGCATCAATTCCTCCGGAACCATGCAAACATGCATAAACAAATCAACCTTCGCGACTCATACTACGCACCGTCGCAACAGAATGCAATGCGGACAGATGCGACGATGGCAGAGACGGTCAACCCTGCCGGTCCATCCTGCGGTACTGCACGGCTTCGGCGATGTGTGACGCCAGGATATTTCCGCTGCCGGCCAGATCGGCAATGGTCCGCGCCACTTTGAGCACGCGGTGGTAGGCGCGCGCCGAAAGGTTGAGGCGGCTGATGGCCTGTTGCAGCAATGCGGCGCCCTGCGCGTCGGGAGCACACAGTGCATCGATCTCAGTCACCGAGAGTAGTGCGTTGGCTTTGTCCTGGCGCGCCAGCTGGTGTTGTCTGGCAATCTCGACGCGCGCCTGCAAAGCTGCGCTGGTTTCGCCGTCGTTTTTATTGAGCAGGTCGTCCTGCGCCACGGCGGGCACTTCGATCTGGATGTCGATGCGATCCAGAAACGGGCCGGATATCTTGCCGCGATAGCGCGCAATCTGGTCCGGCGTGCAGCGGCATCTGCCGTTGTAGTGGCCGAGATAGCCGCACGGGCAGGGGTTCATCGCCGCGATGAGCTGGAATTGTGCCGGGAAATCGGCGCGCCGCGCCGCGCGTGAGATGGTGATGCGCCCCGACTCCATCGGCTCGCGCAACACTTCCAGCACCTTGCGCTCGAATTCCGGCAGTTCGTCGAGGAACAGCACGCCGTGCAGGGCCATCGAGATTTCGCCGGGGCGCGGATTGCTGCCGCCGCCGACCAGCGCGACGCCGGAGGCGGTATGGTGCGGCGCGCGGTACGGGCGCGTCTTCCACTTCGCCACATCGAAGCTGCCGTCCAGCGATTGCACAGCGGCGCTTTGCAATGCTTCGGCTTCGGACATCTGCGGCAGAATGCCGGGGAAGCGCGTTGCCAGCATCGATTTGCCGGTGCCCGGCGGGCCGACCATCAACACGCTGTGTCCGCCGGCAGCGGCGATTTCCAGTGCGCGCTTGGCCTGCGCCTGGCCTTTCACCTCGCGCATGTCCGGATAATGCGGCGCGATTCTCTGTGGCTGGCTGATGTATGGCGCGAGCGCTGCGCGGCCGGCGAGATGCGCGGCGACCTGCAGCAGCGACTGCGCCGGATAGACGGTCGCCTCCTCCACCAGCGCGGCCTCGGCGGCGTTCGCCTGCGGCAGGATGAAGGCGCGCCCCTTGCTGGCGGCGTGATAGGTCATCGCCAGCGCGCCGCGTATCGGGCGCAGTTCGCCGGTCAGCGCAAGCTCGCCGGCGTATTCGTATTCGGCGAGTTTGTCAGAGGGAATCTGTCCGGTCGCTGCGAGGATTCCGAGCGCGATCGGCAGATCGAAGCGCCCGCTTTCCTTGGGCAGGTCGGCGGGGGCGAGGTTGACGGTAATGCGGCGCGCCGGAAAATCGAACCGGCAATTCTGCAACGCGGCGCGCACGCGATCCTTGCTTTCCTTGACTTCGGTTTCCGGCAAACCGACGATGGTGAAGTTGGGCAGGCCGTTGGCGAGATGCACCTCGACGGTGACCAGCGCCGCCTCCATGCCGGAGAGTGCGCGGCTGTACAGGACCGCGAGCCCCATGAACTACTGCGCGGTCGTGTTGCGTTGCGCTTCCAGTTCGGCGACGCGCGCTTCCAGCGCGGTGAGTTGCTGGCGCGCGCGCGCCAACACTTCCGCCTGGATGTCGAATTCCTCGCGCGTGATCAGGTCGAGTTTGGCAAAGCCTTGCATGAGCAACGCGCGGACATTTTTCTCGATGTCTTTGGCGGGGCTGTTTTTCATCAGCTCACTCAGCTTGGCGGACAGGTCGTCAAAAATTTTTGTGTCGGACATGATCTGTTCTCCCGTGGTTAATGCGTTTGCGAAGTGTAGCAAGTTACGCGCTTGCCCGCCGCACCTGTCGGGTGCGAAAACGGGCAAATGCGCACCAGGATCATGCTTCAATCCGCCACGACAGCCGGAGTGTCGTCGCAATGCCTTGTAATAAAAAGATTATTTAATCTGGCACGCATCCTGCTTAATGGGATGTGCGGATGCTTTTATCCCGTTCACAATCCATGAAAGGAATCATGATGAAGACAAGCAAGACAAGTTTCCATGCAGTCAAAAGCAATCTGTTGAACGCCCTGATGCTGACCGCGTTGGCGGCGCCCGGTGTGGCGCTGGCCGAAGAGGCCTCGCCCTTCAGCGCAAATGTCGGCTTCGCCAGCGACTACATTTTCCGTGGTATTTCGCAAACTTCCGGCAATCCTGCGGTGCAGGGCGGCATCGACTTTGCCCATGCCAGTGGTTTTTATGCCGGGATGTGGGGATCGAATGTAAGCTGGATCACGGACTTCGGCGCCACAGGCAGCGCGAGCATGGAGCTGGACACCTATTTTGGTTTCCGCAACACGCTGGACAACGATCTTAGCTACGACGTCGGTTTCATTCGTTACAACTACCTGGGTAGCTATACGCCCGTAGCCGGAACGGTCAAAGCCGATACCGACGAAATCTACGGCGCAATCGGCTACAAGTGGGTCACCGCCAAGTATTCCTACGGCCTGGGCCAGTTCCTGACCGTGCCCGGCGCTTCGGGCACCAGCTACATCGAACTCAACGCCAGCATTCCACTGGGCGACACCGGCATCACGCTTGGCGCGCATGCGGGCAAGCAGACCTACGAGGGCGCCACTGCCGACGGATATGCACTTGCCGGCACCAGCGCAACTTATAGCGACTACAAGCTGAGCATATCCAAAGACTTTAGCGGTTATGTGTTCAGCCTTGCCGCCAGCGACACCAACGCAAGCGCGTTCTATATCACCCCGGCAGGCAAGGATCTGGGGCGCAGCACTGTCGCAGTGTCCGTGACACATGCGTTTTAACAAACATTAAGCGGGATTCGCCCCGCCTTTGCAAAGGAGATTGTCATGAAAATGGTCGTTGCTATCATCAAACCGTTCAAGCTCGATGAAGTGCGCGAGGCGCTGTCCGCGATCGGCGTACAGGGCATCACCGTTACCGAAGTCAAGGGCTTCGGCCGGCAAAAGGGCCACACCGAGCTGTATCGCGGCGCGGAATATGTGGTGGATTTTCTGCCCAAAGTCAAGCTGGAAGCCGCCGTGCAGGCCAGCCTGCTGGATCAGGTCGTGGAAGCCATCGAAAAATCCGCACGGACCGGCAAGATCGGCGACGGCAAGATTTTCGTGTCCGAGCTTGAACAAGTGATCCGCATACGCACTGGCGAAGCCGGCGCAGAAGCGCTGTAAAGGAGAGCATCATGAAGAAACTATTCGTATTTTTTGCACTGCTGGCAGCATTGTGCGGCGCGTCCGCAACGGTTCACGCCGAGGAGGCAGTTGTTGCCGCCGAAGCCGTTTCAACCGTGGCCGAAGCCGCAGCGGTAGCCGCGCCGGTGCCGGATAAGGGCGACACTACCTGGATGATGCTGTCCACGCTGTTGGTGATCCTGATGATCGTGCCCGGTCTGTCGCTGTTCTACGGTGGCCTGGTGCGCGCCAAGAACATGCTGTCGGTGCTGTCGCAGGTGTTCGCGATTTTCGCGCTGGTCTCGGTACTGTGGGTCATCTACGGTTATACGCTGGCGTTCGGCGACGGCGGCGGACTCAACTGGATGATCGGCGACCTGTCCAAGCTGTTCCTCGCCGGTGTCACACCGGATAGCACGGCGGCGACTTTCACCGATGGCGTGGTGATTCCGGAATTGACCTTTGTCGCCTTCCAGTTGACCTTTGCGGCGATCACCACCGCGCTGATCGTCGGTGGCTTCGCCGAGCGCATCAAATTCTCCGCATTGCTGGTGTTTTCCGCACTGTGGTTCACCCTCTCCTACCTGCCAATCGCGCACATGGTGTGGGCAACCGGCGGCTACCTATTCGAGATGGGCGCGCTGGATTTCGCCGGCGGCACGGTGGTGCACATCAACGCCGGTATCGCGGCGCTGGTCGGCGCGATCGTGATCGGCCAGCGCATCGGCTACGGCAAGGAGCCGATGGCTCCGCATAACCTGCCGATGACCATGATCGGCGCCTCATTGCTGTGGGTGGGCTGGTTCGGTTTCAACGCCGGCTCCAACCTTGAGGCGACCGGCGGCGCGGCGCTGGCCTTGCTGAACACCATCGTCGCGACGGCGGCAGCAGCATTGGCCTGGATGTACGCCGAATGGCTGTTGCGCGGCAAGCCTTCGATGCTGGGCATCGCATCCGGCGCGGTTGCCGGGTTGGTTGCGGTCACGCCCGCTGCGGGTCTGGTCGGCCCGATGGGCGCAATAGTTCTCGGCGCGATAGCCGGTGTGGTGTGCCTGTGGGCAGTGTCAAATCTGAAAAAGTCGCTCGGCTACGATGACTCGCTGGACGTGTTCGGCATCCACGCCGTGGGCGGCATCATCGGCGCGATTGGCACCGGCATCTTCGTGTCGCCCGCGCTGGGCGGCGTTGGCGTGGACGGCTACACCATGGGCGGCCAGGTCATGACGCAGGCGACCGGTGTGCTGGTGACGGTGGTGTGGTCCGGCGTGGTCAGCTTCGTGCTGTTCAAGCTGATTGATGTGGCGATGGGTCTGCGCGTGTCCGAAGAAGCGGAACGCGAAGGACTGGATACCGCAACGCACGGCGAACGCGCCTACAGTCTGTAAGCGGGGACGGGCGAATCGCAAACTGCGGTTCGCCCCGACCCGAACCCGGCAGGCGGGCCGCCTGCAATCCAACAGTAGGGTGCGTCTCACGCACCGATAGGAGCGGTGCGCAACACGCACCCAGGATAAATTCACCCTCGATTTGCAGGAAGCCAGAAAAATGACGCACACAACGAAGATGAAAAAAACCAGGCTGACAGTCATCGGCAACGGCATGGCCGGGATACGCACGCTGGAAGAATTGCTCAAGCTCGCCCCGGACCTGTACGACATCACCGTGTTCGGTGCCGAGCCGCATGGCAACTACAACCGCATTCTGCTGTCACCGGTGCTCGCCGGGGAAATGACGATCAAGGACATCATGCTGAACGATGTCGATTGGTACGCGCAGAACGGCATCACCCTGCATCTCGGTAAAAAGATAGCGCAAATCGACCGCGTGCGGCGCAAAGTGATCGCCGTTGACGGCACCGAAACCGACTATGACCGCCTGTTGTTGGCTACCGGTTCCAACCCGGTGATGCTGCCGGTACCGGGCAGCGATTTGCCCGGCGTGATCGCCTATCGCGACATCAAGGACACCGACGAGATGATCGAAGCCGCAGCGCATTACCGCCACGCGGTGGTGATCGGCGGCGGGCTGCTTGGCCTGGAAGCGGCGAATGGCCTCAAGCTGCGCGGCATGGATGTGACCGTGGTGCACCTGATGCCGTGGCTGATGGAACGCCAGCTCGACCGCACCGCCGCCGGTCTGCTGCAAAAATCGCTGGAAGCCAAGGGGCTCAAATTTCTGCTGGGGAAGCAGACTGCCGGACTGATCGCCGGGGAATCGGGACGTGTCTGTGCGATCAGGCTCAAGCCTGCCCTGAGCCCTTCGGCAAGCTCAGGACAGGCTCCGCGTAGCGGGGTCGAAGGGGATGGCAAGACACTGCCCGCCGATCTGGTGGTGATGGCGGTCGGCATTCGCCCCAACACCGAATTGGCCGAAGCCGCCGGGCTGCATTGCGAGCGCGGCGTGGCGGTGAACGACACCATGCAGACTTACGACCCGCGCATCTACGCGGTAGGCGAATGCGTGTCGCATCGCGGCATCGCCTACGGGCTGGTGGCGCCGCTGTTCGAGCAGGCCAAAGTGTGCGCCAACCATCTGGCGCAGTTCGGCATCAGCCGCTACACCGGCTCGGTCACTTCGACCAAGCTCAAGGTCACCGGCATTGATCTGTTTTCCGCTGGTGACTTCCTCGGCGGCGAGGGTGCGGAGGAAATCGTGTTGAGCGATCCGGCCGGCGGCGTGTACAAAAAGCTGGTAATCAAGGACGACAAAATCGTCGGCGGCGTGTTGTACGGCGATACCACAGATGGCTCCTGGTATTTTCAGTTATTGCGCAACGGCCAGAATATCCGCGAGTTGCGCAATCACCTGATGTTCGGCCAGAACCATCTCGGCAATGCCGGCCATCAGGGCCGCAGCAGCGCCGCCGACCTGCCCGACGACTTCGAGGTATGCGGCTGCAACGGCGTGTGCAAGGGCGCCATCGTCAAGTCGATCAAGGAGCAAGGACTGTTCACGCTGGAGGATGTGCGCAAGCACACCAAGGCCTCCAGCTCCTGCGGCTCATGCACCGGCCTGGTCGAGCAGATCCTCTCTTCCGTTGTCGGCGGCGCCTACGCGCCACAGGACGCATCGAAAAAGCCGATGTGCGGCTGTACCGAATATACGCATGAAGATGTGCGCCGGGCGATCCGCAAGCACCGGCTGCTCTCGATTCCGGAAACGATGCGCTTCATGGAATGGAAGACGCCGAACGGCTGCCCGAGCTGCCGGCCGGCGCTCAACTACTACCTGATGTGCGCCTTTCCGCACGAGGTTCAGGACGACCCGCGCTCGCGCTTCATCAACGAGCGGGTGCACGCCAACATCCAGAAGGACGGCAGTTATTCGGTGTTGCCGCGCATGTATGGCGGCGTCACCACGCCGGCCGAGTTGCGCCGTATTGCCGATGTGGCGGAGAAATACCGGGTGCCGGCGGTGAAGGTCACCGGCGGTCAGCGCATCGGCCTGCTTGGCGTGAAGAAGGACGAATTGCCGGGCATCTGGCGCGATCTCGGCATGCCCTCCGGCCACGCCTATGGCAAGGCGCTGCGCACGGTAAAGACCTGCGTCGGCTCGGAATGGTGCCGTTTCGGCGTGCAGGACTCGACCGCGCTGGGCATCCTGCTGGAAAAGACTTTCGAGCGCATGTGGACGCCGCACAAGACCAAGCTTGCCGTATCCGGCTGCCCGAGGAACTGCGCCGAGGCGACGATCAAGGATGTCGGCGTCGTCGGCGTCGATTCCGGCTGGGAAATCTACATCGCCGGCAACGGCGGCATCAAGGCCGAAGTCTGCGAATTCCTGGTCAAGGTCGGGACGCAGCAGGAGGTGCTCGAATACGCCGGCGCCTTCATGCAACTCTACCGCGAGGAGGCGCATTACCTCAATCGTACAGTGCATTTCGTGCAGCGCGTCGGACTCAACCATGTCAAGCGGCGCATCGTCGAGGATGCGGCCGGCCGGCGGGCGCTGTACGCGCGGCTGCTCGATGCGCTGAGTGTCGAGAAGGACCCGTGGGCCGAACGCGTCGCCGGCGTGGAAGCGCGCGAATTCAGCACGATCAGGTTTTTCGACAAACATGAAACAAAGGAAAAGGACAATGAACAATTGGCTGAAAGTCTGTCCGCTTGAGGACATCCCGCAGCTCGGTTCGCGGGTGGTGAACAACGGGGATATCGACATCGCGGTATTCCGCAATGCCGTGGACGAGGTTTTCGCCGTCGATGACCGCTGCCCGCACAAGGGCGGGCCGCTGTCGCAGGGCATCGTGTTCGACCGGCGCGTCGCCTGCCCGCTGCACGGCACGACCATTCACCTCGATACCGGAGAGGCCACCGCGCCGGACAAGGGCTGCACGCACAAATACCGCGTGCGGGTGGACAAGGGCGACGTATACCTGAACCTCGGCTGACCATATTCAACTCAACAGGAGACTTGCCATGTACCTCGAAACCATCGACCATTTCGCCGCTCTCGCCGCCAAAAAGGCGGCCGCCGCGCGCGCTTCGCTGCCGTCCTTTGCCGTCGCCGCCATGATGGCCGGCGCTTACGTGGGACTGGGCATCATCCTGATCTTCAGCGTCGGCGCCACGATCGACCCGGCCTGGCAGCGTCTGGTAATGGGCGCCTCCTTCGGCATCGCCCTGACCCTGGTCGTATTCGCCGGCTCCGAGCTGTACACCGGCCACACCATGGTCATGCCGATTGGGCGGCTGCGCGGCCGCATCGGCATGGCCGACCTCGGCCGCGTGTGGGCGCTGGGCTGGGCCGGAAACCTCGCCGGCGCCGTCCTGCTGGCGCTGGTCTTCGTCGCGGGCGGCGGCGGCGTGTTGCTCGGCGACGGCGCGGCGCTGCTGCAGAAAGTAGCGGCGGCGAAAATGAATGCGCCTGCCGTCGAGCTGGTGGCGCGCGCTGTCCTGTGCAACTGGCTGGTCTGCCTGGCGCTGTGGATGACTGCCCGCACCAGCAGCGATGCCGCGAAGCTTGGCGTGATCTTCTGGTGCCTGTTCGCCTTCATCGCCAGCGGCTACGAGCACAGCATCGCCAACATGACGGTTTTCTCCATCGCATTGCTGGCCGAGCACGGCGAGGCAGTATCGCTTGCCGGCATGGCGCACAACCTGCTGTGGGTGACGCTGGGTAACACCCTCGCCGGCGCACTGTTCATGGCCACCGGCTACTGGTTCGCCTCGAAGCCGGCTCTGGCAGCGCAGCCCGCGGCAGCAGCTGGAACTGCGCCGGCACGATAGCCCATCCACGGCGATCGGATCGCGATTATCACAAGTCAAACAAGAACGCCGACGCGGACGTCGGCGCTTCAGGAAATAATATCGATTGACAGACATCCTAACAGCCGTTAGGATGTTTTTATGAATGAGAGAAAACTAAAAAGCCTGCTTTACGAACAAGTAGCCCGGATCGGCAAGGCGATGTCGAGTCCCAAACGGCTGGAGTTGCTCGAACTTCTCGGCCAAGGCGAGAAAGCCGTCGATGCGTTGGCGCAGGAAGCGGCTATCGATACGAAACTCGCCAGCGCCCACCTTAAGGCGCTCAAGGCCGCCAATCTCGTCCAGGGGCGGCGTGAGGGAAAAAATATTTACTACCGGCTCTCGGGCGACGATGTGTCAACGCTGTGGGTCACGTTGCGCACTGTCGCTGAGGAGCATCTCATCGAGCTGCGGGTCGCTCTGGAGCAAATCTTCCATGGTTCCGAACGCTTGACTGCCGAAAGCCGGCTGTCCCTGCTCGACCGGGCGCGGGTCGGCGAAATTATCGTAATCGATGTTCGACCCGAGGTGGAATACCACGCAGGGCATCTGCCCTTCGCCCGCTCGTTGCCGCTGGGCGAACTCGAAAAGCGTCTGGCCGACCTGCCCGCCGACAGGGAAATCGTCGCTTACTGCCGCGGGCCGTTCTGCCTGATGTCGGAGCAGGCCGTGAAGCTTTTGGCGCAGCGGGGCTATCGGGCGAGCAAGATTGCGGATGGCGTCGCGGACTGGCAGTCCGCCGGACTGCCGATAGAATCCGAAACAAACTGAACAACATCATAACGCCACATTGGGTCGACGATATCTCGGCAAACATAACGGAGGTTTTTCATGAGCACTCACTTATTCATTCTCAACGATGCGCCCTACGGAACGGAGCGCAGCTACAACGCTCTTCGCCTTGCCCGTTCCCTGGCTAAAAAAGAAGGCGAGGAGGTCAAGATGTTTCTGATCGGGGATGCCGCCGCATGCGCCAAGGCCGGGCAGAAAGTACCTCCGGGTTACTACAACATCGGCGACATGATGGGCATGGTCGCGCGCTCGGGCGGCGTGATCGGCGTCTGTGGCACTTGCCTCGACGCGCGTGGCATCCACGACAATGACCTGGTGGAGGGCGCCCATCGCAGCACGATGGATGAGTTGACTGCCTGGACACAGTGGGCCGATAAAGTCATCGTATTTTAAGGGTAGCATCATGGGACGCACCGTTCTGATTCTTGGCGCCGGCATCGGCGGCATCGTTGCCGCCGAGACACTGCGCAAGCTGTTACCCGGAGAAGACCGGGTCGTCGTTATCGACCGCGCGGCCGAACATGTTTTTCCACCCTCCCTGCTCTGGCTGATGGTCGGCGACCGTAAAAGTGCCCAGATCAGCCGGCCGCTTTCACGCATCGAGCGCCACGGGGTCGAGCTTATCCAGGGCAACATTACGCGGATCGATCCGGCAGGGCTGACAGTGGACGTGGACGGGCGCTCCCTGTCTGGCGATGCGATCATCGTCGCGCTCGGCGCGGAGTATGCGGCGGAATCCATCCCCGGCCTGCGCGAAGCCGGGCATTGTATTTATACCTTGGACGGGGCGGCGGCGATCCACGGCGCGCTGGAGCGGTTTGCCGGCGGGCGCATCGTCATCCTTACCGCCACGCCCCAATACAAGTGCCCTGCGGCGCCTTATGAGGCGGCGATGCTGGTTGATTCCTTTTGCAGCGGCAAAGGGATTCGCGGCCAGACGCGCATCGACCTCTACGCCGCCGAACCGGGCCCCATGATGGTGGCAGGCCCCGCCATCTCCGCTGCCGTGCGTGGCATGGTCGAACAGCGGGACATTGCCTATCACCCGGAACACCAGGTAAAGACAGTCGACGCGCAGGCGCGGCGCCTAACCTTCGCCAATGGCGCCGAGGCAGAATTTGACCTGCTCTTTTACGTACCGCCGCACCGGGCGCCGTCTGTGGCGAAAGAAGCCAATCTTGTCAATGAATCCGGCTGGATACCCGTTAACCGCGATACCCTCCAGACCCAATACGAAAATGTCTTCGCCCTTGGTGATGTGACCACGATTCCCCTCAAGATGGGGCGGCCGCTGCCGAAAGCGGGCGCCTTCGCCCACGGCCAGGCGGAAGTGGTAGCCCATAACCTCGCCTGCGCCTGGACCGGCAAGGGCATGCCGCGCCGCTTCGAGGGAGAGGGTTTATGCTTCATCGAGATCGGCAACGGCCGCGCCGGGATGGGTGGCGGCAATTTCTTTGCCGAGCCGTTGCCGCAAGTCAACATGCGCCGGCCGGGCCTGCTGTGGCATGCAGGCAAGGTAATCTACGAGAAATACTGGCTCTACCGCCGGTTCTGAAGAACCACGCCGCCGCCCGGCCGGAAAGATTGCGGCTCCGTGAATAAAGCGGGGGTTGCCAGGTGCTTTTTTTTGCGCCTGGCGGCATGTCGCCAAGCCATACGTACGCTGATTCGGTACAATGGCCACCTATATGACTGATCCCATCGCTGAAAAAATCCTGTTTTCCTCTCTCGACCTCGATCCGCTGATCCTGCGCGCCATCGAAGAATCGGGTTATTCCGAACCGACACCGATACAGGCGCAAGCCATTCCGCATGTGCTGGCAGGCCGCGACCTGATGGCGATGGCGCAGACCGGTACCGGCAAGACGGCGGCGTTCACCCTGCCGCTGTTGCAGCGCCTGCTGCCCTACGCCAGCACCAGCGCCTCGCCCGCCCGTCATCCGATTCGCGCGTTGATCCTCACTCCCACGCGGGAGCTGGCGATTCAGGTCGGCGAGAGCGTCGCCACCTATTCCAAACATGTGCCACTGCGCTCCACCGTGGTATATGGCGGCACCGATATCAAGGCGCAGAAACCGGTGCTGATGAAGGGGCTGGAGATATTGGTGGCGACCCCCGGGCGTTTGCTCGACCACGTCGAGAGCCGCAACCTGATGCTCAACCAGGTGCAGATCCTGATTCTGGATGAGGCTGATCGCATGCTGGACATGGGTTTCATGCCGGATTTATTGCGCATTCTCGCGCTGCTGCCAAAGCAGCGGCAGACCCTGCTGTTTTCGGCCACTTTTTCCGACAGCATCAAGAAGCTGGCGCAGGACTTTCTGCAGCATCCGGTCACCGTGGAAACGGCACGCATCAAGACTGAAAACGAGAGTGTCAAACAATCGGTCTATATGGTCGAACATGAGCATAAGTTCCATGCGCTGACCGGGATCATCCGTTCCCGTGAAATCAGGCAGGTGCTGGTATTCACGCGCACCAAGCTGAGCGCGGCACTGGTCGCGCGCAAGTTGGCGCGCGAAGGCATTTCTGCCGACGCCATTCACGGCGACAAGACCCAACTGGAGCGCATCAAGGCGCTGGAGGCATTCAAGGCCGGCAGCATCGTTGCGCTGGTGGCCACCGACGTGGCGGCGCGCGGTCTCGATATCGACCAGTTGCCTCTGGTGGTGAATTACGAATTGCCGATGCACGCCGAGGATTATGTGCACCGCATCGGCCGCACCGGGCGCGCGGGCGCCTCCGGAGAGGCGGTGTCGCTGATAGACAGCCAGGAAGAGCGCAAGCTGGACGACATCGAAAAATTGCTGAAACGCACTCTCCCGCGCGAACACCTGCCGGAGCCGGCACACAAGCGGCTCTATACCGGCCACGGCCCGCTCAAGGCGGCCGCCACCCATGCCCGCAAACCAGCGGCGGACGATTGGTTCAGCAAGCCTTATGAACCTTCGAAGCCGGCACAGCAAACGGAAACGCAACCGTTACCGGGCGCGCCCGCCAAACCTGTGGCAGCACTGTTCAGGCGCAAGACCGAGCCGGCAGGTTGAACTGCGGCTGTCATCGCACAGCAATGTGAAAAGCTGGTAGCATGCGCCGATATCCGCAAGAATAAAAACAGAAGAAATATCAAGGAGAGAATTCATGCATATTGACTACAACGTGTTGCTCGACACCACGCAGGACGACTGCCCGATTCCGACAATCAGAACCAAGGAAACACTCGATGAAATGGACTCCGGAGCGGTTCTGAAGGTGGTCACCAGCAAAGAAGGAACGGTCAGAAACATACGAACATTCGTGAACAATAATCGCTGCGAATTGGTGCATGAAATCAGGGCAGCAGAGGGTTTTCATTTCTATATCAGGAAGCTGTAGCATTCCAGCAAATTGTGCCGCTTGTGCGAATTCATTCGCATCTGCGGATCCATCAACCAGACTTATTGGTCTGAATTCAGTGTGCAGCCGTCTTTATAGACGGTCGTTACCGGTAGCTCGTCTGTATTCAGCGTGCGAGCGGTTTCGATCTGCTGTTGCAGGACGCGCAGATCGGCTTCCGAAGCGTCTTTTCCCTGTGCGTTGCGCAGGCTGATGCGTTCGCGCAGGGTGGCGATCCGCCTGAATGTCGAGTATCCGGAACGGCGCCCCACGGCGTTGCGCGAGGTCGCGGAACAGGTCGCGTTGCCAGCGCGCGAGGCAGGCGGCATCGACGATCACTGGCCAGCCCGCGTCCAGCAAGCCTTCCGCCAGCCTGGCCAGATGTTCATAGGTACGGCGCGTGGCATGCTGCGCATACAGCCCCTGTTCCATTCCACTAGCGCTGCGCGCCAGCGCATCCAGGCCAACCAGACGTTTGCGCTCGACATCGGAACGCAGGCGGATCATGCCTTGTTCCTGCAACAGCGACTGGGCGAGCGTGGTCTTGCCGGAGCCGGACAGGCCGTGCGTAATCCAGAGTTGCGGCGGCGCGATTACGGTCAGGCTTTCGGCGAGTTGCAGGCAGGAGGTTACTTCGGCACGGTCTGCTTCGGCATGGTTGCCCGCAGATTGTCCGGCTCGCAACGCCGCCACCTTGGCGCGCACCAGGGCGCGGTACACCGCGTAATAGCGCAAGCGCGATGCCCGCATAATCGCCGCTGACTTCCAGCCAGGCATTGAGAAAGCGCATCGCCAGACCATTGCGCTGCCGATGCAGCAAGTCCATAAAGCAGAACGCCATTTCCGAGATCACGTCGATCCAGCGCAATGCCGGGCTGAATTCGATGCAGTCGAAAATCAGCAGTTGTCCGTCCACCCAGGCCAGATTGCCCAGATGCAGGTCGCCGTGGCATTCGCGCACGAAGCCGTCGCGCTCGCGCCGCTGATGCGCGAGGCGTTCCTGTTCGGCGCGGCTCCAGCCATGCAATGCTGTCAGGCGCCGGATTTCCGCCGCATCATCAAGCTTGGCAAAAAACAGTTTGAAGTTTTCCGCGACCGGTTGGGCGACGCTGCCTGGTTCGCACCACGGACTGGCAGCGGGTGCGCGGGCGCATTCCGTGAGATGAAATTGCGCCAGCCGCGCGGCGAGTTGGTCGATCTGTTCGATACCCAGCTCGCCGCGCTCATCCAGACGATCGAGCGTAGCGTCCGGCGGGAACTGGCGCATTTGCACGGCGTATTCGATGGATTCGTTCGGCCGCAACTCGCCTTTCGGGTGAGACAGTTGTAGGAGCGTGCCCTGCACGCGACAAGGGTGTTCGCGTACAGGGCACGCTCCTACAAAAATTCCAGCTTCGTTTTCCGGGTTTATATTATGTGCCGCTGATGTGCGGCGCTTCCGGGCTGCCGGTGATGGCAACCACGCCGAGATAAATTTCCGCCGCCAGCTGCCGGTTCAGCCGCACTTCCTCGGCGCAAGCCTGCTTGCGTTGCGCCAACGTGCTGAAATCCAGAAAGCCGAGATTCAGCGGCTTCTTGATCTTGTAGGCGTATTCGCCGGTGAGCAGCACCCAGGAAATATGCGTTTCGATCAACTGCAGCTGCATGGCTGTGTGCTCATAGCAGGCCGGGTCGGCCAGCAGCGCGCGGATCAGCGGCGGCAGTTGGTCTGTTTGGTGTGTCATCTGCACGGCAGGTGGCGTTATTACTCGGGCGGTTTCTTCATCTGCAACGCGAGCTGATACAGCTCGCTACGGTTGGCGCCGGTAATTTGTGTGGCGAGTTGCACCGCCTGTTTGAGCGGCAACGCTTCGAGCAGCAGGGATAACGTGTCACGCGTTTCGGTGGACAGGCCTGGTTGCGGCTGCGCGCCCGATACCAGCACCACGAATTCGCCGCGCTGGTTGTTCGGGTCGCTGTTCAGCCAGTCCAACGCCATGCCCAATGCGCAACGGTGGATGTTCTCGAACAGTTTGGTGATCTCGCGCGCCAGGACAATTTCGCGTTCCGCGCCTAATACGGTTTGCAGATCGGCGACGCATTCGACAATGCGGTGCGGCGCCTCGTAGAAAACCAGGGTGGCGGTCACGTCGCGCAAACCTTCGAGCGCGCTACGGCGCGCGGCGGATTTATTGGGCAGGAATCCGTAAAAGAAGAAATGCGGCTCGGCCAAACCCGCCGCCGACAAGGCCGCTATCGCCGCATTTGCGCCGGGAATCGGGATGACGCGCAATCCGGCCGCCAGCACTGCCTGCACCAGCAATGCGCCGGGGTCGCTGACGGCGGGAGTGCCAGCGTCGCTGACGAAAGCCACGCTTTGTCCCGCCAGGATCAACGCGACGATTTTTTCCGCCGCGCCGCGTTCATTGTGCTGATGCACCGCCATCAGCCTGCTTGCGCCGATGCCGTAATGGGTCAGCAGATGCGCGGTATTGCGCGTGTCTTCCGCCGCGACCACATTCGCCGAACCCAGTACATCCAGCGCGCGCAAGGTGATGTCGCGCAGATTCCCAATTGGGGTGGCAACTACATATAATGCAGCCTCTGGTTTTTGTGGATGTTCGTTATGCAACGCATACCCCTTCCCGCTATTGTCTGGTTGCCGATTCTACTCGCACTATCTGCCTGCGCCTCCACGGTACCGCATCCGGTTGGCGATGCAAAGCCTGTCATGGTCGAGGCCAAGAAGATTGAGAAGCCTGTGGCAGTTGCGGCAGGCAATGAAACGCCCGCATTGCCTTTGCGCGGCAGCATGGCAATCATGCCGATTGAAGTGGAAACAAGGGCGCTGGCGCCCCTTGCGGTTGACGAAGGGGAACGCTTGCCGCTGATGCAGGGCGACGAAGAGCCCGCGCCGCATATCGCGTTGTTGCTGCCGCTGAAATCGGCGGATTTCAGCGCTGCATCCGAAGTGGTGCGACAGGGATTTATGGCGGCCGCCAATGCGGACGCACAAGGATTATCAGGAGGATTGCCGGTACGCGTCTATGGCAGCTTCGACGAAGGCAATGACATTGTCGCGCTGTACCGCCGGGCAATCGCCGGCGGCGCGCAGGCGGTGGCGGGGCCGTTGACGCGTATCGGCGTCAGTGTGCTGGCGGCGGAGCGGAATATCCCCGTGCCGACTCTGGCGCTGAATATTGCGGAAGGGCAATTCGCCAGCCGGTTGTATTTTTTCGGCATGATGGTGGAGGAGGAGGCGCGGCAGGTCGCGCGCTTTGCCACGCAGCAGGGGCTGCGTCAGGCTATCGTCATTACTGCTCAGACGCACCTGGCCAGACGTCTGCAATTCGCTTTTGAAGAGGAATGGCACGGCCTGGGCGGGACAATTCTGCGCCAGATCGAATTCAACAACGATCCGGCAGTCTTGGCCGATATTGCCGACCTGCCTGACACGATGGTGTTCCTTGCCGCCGATGCTGAGAAAGCGCGCCTGATCCGCCCCTATCTGCTGAACCAATTGCCGATTTACGCCACTTCGCGAATCTTTCTGGGGAATAACGAGACGCTGGTCAATTACGATCTGAACGGCATCCGTTTTGTCGATATGCCGTGGTTGCTGCAGGCCGACCACCCGGCGGTGATGGTTTATCAGCGTGCCGATCCGCCGCTTTCCGCCGACCATGAGCGGTTTTATGCGCTGGGCATAGACGCATTCCGCCTGATCCGGCTGCTGCTCGCCAACAAGATTGACGCCAATCTGTCGCTGGATGGCGTAAGCGGCGACATACGGCTTAATGGACATGTTTTTCAGCGCACAACGATTCCGGCAATATTTGCGCAGGGGCAGGCGCAATCCCGCAATGGCCGGGACGTTCCCGTCTTGCCGGTATTCCCCGATCAGGTCATCGACAACCGTGAATGACGGCACGCATGCTGAACGGCGGGCAGCGCAATATTTGCAGCAGCAGGGCATGAAGCCGGTCGCGCAGAACTATCGCGGCCGTTTCGGCGAAATCGACCTGATCATGCGGGACGGCGCGACGCTGGTCTTCATCGAAGTACGCCTGCGGCGCAATGCGAATTTCGGCGGCGCGGCGGCCAGCATCGATGCGCGCAAACAGCAGCGCATCATCCGCACCGCGCAGCAATATCTCGCCAACCTTGCGCATATCCCGCCGTGCCGCTTCGATGCCGTGCTGATGGATGATCACGGCATGCAGTGGCTCAAGAATGCGTTCGAGGCCTGATTCGGTTAATATTCGCGCTCATCAAACAGGCGGCAGCCAACATGGATATCGGCAAACGCATCATCAAGCATTTCAAGGACAGCGCGGAACTCAAGCTGAAGGTCAAGGACGCGCTGGCAAAGCCCATCGCCGAGGGCGCGCAGGTCTTCTTCGACTGCGTCGCCAACGATGGCAAGATCCTGTGCTGCGGCAACGGTGGTTCGGCGGCCGACGCGCAACACTTCGCGGCGGAATTGCTGAACCGCTTCGAGAAAGAACGCCCCGGGCTGGCGTGTGTCGCGCTGACCACCGACAGCTCGGTGCTCACTTCCATTGCCAACGATTACGATTTCAATCAGATTTTTTCCAAACAGGTGCGCGCGCTCGGTTTGCCCGGCGACAGCCTGCTGGCGATTTCCACCAGCGGCAATTCGCCGAACGTGGTCGCGGCGATCCATGCGGCGCATGAGCGCAGCATGCGCGTGGTCGCGCTGACCGGACGCGACGGCGGCGAGATGGCCGGCGCGCTGCGCGCCGAAGATATATTGATTTGCGTGGATGCGCAAAGCACCGCGCGGATTCAGGAAGTTCATTTGCTCACGCTGCATTGCCTGTGCGATGTGATCGATTATTTATTACTAGGAGAATGACCATGCGTATTGTTTCCCTGCTGTTGATCGTACTCGTATCGGGATCGCTGCAAGGCTGTTTCCCGGTCGTTGCCGCCGGTGTCGGGACAGGCATCATGATGGCGCAGGACAGGCGCACCAGCGGGGCATATGTCGAAGACCAGGCAATTGAAACCAAGGCATTCGATCGCATCGGCAAGCAGTATAAAGATGTGCATGTGAATGTCACCAGCTTCAACCGTAATGTGCTGATTAGCGGCGAAGTGCAGAGCGAAGCGGTAAAAGCCGAAATCGGCAGTCTGGTCTCCGGCATCGAGAACGTGCGCAACGTAAGCAATGAGCTGATTATTTCCGGCCCCAGCTCGCTGACCTCGCGCAGCAGCGACAGCCTGATTACTTCGGACGTGAAGCTGCGCTTTGTACAGGACAAACGCTTTGACGCCGATCACATCAAAGTGGTCACGGAAAACGGCACGGTATTTCTGATGGGCATTGTCAAACGCGCCGAAGCTGAGGCCGCCACCGAAATTGCCAGCTTGACCGGCGGCGTGCAGCGTATCGTGAAGCTGTTCGAATACCTCGATTAAATGTGCCCCGCACCCGCCTTTGAGCACAAGTTGTGCCGGGCTGGTGATCTTGCCGTGCGCGTAGCGGCATTGCCGCGCCCGCTGGTGTTCACCAACGGCTGTTTTGACGTGTTGCATCGCGGCCATGTGACCTATCTCGCGCAGGCGCGCGCATTGGGCGCGGCACTGGTGGTCGGCGTGAACAGCGACGCCTCGGTGAGGCGTTTGGGCAAAGATGCCGACAGGCCGGTCAACCCGTTGCCTGACCGCATGGCGGTGCTGGCCGCATTGGAATCGGTCAGCCTGGTGGTCGAGTTCGATGAAGACACGCCGCTGAACCTGATCCTCGCCTGCCGTCCGGACGTGCTGGTGAAAGGCGGCGACTGGCAGATTGAAAATATTGTCGGCGCGCGCGAAGTGCAAGGCTGGGGCGGCGCGGTGCACAGCATCCCGTTCCTGCATGAACGCTCCACCACCGCGCTGTTGAACAAGATCCGATCGCGATGAACTTGAAAAATGCCGTTGAAATTTGTAGGAGCG
>Ga0209317_1001363_pt1 | contig 21749 bp, 17 predicted proteins | sample RifGroB2_FD_183994 | JGI IMG/M metagenome (GOLD analysis project Ga0209317, IMG submission 183994) | Soil microbial communities from Rifle, Colorado, USA - Groundwater B2 (SPAdes) (version 2) | ecosystem: Environmental > Terrestrial > Soil > Unclassified | place: Rifle, Colorado | collected...
CCGAGGGGGTCCCCTACCTGGTGGTGGGGGGGGGGTACAACCTTCTGGTGCGCGACGGCGGCATCAGGGGGTGCGTCATCTCGCTCAGAGGACTCGACTCGGTGAAGCCCATGCCGGGCGCCCGGCTCGAGGTCGGGGCAGGGGTGACCAACGCCATGCTCTGCCGTATCGCGGCCGAGCAGTGCTTGGGAGGGATCGAGTTCTTGTGCGGCATCCCGGGAACCTTCGGGGGGGCGATCACCATGAACGCCGGCGCCCACGGCGGCGAGACCCTGCAGCGTGTCGAGACCCTCACCACCCTGCGCAACGGGCGGATACTGGAACAAAAGGGAAGCGAGCTGAGCTTTGGCTATCGTTATCTGAAGCTGCAGCCGGGAGAGATCGTGGCCGGGGCCAGGCTCCGGATGGAGCCGGCCGAGCGGCGCGTGATAGAGGAACGCATGGCGGGCTACCTGTCGCTGAGAAGCGGCGCGCAGCGGGTTCCCTATCCAAGCGCGGGCTCTTTCTTCAAGAACCCGTCGGGCGACCAGGCCTGGCGCCTCATCGATCAGGCGGGACTGCGCGGCATGGCTGTCGGCGGCGCGCAGGTCTCGGAGGCGCATGCGAACTTTCTGATAAACCGGGGCGGGGCGCGCGCCGCGGATTTTCTGACCCTGGCGGCGCTGGTGAAACTGCGGGTCAAGGAGACCTGCGGGGTCGAGCTGGAAGAGGAAGTCAGGGTCGTCGGGGAAGGGTGAGGCGGCACCCATCTGCGAAACATGCGAATTATGCGGGAACAGGTTCAATAAAGGATGATCCGCTCCACCTTCCGCAAGGGGAGGGAGATGGAACGGATCGCGCAAACATAGGAATGCGACCATGACCATCGAGGAACTGAAGGCGAAGAAGATCGGGGTATTGTTGGGGGGACTTTCCGCCGAGCGCGAGGTGTCGCTAAACAGCGGCAACGCGGTGCTTGCGGCGCTCACCGCGCAGGGGTACCAGGCGGTCGGCATCGACGTCGGACGCGACCTGCCGCAGAGACTCGCCGCCGAAAAGATAGAGACGGCCTTCATCGCGCTGCACGGACGCTTCGGCGAAGACGGCTCGGTGCAGGGGCTCCTCGAGCTGATGGGGATCCCCTATACGGGCTCCGGCGTACTCGCCAGCGCCCTCGCTATCAACAAGGTCTTCTCCAAGGTCATGTTCAGTTCGGCCGGTCTTGCCGTGGCCCCCTACCAGGTGCTGCGCCGCGGCGAGGAGCCTGTCATCTCCGAGCCGCTTCCGGTGGTGGTGAAGCCTTCGCAGGAAGGCTCCTCGGTCGGGGTCAGCATCGTGCGCGAGCCGGGCCGGATGGAGGCCGCCCTCGCGGAGGCCTTCCGCTATGACTCCGAGATCCTGGTTGAGCGCTTCATCGACGGGCGCGAGGTCCAGGTGGGGATACTTGAGGGGCGCGCCATGGGCGCCATAGAGATCGTCCCCAAGGGAGAGTTCTACGACTACGAGGCGAAGTACACGGCCGGCATGGCGGAACATATCCTGCCTGCCAGGCTTCCCGCCGCGGTCTACGCCGATGTGCTGAGGCAGGGAGAAAGGGCGCATGCGGCGCTTGGTTGCGACTGCTACAGCAGGGTCGATTTCCTGGTTAACGATGCCGGGGAGTGCTACATCCTGGAGGTCAATACGCTTCCCGGGATGACGGACCTGAGCCTGCTGCCTGAAATAGCGCGCGGAGCGGGGATCGAGTTCGCAGACCTGGTGGTGCGCATCCTGTTGACGGCATCCCTTAAAATTTAGCGGAACAGGGCCGGGGAATCTCGGCCGCCAACCTTTGGACGGTAACCTTAAATGCGCGACCTGCACGCCAAAAAACAGCGCCTTGTGCCCCATAACCGGGTGAAGAAAGCGCCGAAGAAGCGCAAGCCGATCCCCTGGCGCCCCATCTTTACCTGGTTTTACCGGGTGGCCGGCGCGGCGGTGATCTGCACCTCCTTGGGCTTTGGCGGGTGGCGGTTGTACGGCATGGCGTCGCGCGTCACCTTGTTGCGGCTGGAGACCATCGAGGTATCGCAACTGACCCGTGTGTCGCGTGATGAGATCGTCTCCATTGCCGGCGTCAGGCCGGGCGCATCCATGTTCGGGCTGAAGCTGGACGATGTAGTGTCGCGGCTTTCCAGGAACCCCTGGATCGAAGAGGTTCAGGTCAGGCGCTACTTCCCGCACACGCTCTCCATAACCCTTTCCGAGCGGACGCCGCAGGCGGTTGCCAACGTCGGCACCCTCTACTACCTGGACCGGAAGGGAGTGCTGTTCAAGTCGCTAGTCGAGGGGGACAGGCTCGATTACCCCCTGATCACCGGGGTGAGCGAAGAAGACCTGGCAAAAGACCCGGCAGGGAGCAAGGAGGCGCTGGAGACGGCGCTCCAACTGATAGACAGCCTGAAGGTCAGCCGCGTGTTCGGACTCGACGAGGTCTCGGAGATCCATTACGACAGTGGGTACGGCTTCACCCTGTTCACCGTGCAGGGGGGCGTTCCGGTCAAGCTCGGCAACGGCGGATTCACTGAAAAGCTGGAGCGGCTTGCCGGCATCTATCAGGAATTGAAGCCGCAGATGCTTGTGCTCGACTATATTGATCTTGATTACAGCGACAAAATTATAGTTAAAAAAGTGTAGCCAAAGGGGGGAGCATGTCCGCTAAAAGGGATAATCTGATCGTAGGGCTCGACATAGGTACGACCAAGATCTGCGCCATCGTGGGGAATCTGACCGAGGAGGGGATCGACATCGTCGGCATCGGCAGCAGTCCCTCCAAAGGGCTCAGGAAGGGAGTGGTGATCAACATCGAGAGCACGGTGGCCTCCATCAAGAAGGCGATCGAGGAGGCGGAGCTCATGGCCGGATGCGAGATCAAGTCGGTCTACGCCGGTATCGCCGGGGGGCACATCAAGGGGTTCAACTCCCAGGGGGTCATCGCCATCAAGAACCGCGAGGTGTCGCCGGAGGACGTGAAGCGCGTCATCGAGGCGGCCAAGGCGATCGCCATCCCGATGGACCGGGAGGTGATCCACATACTCCCCCAGGAGTTCATCATCGACGACCAGGACGGCATCCGCGAGCCGCTCGGCATGAGCGGCGTGCGCCTGGAGGCGAAGGTGCATATCGTGACCGGAGCCGTGGCGAGCGCCCAGAACATCGTCAAGTCCTGCAATCGGGCGGGGCTCGAGGTGGCGGATATCGTTCTCGAACAGCTCTCCTCCTCCGAGGCGGTGCTCTCCGCGGACGAGAAGGAACTTGGGGTGGCGCTGGTCGACATCGGCGGCGGCACGACGGACATCGCCATCTTCGTGGACGGCGCCATCAAGCACACCTCGGTGCTTTCCCTGGGAGGAAACCACCTGACCAACGACATCGCGGTAGGTCTCAGGACACCCATGGCGGAGGCGGAGCGCATCAAGCAGAAGTACGGCTGTTGCCTCTCCTCGCTGGTCGGCAAGGACGAGACCATCGAGGTGCCGAGCGTCGGCGGCAGAAAGCCGCGCGTGCTCTCCCGGCAGCTCCTTTGCGAGATCCTGGAACCGCGGGTCGAGGAGATCTTCACCCTGGTTAACCGGGAGATCGTCAAGAGCGGCCTGGAAGACATGATCGCATCGGGGGTGGTCATTACCGGCGGTAGCACCATATTGGAAGGGATGCCGGAACTGGCCGAGCAGATATTCAACCTCCCGGTCAGGCGCGGCCTGCCCCAGAGGATAGGCGGCCTGGTCGACGTCGTGAATTCGCCGGTTTACGCCACAGGCGTAGGCCTTGTGGTGTACGGCAGCAAAAACGTCGGGGCGCACGAGTTTCCTACCCAGCAAAGCGACGACACGGTGTTCCGAAGGGTGAGCAGGAGAATGAAGGAAATGTTCGGGGAATTCTTCTGAAAAAAGGGAGTTGGCCGTATTTTCGGCTTCCAATGTGACCGTAATAGTAGTATAAAAACGGCTAATATTTAATTTACCGCCGGGGGGCGCGTTAAGGGGGTTGTTCATGTTTCAGTTCGATGAAAGCATCGACCAGAGTGCGAAGATAAAGGTGATTGGCGTTGGTGGGTCCGGCGGAAACGCGGTAAACACCATGATGGCGAGCGGAGTCACCGGGGTCGATTTCATCGTCGCGAACACGGACGCCCAGGCCCTCAGAATGTCGAAGGCCCCGGTCAAGATCCAGATCGGGACGCAGTTGACCAAGGGACTTGGCGCGGGCGCCAACCCCAACGTCGGACGCGACGCCGCACTGGAGGACAAGGAAAAACTGACCGAGGCGCTTCAGGGCGCCGACATGATCTTCATAGCAGCCGGCATGGGGGGCGGAACCGGGACCGGCGCCGCGCCGATCATAGCCGAGGTAGCGCGCGAGAACGGGGCACTCACCGTAGGCGTCGTCACCAAACCGTTCACCCGCGAGGGGCGGCAGCGCCTGGCCAAGGGGGAGGACGGCATCAGGGAGCTGAAGAAGCATGTCGATTCCCTGATCGTCATCCCGAACGACCGTCTGCTGGGGCTCGCCGGCAAGTCGATGTCGATCCTGGACGCCTTCAAGCCCTCCGACGACGTGCTGCGCCAGGCGGTGCAGGGTATCTCCGACCTGATCACCCAGTCCGGCCTGATCAACGTCGACTTTGCCGATGTCAAGGCGATCATGAGTGAGCGCGGCATGGCGATGATGGGCATAGGCATAGGGTCCGGCGAGAGCCGCGCCGTCGACGCCGCGCTCCGGGCGATTTCCAGCCCGCTTCTGGAAGACATCGACATCTCCGGCGCCAAGGGCGTGCTGGTCAACATCTCCGGTTCGGCATCCATGACCATGGATGAGTTCGACGCAGCAAGCAGGGTGATCCACGAGAAGGTGCACGAGGACGCCAACATCATCGTCGGTCTGGTAATTGACGAAACCCTGGGCGAGACCATCAAGATCACGGCGATCGCCACCGGGTTCGGCGACCGTTTCGACCTGGAGAAGGGGCGCCACGAGTTGAAGACCGTCAGCGCGATCGCCAAGCCTTCCGAGGTAAACCGCGAGATCCCGACCTTCATCCGCGACAAGCAGCAGCGTGATAACCAGGTCAGGCAGCGCAGTTTTCTGATGGACGAAGAGGACCAGTACGACATACCGACCTTCCTGAGAAAGTCCGTAGACTAAAGACTTTTTCTCTTTCTCGATGATAACGAAAAAGCCCGGCCCCTTAATTGGGATCCGGGCTTTTTCTGTCGGCTCGCCTGACCTTGCGTCCTCGGTCGGCGACGCCGAAGAGGAATGGACGAGGCAACCACGCGCAAACAACGCCCCCATTCTGGAGCCATTTTCCCACCACCTTGTAGATCCTACCCGTCCAGGAATCCCACCCACTTGACCCGTAGCGTCGCCACGCCGAACTCCTCCTCCACCATTCCTTTCAGCAGGTAGGGGCGCCGCTGCGAGAGCTTGCGGCAAAACCTCGCATAGACGTCCGGAAAGAAGGTGGCGTCGAATATCGCCGTCACGTCCTCGAAGGAGATGAACTCCATCGGCCGCCCGTGCTTGTCCTCGACTGTTTTCGTGGTGATCCACCAGCCGACCATGGTCACCCATTGGCCCGAGTGGCGGATCAGCTCCGAGGCCTTTATCGGCCTGTGACGTTGCCACTGGGTCTTGTAAAGGGCCAGGGGGTGCTGCGACACCAGAAAGCCCAGGGTCTCGACTTCTTGCCTCAGCACCGTCTGCGCGTCATAGGGGGGAGCCTGCGGCAGCTCGGTCTTCTGCTCGAAGAGAAGCGCGCTCGATTGCCGCTGGAAATGGAGCAGCTCCCAGAGCAGGCGCGGGCGCTTCTGCTGCCCCTCCAGGGCGTCGAAGCAACCCGCCTTCACCAGCCTCTCCGCGTCGGCGCGCGGCGCATTTCCCCTTTGCAGGAAGTCCCGGAACGACGTGAAGGCGCCCTTCTCGCGGCGCTCTCGAAGCAGCCTGTCCGCCCCTTCCCGGGTCAGCCCCTCGATCTGCATCAGCCCCACCCGCAGGGTCTTGTCGAGCCCGACGTAATGGTACCGGCTCTCGTTTATGTCCGGCGGGAGGATGGTGAGGCCGAGCCTGCGCCCCTCCGAGATGTAGGCAAAGGGAGAGTAGTAGCCACCCTGGTTGGAGATGACGGCGGCGATGAACTGTGCCGGATGATTCGCCTTCATGTAGGCAGCCTTGGCGCTAAGAAGCGCGTAACTGGCGGAATGTGGTTTGCAGAAGGAGTAGCCGGCGAAGGAAAGTATCTGTTCCCAGATCGCGTCCAGCACCTTTTCGTCTACCCCCCGTTCCAGTCCCCCGGTCACGAACTTGAGACGGAAGTCCGCCAGCCTCTTTTCCTTGTGCTTCTTGGTGATGACCTTGCGGAGCTGGTCCCCCTCGCTCGCGGAAAAGCCGGCAAGCTCCATGGCGATCTGGGTAATCTGCTCCTGGTAGATCGCGATGCCGAGCGTCTCGTCCAGCACGCTCTCCAGAAGCGGATGCAGGTGCGCCCATTTTTTCCCCTGCAGTCTCGCCAGGTATTCCTGGATGAAGCTGTTCGCCGCCGGCCTGATGATGGATGAAGCCTGCACCAGCACCTCGAAGAGGTCGAGCTGGAAGGTCTCGGGCGGAGCGGTGCTGCTCCAGATCTTGCGCAGCAGGAGCCTGACCGAAGGGGACTCCAGGTAGAAGCAGCCGATGGTCAGGCCGCGCCTCATGAGACTTCGGGTCCTCTCGTCCTCAAGCGGTTGCCAGGCGGCGTAGTCGATCGCCACGCCGCTCTGCTCCTTCACCGCCGCCAGGGCGTCGCGGATCACGGCGAGGGAGCGGTTTCCCAGAATGTCGATCTTCACCAGCCCGGCATCCTCGGTCTGGTCCTTTTCCCACTGGATCATCGGCAGCCCCTTGCGCGAGAGCTCCACCGGGACATATCTGCGGATCTCGTCCGGCACGATGACCAGCCCGCCGCAGTGCAAGGAGAGGTGGCGCAACTGCCCGTTCAGGCGTCTAGCCGTTGCCATGATCTCCCGCCAGTCGGAGGAGAGCGCTTCCCCCTGGAAAAGCGGGTGGCCGTCCACGGCAGCGGCGCTCTGCTCCGCCCGCCAGAAACCTGAAATGCGCTCCGTCATCTCCTTGATCTCGAAATCAGGCAAACCGTAAACCTTCGCCACCTCGCGCAGCGCGGATCTCCCCTTGAAGCCGACGTGATTAGCCACCATGGCGGCCCGCCTGGCGCCGTAACGGGCGAAGGCGAAGTCGAGGATGGCGTCGCGCTCGTCCCAGGGGAAATCCATGTCGATGTCCGGCGGATCCGTCCTCCCCTCGTTGAGGAAACGCTCGAAGAAGAGGTTGTGTTTGATGGGATCCACGTGCGTGATGCCGAGGCAGTAGGCGACCAGCGACGCGGCGGCGCTCCCCCTGCCGCAGGTGCGCTCGGACTGTTTCGAGATCTCCTCCACCACCAGGAAGTAGTGCGAAAAGCCCTTGTCCCGTATCATGGATAGTTCCTTCGCAAGCCGCGCCTCCACGATCAGGTCGATCCCCCCGTAGCGCCGGATAGCCCCTTGGCGCGAGCGGGCCTGCAAGGTCTCGAACGCCGCATCGGTGCCGAGGTCGCGAAAGGCAGGGAAGACGGTGCTGGAGAAATCCCAGTCGTTTCGGCAAAGAGCCGCGATACGGCGCGTATTCTCGAGCGCCTCCGGGCAATGGGGGAAGAAGTCCGCCATCTTGCCGGCAGTGTGGAGCAGGTTCGAGTCGGCGCCCGTATGCTCGGGGCCAAGCCTGGAGAGCTTCGTGTTCAGGTGGATGGCCCGCAGCACCCTGTGCAGGTGGAAGTCCTGCCTCTCAAGGAGCAAGGCGCGGCAAGTGGCGACCGGTGCAAGAGCCATGTCCCGCGCCAGGGCGAGAGACCGGTGCAGCCCGTGACCCGGCGACAGTTCGACGAAGAGAGCCTCATGGGAAACCCGCTTCAGCGCCGACAAGAGCCCGGCGTCGTCGCTCAGCACCACCATGCCGCGCCGGTACTCGCAAAGCGCCCGGATCAGGTCGAACTCCTTTTTGCAATGGAGATCCGAGAGCAGGCGCGAGATGTTCGCGTACCCCTCCTGGTCGCAGGCGAGGAGCACGGCGCGGTTTTGAGCCGTCACCGCCTCAGTGCCGACAATAGGCTTGATGCCCGCCTCGCGCGCCGCGTTCAAGAAGCGAGGCACCGCGTAAAGGCCATTTCGGTCCGTAAGCGCCAGCGTGTCGAACCCGAGCTGCACCGCCCTGGCGCAAAGCGCCTCGGGCGAGTGCACCCCCCAGTTCGGGGAAAGCGAGGAGTGGACATGGAGATGAACGAACATCGGAGAACCTTTTTAAGTCAACTGCGTGAGAAGCCTCTGCCTCAGTTCTTAGTCAAAGTCATATACCTATTCTGCTCCGGGTCCCAGCTAGGCGGCGCCGCCTCGCATGCCGCAGTCGCCTCCCTCCTGGCCGCCAACCCCTTCCCCCAGCACACCGCGTCCCTGCCATGCTTCTCCCGCAAGGCATCCAGCGTCTCCTGCAAGTCGCGCTGCTTTTGCGACACCGCTACCGCAACCGGAGCGAAAAGATCCATCTGTCCCGCCTCCTCGGCCACCTGATCGCAGCTAAGACGCAACCCCCGCACCCTTTGCCGCCTCTTGCAGGTGGTGAAAAAGAGTTCCTCCACCGCGCCAAGCAGCAGCAGGTCCAGCGAAGTCGCGGCAGGCAATATCTTCTTCCCCTGCTGAGTCACCCCATCCGCATACATGACCGAGAGCGTAACCTTGCGCGCCCCCTTTTTCAGCCGGCGCAGCCTGAGCCCGCAACCCTCCACCAGCCGCAGCAGTTCGGAGAGCAGTATCGCGTCGTCGTTTTCCTCCTGGTCCAGCAACCCCTCCTCCACGATCTCCGTGCTCAGGCGCGGAGGCTGCACCGGAGAGCGGTCGATGCCGCAGGAGCGGTCGTGCAGCAGCGGGGCGAAAGGGCCGACGGCCAGGCGCAGTTGCGGGATCGACAGCGCCGCCACCTGTTCCACCCGCTGCAGGTTCAAGTCGCGAAAGAGCAGGGTCTGGCGCGCTTCACCGACACCCGGGAGAACCGAAACCGGAAAGGGGGCGAGGAAGTCACGCTCCGCGCCATGGAAGACATCATAGACCCCCGGCTCCTGCATGACATCCGCGGCAATCCTGGAAACCAGCTTGTTGATCCCGGCGCCGGCCATCGCCTGCAACCCAAGCTGCGCGGCAATCGCCCTCTCCAGGCGAGCCGCCACATCGCGCGCGGACCCGAAAAGCCTCCTTGAAGCGGTCAAGTCGAGAAAAGCCCGCCCCGCTCCCGGCTCCACGATAGGCGTGAACTCGCCCGACAGCTCCATGAGCGCCAGACTTCCCTTCGCCATCAGATGCGGATCCGGCGCAATAACGATCAGGGAGGGGCAGCATTTGCGAGCCTGATAAACAGGGATTCCCGAGAACACCCCCTCGGAAGCCGCCTCGGCGGAGATGCACTGCAGCAGGGCCCGCTCCGAGTTGAGCGGAGCCACCGCCACCGGCCTGCCGCGCAAGTGGGAGTGGATGACACGAGCCAGCGCAATAGGAAAAGCGGGGACAGTTATGTGGAGGATTTCGCGGTCCACTTTCGATAGAACCTCATGGAGCCGACCAGAATCCCTCTGATATGGAAATCATCGTCCTCGGTGACGATGATGGGAAGCATGGCGGCATTGGCGGGGAGCAGTTGGATGACCTCCCCCTTGCGGACATACTTCTTGATGGTAATCGACCCGTTTACCTCGGCGATCACCGTCTGGCCGTTCTCCGCGACCGCCTGCGGGTGCACAGCCACGAAATCCCCATCCATGATCCCCATCTCCACCATCGAGTCCCCGCGTACCTCGTAGACCACGTTGCCCGGCCCCGCCATGGACGAAGGCACCTCTATGGCGTCCGACAACTGGAACGCCTCCACGGGCCTGCCCGCCGCGACGATCCCCACCAGCGGCAGTTCGTTTCGAGGCGGCGGCAGTTCATGCCTGGCGACATCAGGCAGAGCGAGGCGCAGTCCCCTTTTAGCGTTCCACTGGCGCGAGAGGTGTCCGTCCCGCTCCAGCAGTCGAAGGTAGTGCTGCACCGTACCAAGCGATTCGAAGCCGCAACCCTTAGCGATCTCCTGTTGCGAAGGCTGGAAACCGTGCCGCTCGTTGAAGCCCGTTATGAAATCGAGAACCTTTTTTTGTTTAGGTGTCATGGTCCCTCCTCCGCTTAGCTCAGGTGTGCCAGGATACTCGCAAGTTTATCGTAAGTCAAGGGGGGCGGATCGGGAGAGCGGCGCCGCTGGGTAAAACCCATAAGTGGATCCCAGAGGATACAAGAGGATCAAAATGGCAGGTCGAAGAAAAAGACGAAACCCGCCTCAAGTGGCTCGACTCGGTGGAGTCAATGCGATTGAAAATTGCAAAGAAGATGGGAGTTCATTAGCACGATAGGCAAAGAGATTTTCAGCTCATTAGATGTGGGTGAGCCGGTCTCGGGGCTTTTACCGCAAATCAGGGAAATGAATCGGCACACGCCACCACCCGGCTGGCCAGTGGCAGACAGTTGCGGTAGCGCAGGTTGTCCACCAGGTTGCTCTGCCCGGCTAGCACAACGGGAAGATCCCGACTTCGACCATTGGGCTTCTTCATGGCATTACTTGGTCCACCTCAGAGGCGGCCGCCCCAACGCAAATCCCCGGTATTAACTGTTTACTCAAGGTCTTAACTCAATCGCCGATAAGATTTATGGTTAGATTTTTCGACTTGCCGTAATGGCGGGCGGGCGGGTCAGTAACTTCTCCTTGTCCCACAAGTCTGGAGAGCAAATGCATAGCCGCAAAATTTCCAACGGGAAACTGCCATCCTTATGGCACCTCTTTGTCACCCAATTGATGCTGATCTGCACGGTCGAAACTCTTGTGCACTTCTTCATGCCGGTCGTGATTCCCGATACTCAGAAGATTTATCAGGGAATAGCCGATGCACTGTTACTGTCTGTTGTCACCGCGCCGTTTGTCTGGGCTATCATCGCACGCCCCTTGCGCGCGGTGGCGCTAGCCGAATTGATCCGGACGGAAACCGTGCTGAAGTCCATTGTGGAGGCTGTCATTTGTTTCAACGCCCAGGGGCAAATCGAGTCGTTGAACCCCACAGCCGAAAAGATGTTCGGGTGGCAGCCTCAAGAAATAACCGGTCACCATCTCGCCCGAATCCTTCCACAATTTGCTGTTGGCAAATGGATACCGGAATCTGAGGGCTCCGGAGAAGGTGCTCTGGCGGACCATGAAACCATCGGACGCCACAGGGACGGAAGCTCGCTCCCTGTATTGATCACCATCAGCAAAATGAACCTGGTCGGCCCCCCCTTATTCGCGGCAATGATACACGACATCTCTGAACGAAAACGGGCAGCAACGGCTTTGGAGGAACAGAGGGAACTTTCCTTGAAGCTGGTCCAGGATTTGGCTGTGCCCTGTTTTGTTTTGGATCCCGACCACAAGGTGCTCGTGTGGAACAAGGCCTGCGAGGAGTTGACCGGCATCATGGCAGTGGAGGTGATCGGCACCGATCAGCACTGGAAGGGCTTTTATGACAAGAGGCAGCCGACTCTTGCAGATGCAGTGCTTGACGGTGCCCCCCATGATTTCAATGGGGAATGCACAAAATCGACATTCAGCAAAGACGGACTGCAAAGCGAGAGATGGCTTCGGAATGTGGGCGGAAAGGACCGTTACCTCTTTTTTAGCGCTGTCCCTGTGTGCAACGGCAAAGGAGAAGTGATCGCGGTTATCGAGACGCTGCAGGACTTAACCGAAAGAAGGAGCGCAAAGGAGTCTCTGGAGAAGTCGGAAGAGAAATTCTTCAAGGCCTTCCACTCCAGTCCGGATGGCATAGTCATAAACACGAAGACGGATGGTTTGTTCATCGAGGCCAACGAGGGCTTTGTCAGAATGCTGGGATATCACCGCGAGGAGATAATCGGGCACTCGTCGGTGGAACTCGGCCTTTGGGTCGATCCCAGGGAGCGTACCAGGATCATAGACCAAACGGATCAGGAGGGAACTGTCCGCAACGTCGAGGTCAGCATACGTGTCAAGTCGGGTCTTGTCCGCACCTTCCTCTGGTCCTCCGACGTCATCGACCTGAACGGCAGGGATTGTCTCATAGTGACGGTGCGCGACGTTACGGTCCAAAAGGAAAACGAGCGCCAGCTCCTCAGCAGCAAGGCTGAGCTCACCAGCCAGCACGAAGAACTCTCAGCTCTTTTCGGCCAGGTCGAGTCTGTCAAGAGAGAATGGGAAAATACCATGGATTGCATCAACGATATGGTCATTCTGCTCGACCCTGACGGGAGGGTTAAAAGATGCAACCGCGCCACGATTGAATTTGTGGGGCAACCGTATGGAAAGATTATCGGTCAGGACTGGCAGCGACTGTTGGAACTGACCGAGATGTTCCTGCCTCCAATCAGCGAAGTAAGCAGTTTTTATTGCTGCGAGTTTCATCTTGAAACAGCGAACAGATGGCTATCCGTAACCTACTACCGCGACAGCGATGATGGCAAACTTGGGCAATCGGGCGCAGTAGTGACAATCAACGACATCACCGAAACTAAGCAGGCAGCCCTTGAACTTACGCAGGCCTACACCGAGCTCAAAGAGACGCACAACCAGCTGATTGAGCAGGAAAAAATGGCGTCGATCGGACAGTTGGCGGCCGGTGTCGCACATGAGATCAACAATCCCACCGGCTATATCATCAGCAACCTGGGAACCCTCGCCAAATACCAAAGCAGGCTCGTCGAGTTCCTGAAGGCGCAAAGCGAGATCATCGACACCCTGGACAGCACGAAGCGGCAGAACCTGGCGACGCTTAGAAGGCAGATGAAGATCGACTACATCCTCGGAGACCTTCCGGACCTGGTCAGCGAATCGCTCGATGGTGCCGAAAGGGTCAAGAACATTGTTCACTCCTTGAAGTGCTTTTCAAGAAGGGACAATGACGTATGCACCACCGCCAGCATAATCGATTGTCTTGAGAGCACGATTAACATCATCTGGAACGAGATCAAGTACCATGCAACCCTGAAGAAAGAGTTCGGGGACCTGCCTCAGATCAGATGCTACCCTCAGAAACTGAGCCAAGTGTTCATGAACCTCATTGTCAATGCGGCTCACGCTCTCGGGGAGAAAGGAGAGATCACGGTGAGCGCTTGGCAGAAAAACAACGCCATCTACGTCGCCGTTACCGATACCGGAAGCGGCATCCCGGAAGAAATCCGGGGCCGTATCTTCGAGCCCTTTTTTACCACCAAGGAGTCAGGAAAGGGAACCGGGCTGGGTCTCTCCATCAGCTATGGCATTATCAGGGAACATGGCGGGGAAATAACTGTGGAGAGCACAGTCGGAACGGGAACTACCTTTACGGTGATGCTGCCTTTGGACGGAGTTCAGGATGCTTGAAAGAAACACTGCGGGCCGGAGCGTCCATAGACATATATGATCGGGCCTGGGGGGGGACGTTGGTAAGTTGTGTAAGTTGTATAAATTTAGCTTGCCGTGTTGACTAGGAGGAGGCATGCCGAGACAGGCACGATTGGATGCCCCATGATTGGTTCACCATGTGATGGCGCGCGGCATCGAAGATCAAAAGATCTTCCGTGACGATAAGGACCGCGAAGGCTTCTTGACTAGATTGGCCGAGTGCTTGGCGGTGTCAGGTTACACGCTCTGCGCAGGCGGAGCCAGAAAGCCCGATCTCTCACGTGGGAGCGCATGAAAAAGCTGATAGGAACCTGGCTGCCAACCGCGAGAGTAGTACACCCATCCGAATCAACGTCTCTGCGTCTGACCCGAGGCAGGAGCCGTATGCGGTAGTGCCGCACGTACGGATCTGCGCGGGGGGTGCCGGGCAACTGGCATCCCTACCGCGTCTGTAAAATCCACAAACGGAGGCGAAATGGGCAATTTACAGACGCGACCCTTCGGAGCGAGCGTCCCCTCCGTCCCCAAGGGCAAGTGTTGTAGCTGTTGACAACGCCTGCCCCTGTTGTTATTCTGTCCAACATGAATGCGGACCTAATGCTCAACGAGCGCCACACCATCTCGGAGCACTCCTTCGTAGAAATGGTGGTTTGGCAATTATCATCGCCTGTTCCAGGGAGCAGCCACTGCTTCAAATATCGACTTGCGCTGGTCGTCAAGGGCGTCTGCGTTCTTCGATATGACAACGAAACGGGCAAGGGCGATCACAAGCACAAGAGAGAAGAAGAACTCCCTTATCAGTTCAGGTCAGCCCGAATTCTGCTCAACGATTTCTGGCAGGATGTTGACAATTGGAGGAGCTAATATGCACACCGTAACTTTGGAAGTATCTTCCCGTGAAAAAATCAACCAGAGATTTCTCACTGCGTTCGAAGGAAAGCCGCAGGGGGCATTTATCAGTTTCGAAACGCCCGAACTTCTATTCAAGGTAATTTCGGGCAAGCGTTGGGACCTGCTTAAGGTCATGACCGGTGCAGGACCTCTGACGATTCGTGAGGCCGCCCGTCAAATGCACAGGGATATCAAAGCCGTCCATGGCGACGTTCAGGCGCTTCTGAAAGCCGGGATATTGGAAAAAACCGAAAAGGGCCGGATCTTGTTTCCATATGATGCAGTGCATGTGGATTTTATGCTGAAAGCGGCTTGAACAGGGACGCCTGCGCTACTCCAGCGCCAATTGTCGAATCAGTTACGAGGTCCACATCGCGAGCAGCGGCCCCCCGGGCGAGGGGGATGCCGTTCACTTCGTTCGCTTGCTGGGGATTCGATTGTGGAAGAAGGGATTTAATCGGTCATCCTGTCACCCAAGGATGTTCGGAAAACACTGTAAATGTCTTTAACACGAGTTCAACAAATTCTCCGCTGCCGAGGACTCGTTCGTCGAAGGCTTCAAAACCGCTGGCCCCGGTGAGCTTCAGATGCCGTTTCAATCCTCCGCCGACCAGTTCGTCTCTTTTGCCTAATTCGACGCCATCGGCCACAAAGGAGCGTTATTTCTCCCTGGCCTTTCTCGGGTTTTCATCAAACAGCAGAAGGATATCGTCGATGACCTGTCCAGGAAGGGGAGTGCGGCCCATAAGGCCGGCATGGCCGGTCCATTTATAGGTGTCCAGTTTAGTCAGCGAAGGTACAACCCTAGGTAGCCATAGTTACGCATGTTCGCAGGGGCGTCCCCCTGTCACGCAATCAACTCTCGCGCAAAGCAGTCGCGCCAGTGCACAGGTGGTCAACTTCGAGTCAGAACTGAGATTTCCGCGCTCACGGTGATACCCATTCCCCCGTCCGGAACGAAAACGTCTCATCCCCCTGCCGCATCCATATTGCCTCTGCTCCCGACACCGCCAGCACCCATGTTTGAGTCGCGCTCTCGGGCTTTTTAGCGGCAAATGCGCGCGGGGTCAAGACGGCAATGCAGAAGTGCGGCTTCGGGTCGCGCACGGACTGATATACCACCGCGCCGATTCCGGCTCCCCTGGCACTTCGCCCGATGACCTGGGTGTCAGAGTAGTCAGTGGGGCGGCTCCATATTGCGGAATGGGCATCGAACGGCGGCTGGCGCAGGTCGATGCTGGAGGTCTTCACCGACACCCGGAAAGCGGTGAACGTGCACGGCTGAAGCCTGGTCAAGCCGGAGGTATCCTGCAAGAACCTCCACCTCCAGTAGGCAACCTCAGCTGCAGCGGTGTGGACCGTTTCGGCACCGTAAAACACGCCGGGGTCACTGATAGCTCGGAATCGTGAGCCGGATGGCGGTCGGGTATCGTAACGAAACGGGCTGAACAGAAGGTAGTCCAATCCGGAAGCCTCGGGCGGTACCGGTGGCTTATGTTCTTCGAGGATGTCCTCCAGCAGCTCCTGCTCTGCACGGGTCTCAACAATTTTGAGGGTTGAGACGATGTGCTGTGCCTCAACCATCCGCCACGGTCTGCAGGAAACGTCTGAGGAGTTAGACGACAGCTCGGCAGGCGTCCAGATAGGTAACGACACGTACAATCCCCTCCGTGGTTTCAATCAAGTCAGCCGGTTTCTTTCCTGCCAGCGCCGTATTCTCGCCGTTGAGCCACTTCCGGGCATCATTCGCGGACCCACCAACGATGGAGTCTAGCGAGCGGAACAGCCGGACCAACAGCACGGCAAAATCCCACTCCTTCTTATCCGGAGAGAGCCGGTAAGCGTCAGTGTAGAGCCGAGTTACGGTGGCCCCGCTGACGCCGAGGATGCGAGCTAATTTATTCTTGGGGATACCGAGGTAGGTGGCGGTATTGACGACGGCTTTTGTCAGGACCTTAGTCTTGTCCAAAGCCTTCTGTGCGGATGCGGCAGGTGTGGCACGTGGCATATTTCCTCCCGTGAGCCATGCTTTCTAGAGAAATAGTAGCATATGTTATTTTCCATGGAAATAAAAATATTTCCGGTTTCATCAAGTTTTATCGAGTATGAACTCAACACCAAACCTGTTACTCTATCCGGCAGCCCAGGCCATGATGCCAAGCCTTATCAGGAGCGGCAGGTGCAGGCGGCAATTGAGGAGAGCAAGAAATGAAGAAGACAGACAAGTATCTTAAGATTGTTGAATGGTCGGAGGAAGATGGTTGTTACGTCGGCACCTGTCCTGGTCTTATCTATGGAGGCGTCCATGGAGACAATGAAACAGAGGTGTATCGGGAGTTGTGTCAGGCAGTGGCGGAAGCAATAGAGTTGTACGAAGCCGACGGTAAACAGCTCCCCCCTTCGACCGCCAACAAGGAATATTCCGGGCGCTTTGTCCTGAGAGTTGACAAGGAACTGCATCGCGAAGTCGCTATTCGTGCCCTCCGTGCCGGTGAAAGCCTCAATAGCTATTGCCAAAGGATCCTAAAAAAGGCTGCTGAACAAGGTTAGCTCCCCTTTTTCATCATTTCAACCCCGGCTCCCATCTGGCCACGTCCCCCTCGACCCTTCTTGTCTGTCACAGGCGGCTTGAAAGTGCCGCCATTGTGGCGCTTTGATAATGCGTTTTCTTCCGGTTCTCTCTTTTCTGCAGAGGAGGACACATGAAAGTCGCCTCGGACGTCAGAAATAGAGCTGTAATGCGGCAGTTTTTCCCTCTCCGTACCCCGCGAGGAGATGGGGTTGTCCCTTATGCTTACGGGCAACGTCATTTCATCCAGAGCAGATTCCTATAAATCCATCCGACATTCTTGCCAGCATCCTCCAGTTTGACCCAGTTATCCTTCAACTTTACGACCTTGAAAGACTCGTACTTGACTGCCGGTTCCGCGAATTTCGGTGAATACGACAACCCGGGACCGGTCCTTATCTTGGCCGTATCGGTCTTTACAACGGCGCAGCGGGAACGGGAACTTACGAGAGATTCATGGATCCACGCAACTTCCCCATCTACGTCTTTTACCGCATACCAATCATTTGAAAGCGATACCCCGACCTTTTGCAGAGGCATATACCGATACACCTTCCACGTCACGTCGTAACCCTTTCCGGGCCCGTTACGCAGATTGGCAGTTGAGACATTTACACATACCGCGTCGGAATTGATCGGGGAAAGCAGCACGACAAGTAAAAGTATGAGCCCTCCCATAAGGATTGGTTTCATAATAGACCTCCAAAATTTATCTTTGCTGGTGTGAGGGCGCCTGCAATTCCGCGGGATTCAGGACTGCGGAGCGCCCAGAAGTAGCTGATTTTCGATTACTGCACGGGATGCTGGGAAAAAGCGTAGAGGTTTAGCGTGGGGGGGAGACGTCAAAGCCCCAATGCGAGAATGCAGCTGCACAGGAGGGCCTTGAATGTACTGTGATTATTTGGGGGGTATTCCAACTTTTCATATATTACAGAAGCTCCAAGACGGTTTTCTATCCGGAAAGTGACATTTTCCGTTCCGGATGGGGTCTACTTAACTCCATGAGCTTTCCGTTGTCAATGTTTCTTTTGGCTCACATCAGATTGCAAGCTTCTCACTAAAGTCTGATATGAGCGAAAAAACCGTGGCTTGCAATGTTCAATTTCTGGATAGCACAAACACCTCATTCTATCTATCGTCAAGCTTATCCGGAGAAGAGTTAGCCCACCCTTGGTAGACTCCCTCAGCCTGAGGGGGCAGGTCCAAACTATCAACAAAAAGGCACGTAAGTGCCTGAAATTTTGCCGGTGTTGATAATTCAGATGTGACCCCTCGGAGGCCTGGGGACTCTTGTATGGCCGATGGTGTGGCAGAAATATATTTGCTTGATATTGGTGAGGTTGCCGGTACTATGTTGGTTAAATTTCTCTAAAAGGAGGCCCTTGCTGATGCCATTCCATAATGAAAGCGATCCCGAGAGGATTGCGAAATCTGCGGCGGTGGCCGGAGCGTTCACCCCGCAGATGTACGCGTACCTATTGTCACTCCTACCGACCCCGGAGGGCTATGCCGAACTGCATAACCGTTATGAGGCGGGCTACCCGGGTGCCTTGAAAGGGGACCCGGAGAAAGCTAAGGCGTTCGAGGCTGACCGCAATGCCGTCAACTCCAATCTCTCTCTGATCTTCGGCTTGGCTAAGGTGGTCGCCGTTAAAGACCCCACCGTACCGGAGACCCTCGGTTTCGGTCACTTAACGGGGAAAACAGCAGCCGCCCCGACCCCCCTGGCCGTGCCACGCGATTTCAAAGTCGTTTATGACCCGAAGGGGCAACTCCTTGCTTCGGTCACAAGGGTCCTGGGTGCAAAACTATATCAGGTTTGGGCCTGCGATGATGACCCCAGCATTGAAGCCAACTGGAGGCTGGTTGCATCCTCTTCCAACTGCAAAGGGATAGTGCTCCAAGGATTGAACCGCGGAAAATTCAACCTGCTGAGGATCAGGGCGATGCGTAGTCGTGACGCCGGGCCTTGGTCCAACTGGGTAAATTTAGAAACGACCTAATGACTTTACCCATTCAATGTCCCCGCTTGGTTACAACCCCAACGGGGGCATTCCCGCCCCCCCACCAACGTCTTCGCTCTCTCCCACCGTCGGTCTCTGTTTCTTCTGGGCATTATCTGCGTCGGTCGGGTTCGACGCTATCAAATGAAATTCGTCGATTTTTAGAAAAATTCGATGAATTTAATACCTAATTCGTCGAATTTTGAGTAAATTCATCGAATTTGGAGTGAGAATCATCGATTTTGGTGGAAATTCGTCGAATTTGATGTGAAATTCGTCGCTTTCCCTTGATATTCATTATTTTTCTCAAAAAACCTTGTTTTTCGGTAACATGCGAGCCCTCCAGGTAAACTCCGTCGTATCCATAGACAAGATCTTGATCATGAAGCTTCCCCACGTCTTCGATTTGGGCCTTCAACGCGTAGTTCAAGGGGGCGCCCATATTGTTATAAGATTCTAAAGGTGTATTGTGCCTCGACAGGCACGAATTGACATTGGCGCTTTGCACCACATTATTTGTTCTTTTACAAACTGGTGAAATGCCATTGTCTACGGTTATGCAGAGACTGCTGACAGGATATGCTGCCGCATTCAATCTGCGTCACCATCGTCACGGTCATCTGTTTCAAAACCGGATGACGTGCTAAAAGCATTTGAGGCAGAGGAGCTTGAGAAAAAATGCCACTACCATCGGCACAATGTTGATCTGACCAAGCTGATTTCCGTGGTGGCCAAGGTTCTGAAGATCAAAGAAGATGATGTATGCACCGGAGATAAGCAACCTCACCATGTCCGGGCGCGTAGCCTACTCTGCTCATCCAGTGAGGCAAGCTCTTCCAGCAGCGATTCCTGTGCGCCTAAGCCGATACTGCCGCTCAGGTCTACCGAGCGGGTATCGGTTCCTTCTCTGCGAACTTCAAAATCTCACCCGTACGCCCATACTTGTTCCCTTGATACCCCAAATCCCTTACACTATCATCAAATAGGAGAGGTCTATGAACTCCACCGTTACAACCAAGTACCAAACGACCATTCCGAAGGCCATACGGGAAAGGCTGGGCATATCCGCTAATGACACCTTGGAATGGGTCGTCGAAAATGGGCAGGTGGTCGTTCATCCCGTGCACAGCGAGTTTCTAAGTTATCGCGGAAGTGTGAAGACGGGAGCCGGTGACATTGCCGCTGATATCGAGTCGGCCCGCTCCCGCAACCGGGTGCGTGGTGCTCATGGACGATGAGTCGACGGCGGGACGTTGGTCAGTTGTTAAGCGACAGAGGCATAAAAGACAAAGGACCTACAGCGGTTAAACTGTAGGTCCTTTGTGTTCATTCCTGGTCAGCGACAATTGCGCAAGATGCCTCCAGGGTTAAAGCGCCACACTTACCGATCATCCCCGCGGTTGAAACTCCCTCCATTCACTACAGATACTTATCACTCTATAGCTCCTGACACAGATGAAACTACAGGAAAGCAGCCTGCCTCTCATCTTGGTTCTTGGCGCCGGGCTCATTACACAATGATGCTCCTGTCAGTTGCACAACGTGAAGAATTCTGTATATTTTCTAATCTGCGCCATTTTTAACGTCATGAGTCGCCGCGACGCACGAGAACAGCTGATGGCTTGCTCGAAATTCGGCCCGGCAGGCCGCTAACAGCCACGATCATCTCCGCCTGGTCTGCAAGGAAAACCTGAGTGAGCAGTGAAGGGAAGAAGGGAAACCGGGAGGGGGTGCGGCATGGCTGATCAATTTGAAAAAACGGAAGTATTCGATATCATCAATTTCACCATCATAGAGTCGACATTGTGCGGCAAGGCCATCAGGACGATCTGCGAAGGGGCCTCAAGCATGGAGGTGGCGGCGAATAGGGTGGTTGGACTTCTTTATGACGGCCTCCTGGATGGAGTGGGGCAACGGGCCTGCGTCCTGGTCCGTTTCTTCAAAACCCAAGCCTACGGCGATTTGGATGACGAGTTGCAGGCCGTCGCCCATGATGTGCTGCAAGACCTCTGCCCCTTACCTGATATGAAGTGCCTGACCCTCCTGGCAACGGCAGGGGATGAACCTGACTGGAACTCGCGAAGGTGCTCGCAGGGGCACAGGGCGATCCCTCTTCTGAGCGAGCAGGCGGTCAGCAAGGCGCCGATGATCATGAGCCTTTTCGAGCAAATGGGCATCAGCGTAGGGAAGTTTATCAATCCTGCCCCTAAATATCTGCTGGACATGTCACGGACAAACTTCAACGTCTTCCATATTCCGGTGGCGCAGGGGAGTCCCGAAATTCCCAATCAGCCGAATTTCATCGTCCCCTACGGGATTAGGTCGGTCCTGGGTTTCGGGGGGGTGCTCCCATCGGGGGAGATGTTCGCGGTCATCATGTTTTTCAAGGTTCCGGTAACACATGAAACAGCCCTGCTCTTCAAGATTTTATCGCTGAACGTGAAGATGGCCTTGCTCCCGCTTGAGAATCAGGTGTTCGAAGCGAGGGGGACGCCATGAAGACTGGTGAAGGGCAGGCTCCGGCTATCAATGCCCTCACCTCAAAAGTGGCGGCTCTGGAACAACTGCTGGAAGTATACGAGTTAACTGTGCTCGAACAGGCGGAGGTTCTTTACGGAGAAATCGCGAAGCAAAAGCGGGCCGAGGAGGAGGCGCTTGCCCGAAACGCCAGGGAACTGGCAAGGATAAACGCCGAATTGAAGCTGCTCCTCAATGTGTCGAATGTGGTGAACCGTAATTTCGACATGGACGAATTTCTTCCTCAGACATTGAGT
>Ga0209317_1001364_pt1 | contig 21729 bp, 20 predicted proteins | sample RifGroB2_FD_183994 | JGI IMG/M metagenome (GOLD analysis project Ga0209317, IMG submission 183994) | Soil microbial communities from Rifle, Colorado, USA - Groundwater B2 (SPAdes) (version 2) | ecosystem: Environmental > Terrestrial > Soil > Unclassified | place: Rifle, Colorado | collected...
CTCTCGATCCGAAGCCGACCTGCAAACACTGTCATGTCCACTGCTACGGAAAGGCGCAGCGGGCGAAGATCAGGGAGATCATGGCGTTTTCGGGTCGGCACCTGCTGCTGCGCGGCCGATTGGATCTCCTTTGGCATTATTTCTTTTAGCAGGCGTTCCGCGTCAACTGCTGAAGTGCAGTCGAGTGCCAGCGGCAAACCCTCTGGACCAGCGCTGGAACTAGAACACAAAACGCAAAACACAAAATATAGAACATAGAACATAGAACATAGAACATAGAACATAGAACATAGAACATAGAACATAGAACATAGAACGGATTTCGAAATTACAGGAGGTTACAGATGATCAGGAAAATAGTTCATATCGACCAGGACAAGTGTGACGGCTGCGGGCTTTGCGTGCCTTCCTGCGCGGAAGGGGCCATCACCATTGTGGACGGCAAGGCGCAGATTTCGGCCGACAACCTCTGCGACGGGCTCGGTGCCTGCCTGGGCGACTGCCCCCGGGACGCCATCACCATCATCGAGCGTGAAGCTGACGAGTTCGACGAGGAGGCTGTTGAGAAGCACCTTGAGTCCAAAGGGCTGGCTGCGCCGGCCAAACATCATGGAGGGCAAGGGCACGGGCACGGCGGCGGCCACGGGCATGCGCACGGTGGCGGCTGCCCCGGCTCGCGCGTACAATCCTTCGCACCTGCCCCCGCCAGCCCGGCGCCGGCAGCCGGGCCGGTACAGAGCCAACTGGCCCAGTGGCCGGTGCAACTGCACCTGGTGCCGGTAACCGCACCCTACTTCAAGGATGCCGAGCTTCTCATCACCGCCGATTGCGTTCCCTTCGCCTATGCCGGCTACCATCAGGACTTCCTTGCCGGCAAGGCGGTGGTCATCGGTTGCCCGAAGCTTGACGACAACAACGCCTACCTCAACAAGCTGACCGAGTTGTTCAAGGTCTCCGGCATAAAGGGGATCACGGTCCTGCGGATGGAGGTCCCCTGCTGCGGCGGGATCGTCATGGCGGCCCGGCAGGCGCTTGCGGCATCGGGGATGGAAATCCCCCTGCGCGAGGTAACTATCAGTATCAGGGGTGAAATCGTCAGCAGATAACAGCTGCAGGACAAATAGGATGCTTTTTATCTTTTTTGATTGACACCGGATCTGGCTGCTGGTAGAGTTGCTCACATTAGAATTTCAATCAGCGCTAAAGGAGAACGCACCTATGAGTCTTACTACCCTGGTAACCAAGGAAGCACCCGATTTTACAGCGCAGGCGGTGATGCCGGATAACGCTTTTGCCGAACTCACTTTGTCGAGATACCGCGGCAAGTACGTCATTCTCTTTTTCTACCCGCTTGATTTCACCTTCGTCTGCCCCTCCGAGATCCTCGCCTTCGACAAGAAGGTAGCGGCTTTCAAGGAGAAGAACTGCGAGGTGATAGGTGTTTCCGTCGACTCCAGGTTCACCCATCTTGCCTGGAAAAACACGGCGGTGGAAAACGGCGGCATCGGCAATATCCAGTACCCTCTGGTGGAGGATCTCGACAAGGCGATCGCCAGGTCCTACGGCATACTGCTCAACGAATCGGTAGCCCTGCGCGGGCTGTTCCTGATTGACCCCAAAGGGGTGGTACGCCACACCGTAATCAACGACCTGCCGCTGGGCAGGAGCGTCAACGAGGCGCTCAGGATGCTGGACGCGCTCCAGTTCGTCGAAACCCACGGCGACGTCTGCCCGGCCAACTGGCAGGAAGGCGAAGAGGCCATGAAGCCCACTGCCGCCGGCGTTGCGGAATACTTGACCAAGAAGCACGGCAAATAATCAAACTGGTGACAAAGAAGAACATTCGAGGCGCGGCTCCCATGAGGAGCGCGCCTTTTCTTTTCTGTCCAAATCCTCCAGTGGCCCAGCGGCGGCTGTCGCGCGGGCGAGGCCGCCGGCGTGATGCTTTCTTGCCAATGAAAGCCATCTATGTTAAAACAACATAGCATTTACCGACTTGTAGCCCGAATAGGAGCCAAAATGCGCATTAAGGCGAGTTTGCTATCCCTGCTGCTGCTCATGGTTTTTGCGACGTCCTCCTTCGCGATCGAGGGGCAGCAGCCCGAGGCCATTGCCGAGAAGATGGCGTTCAAGCTCGTTCGAGGCGTGGCGAACGCGGCAACCGCGCTCGTCGAGGTCCCCAAGCAGTCCTACCTGACGGTGAGGGACCGGGGCGGGGTCGGATACGTGGTCGGGCCGCTTAAAGGGGTGGGGATGGCCTTCTACCGCTTCTTTGCCGGCGTGACGGAAACGGTCTTCTTCGCGGTTCCCCAGCCCGGTTACTACGACTCCATGATCCAGCCTGAGTACGTATGGGAGGGATGGGAGGAAAAAAGGGTTGAACCGAGAGTGCAGAACCCGGCCGAACCTGCCGAGAGCAAGGGAGAGTAAACAGATATGCGCAAGCGGTTTCTTTTGATGGCTACGCTGGTCCTGAGCCTGTCCTTGCTATGCACGGGACAGCGCGCGCAGGCCGATTCGCGTATGATCGACAGCTCCTCCCCGCAGGAGGTGGTTGATGGTATGGCCAACAAACTGGTCCGGGGTGTGGCAAACATCGGCACGGGGTGGCTCGAGTTCCCCAAGCAGATCTACCTGACTTTCAAGGACGAAGGAGTTGCCAAGGGGATGACGGTAGGTCCGATCAAGGGTGTAGGCATGACGTTGGTGCGCACAATTGCTGGGGTCGGTGAGACCGCAACTTTCTTTATGGCCTATCCAGGTTTTTACGAGCCTTACTTTGACCCCGCCTACGTTTGGGAGAAGGAATAGCTGAACAGTAACGCTCCGACGTTGGTACGACAAATAAGAGGCGGCAACCGGGGAGGTTCACCCAGGTTGCCGCCTTTCCGTTTGTGACGTCCATCTCTGCTGCTTGCTATGACCCGCGCCCTTCCGCAACCGGAGGCGTGGGTCCTTTCAGGAGGTAGGAGTTGGGGCCGATCTCCCTTATGGAACGAAAAAAGGCCGCATCGTGAGATGCGGCCTTTTCCGATTGCCCGGAAGGGGAAATTACTTGGCAGCCGGAGCGGCCGGAGCAGCCGGAGCAGCAGCAGCTTCTTTCGTTGCAGCAGCTTTCTTGGCAGCTTTCTTCTTCTTGGCAACTTTCTTTACTGCAGCTTTCTCTTCTTTTTTCACTTCTGCAGCCGGAGCGGCCGGAGCGGCCGGGGTAGCCTCAGCAGCGAAAACAACACCAGCGAAAGCAACAGCAACGAGAGCAGCAACGATGGAGGACAGAACTTTTTTCATGGTAAATCTCCTTTGCAAAAATGGGTTGAGCTTTGAACCTTAGCAGTTAGCGTGCCAGTTTCTCATTATAAGATAAGGCATGGGAATGCATACGAACCTGGTCCGGCAGAGGAAGGGTTTTTTGCTTGGGGAACCCCATATGCGCCAGTCGATACCTCAAATGAGGCAGAGATAGGCGCCTGCTGCCGGATTTCCGGCAGTTAACGGGATATTACCTTGCCAGTGCCGGAGATAATTTGTTATCATGCCCGGTCTTAGCTGAAAAGCGGTATCCGGGGGATTTTTGAGCAATAACATACTTTTGTCCGTGGAAAAACCGGCCCGTTACATGGGCGGTGAGATGGGAACAGCCGACAGCAGGGAAGGAGCGTTCACCTTTGTCCTCGCGTTCCCTGACGTTTATGAAATAGGGATGAGCCACCTTGGGCTGCAGGTCCTTTACGGGGTATTGAAAGGGGTGCCCTGGATCATGCCGGAGCGCGTTTACGCGCCTTGGCCGGATCTGGAGGAGTCGCTAAGGACCCAGGGGAAACCCCTGGTGACGCTGGAGATGGGTACACCGCTGGCAAAGGCCGATATCATAGGTTTCACCCTGCAGTACGAACTCTCCTACACCAACATACTGAACATGCTGGACCTGTCGGCGATCCCTTTGCTGGCGGCCGAGCGTGAAGAGGGGTATCCGCTGATACTGGGGGGAGGCCCCTGCGCCTACAATCCGGAGCCGCTGGCTGATTTCTTCGACGCTTTCCTGATCGGGGACGGCGAAGACGCGGTGCTGGAAATTGCAGAGTGCGTGCGTGCCTGGAAGGAAGAAGGGGTTCCCAAGAAGGCGCTCCTGGAGCGTCTGGCCAGGATCGAGGGGGTCTACGTCCCCTCTCTCTTCGAGGTCAGCTATCAGGCCGATGGCCGCATCGACAGGGTAGCGCCCCTGCGCGAAGGTTACCAAAGCGTGAGAAGGCGCTTCGTGGGGGACCTGGAGAGCGCGCTTTACCCGACGTCTCCGGTGGTCCCCTTTCTAAAGACCGTGCACGACAGGGTGAGCGTGGAGATATCCCGAGGCTGCACCCGGGGTTGCAGGTTCTGCCAGGCAGGGTATATTTATCGGCCTGTGCGCGAAAGGAGCCCCGAGCGGGTCCTGGAGATCGTCGAGGAGGCGCTTCACAACACCGGCTACGACGAGGTCTCCCTGCTGTCCCTTTCCACTGGCGATTACGGCTGCCTCACCCCTCTTTTGAAGGGGCTCATGGACCGTTACGCGGCACAAAAAAAGGCAGTCTCGCTCCCCTCGATGCGGGTGGGAAGTCTGAGCCCGGAGATGGCCGAGGAGATACGCAGGGTGCGTAAAACCGGCTTCACGCTGGCACCCGAAGCGGGAAGCGAGCGGCTTAGAAGCGTCATCAACAAGGGGATCAGCGAAGAAGCCCTTCTGGAGAACGCCCGCGCCGTCTACAGCAACGGCTGGCGGCTGATCAAGCTCTATTTCATGATCGGCCTCCCGACCGAGACCATGGAGGACGTGGACCGGATCGTCGAGATCTCCCGCGAGGTGAAAAGGCAGGGGAAACTGTCGGGCTCCGGCGGCGATGTCAACGTCTCCGTCTCGAGTTTCGTTCCGAAGCCGCACACCCCGTTCCAGTGGGAGCCGCAGATAAGCGAGGCGGAGATCGTCGACAAGCAGCGTCACCTGCGGGGCGAACTCAAAAAAAAGAAGCTGATCATGAAGTGGCAGGATGCCTCGCTCTCCGGGCTGGAAGGTGTCTTCGCCCGCGGCGACCGCAGGCTTTCCCGGCTCCTCATCGAGGCGCACCGCCTGGGATGCCGCTTTGACGGCTGGTGGGAACACTTCGACAGGTTGAAGTGGGTAGAGGCCTTCGAGAAGAGCGGGATCGACGCCAACTTCTACCTCAGGCGCCGCGAGCTGGACGAGCCGCTTCCCTGGGACCACATAGACTGCGGCGTCAGCAAGGAGTTCTTCCTCGCCGAGCGCAAGGCGGCGCTTGTCGGTGCGGCAACACCGGATTGCAGGGCCGGCAAATGCACCGGGTGCGGGGTCTGCGACTTCGATACGGTGAAGCTCCGCCTGAACGAGCCGGTTCCCTTTGACAGCTACGCCTGCGAAACACCCCCCTCCGAGGCTTCCGATCTCGCACGACGGATCCGTATCCGCTTCGAGAAGGCAGGGCGGATGCGCTTTTTGAGCCACCTGGAGATGCTGACCCTGTTCACCAGGGCTGTAGGGCGGTCTGACATCCCGATCCGCTACTCGCAGGGTTTCCACCCGCACCCCAAATTCTCCTTTGCCACGGCGCTATCCGTCGGCATCGAGTCCTATGCGGAATACATGGATTTCGAGGTCGAATCCGGGTACGGCGCGCAGCAGTTGCAGGAAGCCCTGAACCAGACCCTGCCGGAAGGGGTGCGTGTGCTGGAGGCGGTAGAGATCCCGCTGCGGGCGCCGGCCCTCTCGGTCATCATGGAGCATGTCAGGTACCGCGTGACCCTGCCCGGGGAACTGGCGGCAGACCTGCAGGCGAAGGTCGATGCTTTCCTAGCTCTCGATTCAGCGCCGCTCAAACGCGAGAAGAAGGGGAAGGCGATCGAGTTCGATCTGCGCCACGAGCTGGTCGGGCTGAAGGCCGACGGGCGCGCGCTGGAGATGGTGGTCGGGCGCGGCAAGCCGGTCGAGTTCACCTCGGCGATACTCGGCGTTCCCGTCGAGGCTCTCAAAGACGCCAGGCTGGAAAAGCTGGAGGTTCTCTTCAAAGGCTAACACCTGTTCTACGTTCTATGTTCTACGTTGACTGCACGGCAGCTATAGCAGCCGTTCTTTCACATCTACGTTGAGCTCTCAGTTGTCGCTGTTTCGGCTATGGGGTTTCTTTCAGCCAGTGATGCATACGACGGACCACGTAGAAGATGGAACGTAGAACTCAGGCCCGCTCTTTTTTACTGTTTTTGAATTTTATATATAGGAAGGGGTTAGCATGGGAAACGAGCTGGTCATAAACACCACCTCCCACGAGACCCGCATCGCGCTCATCGAAAACGGCACCATCGCGGAGCTGTACGTCGAGAGGAGCAGGGTGAAGGGGATCATCGGCAACATCTACAAGGGGAGAGTGGTTCGGGTGCTGCCTGGCATGCAGGCGGCCTTCGTCGACATCGGGTTGGAAAAGGCGGCTTTTCTCTACGTGGCGGACGTTTTCGACGCCATGGAAGAGTACGAGAGCTACATGGAGACGGAGCAGGGGGAGGAACAGGTGCCGCATCCGCTGCACCCGATCGAGGAGCTGCTGCAGGAGGGCCAGGAACTCCTGGTGCAGATCTCCAAAGAGCCGATCGGGACCAAGGGGGCGCGCATCACTGCGCACATCTCGCTCCCCGGCAGGCACCTGGTCTACATGCCGACCGTCGACCACGTCGGCATTTCCAGACGCATCGAGGACGAGGCGGAGCGCGAGCGCCTTAAGGAGATCGTGGACCGGATCAAGCCGGTCGGCGGGGGCTTCATCGTCAGGACCGTCTCCGACGGCAAGAGCGAGGAGGATCTGGTCGCAGACCTTAACTACCTCACCAAGCTCTGGGACGAGATTGCCAAGAAGAAGGACAAGGCGGGAGCACCCACGCTGATTCACTCCGATCTGGACGTGACCCAAAAGGTGGTGCGCGACATCCTGACCGAGTCGGTGGAGCGGATCGTCGTGGACTCGAAGCCCGAGTATGACAAGATCGTCCAGTTCATCACCACCTTCATGCCCAAGATGAAGTACTCCATCGAGCTCTACGACGACGAGGAGCCGATCTTCGACCATTTCGGGCTCGAGGTGGAGATCAGCCGCGCCCTGGGGCGCAAGGTCTGGCTCAAGAGCGGCGGATACATCATCATCGAGCAGACCGAGGCGCTCACCGCCATAGACGTCAACACCGGCCGATACGTCGGCAAGCACAACCTCGAGGACACCATACTCAAGACCAACCTGGAGGCGGTCAAGGAGATCGCCTACCAGCTGCGCCTGAGGAACCTGGGCGGGATCATCATCATCGACTTCATCGACATGGAGAAGGAGGTGAACCGCGAGAAGGTGTACGGCGCGCTTGAGGAGGCGCTGAAGAGCGACAAGTCGAAGACCAACATCCTGAAGATTTCAGAGCTCGGACTGGTGGAGATGACCAGGAAGAGGGTGCGCGAGAGCCTGGGACGGATGATGTGCGAGCCGTGTCCCTACTGCGAGGGGAGAGGGTACGTGAAGTCCAAGATCTCCGTTTGTCACGAGATCTTCCGGGAGCTGCGCCGCGAGATGCTGGACATACGCGGCACCAAGGTGATGCTGACCGTGCATCCCCAGGTGGCGGATCTGCTATACGACGAGGAGCGTCGCGGGCTTGAAGAGCTTGAGAAGAACTTCAAGAAGCGGATCACGGTGCGCGCCAAGCCCGGCTTCCACCAGGAGCAGTTCGAGGTCGCGGTCAGTTGATCTGACAGATCTTCCGATCGGCCGATGTCAGATGATAATGGAGAAGGAAAATGCTAGGCACACCGCTGAAAGGAAACGCGACCAGGATCATGCTGCTGGGCTCGGGAGAGCTCGGCAAGGAAGTGGCCATAGAGGCCCAGAGGTTCGGGGTAGAAGTAGTCGCCGTCGATCGCTATGCCGACGCACCCGCCATGCAGGTGGCGCACAGGTCCCACGTGATCGACATGCTGGACCGCGAGCAACTCGACCGGGTGGTGCGCCTGGAGAATCCCTCGTTCATCGTCCCCGAGATCGAGGCGATCAACACGGAGTACCTGCTGGAGCTTGAGCGCGAGGGATTCAACGTGATCCCCACCGCCCGCGCCGCAAACCTCACCATGAACCGCGAAGGGATCCGCAGACTCGCGGCCGAGGAACTCGGCCTCCCTACCGCCGCCTACCGTTTCGCCACCAGCATGGAGGAATTCCGCGAGGCGGTCGCGGCCATCGGCCTTCCCTGCGTGGTGAAACCGATCATGAGCTCTTCCGGGAAAGGGCAGAGCGTGCTGCGCGTTGCGGCGGAGATGGAGCGCTGCTTCAGGTACGCCATCGAGGGGGCGCGCGGCGCCTCCGACAAGGTGATCGTGGAGCAGTTCATCCCCTTTGACTACGAGATCACGCTCTTGACCGTCCGCTCCAAGGACGGCACCAGCTTTTGTCCTCCCATAGGGCACCGCCAGGTGGACGGCGACTACCACGAATCATGGCAGCCGATGAGGATGGCGCCCGCCGTTTTGGCGGAAGCGGAACGCCAGGCCGCGGCGGTGACCGGCGCTCTGGGCGGTCGCGGCATCTTCGGGGTGGAGTTCTTCATCACCGGCGACAAGGTCTGGTTCTCCGAGGTGTCGCCCAGGCCGCACGACACCGGGATGGTAACCATAGTCTCACAGAGCCTCACGGAGTTTGAGCTGCATGTAAGGGCCATCCTGGGCCTGCCGCTCCCGCCGGTGGAAAGCCTGGGATATGCGGCCTCCCACGTGATACTTGCCGAGGACCAGGCGGCCGAGGTCGGGTTCGAGGGTGTGGGGCAGGCGCTGGCGATACCGGGGACGAAGCTGCGCCTGTTCGGCAAGCCGGACACGAGGCGCGGGCGCCGCATGGGGGTCGCCCTCGCCTTTGGGGCCGACACCGACGAGGCGCGCAAGAAGGCGGAGCAGGCCGCACACTGCGTCTCCATCGTCAACTCTTAAGGGGCCCCCTTTCGAGCGGTCGAGGGTTTTGTAGGAGCGGCATTCCTGCCGCGATCGCCGCTCCTGCAAGCGCTGCACAGCAGTAAAGGATCAAGCTGCTCCAACTCAGACAGTAGGAGGTTTGTATGGTATTCGCCGCGAAGGCATCCGAGGTTCCCGAGTTCGGCAAGAAACTGGTAGAGGTCGAGGGACAGCCGGTCCTGCTGGTGAAGACCAAGGGCGTGGTGTACGCCTGCGAGTCGGAGTGCCCGCACCAGGGAGCGCCGATGCAGGGAGCCTTCATCAAGGAGGCGGGGAAGATCTCCTGCCCGCGCCATGGTTACCGTTTTGACCTGACGACCGGCGCCTGCGCGGATCACCAGGAATTCACGCTGAAGGTTTACCCGGCGGAAATACGGGGCGATGAGGTCTTCGTGCAGCTGGGTTAACCAACAAAACGAGGCCCGCCGGGAGCTGGAGAAAAAAGTCCCGCCGCCGAAAAAAGCCTTGACTCGAATAACTTTTCAAGATAAGTTTGACCGCTCAATTGTAAATTTAGGGTAAAGGTGGTGAAGTTCATGTACGCAGTAGTTAAAACCGGAGGGAAACAGTACAAAGTTTCCGAAGGCGACTTTCTGAAAGTCGAGAAGTTGGAGGGTGCGGTAGGCGATACCGTCGAGTTCTCCGAAATCCTGATGGTTGGCGGCGATAAGGTTGTTATCGGAACACCTTTAGTGCCCAGCGCCTCTGTTGTCGGCAAAATTGTCGAGCAGGGCAAAGACAAGAAGATTCTGGTCTTCAAGTCCAAGCGCCGGAAAAACACCAGGAAACTTAACGGGCACCGTCAACTCAGGACTATTCTTAAGATTGAGAAGATCAACGCCTAGGCAATATTCAACACGGCGGTAGACAAGCCCACGGAACACGGGCCGCTACCGGCAGGAGGAGCAGAAAATGGCACACAAGAAAGGCGTCGGCAGTTCCAGGAACGGACGCGACTCCGACGGCCAGAGGCTTGGTTGCAAGAAATTTGGCGGCGAGGCCGTCAAAGCTGGCAACATCATCTACCGTCAGCACGGTACCAAGATCCACCCGGGCAACAACGTTGGCCTCGGCAAGGACTACACGCTGTTCGCCCTGATCGAGGGCGTGGTGAAGTTCGAGCGCATGGGGAAAGACCGTAAAAAGGTCTCCGTGTACCCGGCCAACTAGCCAGCGCAGCATTACAAAAGTGTAAAAGCCCGGAGCCGCAAGGTCCGGGCTTTTGCTGTTTGCACAGGAAAATTAATGAGTTTTATAGATGAAGTTAAGATATACGTGAAATCTGGCGACGGCGGCTCCGGCTGCGTCTCTTTCCGGCGCGAAAAGTTCATCCCGTTGGGCGGACCGGACGGCGGTGACGGCGGCAAGGGCGGGGACGTGATCGTCCGCGTCTCGTCGCACCTCTCCACCCTTCTCGACCTGCGGCAGCACCCGCATCAGAAGGCAGGGCGCGGCAAGAACGGCATGGGAAGCGACCGACACGGCGCGAACGGCAATACGCTGGAGATCCTGGTGCCGCAGGGAACCGTGATCAAGGACGCCGAAACAGACGAGATCATGGCAGACCTGAACGAACCCGATTCCTCCATCGTTTTGCTGAAGGGGGGCAGGGGAGGGCAGGGAAACGCGCGCTTCAAGACGGCCACCCATAAGGCGCCGAAGTTCGCGCAGCCGGGCGAGCCGGGCGAGGAGCGCTGGATCAGGCTCGAGCTCAAACTGATGGCGGACGTGGGGCTCCTGGGGATGCCGAGCGTCGGCAAGTCGTCGCTGATCACCAAGATCTCTGCAGCAAGGCCGAAAATCGCGGAGTACCACTTCACCACGCTGAAGCCGAACCTGGGCGTGGTCCAGTACAAGAACTACCGCTCCTTCGTGATGGCGGACATCCCCGGTTTGATCGAAGGCGCCAGCGAGGGTGCCGGGCTTGGCCACCGTTTCCTGAAGCACCTGGAGCGGACCGGGCAGCTGCTGCACCTGCTGGATCTTTCCTGGATGCCGGAGCGCGATCCCATCGCCGAGTACGAGGCGCTGAACCGCGAGCTGGCTCTCTACAACCCCGAGCTGGCCGAGAAGCGCCAGACCGTGGTGATCAACAAGATCGACCTCCCGCACGTGAGGGAGAACCTGAAAGAGATCCTTCCCTACTTCGAGGAAAGGGGAATCAAGGTCTTCCCTATCTCTGCAGTGACCGGAGAGGGGATCAAGGAGCTCCTGGACGACATCGCCTTCAACTTGTGGGGCGAGCCGGAAGAGACCTGGTAGCGAGGATGAAGCGAGACGGGGGGGCTGCCCAAGGGGCGGCTCCCCCTTTTCACCGCGCTGCTGTCACAAGCCGGGATGGCGGCCGAGGGACGGCAATCCGGAAAAGTTCTGGTAGACTAACGAAGTATTTGCGCTTTTTTATTACAATTGTCTGCAAAAACAGGTGCTGGGTTCTGCCAGATGCAGCTTTGAAGCTCCGAATCCCGCCTTATTCAGGAGGGCAGGCATGTACAGAATGATTCAGCTGGAATCGCTGGTACCCGAAACCCTGCCGGGAGTTGCTCTTTTCCTAAAGCACGGCGAAAACCACGTACTGTATAAGAACCCCACCCTATCCTTCACCCACAATGACAAAGAGCGACTGCTGGATAACAACGTCAAGTGCCTCTTCGTGAAGTCGGCGGAGATGTCGACTTTCAACCAGTATGTTGAAGCAAACCTCCCGCTGTTGTTGAACGACGAGAACATCGAGCCACTGGCCAAGCAGAACATGCTGTACCAGGCTTCAGTCAACTACGTGCAGGAGATCTTCGACAGCCCTGCGATAGCGATCAGGCAAAACGTGGATCGTTGCCGCAACCTGATAAAGCACATCCTGAACGACGTCATGAATTCGAGCGGCGTGATGACGGCCTTGAGCAGTCTGGTGGACCATAACGCCTACACCTACCTCCATTCCGTTCAGGTCGCCACCTACTCCATTACACTGCACGTGAAGATGTTCGACCTGAGCCGGGACGAGCTGATGGACGTGGGAATAGGCTCGCTCTTTCACGATTACGGCAAGGTCTACGTGCCGAGGGGCCTTCTGGACAAGCCGGGCAAGCTCTCTCCCTCCGAGTTCGTCGAGGTGCAAAAGCATCCCGTTTATGGCTACAGCACCCTGAAGGACCTGGATATATTCACTCCGGTGGCGCTGGGGATAGTGAAGCATCACCACGAGAAGGAGAATGGAAACGGCTATCCGGACGGCCTTTCCAGCTACGACATAGCCAGAAGCTCCAAGATAACAGCCATAGCCGATGTCTTCAGTGCGTTGACCACCAACCGATCCTATCGTGAAGCGCTCTCCAAGGAAGCGGCCATGGAGATAATGTACGGCGAGATGGAAGGTTCCTTCGACATGCAGTACCTGAACACCTTCAGGGAAAGTCTCAACTAGCCCTCCTTCATCCCTAACCAGCAAGCGCTACCACAAAAAAAGCCAGCGGGACTGCCGAACCTTTCCATAGGGTCCTCAGTCCCGTTGTGCTTTAAGCGCGTTAGCCGAGGGCGGCGTCGACGAGCCGGATGAGCGGGGCGGGGAAAACGCCAAGGGCGATGACACACAGGGCGGCTGTGCAAAGGGCGAGGGACTCGGCTGCGGGGGGGCCTTGAGGGGATGGTGCTTCCGAGCGGTGCATGTAGAGATGCACCACCACCTTGAGGTAGAAAAACGCGGAGGCTGCGGCACTTACGATGCCGACCATGGCGAGGGTCAGTTCCCCGCCCCTGATGGCCGCGTAGAAGACGAAGAATTTGCCTGTGAAGCCGGCGGTCGGGGGTATGCCCGCCAGCGCGAGCATGGCGAGGGCCAGGACCCCGCCGCGCAGCGGCGCGCTGAAGCCGAGACCGGAGTAGTCGGAGATCTGGTCGCGCTCCTCGTCGATGGAGAGCGAGGCGATGGCGCCGAAGGCGGCCAGGTTCATCGCCGTATAGATCGCTCCGTAGAGGAGCACTGCGGCGTACCCCTCCCTGGTCCCGGTGAGGAGCGCGAGCGTCAGGTACCCCATGTGCGCGATGGATGAATAGGCGAGCATCCTCTTGATGTTCTGCTGCAGCAGCGCCGCCAGGTTTCCGAGCACCATGGAGAGCAGCGACAGGAGATAGAGCGGGATGCGCAGTTCGGGCATCGGCGGGGAGAAAGCGAGCAGCATGAGAAGCAGGGCGGCGGCAGATACCTTGGAACTGGTGGAGAGGAATGCCGCTACCGGCGAGGGCGCTCCCTGGTAGACGTCCGGGGTCCAGAGGTGGGCAGGCACCAGCGAGAGCTTGAACGCCATACCGATGATGACCACCCCCCAGCCTGCGGATATGATGGCCCGATTTTCGGCCCCCGCGAGCGCAGCGGAGAGCTCCATGGTGCCGCTCCCCGCAAAGATGAGCGCGAAGCCGAAGGCGGTGAAGGCGGCGGCAACGGCCCCCATCAGGAGGTACTTGAGGCCGGCCTCACCGGACTCCGCCCGGTTCAGGTCCATGGTGACCAGGATGTAGAAGGCGAAGGCGACGGATTCCACTGCCAGGAATAGTATGAGGAGGTTGGTGGCGCAGGGGAGCACGCACATGGCGAACAAGGCGAACAGGACCGTCGCGGGGTACTCCTCACCCTTGATGGCGCGGCGCTCGTTGTAACCGTGTGATAAAAGGAGCGTCAGTGCCGCCGATATGCAGAAAAGCGGGATCAGGAACCGGCCAAAGGGTGTGAAGGCAAGGCCCGGCAGCGCGGGGGTGGTCGCAGCAGGCGTAAAGGCGGCCCATGCGCCGGCCGCCCCGGAGGCGATTACGCCGATCCCGTAGAGGGTGCGGGTGAGCAGCAACGGCCCGCAAAGCAGCACGATCAGCGCGGCGCAGGCAGTGATCATGATCGGCATGATGGAGAAAAGATCGGCGATAGTCATTGATTGCTCCAAACTGCAACAGCTTGCCACGCAGGCCCTGCGGTGCACAGAGGGTACCCGGCTGCATACGGGGTTATCTGGTCAAAAGCTCTATCGGCGCCCTGAAGAGATCCAGCACCGGGTCGGGGTGGACGCCGAGATACACGGCGGCCAGCGCCAGCACGGCGAGCACTCCTGCCTCTCTCGGCGACAGGTCCTTCAGCTCAAGTGGCCTGTTCTCCTGGCCGAACAGCACCTCCTGCACCAGCCTCACCGTATAGACCAGCGTCAGCACGATTCCCAGGAAGGCCCCCAACGCAGCGGCAGGCGAAACCCTGAACGCGCCCACCAGCACCAGGAACTCACCGATGAAGTTGTTCAACCCCGGCAGCCCGGCGGACGCCATGCAGAAGAGGAGGAAGAAGAAGGAGAGCACCGGGACCTTGCCCCAGATCCCCCCGTAGCTGGAGAGTTCCCGGCTATGGGTCCGCTCGTCCAGCATCCCCACCACGGCAAAGAGGGCGCCGGTGGTGACGCCGTGGTTGACCATCTGCATCAGCGCGCCGGAAAGGGCGACCGGACTCCAGGCCGCGATGCCCAGTGCCACAAAGCCCATGTGGCTCACGCTGGAGTAGGCGACCAGGCGCTTCATGTCGGTTTGGGCAAAGGCGACCCAGGCCCCGTAGCTGATGCCGAATACGGCGACCAGGTAGAGAACGGGCGTGAAGGCGGCGGCTGCCTCCGGGAAAAGCGGGTACGCGAAGCGGATCAGGCCATAGGCCCCGGTCTTCAGGAGCAGGCTCGCCAGGATCACGCTGCCGGCGGTCGGCGCATCGGTGTGGGCGTCCGGGAGCCAGGTGTGCAGCGGGAAGACCGGAAACTTGATGGCGAAGGAGAGCAGGAACGCGGCGTAGAGCCAGAGCCCGATCCCGTACGGTACCTCCGTCTGCATCAGCCCCGCGAGCGAGAAGGTATAGCTGCCGGTCTGCGCGCCGTGCATCAGGTAGAGCGAGATGATGGCGACCAGCATGAGCAGCGAGCCCAGGAAGGTGTAGAGGAAGAATTTGACGGCGGAGTACACCCTGCGGCCGTGCCCCCAGATACCGATCAGGAAGAGCATCGGGATCAGCATCGCCTCCCAGAAAAGGTAGAAGAGGAACAGGTCCAGGCTCAGGAAGACCCCCTGGATGCCGCACTGCAGGGCGAGCAGCAGGGAGTAGTAAAGCGCGAGCCTCTCCTTGATCCCTTTCCACGAAACCAGCACCGCGATCACGGTGATGAACGCGGTCAGAAGCGCCATGACCAGGCTTATGCCGTCCATGCCGAGGGTGTAGCGGATGCCGAAGCGCTCGATCCAGGCGGCGTCCTCGAAGAGGAAGAAACCGGCGGGGGCGCCGGCGCGGGGCGCGGCGAGGTTGACTCCCGGGAGAATCCGGATGCAAAGGGCCAGCTCGGCCAGGGCGAAGGCGAGCGCCCCGCCGCGCACCAGGGAATCGCTGCGCCGGAGGGCGAAAAGGAGCAGCGACCCGCAGAGCGGGAGGAAAACCAGCAGGGTAAGTATCGGGAAGTCGGATGTCATCTCAAGTTGGTCCCGTTGCGGCGCGCGAGGCGTCCGCGTTGCTTGATGGTTAGAGCGCGAGCCAGGCGAGGTAGCCGAGGATGACGCCCCCCCCCGCGGCGAAACTGATGAGGTAGATGGAGACCCGGCCCGTGCTCCAGCGCCCAAGCCAGCTGCCGGTGCGGCCAAGGGCGTGCGCCAGCCGGTCCAGCGAGTCGTCGATGACCCCTTCGTCGAGGCGCTGCCAGAGCACCGCGGCAAGGGCCCGGTAGGGGCGGATCAGGATCAGGTTGTACAGGTTGTCGAAATACCATCCGTGGGCCAGGAAGGAACCAAGCAAAGAGGGTTGCGACCCGGCCTCCTCGAGCCGCTGTGCCCTTCCCTTTCCGTAGCGCAGATAGGCGGCGAGGAGACCGGCCAGCGCAAGGGCGCCGGCTATGGCCTGCATGACGATCTCCTCCAGGTGCGATCCCCCGCCGGGGGCCCCGCCCGCCACCCCGGCGAAGAGGCGGTTCAGGTATCCCTCCCCGATGTACGCAGGGAGGTTGAACAGACCGCCAAACAGCCCGAGGAGCGCGAGGGGAATCAGGACCAGCTGCATGACCTTCAACTCGGAGCCGCTTTGGAGGTGACCGTCACCTCCCGGGCCGCCGAAGACGAGATAGACCATGCGGAAGGCGTAGTAGGCGGTGATCAGGGCGGTTGCCAGCGCGAGCAGGTACAGGAACTGGTAAAGCGCCCCCCCCTTGTGCCAGACCGCCATCAGGATGCTGTCCTTGCTGAAGAAGCCGCCGGTGAGCGGGAGGCCGGCCAGGCAGGCGGCGCCGGCAAGGAAATTCCAGAAAGTGAGCGGCAGCGACCGCCTGAGCCCCCCCATCTTGAAGATGTCCTGCTCGTGGTGCATCGCGGTGATGACGCACCCGGCACCAAGGAACAGGAGCGCCTTGAAGAATGCGTGCACCAGCAGGTGGAAGGTAGCTGCGGTCACGGCGCCGGCGCCCACGCCGAGCATCATGTACCCGATCTGGCTGATGGTCGAGAAGGCGAGCACGCGCTTCAGATCGCGCTGGGCGAGTGCGCAGGTCGCGCCGTAAAAGGCGGTGACGCCGCCGGTGACGGCTATGGCGGAAAGGACGGTCGCGGAGCCGCCGATCAGCGGGAACATGCGCGCCAGCAGGTAGACCCCGGCGGTCACCATGGTGGCGGCGTGGATCATGGCCGAGACCGGTGTCGGACCGGCCATCGCGTCGGGGAGCCAGACCATGAGCGGCACCTGCGCGGATTTACCCATGGCCGCAACGAGGAAAAGGATCCCCAGCGCGGTGATGATCGACCCCGGCATCAGGAACCCCATCCCGTTCAGCTTTGATACGGACAGGGTGCCGAAGAGCTGGAACAGCCAGGCAAGCGCGACCATGAGGGCGGTATCGCCTATCCTCGTCGTGATGAACGCCTTTCTGCCGGCGTCGGCGTTGTTCTTGTCCGTGTACCAGAAGCCGATCAGCAGATAGGAGCAGAAGCCGACCCCCTCCCATCCGAGGTAGAGAAGCGGCAGGCTCTCGGCGAGGACCAGGGTGAGCATGGCGAACACGAAGATGTTCAGGAGTGCGAAAAAGCGGGGGTAATCCTCCTCGCTCCTCATGTAGAAGACCGCGTAGATATGGATCAGGCCGCAGACGAAGCCGATCATCACCGCCAGCGAGAGCGACAGGGGATCGAGGTAAAGAGAGATCGGGATGTCGAGGTCGAACGAGGCAAACCACCCGGCGACGGTCACCGTTTCCGGTGCCGCGTAAGCGGCAGCCGCCAGCGCGGCGCAGGCGAAACTCCCCCAGACCGCGGCGCAGGCGATCCCCTCCACCAGCACGCGCGGCAGCTTGCGGCCGAGCAAGGCGCTGGCGAGACCGCCGACAAGCGGGAACAGGAGCATGAGAGACAGGTAGGTTTGCATCGTTGTCCTTGAGTGGCGTGGTGAAGGTTTGGGTCTACCCTCTCATCGAGTCGAAATGGTCGGTATTCACCGAATGTTTCCGCCGGTGCAGGTAGACGACCATGGCAAGCGCCAGCGACACCTCCGCGGAGGTCAGTGCCATCAGCATCAGGGCGAACAGCTGCCCGTCGGCAATGCCCCAGTGGGCGGAGCCACCGACGAAGACCAGCATGACCGCGTTCAGCATGATCTCGATGCCGATCAGCATCATGATGACGTTGGCCCGCCAGGCAACCACGCAGGCAAGGCCCATGGCGAACATGACGGCGGCGAGGACCAACACATGGTAAAGCGGCACGCTCATCTTCGCCTCCCCAGGTAGAGTGCGCCGACAAGCGCGAAGAGGAGCTGCATGGAGATGACCTCCACCGCCACGCCGTAGCGCGTGAAGAGGGCGAGGGAGAACTGCCGCACCGATATCTCGGTAAAGCCGGGAACGCCTGCCGGCTGCCTGGCCGCAACCAGGACCACGACGGAACCGATCACCGCTCCCATCAGCAGCAGCGCGGGCCACCAGTCGGACAGGCGGGGCTTCGGGAGTTTCTCGGGCGAACCCAGCTCCAGCATCATGATGACGAACAGGAACAGCACCATGATGGCGCCGGCGTAGATGATGACCTCGAAGGCCGCGACCAGGGGGGCGCCCAGGAGGTAGAAGATCAAGGCCAGGGCGAAGAACGAGGTCACCAGGTACACGATGGCGCGAACCGCCTGTCCGGCCGTGACGGCGCAAAGCGTCCCTGTCAGGGTCACCGCTGCCAATATGTAGAAGAGGGTCGCTTCCATGTAGCTCCTGCGTTTCACGCTGTAGTCCCCCCGCCGGGAAGAGGGGCTTGAAACCAGTTTTACGGCAGCAGGCTCCTCGGGTCGGCCGGCGGCTGCTCTCCTTCGGCGCTGCCGCGGGGCTGCACCACGCCGGTTCCCGCATGCCGGTAAAAGTCGTAGTTCGGGTCCTTGCCGGTGCCGTCGATCAGGAGGTCCTCCTTCTCGTAAACCATCTCCATGACGTCCCTCTTGCACGGGAACATCTCGGAAGACATCTGGATCGCCAGCGTCGGACAGGCCTCGGCGCACATGCCGCACAGGATGCAGCGGGAGAAGTTGATGCGGAACCAGGCGGCATAGCGCCGTCCGTTCTCACCTTCGGCTGCGGCCATGGAGATGCAGTCTACCGGGCAGGCGCCTGAGCAAAGGTAGCAGGCGACGCAGCGCTCGGCGCCATCAGGATCCCGGGTCAGCACGATGCTGCCGCGAAAGCGGGGAGGCATCGGCCTCCTCTGCTCAGGAAACTGGACCGTCAACGGCTTCCTGAACATGTGGCTGAAGGTGATGGAGAGGCCGGTTAGTATCTCTTTTATGTCGTCGAGTATGGCCATCTTGTCCTGGTCGAGGTGACTTGTCGCCGCCGCAGTATAGGTTGCCGGTGGCCCGGCAGGCAGCGCTTGGGCTGTCTGCCGGAGAGGGGTTTAGTTGGGCCGCAACGCCTTCATCAGGACGTCGAGCGTTTGCCTGTGCTGGTTGTTTTCTGCGTAGGCCAGGGCCGTGGTCCCGGAGTAGGAGATGGCCAAGGGATCGGCGCCGTTTTCTACCAGCAGCTTTGTCGTCTGGGTGCAGCCGTAGTTTGCGGCCAACATGAGAGGGGTGTGGCCGTCACGGTCGCGCGGGTCTACCTCGGCTCCTCTTTGCAGCAGCAATCGCACCGCATCGCCCCTGCCGTGGGCGGCGGCGAAGTGCAGCGCCGTCTTGCTCTTGTCGCTCCTGGCCGACAGGCTGGCTCCCCGTTCCAACAGGTCGTTGATTTCCGCGACATTTCCGGTCTTGGCCGCATCCATCAGCGCCGTGTGGCCGTTTTTGTCCACCGCGTCCACCTGCGCCTTGAACCCTGCCCCCAACTCGACTTCCACGGTTGTCGTCATCGCAGTTCCTCCTTTGTGAGAATGCATGCCCGGTACAACGCCTCTTACCTAAAAGCCAGCCACCAGCCGGTGGCCAGAATGTTGAGAAGAGCTAGCGGTGTCAGGAACTTCCAGCCCAGGTGCATGAGCTGGTCGTAGCGAAGGCGTGGGAGGGTTCCCCTGACCCAGATGAACATAAACGAGAAGAGCGCGACCTTGATGAAGAACCACAAGATCGGCGGCAGCAGCGGTCCGCGCCAGCCGCCCAGGAAAAAGAGCGAGGCAAGCGCCCCGAGCGCGATGATGTTGATGTACTCCCCGACGAAGAAAAGGCCGAAGCGCATGCCGGAGTATTCGGTGTGGAAGCCGGCCACCAGCTCCCCCTCCGCCTCCGGCAGGTCGAAGGGGATCCTCCTGCATTCCGCAAGGATGCTGACCAGGAAGATCAGGAAGGCGATCGGCTGGTACACGATGAACGGCATCTGCGCCTGCGCGTTGACGATGTCGGAGAGTCGCAGCGACTTGGCGAGCATCACGACGGGGACCAGTGAAAGCCCCATGGAAAGCTCGTAGGAGATCAGCTGGGAGAGCCCGCGGATGCTTCCCAGCAAGGAGTACTTGGAGTTGGAGGCCCATCCGCCGAGCGCCACGCCGTAGACCGCTATGGAGGAGAGGGCCAGGAAGAACAGCACTCCCACGTCCAGATCGGTCACCTGCAGGTTCACCTGCCGTCCGAAAAAAACGGAAGGGGCGCCCACCGGGATGATGGCGAAGGTGAGGATGGCCGGGATGGCCGCCATGGCGGGCGCCAGCGAGAAGAGGAGCCGGTCCGCGGCGCTGGGTATCATGTCCTCCTTGGTCAGCATCTTGATGACGTCGGCCAAAGGCTGCAGCAGTCCCATGGGACCGACGCGGTTGGGGCCGATCCGGTCCTGCATCCAGCCGAGGATGCGCCGCTCCGCGAGCACCAGGTAGGCGGCGAGCGTAAGGATGACGAAGAAGAGTACCAGTATCTTCCCCAGCATCAGTGCTATGTCGATGGCGTCCCAGGTCATGCTGTTGTCCTTGATTTCATGACAGCTCTCGCCCTCCGGGAGAGGGTGGCCGAATCCGGTCGAGGGGGTTTAAAGGATGCGAAGCCCTTCCCCCTCCGGGTCGAGGTCTCTCAGCCTGCCCCACTTCCCCTGCAGCGGGTCGGTGATCGGCCCGCCGCCGAGTTTCTCAAGCAACTGTGCCATCACCCGCCAGGCGTCCCGTTCACCCCCCCCCGGGATCTCCTTGCGGTGCAACCGGGGAGGATGGAGGGAAACCGCCTCGGCCTCGCTGGAGTAGTATTTGGCGTCGAGCCCCTTGAGCGGCAGGCCCGGGGGCCTGGTGCGCTGGAAGCGCTGAGCTCGACCTTCGTAGTTGATGCTGGTCCCGTCGGATTCGACCCAGGTGGTGGTGGGGAGAAAGACAGCTGCTTTCCGTGCAGCCGCGTTCCTGCTCCAGCCTGCGCAGGCGAGCACCTCGACCCCTGCCAGCATCTGCTCCGGGATATCCGCCTCGAAACAGACGATCCCCTTCACCTTGCCGTCGGCAACCAGCTCGGAAAGGGGGACGGCGTTGTGCTCCAGGGCGACCAGGGCGGCGCCGAGCCCGTTGGGGGCTGGCTGCATCATCACCAGCTTCGCTCCGCTGGAGGCGAGCTGGGCGAGGAGCTCGGGGTCCTTGGCGCCGGCGCCGCAGATGATCACCCCTTTGGAGCCCCCCTCGCAGGGGACTTCGTCCAGGGAACGGACAGCGGCGTACTTGAAGGGGAGCTTGTGCGCGCCCGGCTCCCCTCCCGGCGCGACCAGGTAGACCTGGGCTCCGGCCAGGAACGCCTTCCGCACGGACAGGGCCAGCATCGCCCCTTCATCCATCAGGTCAAGGGAGAGGAGCACGATGTACTCCGCCTTCTCGATGTCGCGGACGTAGGCGCTGTTTTGCTCGTTCAAAAGCCGCGCTGCGGCAAGGCTCCCCTGCGACAGCGACTTGTCGGCGAAGTAGCAAAGCCGGGAGCCGTCCACGCGGCCGGCGAGCTCGGCGAGCACGATGCACCCCTCAAGCGAGAGTTGCCCCGAGCCGACGAAGGCGAGGCTTGCCGCGCCATGCTGCTTCACGAACTCCGAGATCCGTTTCGACGCTGCGTCGACGGCCACGTCGTAGCCGCAGGGGGCTCCCCCCAGCTGAGGTTCGCGCGGACGCTGCGGGTCGTTCAGGTACCCCTTGTCGAAGCGCGCCCGGTCGCAGATGAACCAGCCGTTCACCTGGTCGTTCCTGCGCGCGACGATCTTGATCAGCTCCCTGTGGTAGTTCTGTGGTGAAGTGTTGCAGCCTACCGAGCAGTG
>Ga0209317_1001366_pt1 | contig 21697 bp, 6 predicted proteins | sample RifGroB2_FD_183994 | JGI IMG/M metagenome (GOLD analysis project Ga0209317, IMG submission 183994) | Soil microbial communities from Rifle, Colorado, USA - Groundwater B2 (SPAdes) (version 2) | ecosystem: Environmental > Terrestrial > Soil > Unclassified | place: Rifle, Colorado | collected...
GATGCCGACGCTCCCTCCGATGTTTCTTAAAAGGCTGAAGATCCCGGTGGCATTCCCCATCTCTTCCTTCGATATGGTCGCCAGGGTAACCGTGGTGAGCGGGACGAAGATCATGGCGAGCCCCACACCCAGCACGACGCGCGGCCAGACGAAGTCGGAATAGGCCGCCTCCAGGGTGAAGCGCTGCATGATGAACATCGACCAGGCGCCGATCAATAGCCCCACGAATACCACCTTCCTCCCGTCATAGCGCTGTATCATCGCCCCCACGAAAGGCATGCAGAGCAGTGTGGCGACCCCTCCCGGGGCCAGCACCATCCCGGCCATGGTGGCGTTGTACCCCATGAGGGTCTGCAGAAAGAGCGGTATCAGCATGATGGAGCTGTACAGGCAGAAGCCGACGGCGAACATGATGAGGTTCCCCGAGGAGAACGAGACGTTCTTGAACAGCCGCAGGTTTACGATCGGGTGCGGATGGGTCAGCTCTACGTACAAGAGCGACGCCAGCGAGACGACGGTCAGCGCGGAGCAGGTGATGATGAAGGGGGAGTTGAACCAGTCCTCCTGCTGCCCCTTGTCCAGCACGATCTGGAGCGCTCCAAGCCCCACCGTGAGGAGGGCGAGTCCCCAGTAATCGACGGAGACCTTGGTCCGCTTCAGGTAGCTCGGGTCGTAGATGAAGAAGCTCGCCATGACGACTGCGACCACCCCGATCGGTATGTTGATGTAGAAGATCCAGCGCCAGCTCATGTTGTCGGTGATCCAGCCACCGAGCGCCGGGCCGATGATGGGTCCGAACATGGCGCCCACCCCGAAGATGGCCATCGCCATCCCCTGCTGGTAAGGGGGGAAGGTCTCCATCATGATGGCCTGGCTCATCGGGATCAGGGCGCCCCCTGCAGCCCCCTGCAGCACCCTGAAGAAGATGAGAAAGCCGAGCGTGGGGGCGGCGCCGCACAGGAGCGAGGCAAGCGTGAAAAGGATGATGCAGGTGATGAGGAACCTTTTGCGGCCGAACATCCGGGCGAGCCACCCCGTCATGGGAAGGACCACGGCGTTGCTCACCAGGTAGGAGGTGAGCACCCAGGTGATCTCGTCGGTCCCGGCGTTGAGGCTTCCCTGCATATGGGGGAGTGCCACGTTGGCGACGGAGGTATCGACGATCTCCATGATGGCCGGGAGCATCACCGTGATGGTGATGAGCCACTTGTTTATATTCTTTTCAGCTTTTTCCATCGGACCCCAAAGAACAGGTTGAGGTTAAGAACAACAGGTTAAGGTTAAGGTTAAGGTTAAGGTTAAGGTTAAGAAACAACAGGGTAAGGCTCAGAACAACTGGCTAAAGTTGAAGTTGAGGTTGAGAATAGGCAAAGTTCCAGAAGGTTTTCTTAATCTCAATCTCAATATTTACCTTTACCTTAATCTGCCGTGTAATTACCTGCCGATGCCGATGACATCCGTGAACCGCCTGCCGGTCAGGATCACGGGGACCACGCTCATGCCGACGCGCAGCAGGTGCTCGGGGTCGCTCCCCTTGTCGATGGCGATCTTCACCGGAACGCGCTGGATCACCTTCACGTAGTTCCCGGTGGCGTTCTCCGGCGGCAGCATGGAGAAGGCGGCGCCGGTCCCCGCCATGACGCTTTCCACCTCCCCGGTGAAGCGGCGGCCGGGATAGCTGTCCACGGTGAACTCCACCTTCTGCCCGGGCCTGACGTCGGTAAGCTGGCTTTCCTTGTAGTTGGCGGTTATCCAGGCATCCTTCAGGCTAACCACGGCCATGAGCGCCTGCCCCGGCTGCACGTAGTTCCCTGCCTCGACACCTCTTCTCGTTACATATCCGTCGTTGGGGGCAACGATACGGGCGTAGGAGAGGTTCAGCCTAGCCGTATCCAGTTCCCCCTGCTTCTGAGCGACCCGGGCGTCCCTGGAGCCGGTCCCTGAAACCCCGATCATCGCCTTGGCGCGGTTTTCCGCTTCCTGCGCTTCCCTGAGCCGCATCTGGGCGATCCTGAGCGCGGTGCGGAGCCTGTCCAACTGCTCCCTCGGGATCACCTCCTTGGCGTACAGCGCCTCGCCGCGTCTGAGATCCAGGTTCGCCTGCTCAAGGCCTGCCGTAGCAAGCCCGATGCTTGCCCTGGCCTCCTCCACCTCGGCGTAGTCGCCGGAGGTCTCGTTCCTGGCCATCTCCAGGGAGGCCGCGGCACTCTTCGCGCGAGCCTCGTAGTCGGCTGGATCGAGTTCCACCAGCAGGTCGCCCTTTTGCACGTACTGGTTGTCGACCACCGCGACCCTCAGCACCGGGGACGGGATCCTGCTGGAGACGGAGTGGACGTGGGATTCGACGAAGGCGTTGTCGGTTTCGATATGCGTCTTGCTGTGCACCCAGCGCTGCAGCCCCAGGATGGCACCGACCACGATGATCAACAGAAGGACGATTCCCCCGCGCTGTTTCTTGTTCAGTCCGCTCTTCGCGGCAGGCGTCTGCCGTGTCTCCGTACTTTCCTCAGCCATGTACCAAGCTCCATAACGAAAGGCCTCGTCCAGTGGACTCAGCCTCTCCGAAAGATAATCCGGTTTGTCTTTGTCTTAACCTTTGTCTTAATCTTAATCTGCCTCACCCTGCCTCACCGCAGTTCCCCCGTGGCCCTCTTTACCCTGGCTGCGGCGACCTGGAGATCGAACACGCTCCGGTAGTAGTCAGTCCTGGTCTGGGTCAGAAGCGTCTGGGCGTCGACCACCTCGGTGGCGGTGCCGACCTGTTCCTGGTAGCGGTCCTTGGTGATGCGGAGGTTTTCAATCCCCTGCGCGATCGCCTTTTGAGTGACGTTTATCCTGGAGGCCGCAACCTTCATGTCGTTTTGGGCGGTGGCGAGTTCCAGCCTGACCCGGTCCTCCAGGTCCCTGAGCCTTTCCTCGTCCCTGGAGCGCGCCTGCACCGCCTGCCTGACGCGGGCAGCCTTTGCGCGACCGTCGAACAGGTTCACCTTAAGGCCCAGGGTCGCTGCCACCATGGTCTGCTCACGAACCTTGCTGTTATCAGCGTAGTCGACGCCGAGATTGGCATAAACCTCGGGGTAGTAGTCGCTCTTCGCCTCTTTTACAGCGAATTCCGACGCGTTCACCACCGCCCTTTGTGCGGCGATCTCGCCGCGCGCCGAGAGGTCCGCTGCCACCTGCGGATCGGGGAGCTGCGGCAGACCGGTCTCCTCCTGGAGATCGGCGCGGAACTCCGCCGGGGCGCCGGTCAGGTAGTTCAGGACGAGCCAGCCGTTTTCGACCGCATTCAGGGCGCCGTAGAGGTTCTGCCGGCTCGACGCGACCCGCACCTCCGCCTGGAGCAGGTCGTTTCTGGTGACCACCCCCTGGTCGAAGAGGGCCTGCGCCGTCTTTTGGTGTGCGGTCATCTGGACCACCTCATCGTTTGCCGTACCGACCAGCTTATCGGCCGTCAGGATCCCGTAATAGGCGCGCACCACCTCCATGAAGAGGTCCTGCTCTGAGCCCGAATAGGTGAATTGTGCAGCATCGCGCTGCATCCTCGCTCTTCCTTCGCGTGCGCCGGTACGCCCGAAGTCGTAGAGGGTGTTGTAGATGCTGAGGTTCAGGAAGGGGAAACGCGGGTCCTGGGTCTCCTGCTCAATAGCGCCGAACTTCACCGCCTGGGCCTCCAGCTGTGCCACGTACCCAGCCTTCAGATCCACCCGCGGCAGTCTGGCGCTTCCGGCCACGTCGATCTGTTCCCGGGCGATCCCTACCTCGTAGGAGGCGGCCCTCAACCCCTTGCTGGTCGTGGCTGCCTTTTGCAGGCACTCCTTCAGGGTGAGAGCCTCTGCATGCGCCCCCCCTGTTCCCGCGAGCGACAGCAATGCCAGTAGTACTAAAACCTTTCGCATTAATGCTCCGGATCAGCTGCGGATTTTTTCCAGCAGCGACTTCAAGGCGTCGATTTCATCGGAGGTCAGCTTGGCGATCAGCGTATCCTGGGCGCGCAGGGCCAGCGGGGTCAGTTCGGGCTGCAGCGCCTTCCCCTTTTCGGTGAGGCAGATGCGGTAGGCCCGGCGGTCCTCGGGATGCGCCTGCCTGACCACCAGCCCCTCCTTCTCAAGCCTGTCGATGAGCCCACCCATGGTGGTCCTGTCGATCTGGCTCTTTGCGGAGAGCAGGGCCTGGCTGATGCCATCCTCCTGCCAGAGAAAGCCCAGAAGACCGAACTGCTGGGGGGTTAGGTCATGCCCTTCGAACTGCTCCTTGAAGATCAGGCAGGCGCGCTGGTAGGCCTTGGCCAGCAGAAAACCGACCGTCTTTTCTATCTCGATTGGCGTTATCCCCGGTGAATTCATAGCAGCCCCTTTTCTCCCGAAACGGCTTCCATTAACAGCTCTCCCCTGCCTTACCAATGATACCTAATTTCGTCAGAAATTCCGGCCGCATATCACATAACGTCCCTGTCGGCAGGAGAGTCATTATGCATATAATCAGTATGCTGTCAATATTCCCGTGGTGCTTGGTGCATGACCCTCTGTTCTTGTTGGAAGATACAGAATTAGATGCGAATTTACATAATACGATGCGAATTCGTAAGTTTGTCGCAAGTCATGGGGACCGGCGTCGAAGTTTGACCCGGTATCGGCGTCCGTTATGACCCTCTCCAACTGCTGCCATCATGGTAAATCAGAATGTTGAAGACTCCGGTGGGTCAAACTTCGGCACCGATGGCGGGTCAAAGTTCAAAGCCGATTGACAGCCACCGGAGTAAGCCGGAGAGAAAGTCATGCATTGCCCGAAAGGGATAGCAGGTGACGGACGCCGGGAGAAGCACCGGAAGAAGAGCACACCCCAACGAGGAAAGGAACCCCGGAAGCAGGCATGACGCGAGTGTATTACTGCTTATATGATGAGAGGGATGAGGCGAACCTGATCAGTTCACCTCACCCTACTCGATTCGTCGGTTACCCTATGCCCATAAAGTATAATTAATACCGTGCTCCATATGAGTTTCCATATTATTGATTGACAATTAGTTTATCAAGGTATACGTTGCCGCCATAATATCAGGGGGGAGCCTTTTTTAATGTAAAGGCGGTAAACATCTCCTGCATTTTGACATCACATAAGCTGCGCACCGAAAAGGCAAACCCGGGGTAATCCGGGGACGCAAAGCCACCTGTCCTTGAACGGCAACTGAGCCATGCTTCAGGCCGTCACAGGAAAGAGGGGTTATCGAAGTGGATACCTTCAAACCTATCCATCTTTGGGTAGGTTTTTTTTTGAAAAACTAGCGGGGACCCTTTGTACGGGATGTTATCGGGAGGCGAATACCAGATGGTATGGAAGAGTTTGAAAGACTGCGGCGGCCTTGGGTGGATGAAACATCGGATTACCACGTTTGCTCTAGTCTGGTTCCTCTTGTTGGCACTGACAGCCGTTCATTGCTTTGCCGGCGTGGACATGACGGTGTTCGGGCCGAAGCGATACGACCGCTTCAAGGGGGCGCCAAACGTCTATACCGACACCTTCGAGCGGTGTGAACCATCCGATCTTGCGCTGTTGCGGGTAACCAACGGCAACGGCAAGGAGACCAGCGTCACCTCTGGCGAGATCTCCGTCAACGGCACGGTAATCGTCAGCGAAGAGGACTTCAAGCAACACACTTTCCTGATAGAGAAGCCGATACCCGTTTTGCAGTTGAACCAGCTCAAGGTCGTGCTGAAGAGCTCCAGCCGGGAAACGTCCTTCGTTATCATCGAGATTATCGGCCGAAACTGCGACTCCACAGCACCGGTCATCTTTGCACCGTCGCCGGCCGATGGGGCGCTGCTTAAGATCGCGCGTCCTACCATCGGTGTCAGCTACCGGGACGAGTCCAACGGTTCCGGCATCGATGCCGCCACAGCCAAGCTCACAGTCGACGGCATCGATGTAACCGCCGAGGCAACTGTTACTGCCGAAGGGGTCAGCTACCTTCCGCCAACGGATCTTTCTTTTGGTGAGCACGAGGCCGTTCTAAGCATCGCCGACCGCGGGACCAACAGCGCAAGTCTCGTATGGCATTTCACCACCGACACCGTTCCTCCCGAGTTCCAAATCACCTCTCCCATCAGCGGACAATATCTCAACACACCGGTCATTTCCGTTTTCGGCAACATAAACGACTCCACGGCACGCGTCACCCTGAACGACACCGAGGCTCAGGTCAGTGGCCAGAGTTTCAATCTAGCCGGCTTTTCCCTCACCGAGGGGAGCAACAGCATCGCCGCAACTGCTGTCGATCCGGCAGGCAACATCGCCACCGACAACATCACCGTCATCCTCGATACCTTGCCACCGGTAATCTCCATAGCCTCTCCGGCAGATGGGGCCTTCGTCAACGCTCCCCAGATCGACGTATCCGGCAGTGTGGATGACGTGAGCACCACGGTGATGGTCAACGAGATCGCCGCAGCAGTATCAGGGAAGAACTTCGCTCTAGGGCAGTTCCAACTGGTGGAAGGTCTCAACGTCGTCACTGTGGAGGCAAGGGACAGGGCGGCTAACGACACCACAGCTGAGGTAAGGGTAAACCTCGACACCGTGCCGCCCGAGATAACCCTGACCTCGCCGCCCCCCGACTCTTGGGTTAATACGCCGCTCATCACCGTTAGCGGCGCGGTGAAAGAGACGAATCTCGTAGGCTTGTGGATCAACGATGTCGCCACGGAGGTAAGCTTCGACGATTTCGCCTGGCATAATTTCCCGTTAGTGGAAGGGGCCAACCTGATCAAGCTGCTGGTGCTGGACAAGGCGGGTAACGAGCAGACCATCCTTGTTCCGGTGAACCTCGATACCGTGCGCCCCTCGGTCGGCGTCGCGTCTCCCATAGACGGCGTGCTTACCAGCAAGGCGCAGGTAACGGTGTCCGGTACGCTCCGCGAGGAGTTCACCTCCGTCGATGTGAACGGCATACCCGCCAGCGTGGCCGGCACCGGTTACACCCTCGATTACACGCTCCAAGAGGGGGTGAACGTCATCACGGCGCGCACTGTGGACCGGGCCGGCAATACCGGATTCGCCACCGTAACCGTCCCCCTCGACTCCATCGCGCCTGCGCCGCCTGGCTTTGTCGCTTCGCCGACTCCCACCAAGATCGCCATGGTCACCTTGAACGGCACTGCCGAAGCCGGCTCCACCGTGAAGATCTCCTCCGGTACCGGAACCATCGGCACCGTGAGCGCCGACGCACAGGGGAACTTCACCCTGGCCGACGTCACCCTGATCGAAGGGGCCAACAGCTTCACCGCAACCGCAACCGACAAGGCCGAAAACGTCAGTGCCGCTTCGGCTCCTCTCGTCGTCATCCTCGATACCCAGGCACCGCAGCTCGCCGTCTCCACGCTCGCTAACGGGAGCTACACCAATAACGCCACCCTGAACATCAGCGGAACCGCACTGGACAACGTCGGTCTGCAGGAACTCAAGGTTAACGGTGTGGACGTTGCGGTAAACGCCGACGGCAGCTACAGCCATGCCGTCGTGCTGCAAACCGGCGCCAACACGGTAACCGTCGTCGCCGTCGACAAGGCCGGCAACCAGACCGCCAACAGCAGGGTGCTCAACCTGGACCAGTCGTTACCCGTAATCACCATCGCTGCACCGGCTGACAACGGCAAGACCGGGAACCCGATCATCGAGGTACGCGGGAGCGTCGACAACGACGCGGTTGTCGAGCTGAAAGTGAAGGAGACCGTTTATCCCGCCATCATGGACGGCCTGAGCTTCACCGCCTCGATCAACGCCGAGTACGGCTACAACACCATCGACATAACGGCGGTCGATCTGGCAGGAAACAGAAGCACGGTGAAGCGGACCGTTATCTACGACGACAAGCAGCCGTCGCTGGCGGTCACCGACCCCGGGCAGGACATCCGCACCAACCAGGGGAGCATCGCCATCAAGGGAACAGCGGGGGACGAACTCACCGCGGTAACCATCACCGTCACCATGGACGGCCAGAGCTTCACTCCGGCGCTGGCAAACGGCAGCTTCGAGCAGACGGTGAGTTTCGGCACCGAGAAGAGCTACGCGGTCACCGTCACCGCAACCGATGAAGTGGGGATGACCACGAGCACCCAGCGAAACATCATCTACGACGTGACCCCGCCCGCGCTCGCCATCTCACCGGTCACCTCACCCACGAATCAGCCGACCCAGGTGCTCTCCGGCACCATGGAAGAAGGGGCCACCGTGACGGTCTCCTCGGCCGGCGTTGCGGTTGGGGAGGTGAGCTATCCCACGGCCACCACCTGGCGCGCGACGATCGGCAACCTCGCTGTCGACGCGAACTGGGTATCGGTGCAGGCGCAGGACGCCACCGGCAACGTCACCAGCGCCGAGACCGGCATTATCTACGATGACGCAGCACCCACCGGCAGCATCGTCGTCAACTCCGGCGCCGCGGTGACCGGCTCCGCCGACGTCTCGCTGCAGCTCAGCGCCTCGGACCAAAACGGCGTCGCGAACATGCGCTTGAGCGGAAATGGAATCACCTGGACAGCGCCGACGCCGTTCTCGGCCGGCGCGTCCTGGACCCTCTCCCCCGGCGACGGCCCGAAGCCGGTCCACGTGCAGTACCAAGACGTCGCCGGCAACTGGTCCGCCGCGTTCAGCACCGGCATCACCCTCGACACCACCGCGCCGGTTGTTGCGGTGGCCGCGCCGATGGCCGATTCCTTCTTGAACGAGGCCCCGATCACGTTGGCAGGCTCGGTGAACGAGCAGGTGAGCTCGGTGACCGTGAACGGGAGCGCCGCCTCCGTCGTCGGGCTCGGCTGGAGCCTTCCCTGGACTCTCGCCGAGGGGGGCAACAGCTTCTTCATCACCGCCGTCGACCTCGCGGGCAACAGTGCCACTGTCGCCGTTTCCGTCACCCTAGACACGGCCGCCCCGGCGGTAACGGTTGCCGCCCCGGCCGCCGGGCTCCTGACCCGCCTGCCGCAGGTCACCGTCTCCGGCACGGTGAGCGAGGGCTTCGCGAAAGTGACCGTGAACGGTATCGAGGCGGCCGTCACCGGCCTGAGCTACACCCTCGACTACATCCTTGCCGAGGGGAACAATGTCCTCACCGTCACGGCCACCGACCGCGCCGGCAATCCCGGCGTTGCCACCGTCGCCGTTACGCTTGACTCGGTCCCGCCGGTTGCACCGGTTTTGAACCAGCCGCACACGCCGACCAACGTCGCGACCATCACCTTTAACGGCACCTCCGAGGCAAACTCCTCGGTCCAGCTCTACTCCGGCGCCTCCCTGGCCGGCACCGTCAGCGCCGATTCCCAAGGGGCCTATGAAATTGGCGGTGTCGCCCTCGCCGAAGGGGCGAACAGCTTCACCGCTACCGCGACCGACGCCGCCGGGAATACCGGCGCGGCTTCCGCTGCCGTTAACGTCGAACTGGACACGGTCCTGCCGGTGGTGAGGATCACCTCGCAAAACGACGACCAGTACCTGAACACCCCGACGGTCACCGTATCCGGTACCCTCGACGACCCGACCGCCTCGGTCACCGTCAACGGTACCCCCGCGCAGAACACCGCCGGCGGCTTCACCCTTTCCGGCGTGACCCTGGCGGAAGGGGACAACACCCTCTCGGTCCGCGCCGTCGACCCGGCCGACAACGCCGGTGCCCACAGCATCACCGTGCATCTCGACACCGTTGTCCCGGTGGTCGGCATCGACCCGAACCTCGCGGGGCTTTTGAGCAACAAGGCGCAGGTCACCGTCTCCGGCACGGTGAGCGAGGAGTTCACCTCTGTTACGGTGAACGACATCCCGGCCGCTGTTACCGGCACGCTCTACACCCTCGCCTACACCCTCGCCGAGGGGAATAACGTCCTGAACGTCAAGGCCGCCGACCGCGCAGGCAACTCCGGCAGCGCCTCCGTCGGCGTCACCCTCGATTCGACTGCGCCTGCCGCGCCGGTCATCTCGGCATCCGCATCGCCTACCAACGTGGCTACCCTCACGCTGGCAGGAACCGCCGAAGCTATGGCCTCGGTTAAGCTGTACGCCAGCGCCACCCTCCTGGGCACGGTGACCGCCGATGCGCAAGGAAACTTCACCCTGCCCAACGTCACCCTCGTCGAGGGGACCAACAGCTTCACCGCCAGCGCCATGGACAGCGCGGGCAACGAGAGCTTTGCCTCTGCGCCGGTAACCGTCGTCCTCGACACCGTGCCGCCGGTCATCACCGTAACCGCGCCGGAGGAAAGCGCCTTCTTCAGCGTGCCGCAGGTCTCCGTCGCCGGAACCCTCGACGAGGCGGTCGCCCTTCTTACCGTGAACGACCTGCCGGTCACGCCGCAAGAGTCCGGTTTCGAGCAGACGCTGGCACTCACCCCCGGGGCGAACAGCATCACCCTGGTAGCCACGGACCTGGCAGGAAACTCCGCCACCAAAACGGTCGTGGTGACCCTCGACTCAACTCCACCAGAGGTCACCATCACCGCTCCGGCTTCCGGAGGCATCACCAACGCCCCGCAGGTAACGGTGACCGGCAGCATCAGCAAGCCCCACACCACGGCCACCATCAACGGCACCGAAATCACCGTGACGGACCAAGCCTTCAGCGTCGTCTACATCCTGCAGGAAGGGGAGAACACGCTGACGGTCGAGGCGACCGACCGGGCGGGGAATAAGGGCAGCGCCTCGGCCACCAGGACCCTCGACACGCAGCTCCCTGTGGTCTCGCTCCAGACCGAAGCCGATGCCGCGGCGGGCTCCAATGTCGCCATAGCCCTGAACGTCTCTGACAACAACAGGATCACCCTGGTCGAGCTGAAGGCCGACGGGGTCCCCATCTGGTCAGGAGGCAACACGACCGCCGTCGCCGAGTCGGTCGCCTACAGGCTCTCCCCCTCGCTGAGCGCAGGTGGGCAGGTGCTGCTGCAGGCCAGGGGGATCGACAGCGCCGGGAATATCGGAACCGCCAGCGCCACCATCGCGATCACCCAGGGGGCTATGGGGCCGGGTTACCTGCAAGGAAAGGTGCTTGACGACACGAGGGGGCTCAGGATGGAATGGGCCACCGTGGCACTGACCGGCGCCGCCGGGACAAACCTCAGCCTCGCCTCCGCGACGGACGGCGGCTACTTCGCCGAAGCCGCGGCGGGAGAGGTGCTGGTAAGCGTCTCCAGGCCGGGATACACCTCGGTGGAAAGGATGGTGGCGGTACTTCCGGAAAAGAAGGCGACCGCAATAGATGCGCGTCTCACCAAGATCAACACCACTGCGAACCTGGTCGGCCCTGCCGGCGCAACGATACGAGCCGAAATAGGGACCGGCACCACCAAGCCCGCCATAGAGCTGGAGATTCCGGCCGGCGCCCTTGCCGCGCAATCCGACCTGCGTCTGACCCCGGTCAGCAACCAGGGGCTTGCGGGCCTGCTCCCCGCCGGGTGGTCCCCGCTTGCGGTCGTGGACCTGCGCCTGCTCGACCCGGCAGCAGGAACCGCTGTCGACGGCGCCTTCGCCGGTGCTGCAACCCTCAAAGTCCCCGTCGCCACCTCGCTGGTGGCACCCGAGGCGCTGCTTACCATGGCCGCGTATGACGCGACTGCCCACCAGTGGCTGGCAAAGGGGAATGCAACCCTCGCCGCGGACGGCCTGAGCGTCAGCGGAAGTATTGAAGGGGGAGGGCAATACGCGCTGGTAATAGCCGATCCTGCTCCCAACGCGCCTGCTGCCGCGACAGCAGGCTCCACGCTGGCAGCGGCAGCCGCGGCGGCAATGGATTACGAAACCGTCACCGCGCAGGGCAAGGTGGTGCCGCAGGCAGCACCCCCGGCAACCGGCCTGAAAGCGGCAGGGGAGGTGGTGCTCAGCGCGAAGGACGGCGCTAACCCCTCCTTCATCTCCGGTCTTGTCCTCAACAGCAGGATCACCGAGAACTTCGACCTGAAGAGCGGCGACTCGGTGCAGAGCCCCTCTTACACCCAGGACATCGTCCTGTACCGCTACCCGTGCCTTACCAGCATCGGCTCCGGCGCGCTCAGCGCGATCAGCCCGGATGCGGCGCTGCGCACCTCCTTCCCGGTTTCGCCGTCCCGCGACTACAGCATCGTGGAACTGCTCCTTGGCAAGGTGGGGCTGGAGATCACCGTTCCCGAGGCGGTCGAGACCGGCGTCATGGTCGGGGCCGACGGCGGCAGGCTGGTGGATGCCGACGGGAACATCCTCGCCATCCCGCAGGGGGCGCTTAGCCAGACCGTCCCGGTGTCCACCGGGAACGGCGCGGCTGCAACGGGCGCGGTCGGGGCCGATTTCACCCTGCTGAAGGTGGTGGAGGTGAACCTGACCAGGCAGACGCTGGCACAAGGCGCGGTGCTCTCCATCGCCGCGCCAGCGACGCTCGATCCCGCGCTCCCCGTGGTACTGGCCCGGCAGATAGAGGTGAAGGGTGTTGCGAAACTGAAGCTGGTGGCACTGGTCACGCAGAGCGGCACACTGCTAAGCTCCGACACGGCACTGCCTGGCGTCGCGCTCTCCGGCATCATCACCTCGGGCAACTACTACTTCCTGCAGGCCAAGGGACCGATCGGATTTGTCTCCGGCACCGTAACCGACGCCTCCGATAGCCCCTACACCGGTGCCCTGGTGAAGACCGGGCAGGGATCGCTGGTCGACCTCACCCCGGCCACCGGCAAGTACCTCCTCGCCGCCCCGGTCGCGCTGATCACCACGACCGCCGTCGACCTCTACAAGAGCGACGAGGTGAGCGGCACCGCGACCCTGAGCGCAGCGAACCAGGTGCTCACCCTGGATCTGAAGATCCTGATGCTCCCCCCGACCCTGGTATCCGTACTGCCGACCGGGATCAACGTCCAGCCCAGCGCACCTGTGGTGGCGACCTTCTCCAAGGGGATCGATAAGGGGAGCGTGAGCCCGGCCACCATTAAACTCACCGACGCCGACGGCAACGTCGTTGCCGGCGTCTTCACCTTCAGCGTCGACGGCAAGGTAGTAACCTTCAGCCCGGGCGAGCTGCTCAAGCCCGAGCAGAGCTATACCGTGGCAGTTGACGGTGCCGTCAAGGATCTCCAGGGTTATTCCCTCGGCAACAACTCCACATCCGGCTTCACCGTCAGAAAGACCACGCCGCCGCCCATGCCTCCGGCCGGGGCAGTTTCCGGCACCTTCCCGGATGCGGACGGCTTCATCACCGTGACCGCCACCCAGGGTAGCGCCGAGACCGGCAACACCGTTCTCCTCATCAACGACGCCACCGGCGAGATCGTGAGCATCACCCCCGCGTCCAACGGCTCCTTCACCGGGAAGATCCGCGCCCAATTGGGCGATGAGATCCAGGTCGTCCTCATGGACTATTCCGGCAACCGGACCCTTATCTCCTATTTGACCTTCAAGAGCGACGACGGGAAGTACCTGGTCACCGCCAAGGGGGGCAGGGTTGAAGGGGAGGGGGGGAGCCTGCTCGAGATACCCGAGGGGGCCTTTGTCGGTCCGACCATCGTAAGGGTGACCACCGTGCTGGAGGCTCAGCTCCCAAGCGCGCTGCAGGAGCCGGGCAGCTATCTCGGCGCGGTCAATATCGATACCGGCGGGGTCTCCTTCCGGAAGCCGGTTGAGGTCTCCATCCCCATGCCGGACGGCTTCGACGCGAACACCGCTGTCTTCATAACTACGCCAAGCCAGATCATCACACCCGACGAACTGGATCCGACCCAGACCAGGACTGAGAATGTTTACCAGGTCATCGACAGCACCAAGGTCGTAGGTAACCGTATCAGCTCCGCCTGCCCCCCCTTCGACGGCGTATGGGGCAACACCGTTGTCTTTACGGCTTTCGTGGAGGTCACTCCTGTCATCGTCTCCGGATACACCTATCAGGACATGAACGGGGTACCCGGTTACCAGCCTGCTCAGGATGGAGCGGTTGAGGTTCCCGTCAAGGATCCTGCTACCGGAAACCTCATCTACAAGTACGACCGTCCGGTACAACGCGCAGTGGTCCGTGCCCCGTCTGCATGGAATTACGTATCCTACACGAACCGCACGGGCTTCTACGGCACCTTTGCCGGGATGTTCACCCTGCCTCCCGAATTCGAGGGGGGAACCAACTGCATGGGTTACCGACTGACCGCCACCCATCCGATCACGATGTTCAGTCACACCTTCCCGGGCTATGTCTGTGCTGCGCCCTACAACGTGCCTGACGTGAACTTCAAGCTAGCTGAAAAGGCGACCCTGCCGCCGGACAAGGAGCCGCCGGTCATCAACATCACCGCGTCCATGCTTCCCGACCAGGGGGCTGACGCCACCTACATCAACGGTGTGGCCACCGTCGGCACCCAACTGGCCCTTACCATCACGGTGACCGACACGGCCATGGGTACGGCCAACCTCTCTGCTGAGTTCATGTCGGCTGAATATGCCAATACCAACCTGTCCCAACTGTCACTCAGCGACCCGGCGATGACCAACATGGGGAGCGTGATCCGTTACACCTACATCCCGGATCTGCGCGAGCATGCAGGAACCAGCTCGCAGATCTTCCGGGCAAAAGAAGCTGGACTTGTACGGCTGATCGTCGATGCACGAGACGATGCCGGCAATGCAAGTACCAAGTCGCTGGACATCCGGGTGGTGAACAAGGGTGAGCAGCCGGTCAGCATGGACGGTGCCCCCAGGATTACCTGGAGAAGCCCCGTTGAGGATGCTCCCGCGGTGAGGATCGATGAACCGGTCAAGGTCCTGTTCAGCGAGGGGGTCACCGGCGTCTCAAACAGCACCTTCACGCTCTACGATGTCACAGCAGCACAGCCTGTTGCGGCAACGGTGAGTGCGGAGGTGAGCAACGGGCACATGAAAGGGGTGCTGGTTCCGAATGGAAACCTTGCCTATGGCCACACCTACCGGGCGAACCTTCTGGCAGGCATAACCGACGTAGCGCCCAATGCGAGCGTTGGCGGAGGGATGTTGTCCCTCCTGCCGCTCAACTGGCAGTTCACTACCAAGATGCCCACTGCCGGAGAACTGGCCGACGGAGCCTTTGCAGGACGTGACATCGATTACTATAACGACCCGGCAACCAATAAGCTGTACGCCTATGTCGCAGCGGGCACCGATGGCTGGCGGGTGGTCGACATCACCAAGCCGGAGTCGATGGAGGTGGTCTGGCCTAATCCAGCCATCCCGGCGGCCAATTTCCAGTTCTCCACCAGCATGGATTACCGGCACCTGGACGTAGACCAGGAGACAAGTCGTTTGGCTGTCACCGACAACTACAAAATGGGCATAGCCGAGAGCCACTACGGTTACATACGTTTCTACAGCCTGGCTGACCCGAAGCTTCCAGTGCTCATCGGGCGCGAGAAGCTTGCCGAGGCCATGTCCGGTGTCCCGCTGCGGGTATCGATACACAACGGTTACGCCTACGTCTGCACCGTCAGCGTCGGGCTCCAGGTGGTCGATATCCAGGCCGCCGTCGATCGCCAGGCGGCCGGCGGGGCCACCGACGGCTCCGCAATCGTCGGTTACTTCGATACCACCGCGCCCAGGTACTTCGGCACGCCTCTGTTCTTCGCGCCGTACCGCTCGACTTCGGCGCTGCTGACGACATCCTCAGGGCAGATGCTGACCCTGGACCTTTCGTACCCCACCATGCCGACGCTGCTGACGAACTTCCAGCCGGACGACGCAGCCAGCACCGCAGTACCGAAACCGAAACTTCGGTTCGGGGCCATGGCGGCTGTGGCTGATTTTGCCTACCGTGACGAAGTAGGCAGCCTGAAGACGATGGACATCGCCGTGGCGGGTCTCTCCTCTGGCGGGGTGCGCATTGTGGATGTGACGGCACCGTCAGATCCGAGGGTCGTGGGCGTTGTGAAGAATCTGGATGGCAGCGTCGCCAGCATGCTCACCAAGGACATCACGGTGAATACCGTCCTTGGCCTCGCGGTGGCCCCGGCATTGGATGCCGTGTACGTCATAGACATCCGTAACCCGCTCGATCCGCGCGTGCTGAACAAGATCTCGCAGGCGACATCATCGACCCTTGACGCTGAAGGGTTGCCTGTGATGGTGAACCTGGACGGTGGCCAGGCCATCGTCGAGAGAAATGGCAAGGTGTACCTGGCAAGTCCGGGTACCGCCACCAACGGGTTAAGTGCGGTGAAGGTGATCGATCTTGGTGGTGGGAAGAAATTCGGTATCTATCAATGCAGTGAGTGCGAGCCATAAACTTCCTCCCACTCCATGACCGGTTTGCGCGCCGTAACCTCCCCCTCCTTGACGAGCAGGGGCCGTTACCTCCCCCTCCCTTGACGGGAGGGGGCAGGGGGGTGGGTGAACTTGCCACCAGGCAGCAACGTGGCAGCAGCATCAGCCCGAAGTACAGTAGGAATTTCCAGTTACTTCTTTCTCCATAGGAGTCTTTAGCACATGAGAACTATCGCAGGCTTATTAGCACTCTTCGTCCTAACCCTATTCCCGGGTCTGGCTATAGCGAACCAGATGCACCCTGTCTCCGGCGCCTACTACACGAGCGAAGTCGATCTGAAGGTCGCAGCCCGCGGCGTGCCGATGGTTTGGGAGCGCACCTACCGCTCCAACCGGACCAGGATGACCATCGAGGATGAAGAGAACAAGGGCTACGACAACGTGCAGCCCATCGACGGGCCGCTCGGTTTTGGCTGGCATTCGCCGTTCTTCATGCGCATCCAGAAAAACGCCGCCGTCGTCAGCGATCCGATCTACAACACCGATGCCCTGGTCGACGCAGACGGACGTTACATCTACTTCCCCAAGGGACCGGGCGGGATCATCCTTCCCGATTACGCCAACGGATACACCCTGAGCGGCGGCGCCGGCGCCGGCTACACCCTTACCCAGCGCGGTGGCAACACCTGGCATTTCGACGCAGATGGCCTGCTTCAGTCCATCACCGATCCCGTCGGCAGGACGGCAACCCTCGTCTATAGCGACGGCAAGCTCTCCGGCATCACCGATGCAGACGGTCGCACCGTCTTTACCCTCACCTGGAGCAACGGGCATATCAGCAATGTGACCGACCTCGCCGATCGCAGCATCCAGTATGAATACGACGGCAGCGGAAACCTGGCGACGGTCAAGCACGACGCCGATACCATTTTCAGCTACAGCTACAACGCAAACCACGGCCTGACCGCCAACCGCAATGCCTTGGGCGAGACATGGAGCGTCAGCTATCGCTACCCCCCCACCGAGGGGATTGCCGCGAAGCTCACCCAACCCGTCGGCGGCAGCACTATACAGCAACTGGAACAGAGCATGGGGAGCACCATCATAAAGGACCCCACCGGCGTCACCCGCTCCCAGACCAGGGATATCGACGGAAGGCTACTTTCCGAACTCGACAGCACAGGTGCCAAATCGCTTACCGTCGCTTACCTGGGCGGTGGCGTCCGCACCCTTACCGACGCAGACGGTAATACCACCAAGGAGTACCGCGACGAGTGGGACAACGTAAACAAAAAGATCGATGCTGAAGGCGGCATCACCCTGTTCAGCTACAACGGCAAAGGCAAGCCCACCAGCATCACCGATGCCGAGGGCGTGACCACGACCATGTCCTATGACACCAATGGCGTGTTGCCCACCCAGATCACCAGGGCTTCCGGCACCGCCGATCAGACCGCAACCGGCTTCAGCTACGCCGGCAACGGCGATCTGCAGAGCACCACCACGGACGGCTCCACCACAGGATTCATCTACAACCAGGCTGGATTGCCGCTTACCATCACAGATCCGGAAGGAAATGTCACCACTCTGACCTACGACCTGGTCGGCAATCTCACCAGCTCAACCGATGCGAGCGGTAACAAGAGCGAATACAGCTACGATTGGCGCGGAAATCTTCTCACCGCCAAGGACGGCGAAGGGAATGTATCCACCTATGCCTATAACCTCGCCGGAAGGTTGCAGACGGTCACCGATCCATTAGGCAGGGTAACCAGCACGACCACCGATTACAGCGGGAAGATAACCTCCATCATTGCTCCGGCCGGTAGTACCAGCTTCGAATACGACGGGAATGGGAACCTCAAGAAGCTGACCCGCGGTGATGCCGTTACCACCTACACCTACGACAGCCAAAACCGCATGATCAGCCAGACCGACCCTGAAGTGAACATCACCAGGTACGGCTACAGCAACGGCGGCGGTTGCAGCACCTGCGGGGGCGGAAGCAGTTCTAATTCCACCCCGACTGTCATCACCGATCCGTTGGGCGGCGTCACCGCCAATATCCTCGATAAGCTGGGGCGTGTGAAGCAGATCAACGATCCTTTGAGCAACCTCACAAACCTTCAGTACGACAAGGTGGGGAGGGTCATCAAGAGGGTCGACGCCAACGGCAATGCCACCAACTATGCCTATGACGCGCTCGGACGAGTCAAGAGCCAGACCGACGCCGAAGGGGGGATCACCAGCTTCACCTACGACAAAAAAGGCAATCTCTTAAGCCTCACCGATCCCGAAAGCAACAGCACCACCTTTGAGTACGACAAGGCCGGCAGGAAGACCAAGGAAACCCGCCCAGAGGGACAAAGTACCACTTACACGTACTATCCGAACGGTTTGCTGAAGACCGTGAAGGACGGCAAGGGACAGGTCACCACCTATACCTACGACAAGGCCAACCGTCTCACAGAGACCCAGTTTGCCGACAGCACCAAGCATACTTTCCAGTACGACAAGGCAGGGAATCTTACCAACTACGGCACGCCCGACGTCCAGGGCGCAATCGCCTATGACAGTGCCAACCGCAAGACGCAGGAGACAGTGGTCATAGGCTCAGTAACAAAGTCCTACGGCTACAGCTACGACAGCAAAGGTAACAAGGCTACTTTTACCAGTCCTGAAGGAGTGGCTTACAGCTATACCTACAACAAAAACGACCAACCGAAGACCATAACCACGCCGGTCGGCCAAATCGTACTGGACTACAGCTGGCTGCGGAATACCAAAGTAACGACGCCCAACGGCGTGGTCACTGACTACAGCTACAACGAAAACAACTGGCTGACCAACATCGCGGCTCTTAAGCAGACCAACCCCGTATTCACCGCAGGCTATGACTTCGATAAAATAGGGAACATTACCCGGAAGGCAGACACCGCCTACGGCTATGACAAGACCTACCAACTGCTCAACGCCACCAATCCCCAGCTAACCGAAACCTTCACCTATGACAAGGTAGGGAACCGTAAGACGAGCGCAGCCACCCAAGAGGCATGGAGTTATAACAGGAATAACGAGCTGCTCTCGTACAACGGCACGACCTTTGGCTACGACCTCAATGGGAACACCGTCAGCAAGACCGGCAGCGGCGGGACAGTCACGTACAACTACGGTGCAACCGACAGACTAACGAGCATACAGCTTCCCGACGGGCGCACGGCGGCGTATGCCTATGATCCTTTCGGCAGAAGGGTGAAGAAGCAGGTCGGCAGCGAGGTGACGTACTACCTTTACGCCGATGAGGGGCTTGTCGGCGAGTATGGTTCGGGTGGGACATTTAGGAAAGGGTACGGCTGGAAACCGAACGGCATCTGGGGGACCGATCCGGTTTTAATGGTGGAAGGCGGGAAGTACAACTTCTACAACAATGACCACCTGGGGACGCCGCAGAAGATGACGGACCAGATAGGGAATGTAGTGTGGAGCGCCACGTACAGTGGATTCGGGGAAGCGACGGTTGATGCAGGTTCGACCGTGGTGAATAATCTGCGGTTTCCTGGCCAGTATTGGGATGAGGAGACCGGGCTGCATTGGAATTTTAAGCGTTATTACAATCCAACAACAGGGAGGTATCTTAAAACTGATCCGTTAGGTCTCATTGGTGGAATTAATCTGTTTGCTTATACGTCAAATAATCCAAACATACTTATTGATCCTGATGGACAAAATCCTGGGCCTATAAGTCCAGGTAACGGCCCTTTTAAGAAGGTAAACATAACAGTTGGAAATAGAATAATCGACAACACAATTTTGGGTGGAATTAACACCTTAGCAAATTTATCTAATTTTATTGCAAATGCTGCATGGCCTATAATTGAAGCGTTAGGGTCTGATGATATGACGGCTTTGTCACAGTCAACATCTTTTCCACATGATGATGCCATAGTAGCAGTATTTGCAGGATTATCTCGGACAGTTAAACTTAAGTGTAAAATTCCAAATGACTTGTGGATGACATTAGAACGTATTGTGGCCGGGGAGAAGTTCCCGCACCGGAATGATGGTAGTGTTTTCAAAAATAGACCTCTACCTGGAGAAAAAGTGCCGGAGTTACCTGTAAAACCTGAAGGATATTACCGGGAATTTGTTCACCCGACAGCAGGTGTTGGTGGGCCTGGGGCGCAGAGAGTTGTAATTGGCCGCGGTGGTGAAATTTATTATACTCCTGATCATTACAAAACATTTGTTGAGGTAAAAAAGTGATAAATGATACGAAACCCTGGTTTGAGATGGTAATTCCTACTATAGACGATTGTTTTAGCGTGGTTATACCTCATGAAATATCAGCGACACTGAGCTTTCTCCGTGAAGTAGGTTCAATACTAAAATTTCCGGACTACTATGGTGAGAACTGGAATGCTTTTGAAGAGTGCATTAATGATTTAAGTTGGATCAAAGAGAAGAATGTGGTGCTTATACACAATGAAATGCCGAAGATTCCAGCGGATCAACAAATTATTTACGTAGATATATTGAAAAATGCGGCGGAATCGTGGGGGTTGGATAAGGATCACATCCTTATAGTAGTTTTTCAGAGCACCCCGGAACCAGGGGGGGGGGGAGGGGACGTAGGGAAAGCGCTGGTTAAAGGCGGCAGAGGGTAGGGGCCGGCGGGGACGTAGGTAACGAGAACCTAGGGGTCAGAACCTAGTCAGAACCTAGGGGTCAGGTCTGCAAAATTTAGAAGATAGAACCGGGTGTTGACAAGTGAATAACTTCCCTTCCCGCCGGGTGCGCCGGGCATTCCTGGGTTCTGTTTTCCTGTAACATGCTGCAACGGTGAGAGAAAAAGCGTTCTTTGACAAATTCAAATCATTTGTGAACATCTTGTGACTAAATCAGGCGTCCGTCGAAGGGGTAGATCGAAACTCGATCCCTTTTGGACGCGCGGTTGGGGCGGGGTGGTGAGTAAGAGCGGAGCGAAGTTGTGCCATCTTGTCCGCCAGATCGGGCCTAACGGGTTGCCATTCTTCAATCCTGCGGGCGGCGCAGGACATGGTCGAGTGGTCCCGGCTGCAGTACCTTGCCAGCTCACTCAAGGTTGCACCGGAGAACTGGGAGAAGATAGAACCGGGTGTTGACAAGTGAATAACTTCCCTTCCCGCCGGGTGCGTCGGGCATTCCTGGGTCTGTTTTCCTGTAACATGCTGCAAGGGTGAAAGAAAAAGCGTTCTTTGGCAAACTCAAACTAATTGTGAAAATCTTGTGACTAAATCAGGCGTCAGTCGAAGGAGTAGATCGAAACTCGATCCCTTTTGGACGCGCGGTTGGGGCGGGGTGGTGAGTAAGAGCGGAGCGAAGTTGTGCCATCTTGTCCGCCAGATCGGGCCTAACGGGTTGCCATTCTTCAATCCTGCGGGCGGCGCAGGACATGGTCGAGTGGTCCCGGTTGCAGTATCTTGCCAACTCGCTCAAGGTTGCACCGGAG
>Ga0209317_1001368_pt1 | contig 21670 bp, 20 predicted proteins | sample RifGroB2_FD_183994 | JGI IMG/M metagenome (GOLD analysis project Ga0209317, IMG submission 183994) | Soil microbial communities from Rifle, Colorado, USA - Groundwater B2 (SPAdes) (version 2) | ecosystem: Environmental > Terrestrial > Soil > Unclassified | place: Rifle, Colorado | collected...
ATCAATATCGTTTCAATCACCGCTTCGATCTGGCTGCCATGCTTCCCAGGCTCATCAAGGCCGCTGCCCGTACTGGCAGGCGCCCAGAGGGCTGGTTAAGGCTGGCGGAAGATTGTCGCTAATCAGGAACAATTAACGATGATCGATTTCGTGCAGGGAAAATGTGGGGCAACCAGTGACGTCAGGAGCTTCGTAGACCTGTGGCTGGAATCCGGAAAGAACCCTTGCAGCCTGTGCATATCGGATAAAGAAGGCTGCAGCTTTTATGTTTATGTGGAACAGGTCCATTGCAGTGGCGAGGAAGGTAAAGAAACCCAAATGCATGACGATCGTTCAACTATTATCCAGGTCAGCGACAATGGTGATTCAGGTTTGTGGTCGCAGTTGAGACCGGCAGCTGTGCCATCGCTCCAGCTGCCGGTCCAGTTCGGTAGCCGCATAACGTCCTTGGCGTGTAGATCGGGTTCCAATTCAGACCCAACTTCGGCGCGGTAGACCTCGCCAGCAATGTGCTCCAAGGATCGCCACAAGTTCTTGCTGTCTGATTCAGTATCTCTCCGTGACGATGCTGCAGCAGCAATGCGCTTCGCCACGATCTGCACCCACCTCCTCTTCCAGGACATCTTTCATAATCCGAAACAGGAGACTAACCCTTTTCGCTGCTACGCTTCGATACTTTCGGCTCCAGACAAGCGCTTTCCCAGCTCAAAAGCACGCTGGCGCTCCACCGGGAATACCTCCGTACCGCGCCGAGCCTTGTGAATCGGATCGAAGGATTCTATGACCACCTTCGAATAGTCATCGACCTGGCAGGTGTCAAATGCGCACAGTGACTCGGCTGAGCCAAGAAGCAGTTGCGCATAGCGCTCATTGGTTTTGAAAACCTGTTCGTACCCGTACTCTTTACTCACCTCTTCCCGAACATTCATGGTGTAGATAAAGCCGGTCCTGATTTTCCTTGGGAACAGGGTGCCATAAGGCACCGTATAGGTGAGATAGGGAAACAGCAGGCGCTCAAGAAAGCTGCGCGTCTCGCCGGTCACCGTTCCGAAGTAGATCGGTGAACCAATGACGAGGGCATCGGCTGCAGCTATCTTATCCAGCACCGGTGCCAGATCGTCGTTCAAGGCACATTTCCCGTAACTTTTGCCCCCCCGGCTTTTGCAAGCGAAGCAGCTCCTGCACCCTTTGAAATCCAGGTCGTAGAGATGGACCAACTCTGTTGTGGCCCCTTGAGCTGCGGCCCCTTCCAGCGCCTTGGCCACCAGTGTGGCCGTATTCCATTGCTTCCGCGGACTGCCGTTGATTCCGATGACGTTCATGCGTCTTTCTCCTTTTGTGGCGGTTGGTTGCCCCGTACCGACCAGCATGTGGCAAGGCTGGCATTTCGACTAATCTCGAACAATCTAGTTCGAAAATAGTCGAACAATCTTGCAATGTCAACCTCATTTCTATAGTATGGGGAAAAAACGAGAGACGACAAATGGCCAAGAATCCCGAGATGCAGCAGCCTTTACGAGACGAGATCACCCTCATCCAGGTTCTTCACGCCCTCAGCGATCCGGTACGGATGGAAATCGTCCTCAAAATCGCCAGGGCAGGACAAGTAGCATGTGGTGCCTTCGAGATACCGATGCCCAAGTCCACCTTGTCACACCACTTCAAAGTCCTTCGGGAATCGGGAGTAGTTGCTAGCAGGCGGGAGGGTAACGAATTGATGAACTCCTTAAGATTTGAAGATCTGGAGGCACGTTTTCCAGGCGTCATCAAAGCCATAATTGCGGCACATCATTAGATTCCTGCCCCCATATGAATATGCAGGTGGTTGGTGGATTGACGATGGAGTACGATCCCGACCTGTTGGAGAATCTGCTGACCTCTAGGCCACAGGTGACGAGCAGAGGGAATTCATTACTGTGCCAATAAGGCGAGACCAATACGACAAAAGGCCCCTCATAAGCAGCTGCTATGGGGGGCCTTTTGTTAGATTATCACCTGTTTCTTCGGCAGCTCGGCTACCTGGCGTTTTTAGGTGCCGGGTCCGTCAGCTTTGTGCCCTTGGAATTTCTTCCAAGTTAACCGTTTCGGAAACAGGCTGGAGCAACTCTATCACTGCCGGAGGAGGTGTCAACCCAATGGATCATCTCGAGGGGAGCCTCGTCCGGCCGTGCCCGTCCTGCCGTCTTCGGCAGCACCAGGTAAATGCCACAGTCGCGCCAAAATGCCCGATTTAGAGCAAAGCAGCCGCCCTGTGTCTGTCGGCAGTTTTACGACCCTTCCTAGGCCGCATCCGCGCCATCCTCATCGTCATAAGAGGGACGCACCACTGACCCGGCCGGGATCTCCCGCCCAATCAGGTGGACCAAAGCAGTCGGCGCAGGGCGCAGACAGCTTTACCGGTCCCGCCCCATCCGCAGGCAGCCGATAACGTCTGCCTGCGGCTCGGCCTCCTCACCCTCCCCGCCCTATCCCGTCCCCCACATGCAGGAGGAGTGGCGAGGAAGGTAAGGAAACGGAAGGTTGCTCCAAACAACTGGATGGATGCACGTGCCGCGTAATGCTGAAACTACTTGAGGTTCATGAAGATGAAACGGATGAAGGACTGACCGTGGCGTACCATCCAGACCTGTTGCAGGTCCTGCGACCCTTCAACTGTCTTAGCAGTGAATAACCGTAACTTCGGGTACTTCAGACAAACAGCTTTGGCAAGCAACTCAAGTGTTTCATCCTCTTTACATACGGTCAGGATTTTTAGGTTGTCCGGTCCCATGTCCCCCGCAGTGTTCCTGCTCGCGCAGTGGTAACACACGGCCTGCCCTTAAGCGACAGGGCCCTCTTTACAAAAACATACAGCAGGTTAAAATCCTCAAACAGGATCTGGCCTGACATGGGGCTGCGAAAACCGCTATGCAAAGGGAGGGGATCATGAGCCTAGCTGTCGGCAAGGACACCCAGGTAAAGAGAGCCAGATTGTATCCCGATGTCATACACCTGCATCTAGACGATGCGAAGCTGTGTGCAAACTGCGATACCCTCCATACCGGCACCAGCTGCCCTACATGTACCTCGACCAACTGTGTCCTGCTCTCATCCATCATTGGCAGGATGTCCCAGAGCCTGCACATGAAAACCCATCTTGCCTCGTTGCACAACCCCGCCAAGGACGCTGACAATGGTTTCAAAAGGAAGCCGGTCCCCGAAAACAGGAGTGGTGCTGGCCTGAAGTTCCTGCTCATGCAATTAACCAGTTGGCTTAAGTGACATGGTGGATCCGTTGCCGGCTATCGCTACGCCAGGGTGAAGTAGAAGCATGCGCCCCTGCCCGGCACCCCCTCGGCCCACACCCGCCCTCCGTGGCGCCCGATGATCCGCTCCACAGTTGAGAGCCCTATTCCAAAGCCTCTCTGCTTTTCAGTCTCCGCGAGACGCTTAAAAGGGGTGAAGAGCTTGTCGGCATCCTCCATATTAAAACCGGCTCCGTTGTCCCGAAGGAAATACGTCGGCACCCCGTCAATTTCCATGACACCGAATGCAATGGCCGCCTGTTCTTTCATGTCGGTGTATTTCCAGGCGTTACCCAGCAGGTTTTCCATGACAACCCGCAGCATGCTCGCGTCACCGTTGACCGAAATACCGTCTGCGATCTCGAAATTTACCTGCCGCCCGGGCTCCGTCTGTTTCAACTCCTCGGCCACCTCATGCACCATGGCGGACAAATCAACCGTATCCCGGCGTGGCTCGACGCGGGCGAGGCGCGAGAAATTGAGCAGGGTCTCGATGAGGCGGTCCATCCGCAAGGCGGTGCTGTAGGTCCCCTTGACGTAATCCAGGCATTCGTCGCTGAGTCGGTCGCCGCATAGCATCTCGATCGTTTGGCAGTAGATGTTGATGAGGTTTAGCGGTTGGCGCAAATCATGGGCGGCCGTGTAGTTGAACGCCTCCAGGTCGGCGTTCAGCCTGACGATCTCCTCTTCCATCCGTTTTCGATCGGTTATGTCGTTTACCACGCTGAGCATGTACTGTTCACCATCGAAGTCGATCAGTTCCGCCGACAGTACCCCGGTAAAGGTCGCGCCGTTCTTGCCCCTGAAGTCGACTTCCAAATCACGGACCATGCCCTCTTTCATCAGAATCCGTACTGCCCGGTCCCGCGCCGCCTCGCTCGCCCAGATACCCAATTCGGGGGTGCTCCTGCCGATGACCTCGTCGCGCCGGTATCCCAGGGTCTGCAGCCCTTTTTCGTTTATATCGATGCACCTCCCTTCCGCCACTGTCGTAATACCGATGAGAACCGGGACGGAGTGGAAAATCTTGGATAGCTTCATCTCGGATTTGCGCAGCGCCTCTTCCGCACGCCTTCGCTCGGTGACATCCTGGCAAACAAGAAGGATGTTGAGCGCACCCTCCAAACCGACCACCGTCTGTGCTGTTTCCTCCACCCATAGCAGAGTGCCGCCTTTATTAATCTTGCGAAACTGCCATCGATGCACCTCATCGGGATTGTTCAGGCACATTTGCAGCTGTTGCGCCACGGCGGCTCGATCATCCTCGTGGAACAGGCTCAGCATCGGCTGCCCTTCCAGTTCATGCACCGTATAGCCCAATTGGGAGGCAGCAAATGGATTGACCGTAAGTATGATCCCCTCGGTGTCGAGGGTGAAGATCATGGTGGGGTTGTCGCGGAAAAGCGCCCTGTAGCGCGCCTCACTGAAGCTCAAAACCTCTTCTGCTTTCTTGCGCTCCGTAATGTCGTGCGTCACCGTTGAGAACCCCCACAGGTTTCCCCTTCCATCGTAAAGCGGGGTGATCACGGTATCGGCCCAAAACCCGCTGCCGTCCTTGCGGATGCGCCAGCATTCCTCTGCAAACAGCCCCTGGTCTGCGGCCTTTTTGAGTTCATCTTCCGGTGCGCCGGCAGTTCTGTCCTTTTCGGTATAAAAACAGGAGAAGTGCTTACCGATGATCTCCTCGGAGCGATACCCCTGCAAGCGCTCGGCGCCCATGTTCCAATTCAGGACGTTTCCCTGCAAATCAAGCGTGAAAATCGCGTAGTCCTTGACGCTTTCCACCTGTATGCGAAACATATCCTCGCTGGCGCGAAGATGCATCTCGATCTCCTTGCGCAGCGTTATGTCGCTGATAAAGGCAAGGATGAGAACGCCGTTTATGGTCTCCAGAAAACTGAGGCTGATTTCAAGCGGGAACTCGCTTCCGTCCTTGCGGCAGCCGACCAGATCAAGCAGCACCCCCATCTGCCTGATTTTCGGCTCGGCGAAGTAATGCGCTACATGCTCATCATGGAGTTTGCGGAGGCGTTCGGGAACAAGCACGGCATGGGGCCTGCCGATGAGATCCCTCTCCGGGTACCCGAACATCTCCCCGGCGTAGCTGTTGGCAAGCAGAATTGTCCCGGAGTTGTCGATGATGACCACCCCTTCGGCAAGCGACTCCAGAAGCGTGCGTATGGTGATGTCTCCCTGGAAGAGCCCGGAGGCGAAAGCAATCTGCTGCCGGACCCTTAGTTCCGCTTCCGTGCGGGTTTTTTCCTGATCCGGGCTTGAGACGGACATGGACTGGTGCTCCTATCATCCGGTGACTTGAACTGTTTTCGGAAGAGGAAACATTACAATCCATCAATCTTACCATTTTGAGTTTGGGGAACAAGTGAAGAGCCTGCATGCGACGGCCCCTCGAGGCGATTCGCAAGCCGCCTCTGATTCGTCCGCCCAGCAGAGGTCCTTCGAGCTTCACGCCTAGACTGCACCGACTAATATTAATTTTGCTTAAGTTTTCTTATCCTGGGCCGAAGAGGTCCGTTGAAATCTTACGGAATCTGCATCCCCCGTATAGGAGGTTAACATGGACAGGGTAGTCAGGCGAAAACAACTGCTGGAACTTATCGGGGTCAGTTCAGCCACCCAGTGGCGCCTGGAAAAGGCGGGGCAGTTCCCGGCGCGAATCAAGATAGGGAAAGCTTCCGTAGGGTGGCACCTCACGGAGGTCGAGGAGTGGCTTAAAGGCCGTGAAAGGGTGTTGAAGGAAGGCATTGGATGTGAAAGGCTAAGAAGGGCCTCAGATCGGGCGAACGAGGATCAGCGTGCAGGTGACGGCACCCTGCCCCTAAGCATGGAAAAAATTATCCCGTAGCGGACGACCTGCAGGAAAAAATCTTCCTTACATACGCTTGGCAAAAAGGTCACCAAAAAGGTCACCAAAAACAAAAAGAGGCTATGGCAAAAACCATAACCTCTTGTATTTATTGGCGTCCCCGAGACGATTCGAACGTCCGACCCCTTCCTTAGGAGTAAACGAACATCCATGTTTCACCGAGTTTCTACCGGTTACACCCGCGCTCACCCCTGCCGATTAAAACCTTGACTTTCAACACGTTATAGGTTATTTCCTGTTTCACTTGGTTTCAGACCCGCTCAACACAGCACACGCATTTACTACGGCACGTCTACGGCACGAACTGCCATAATAAAGCACGAGGTTAAATTGAAGATTACCACTTTTACCGACACGATGGTCAGGAAGCTGAAACCCGAGGAGAAGAAATATGTCCGCGGCGAGGGGAACGGTTTTACGATTCGCGTGATGCCCTCAGGAGTTAAGACTTGGCTATATGTCTATGCTGTGAACGGCAGGCGGCGAGAGATGAATCTTGGGCCGTATCCTGATGTCAGCTTAGAAACGGCCCGCTTGAAATTCGAGGAAGCCAAAAGGCAGGTCAAAAACGGCATTGATCCAATGACGGAAAGAGAGCAGGCCGTGCACGCCCGTCATCATGCGTTGACCGTCACGGAACTCTGCGAGGAATATATCGAGCGCCATGCAAAAAAGTTTAAACGGTCGTGGGAAAGCGATTATCGCCTGCTAAAGGTGGAAGTTATTCCGGTTTGGGGCAAACGAAAGGCTGAAGACATCAAAAAACGTGATGTCACTCTTCTGCTCGAGCATATCGTCGACCGAGGCGCCCCAGCGATGAGCAATCAAGTCCTAAAAATCACAAGGAAAATGTTCAATTTCGCTGTAGAACGAGACATTTTGCAGCATACGCCCTTTACCGGCATTAAAGCTCTAGCTCCAAATGTGAGCAGGGAACGTGCGCTGTCCGCCACCGAGATTAGACTCTTATGGAAGAACCTCGAAACAGCTGCAATGAGCGATGAACTGAACCGTGCATTGAAGCTTGTGCTGGTGACCGCTCAACGGCCTGGCGAGGTATTAGGCATGCACACGGACGAGATCAACGGCCGGTGGTGGACCATCCCGAGTACACGTGCGAAGAACGGTAAAGAACACCGCGTATATTTGACGGATATGGCATTCGAGTTGATTGGCGACTTGAGTGTCACGGATGATGCAACAGGTGAGTCGCGACCTAAAGGCTTCATCTTCCCCTCCCCTCACAGGCAAAAAAACAAAGCCATCGACTCGCACGCCCTGCCTGTCGCCGTCAGGCGAAATCTCAAGTGGCCGATAACCGACAAAGAAGGGAGAGCTCTTTTTGACGCAAAAGGTAAACCTGCGACGGGAAACAGACTGGGAATTGAGAAGTTTACCCCACATGATCTACGCCGTACGGCAGCAACGACCATGGCAAGCATGGGGTTTATGGACGAAGTCATCGATGCCGTCCTAAGCCACACCAAGAATGGCATCATCCGTACCTACAACCGTCATGCGTACGACCAGGAGAAGCAACAGGCACTAGAGGCATGGGAACGCAAACTTCAAAACATGATTAACTGGTAAATCTTCGGGGGTAGTTATATTGCGTGCGACATCAGTAGCATGGACACAGAGCCCCCTAACTCTGATCTTCCTCGCTACCTGGCATTCCACCGTCGGTTTAACTCTATGAGCCTAGGGTCGTTCAAAATGGGTAAGGTTTCTCCTATTTTCTCTAGAGCCTCATAAACCCCATATGGCCACTGTGAGGAGTTATCAGGAAGCACGGCCCACAAGACGGATAACGCCTGCTCCGGGTACTCTGCGAGCACACCTTCCTTTGCTTGTCGGAGATGGGAGATGAAGAAATCTTCTCGATCGATTTTTGTGAGCAGTGGAACGATAATATCGACCACAACAGGGAATACCTTTGAATTGGAAAATACAAAATTGCAGAGCTTGGCTGAAATTTTCGGGCTCTTTGCCTGCTTTTGACGTGGCCACACATCGTTGAAGAAGATCGGCAGTTTTTCGACCCAAGAAATTTCATCAGCCGTCCACCTCTCTAAGAGCCAGAGTATGTGCCCCCGAAATTGCTCGTCCGCATTAAGCAGTATCGCGCGGAACTCGGCGTTGGGGAGAAGCGGGGTGGCTGACTTTTTAACTACCTTCCTACCCCAAGCCGAAAGGAGGATTGCAGAAACAACATTGCCTTCTCTCCTCCCAGCCTCGTGTCCTTCCTTGGCAAGTGTGGTCAACCACGGCTTTATACGGAGGAATAGCTTATCATCAGGTTGTTTAGCGCCCCAGCAAAAGCCTCCACCAAAAGCATCCTGATCATCCCCGTCGTTTTCAAGGACACTCAGGAGGCTCCTCTCAGTCCAGGCAGGATCTATATAATAGAACCACGGCAGATTAAACGCAAACATCACTAGAGCGTATCGTCTGTGGTCCGCAGGTAACCCCAACAATTCTTCAACATAGGCTAACCAGGAACAAGGGAATCCTTTTGCACGTTTCAATCCTTCCTTTTCAGGGCTTTTCATGATGGCTTGTGCAAGTTTACCAACCGGAGCGTTTAATGCTTCTGTTGGCCAGTCACGTGTTTTACTACCTCGGCTCAAAACAGCTGTTGAATTGCACACGCCAGATCTGAGGACCTTAGTTATATTTGACCATACTCCCTCGAACTGCTCCGGAAAATTATTCAACAAAACCGAGCTGCACTTTAATAACCACTCAGACACCGGGTGAATAAATGTTGCAACGTCTTCTACTGGAGCAGTAGACAATCTTGTCGCAACAAGAGCCATAAAATTAGGTTTATCGTTTTCCCTCGCCGGGGAATTTAGAAATGTTCTCCAAGCCCATTCAGGCCATTCACCCTTTTTAGCGGCTCTAGCGAGGCTCGAAAGAGCACGTACTGGTTGGTTAGCCGCGAGGCCTGCAAAGGGGTCCCTATTAGTGAATGTATCAGGGATACGTCCGCCAACTTCAACTGACTTGGTAAGAACTCGGTCAAGTGGCACAACGACCAGATCGGCATATCCCGTATCACTTCCGACTGTGCCGCCCCTACCCTCCATGGATGCGGCAGCTTTTGATGCGAATCTTCTTTTCCATTCAGGGGCAAGCTTTGTCAGCTTCTCTGTCTCAGCTTTAAGGTTCAAACTAAAAGTGCACCCATTATTGTGAAGCCAATGAAGCCGGTTCAAAGAACTCCACGCACGCCATTTGAGCTCGTCCTTATCCTCAAGTTTTGACGTCGAATATCCCTTCAATAGACGCTTCTCTAGCCGGTGTCGAACGGAAGGGGGAAGATCGCGCCATCGATTGCTTAACCCCAGCAGTAGATCCCGCTTATGGTGTGCCCCCCAGAAAACCTTGTCGTTTAGACTAATGAATAGTCTACCCGCCTCAGAGCCAGAAAATAGCTCACTGCGACCGCCAGCCCAGATACGCAGTCTTGCAAAAATATTGTCATCTTCAGGCCACCAAGCCATACATTCCTGCTTTACTCCTTCCGGGTCTAGAACCATTAACCTCTTTAGTAGCCCTACATAGAGGAGGAAAATGTGTGAAATCCCGTAGTAGCGATCTGACGATTCACCTTCGAGATCAGGATCCGGTTCAATGGGAGGCAGGGTTAGATATGTATATGTATCATGATCTTTCTCGAGAAGAATTGCAGTTTCCAGGTTTTTACGGAACTCTCGTAATGCCGTGACCAAGTGGGGATCTGGTATATCTACCTGTTCATGTACTTCAGGATATTCAACATCGACATTTATCATTTCATATATAGCTTTGCAGTCGCTAGCCACAGGAGGTTTAGGTCCATAGCTGTATGGCCATGTCACCTTGAGATGTGGCCGCCAGATCGCAACGGCCTCCCTTACTGTTGCATCCGACCATCCATCAAGGTCAATAAAACGCTTTATCTGGAACCAATCATGAACATTCTTCCTACGCCACCCCCACGCCTCGAACAGGCATCGCCATGCCCTTCTGACGTCAGGGCTTGCCTCAGTTCCTCGTCTTTCTAGTTCTGAAATCACTCGATTTTGAATTTCGACATGGAGACCAGATTGATGAGATGCCCACCACGCCGAACAGGGTTGAGGCGAAACCCTGCTAATCCAAATGCCAATCTCCCACAACCTACTGGAAAGTGACGGCAAGTTGATGGAAAAATGCCCTCTAAGTGTAGAAAAATGGGTAAGTGCAGAAAGGTCTTTGTCGAGCCTGCTCGCCTTAAAGCAATCCCACACGCCCTCAGGAATTTCTCGTTTTGCCCAATCGTCTTCCGGGTCTATCTTTTGAGGAACGGGATCATTCTCTAGACCATACGCCTCAAAAGGATCAAAAAAAGGACCCCGCTCTGAATATGCCCCAAGATGTCCGGGTTTCAAGAACCGAATTGTTGGGTCGAAAACACATAACCAGTCGGCAGGAGGTGGGGGGGTAGAAGCAGCGAATCGCTTTGCGCCATCAAACGTCGAGACGACATGAGCTACCATTCCTCGTTCATGAGGTAGTAAAGATTCAGGTCCTTGTTGTGCCATCTCAATTATTTCAGCGTACCATTTCTCTGTATTTCGCGCTCTGGAGGACCAAGCACTTAATGACTCCCAGAGCACCTTGTGATGATCGGTGTCGTCATAGGCGATAGGCAACACTCCCTTGTGTCGCCACTTAGCCTCCGCATCGCTCTGGTTACCTGCTTGAAACGCATACATCCCCGACAATGACTTCTGATCTCTGTTCAGCGCCTCCAGCAGATAAAGGACAGGGGGATCATCCGCAGCATAGCCGATGAAAACGACAATGTATTTTTGCAGCACCAGTCGAATGAATTGTGTCGCCCAACCGTCGGCAAGATAGGCATGTCCGAATTCAGAAGTAGATAGTACAAAGCCGTCACCACATGCCCCAGTATACCCATTGTCAACATGACCATGAAGATGAATAATGCCTTCAAAAAGATCATGTCTTGTGGGATCAGGAAGATGTGGTGGCTTGTGGTAGGGAAGAGAGGGACTGCACAATTCGAAAAGCAGGTCGAAGTTCGTTGTTATGAGTCTGGTTTTGCCGTCAGGAGTTTTTGCTAGATCCAGCATTATCTGGTGCGCAGAAAGGTCCACATCAGACAGCGGTTTCAGAGCGCTCGCAACGGCTGTCTCAATCTCTCGGGGAGGAAAGTCTCTCTCAAGGAGCCCAAAAACCCTATCTGCCGAAATTAAGCCAGGTATACCAACACGAGCATCCAAAGAGCGTGCTTCTGAAATGACTTTTCGGACTGGATCGTCTGTGGTGACGCCCAAAGTATCGATTACCTTCTCAGCCAATCCGAAGAAATCTAGAAGCCCTGCCCGGGCACGAGATACGCCAGCTCCACAAAAGAAAACGACTCGCCCCTCATCTCTGGCCACTAACAGGTCATCGGGTATTGACGGTCCGCCAGCGTGGAATCGCATTTTGCCACCTCATCGGCTAGAACACTGGAACACTATCATTGCAGGTGGAGGTCGTAATTTGGAATAGCTCACAAATTCAATAGGGCAGTCAACGCCTAAGGGGCCTCTAGTAGCTGTGCAAGTTAAAAAACCCGCGGGGAAATGACATCACTTCGGCTTATTGCACACATCGCACGCCCCTGAGTGAAAGGTTCTTTGGCTCCCACACTCACGACACACAACGCGGCCACACCCCGGGCATTCTACACCTTGTCGTTCCAGTATGTTCCCGCAAATTGGACATTTTTCGACCATAGTGACACCTCCGTCGTTTGTTAATGCCATTCCTTCGGCTTTGAACTGCCGTGAAGGGTAGTACATACAGTGGTAAAACGCAAGTTTCGTAAGTAGTGCCTGCAACGACTTTGGCTGCAGGCACTACAGCCTATTTTAACGGTTTAAGGCTGGGGCTGTCGAGCACTGCTGTAGATATTTCTGGGAATTCTACCTGTAACCGGCTTCCTTCGACGTTAGCAGTGACACCTTGGTAGTTGCCGCTATAAGTGGTCATGTAAAATTGTCTGGGCTGAAGATTCAGGACATTGGATGGATCAAGTAGATCTTCTTCAATTTCCCGAAAGTTCACATCTGAAGAGTTCATCTGTGTTGACGCTATCATTCGTCTGCGTGTACCAAAGTGCTTTGTCACGTGTGCGGCAGTCTCCGGATCCGGAACGCGCATAAAGATTTTTGTATTGAGATTGGACAAAATCGAGTTTCCGCCGTCTTTACCCATAACGCTATGAATTTGGTTTATCGATTGAACGAAAAGGTGGCAATAGATGCCTGCCCCGCCGGCCTTCGACAAAAGGTTTTCAATACCAGGCGTCAGGACATTCTGAGCTTCATCTATGTAGACACAGAGCTCCCGTTTGAGCCTCCTCCCATTAGAATAAAATCGGCCGCAAAGACCATTAATCATAGATATGACAAGTTTACCCACGGTGAGAGCAGCTTTTTGGGTAATCATAGCACCAAGCTGTACAACCATTATAACCTGTTGGCCTTGTTCGAGCCTGTTTATGAAACGATTTTCCTCTGCTGTGCCGATAATCTTGCCCACATTGCCCGCACAGAGTTCAACCATTGATACCCGAAGAGTAGATGAGATCTTATCAAAGTAGTCTGGCGGCATGTCTATGATCCGGTCCAACATCTTTTCAAGCTGACGTGCTTCAGAGGACTGGATTTGATGTATTTGGTGCCTCATTTGTTTCAGGACATTTTGGTTAATCGACTCCATGACCTGAAGGAGAGAAAAGCTTTGAGGGGTGCCGCTATGCCTAGAGATCAGCAGTTTGCTGAGAGTGATGGCAAGACTGATCTCATAGGCCACGTTTGAAAAGAAGGCATCACCCTTGCCATCAGGAATTTCACTGGTGATATGGTTGACGAGTTCCTCCGGCATCCGGTAGTGGCACAGCGGGTCAATTTTCGCAGACAACTCCGGCCAGATAGGAGTCACCAGCATAAAATCGTCCAAACGGCCGGTCTTTTCAGCAACCTCATATATCTTAGATAAGGCGTCGATATCTCCCTTAGGATCAATGAATACAACGCTGCGCCCAGCCTTTATATCCTGTTCCATAAGCCATTCGGCAAGCCTGGTTTTGCCGCAACGGGTCGTGGCAGCGCAAAGGACATGACCGGATCTATGAGCGTTGGGCAGATAGACGGGGAATGGTTTTTCTTTAACCTTGATATTGGTCCCTAACCCGATCAGCAACCGATCCTCTTCTGCTACACGTTTAAATAATTTTGCGAACATACCCTCTCCTTTTCTTTGATGTCTGCCCTTCACGTACAATATGCCGATGTGGGCAGACACTTTTTCGAAAAAAGCTGTCTCCGCGAAGCCAGCAGTGGCAACAATGTGACTTCCTTAACATTCAACTACCTGCAGAAAAAAAAGGCCGTTGCGGCTGGGAGAAACTCCCAGCCGCAACGGCCTTTTTCACGCTACTTTATCCCATATGACGAAGGCGACCTATCTTCACCATGACCAAGTTCGGCCATTATCTCTGCTTTCGTCGCTCCGTTTGCAGCCATGCTGCGGGCATGGCCATGTCTTTGTCCGTGCATATTCGCATTGTTTTCCCGAGTCCCCCCCAGAGCTCTCCATGTATTACGCTGCACATTATAAGCCGACTGTAAGCTCATACTGGGAGGAATAATCCTACCTGTCTTCGAACCAAGGCCTTTTGAGGTTTCTGCGACAAGCTGCACCGCACGAAGTTTCGCATCGGTGTCTACCGCCAACTCTCGGCACCTGCCCCCTTTTGCCCCTTCTATGACTAGATATAGCGTACCGTCTCTTTCTATTAGATCCTTTGAAAGAAGACTTTCTTTTGCGCGCAAACCAAACGATTCGCGTAAAGCACCAGCAGCAACCATCATTCTTGCGATTTGGTCGCCAGAGATCGCACGTGTAATCAGTGCCTCACGAATCTCGTTGAGCTTATCGGAGGCCACCATCTGTGGATTTACACGAATACGCTCAATACCGTAGGCTTTATTGTCCCGAGGGACTATGTTTGGTTTTCCGATAGCATAGGCCAGTTCTCTTAACGCTGTCATCTTACCTGCCAATGTACTGGCGGCAAGACCGCGCGCATGTGCATCGCGGATATATGCTTCTATCATTTTGGGCTTCAGATTCTCAATTTTTTCCAATCCATACCGATCGCTCACAAATTTTGCGAACTCTCGTGTGTTTAAGAGAAGCTTTTCTCGTGTCCCCTTCCCCTTGTCCCATTTCTTCCCAATAGTTTCGAGTGCTTGCCTTTCTAATGACTTAGCCATTTCTACCCCCTTTCTGGCACCCTCATTATGCCGAGTCGATCGTTGAGTGTAGGAGCCTCTTAACGTGTTGCACGCCAAGGACACCAGACACGTCTTCCCATAAGAAGAATGTCTGCAATGTCGCCAGTTTTTGATCATGATCCCTCAGGATCATGAGTCGCTTGCGCGACAATACTGGGGGCTTATTTGACAGTTTTGGACCATCAATTGAGGTGGGCGGTAAGTGGCGGGAAAGGCAAGGCGGGGCGCTAGCAAATTCCGTCTCGGTCTGAAATCTTGCTGCTTATATATTTGCGCGAATAAATTCGCGGATTTACGGCCGCGTCTCTTTCTATGTCCGCTTCGCGAACAGAAAGAGACGCGCGTGGAGGTCAACTTCATAGAAGAAGTCAATAAACACAAAAGCCACAACTAGATCGTAATACACCTTGTTAGTGGCGATGATAGCTATTGACTTCTTCACCTGAACCCTCGATCAGGACCTTGGTCAAGGTTCGAAATCTGGTCCGACATGCAGGTTGCGGCTCGACTAATCCTCGTCGATGCTGGTGATGCTGGTGGTGTTCAGAGGGTTCATCGGGTTCGTCGGGTTCATCGTGTTCAGCGGGTCTGTCAGGCTGTGGTAGTCGATGATCGACTCATTGTCCTCAGGAAGATCCCAGTCCGTCAGGTTGTACTCGACGCCCGGTTCAGGAACCGTGTTGTCCCCGAGCCTGCAGATCAAGAAAGAGATAAAGGATGCAAACAGGAAGAATCCTGCGGCACCAGGGCTAAAGAGAGCTGTCACCACGAACATCACGAAAAGAGTGATCGGAATGGCCTTGCTCGTATTTTTCTTTCTCGTTTCAGCAACTTCCATAATAGTCCTTCAGTCGAGATTACGACTAATTTTTTGGCAATTAAGGGACTTCGCGAGTTAAACAGCTGCGGACCCAGCTCCCCCATCAGAAGACAATTCGCTACTTAGCTGAGAAAACCAGCGTGCGTCGCTTGGTATTACAGAAAAGTAGAGATCAGCGGCCGAGGGGAAGGTGATTGACCTTCCTAGCGCTTAATCTTTTGAAACAACACACCACAAAGCCCAAAAGCGGGGTTGTTTGCGGGCAGAACCGACTACGGGGTCGGAGGTCTTCACCAGTTTGGTGAAGAGAGGCCTAGAAGGCAAGAATGGTCGTAATTTAAATCCAGCCGCGGAGAGTGTCAAGGTAAAAAGACCGTTTTTTTAAGCACTTAACATATTGAAACCAAATGAAACTCAATGAATCAACTCGGCAGCCGCAAACCAGCATTAGCTCAGAACCGAAAACTTTGCTTGAATGCGTCTGCCACAGACCGGGCAGTGCGGCTCGAGTAGGTGAAATATTCTCGTCCCCACCGTGATCTCTCGAAAATGCACGTCAGCTACAAAATGATTAATGACTTTACCGCAGCACATCGGCCTTTCTTGCCGAATGGTACAGCCTTGGAATACCTCCTCTGCATATATTGCTGTGAGGAGTTTCACCTCGGCACTTCTTCTATGTTCGTTCAGCAATTCACTTACCTCACTATACAGCCTTCGTTCCCGCCATTTTGTAGTGCAGCTTCATAAACGTGCAACGCAAATGAGAGGTCCTTTACCACTCCTGCTAAAGAGTAGTTAACCAGATGCTTTGCAGCCTCTTTGTGGGCTTTGGTTTCGGTAATGCTGAAGAGGTTCCCGTTACTAGCTTCACTTCTGCATATAATTAGTTGAGAATGCGCATAATACACTTTACCGTCTGCAGCACTAAAAAGGCGGCCAACTACTTCTGACCAACTATTGAAGGGGGCCAAGGCAGGTTCCAAGCCACCCAGTGCCATATCTGCAAACTCTACCAGGAAGCATAGATACCGATCACGCTCCCACGCCCATGATCTGAAAACCCAACTAACTTCATCGCCACCGTCCTCCCACCTAGGCACTGGCAAAGGAAAATTTACGATGGCCTTAATGCCCCTCTCGGATGAAAGGACAGCATCGACGAGATCCTTAACCTCAATAGAGGCAAGGGATCGTGGAGTAATGGCAAATTTTTCCATAAGTTCAAATTTAAGAATTTTGAGCGCTGCCATATCCCCTCTTTTAATCTAACCTCTGTATCCTATCGGTTTTTCTCAAGATAAACACCAGCACCAAGCCTAAATGAAGTAAATATGCTAGACCAACAGCTGTTAAATGACGCTGTGAACCCTCTATAAAGCATGAATGAGTATTTACAGCAGCAGCAAAAGTAAGCGATATCGTGTTCATTACTCCTATAGCTTCATAAGTACTATTTAAATCCAAATCTTCAACGTCTGAGCTAATGTAATTGGCAAGGTGCTCTTTGGAATGATCTATGGCAAGAGCAAGAACCAATATAGCAAAGAAATTAACACTGAACTGAAATGTAATATCTGACATATAACCTCAGCTATGTTTGTTCAATACGCCTATGATTTAACATATCATCCGTGCAGACCTTGTACACATAAAAATTGTTATAAAACATTTACTCAGTAATTCTGTTAATGCAGCGGTTCTTGTCTCGTACGAACGGAACCTGCGAGGCAAGGCCGTTTCCACACCAGTCCCCAGAAGCTTCACTCTAACTGAAATTTTCGAGGCTGACGGTCATCATACCCAGCCTCGATGTTGACCCCTCAAAAAATCCAAAAAGTGTCTGCCCCCGTAGGCATATTCAACTGTAGAAACAGCCAGCAACTCGGTGGCACCACATGAAACAAAAGGAGATAGTCATGGCAGAAGCCGACCGCATTATCAGAATGAAGGAATTACAATTACTTACTGGCCTTAGCCGGGTAACGATCTGGCGCCGGGAACGCGAGGGCAACTTTCCACAAAGGGTAAGGGTTTCGGCCGGTGTGGTGGGATATCGTATGTCTGAGGTCCAGCGATGGCTTGCAAAGCTGGAGGTTGCATGACAGTGCTGAACTACGAAATAAATGACAAAGCCTCTCCACCCGAAGACGCGTCTGCTGTGCAAGGTATACCCGCCGCTTTTTGCGAATCAGCAGGCGTTGAGGAAGAAGCCTGGCCAGTTCTGCCTGACGATGCGCTTCCCGGTTGGATTGGGGACTTCGTGAAGTTGGCCTGCAGTAACTCGGAGGCGGATCCTGCTGCAGTTCTTGTCACCTTGCTGTGCCGATTTGCTGCAGAAATCCAGGGGCCTTTCATCAACGTCGGGGACTCAAAGCATCGTGGACGCACAAACGCCGTCATTGTCGGAGCATCATCAAAGTCCCGGAAAGGTACATCAGCAAAGCCTGTGGAAAAGTTATTCTCTGGCATCCCGAATGGTGCCCGATGCACCCCTGGCCCACTTTCTACCGGTGAGGGCCTAATTTACGCGGTACGTGACGAGTTAGAAGAATACGATAGAAAAAAAGGGGAGCTAGTTGTGGTAGACCCAGGGGTCACGGACAAGAGGATGTTCGTGCTCGATGAGGAATTCGCTGCGGCACTCACTTGCACGAGACGAGAAGGCAATACACTGTCCGCCGTGATTCGTGGTTTCTTTGATGATGGTAACGCTGAGCCTCTTACAAAGTCTTGTCGGATTAAGACTACCGGGGCGCATGTGTGCATTGTAACACATATCACTAGGCTCGAATTGACCATGCTGCTTAACCAGGTACAAATGTCTAATGGCTTTGGTAACAGGTTTCTGTGGATACTCGCGAAGCGAAGGAAGTTGGTAGCTCTACCACTGCCGATGCCTGATGATGCTGTAGCTTCATTTCGGTCCATCATCCAGAGCCGGATCGAAGTAGCATCAAGCCTCAAAACTTTTAGCATGGGTAGGGAGGCAGGCAGGATCTGGGTAGAGTCCTATCCTGATCTAACCATGGATTACCAAGGAGTTGCGGGCTCGGTGGTCAATCGCTCAGAGGCACATGGTCTCAGACTGGCTCTGATATACGCCCTCGCCGCGGGCCACAGCCAGATAGAGGTTAATGATTTGAATGCTGCTCTCGCACTTGTAGAGTATTCCCGCCTGTCCGCCTTCCATATCTTCGGTTCTGCCCCAGAAGATAAGCGAAAATCAAAGGTTCTTCATGCACTCAGAACAGCAGGGTCGAAAGGATTGACCGTGACCGAAATTAGCGGTTTGGTGTTCAAGCGGCATTTAAAATCGCACGACCTCAGTCGGCTACTGACCGATATGGAAAACGCGAAGCTGATAGCGATAAACCGGTTTGCTACCGGAGGTGCTCCAAAGACAACAATAAAGTTGGCAACTTTGTGCGAAAAAAGCGAAAAAAGTGAAGTAACACCCGCTGAGGACTTTGCTGAGTTTGCCTAGATTCGATTTCGCCTATTCGCTTAGTTCGCTTAATTCGCAAGAGCATCGGTTGCAACACCCATAACCATCGATTTTCATTTGCTTAAGAGGGCTGTCTAGATTACATTGTCAAACTCAATTTTTACATGGTCGATGGAGGGGGTGTATGGGGAAAATGTCAGCTGCGTGCATAAGGGCAAAAATTACTGCTAGGATCAGTGCTTGCCCTGCAATACATAAGTCATTATCAATTGCAAAGAAATTTATTAGAAATAAAACTGAAAGTCTCAACAACTGTATAATTAGCAATCCTCTGAAAACAGCAATATTCGTATTTATCTCTGTTGCGTTGATCACAATAATTCTGTCTTTAAGCTATTATTCAAATGACTTCTATGAAAATGTGCTAGTTGAGTTACACGGCCTTGTACTTGACTTGCTGGTGATCGGCACTATTGTTTTATGGATCGACTTAAGAAGAGCTAAATCTAACGAAATAAATAGAAATATTGAGCTAATACAGGATTTTTCTGCTTGGCACTCTGATGAATCTGCTATAAGGGTTTTTGGCGCTTACAATCGTTTGCGAAAGTTTGGAGTTGTGCACCCTTTGGTTAGCCATTACTTGAACAATATACACTCCGGGGCTGCGAACTTCAGTACAAGCAATCTAATTAGCTCAGATTTTACTTCATGCCGTCTGCCTGATGCTGATTTTAGGTTCAGCCGTCTCAAGTATACTATTTTTGCGGCTGCTTCTCTTCAAGGGGCAGATTTCAGAGGGGCTAACCTTTTCGAGGCAGATATGAGAGGTTGCGATCTAACCTTTGCTAAATTCTCAGAAACAATAATTCAGGCTGTCAAATTTGACCGCTCTACCACATTAGACAGAACCAACCTTAAAGATGCTTATCTATATGAGCTTGATTTGCGCACTACGAACCTTGACAGGGTGGACCTACGAGGTGTGAGATGGCAATCAGTTCTGTTCCCCCCCAACTTTTCCCCTGTTCACGCAGGTATGATCGAAGTGACTGAACCTAACTATCCCCACCCTCCCCTTGTGTCGTTGCTAAAGCGTAAGGTGCAGGTTTTGCAGGAACCCGTCAGCATTCTGGACAAGATAACGATGGACAGTCGATCGTGAAGGGCGAGTGATGAAGATTCGATGTCATAGGCGCTTTAGTCAGTTGCCGGCCGCAGTTTCTCGACCATTTCTTGTAAGGAATCCGGCTCGGCTATATCGAGATAGACCACTTCTGATGCCCCTTCGGGATGAGGTTTTACATGAACATGCAAAAAAGCCTCAAAAGACGGGTATATGCCTAATGTACTGAAACCTGGTATTTCTTTATCTTTGACATTTAGGTCAGTTCGCCAGCAGGTTACCACTTGTCCGGTGTGAAATACCACTCCGTCAAGTACTCTTCCGACCCCGCTGATTCCGCTAGGATCAATTTTCCTTACTAGGGTAAAGACCTTTGGGTAAGAGCTCATAATAACCTACCTGCAATCATTTATTTGAAGCGCCGGCTGAAAACCACCGGATTCTTTAATGAAATCATATACGATTATTGGTGGATCACTCTTGGGTAGGAGCGCCCTACCACATTCTACAGCTACAGGGGCAGGTGTCGCGCAAAACAAATGGATTGGCTTTTCGTGTCCATTGTTCTTACGAATGGACTGCAAGAGTTCTCTAAATTCGTATCCGAAAAGACTCAGCTTATTACGTGTAGACAGGAAGTCAAGCCCTGGCTCAATTGCGGATAATTGGTAAAAATTGGTCTCTGGACCAAGCATATCAGAGACCAAGCTCCTGGGGATCTCTCCACTTATAGACAGTATGATGGCTGTATCGCCTTCAGCATTGTGCTGGGTCGGCACTGAGACCTCGTAAAAAACTTCGTGGAGTTCCTCTGGGGCATCCTGCCATTTCCAGCCACCGGTCAATCGATGTCGCTGATATAAATCGACGGTCCTTTTATCCCCCAAGAGTGTGCCTAGCTGCACAAGAAGTGGGATCGGCGCTAAGGCAAAAAGGGACACATGGGGAAAGTGCTTCCCTCGGTGGTTAAAGATCTGGTTGAATTCATCACATAGGACCGAAGACAAAAAAGTCCAAAAATTTTCCTTCGTTTCCTTTGCTGCAACGTTCGACAGGTCAATGCGCAGGCAATCTTTATCCGCTGGATATTTTGGGAGAATGGCTTGAAATGCTAGCGAATCTTCAATTCCGAAGGGCCTTCCTGCAATAGGCGCCTGAAATATGAGGACGTGCGTCTTTGCATCCTCCTGAATTCCGGTCAAAAGGTTAATCCTGTCTTCGTGCTCCTTTTTGTGCTGCCGCAGCAACTCAACAGTGTACAGGCCCTCATATTCCTTCGTGTCGATGATCTTGCCATGCTCTCTGCACGTCAGCATCAGGTTTGAAATATCTTTTACTAGACGCTTCGATTCGGTCGCATGGCCTCTGGGACCATCTTCCTCCGCAGCAATTATATGGGAAATGAGCGCCAGATTATCGCGCGCCTTGGTAAGTTCATCTAAGTATAAAATTTTATTGCACCCGCGGAATTCGCACCGGCCACCAGCTTTTGCCCAAAGCTCGTACTGCGTCTTTGCCGGAATGGCAACCCTGTTCTTCTGTTTCTTAGCAGGCTTTGCTGCTTTAACAGGTTTAACCAGCGTTACCGCCTTTGCCTTGGTTACTGCAGACATCCACTCCCCCTGTTAAATCGTTTCCTGATTAGCGCTGATTTGTAGCTAACGCCTCATTGCGACTTATTGTGTCGTACCACTAACGTAAAATCCATGGCAATTCCACTCAAAGGAGTCTGCCATGAAGATGAATCGGATTCAGTTCCAACG
>Ga0209317_1001369_pt1 | contig 21648 bp, 21 predicted proteins | sample RifGroB2_FD_183994 | JGI IMG/M metagenome (GOLD analysis project Ga0209317, IMG submission 183994) | Soil microbial communities from Rifle, Colorado, USA - Groundwater B2 (SPAdes) (version 2) | ecosystem: Environmental > Terrestrial > Soil > Unclassified | place: Rifle, Colorado | collected...
GAGCGGGGTCACGATCATGTTGATCCCCTCGTAATCCCTCAGGCGCCCGCCGTTGGAGGCGAGTATGGCGACCGCCTTGGCGACGTCGGTGGGGGAGCCGCCGCCGACCGATACGATGCCGTCGCACCCTGAGGCAAGGTACTTCGCTGCCCCCTCGGTCACCTCGCAATCCTTCGGGTTGGTGGTGAGGCTCGAGAAGATGACCGGCGTTCCCAGCCCTGCGGCGCGCAGGTACTCGACCGCCTTGTCCACCCAGCCGGCGGAGATGACGTCGCTGTCGCTTACGAGAAAGACCTTGGAAACGCCCAGGCGAACCACGCTCTCGCCGATCTGGCTCAAAGAGCCGCGACCGAAGATGATCTCGGGTGCCACGAACTTGCTGATATCCATTTTAAATACTCCTGAAGCTTGATACCGACGGCATGCCGCTCACGCCTGCGGCCGCCGGCAAGGCGGGCAGGTTCGGCGGGGACCTGTCGTTTTAGGCAAGATCGGTACCAATGCCCGCGGCAGTCAGCAACCGACCGCGTCGCCCGCTTCCGCGCGCACCGAATAATGCCTTGAATACAAGACAATGAGACACCTTTTTACCCCTAATTAAAGAATGTCTACCACGGGAGCCCGCCTACTGACAGCAGCCCACACCCACCGTCCCACAATGTAACATGTGTCACCATCCGGAACAAGACAATCGTTCCAACATGGAACAGCGGACCTGCAGCAGCCCCGGGCAAAAGCCAGCACCAGCCGGCTAAACCTGCGGCATCGGGTGAAAAACTCGCTCTCGATACTGAGCGGCCCGAGAACCAGCGCGCTGCCGGGAGAAATGAGGTAACCGTAGACAGGTTATTCCATCGATACGCATAGTTGGCGTTGAATTGCAGGAACTCAGGGGGCGGGAGGTGCTGACAGATAGCGCCCCGAACAGGCATAAAAAAGGGGGTCGCACGGCTTGGCGAAAATGTCAGCCGTGCTTTGCCTTAACTTTCAATTGCGGCTTGAATTCCCAGGGCGCCTGCGGATGGTCCTGAAGCCAGAGCCCGTTCTTCCGGGAGCGAGCCGCTTTTTCGGTGGCCAGGTACTGGGCCAGGTCCGCTTTGTTCATGAACTTCTTGTAGGCCCACCCCCAACCGTCGTTCAGCATCTCCAGGTTGATGTTGCGGCCATCCAGATAGATGATGGCAACCGCCAGCTGGGTGGGATCGTTCTTGAAGATCACCGTGTTGCGGATTTCCACCTTCACCTGCTGGTGCAGGACCTTTATCGAGAGAGCCCTGAAGGCATCCTCGGCATAGGGCTGCCCGGCCTTGTACCACCCGGTGAACTTGTCAACTTTTGCCGTCTGGGGGGCGGCAACCCCGTACAGCCGGACGTGTATCTCGGTACCAAAGGAGTTGACCGTGATGCGGTCCCCCTCGGTCACACCGACCACGAGCCCCTCCAGGGTGCTGATCTGCGGCTCAGCAGGTTGCGCGCAAACCGGTAGCGCCAGGAAAAACAAGCATGATGACAAAAGAGCAATAAAGCAGCGTCCTGTTCTCAAAGTCCCCCCTAGCGCAGCGCCGACAAAACCTGCATCAGCGGCGCATGTTAGCAAAACTGTTGTATCAAAGCAATGCCTCAATCCCTTTCCGACCCGGCAGGAAGCACCGGCAAGAGCTTGATCAGCAACTGGTAGGCGAGAATTTCCACGGAAACGATCCCCACCGAGATCATCACCTCAGGGAAAGAGGGGAAGTAGTGCCAGCCGGCTCCCGGGTTGAACCCGATCAGGTAGACGTTGAAACGGTACAGCCCCCCCCCAAGGAGCATCATCACGGCACTGATGAAGAGCCTGCGAGGGGAGTGTCGCTTTTCGCGGCTGAAAAGCGGAGCCGAGCCGATCGCCATGAGGAAGCACTCGCCAAGGAAGAAGCCCGAGTAAAAATCGCCATGAAAAACCGCCTGCACCTGATCCCGGCGCATGAGGTCCCCGACCCGTATGGCGAGCCAGGCGCCGGTGAGCCAGGGAATCAGGCGCCCAAGGGGTGCCAGTTCGGCTATCCGATAGGCACGACCCAGGATGTACGAGGAGAGGACCGACTCCAAGATGACGATGGCGTAACCGATGTAGATGCAGTTGATCAGGAAAAGCAGCGGCAAAAATGGGCTGTGCCAGAGCGGGTGCAGCTTGGTCGAGGCGATCAGCATCAGCGAGCCCAGCGCGGACTGATGCATGGTGGGGAGCACGATACCCACCACCACGATGCAGATCAGCAGCTGGTTGATCCGGGTGCGGAGCAGGAAGGTGGCGTTGTGGCCCGAACCGCTCCCGCCAGGGGCGCAGTCAACCAGTTTGCGCCGGACCAGTAAGTTGAGCAGCAGCGTACGCAAAGAGGTAGGGGCGCCGCGCCCGAGGGCTGCCAGGATGGAGGGAAGGTACTCGATTCCCTGTGCGACGAGATATCCGGTGATGCAAAGGGTAAGTTCGAAGAATGCCGAGTTGGGCTGCCAACTGGTCGGGACAAAGAAACCGTAGGCGTTCCAGGGGCGGCCGATGTCGACCAGGATGGAAAACGCCGCCAAAAAAGAGCCAAAAAGACTGGTGAGGATGGCGGACCTGACCAGGGTGTGGTACCCACCGCGGTTCATGATGTAGCTCAGGATGGCAACCGCGTAGCCGCCGCAGGCGATGGCGGTTCCGATCCCGACGTCATATGCGACCCAGATGCCCCAGGGGTAGCCGTCGCTCAGGTTGGAAACGGCGCCGATCCCCTTGGTGAACCTGACGATGATGTAGAAGAGGCCGACCAGCGACAGGAACAAGAGGACGAAGAACGGCTTGGTGAAGATGCCCCCTTTGCCCCCCGGGTGGCTGTGGCTGTCACTGGTCATGGCGTCCCCTATGCCTGAATCTGTAAAACGAGCGCCAGTTTAAGAGCAGAACCGCCCTGCTGTCAACCCCCGCACTCTATGATGCAAAGAAGCCCCGGGAAGGTACCCGGGGCCTCTTTTATCTCATCGTTTTGCCTAAGGCCTAGGCCTCATCGAACAGCGCGGTGGAAAGGTAACGCTCCGCCAGGTCGGGGAGGATCACCACGATGGTCTTGCCGGCGAATTCCGGGAGGTTGGCAAGCCGAACCGCGGCAGCCACAGCGGCTCCGCTGGAGATGCCGACCAGGAGGCCTTCTTCCCTTGTCAGGCGCTTGGCGAATTCAAGCGCCTCGTTGCTGTCCACCTGCTCCACCCGGTCGATCAAAGAGAGGTCGAGGGTGTCGGGGATGAAACCTGCGCCGATACCCTGGATCTTGTGCGGACCGGGCTTCAGCTCCTGGCCGGCAAGCTTCTGGGTGATGACGGGGCTCTCTTTCGGCTCTACCGCTACGGAGATGATCTGCTTCCCCTTGGTGTGCTTCAGGTAGCGGGCGATGCCGGAGATGGTGCCGCCGGTCCCTACACCGGAGACGATCACGTCGACGGCCCCATCGGTGTCGGCCCAGATTTCCGGACCGGTGGTCTTCTCGTGCACAGCCGGGTTGGCCGGGTTTTTGAACTGTTGCGGCAGGAAGTAGCGCGCCGGGTCGGAGGCGGCTATCTCCTCGGCCTTGGCAACGGCACCCTTCATGCCGGCGGAACCCGGGGTCAGTATCAGGTTGGCGCCAAGGGCGGCAAGCACCCTGCGGCGCTCTATGCTCATGGTCTCAGGCATGGTAAGGGTGAGTTTGTAGCCACGGGCCGCGGCCACGTAGGCCAGCGCTATCCCGGTGTTGCCGCTGGTGGGCTCCACGATCTCCACGCCGGGCTTCAGCACGCCGCGTTCCTCGGCATCCCAGATCATGTTTGCGCCGATGCGGCATTTTACCGAATAGGCGGGGTTGCGCCCCTCGACCTTGGCGAGGACGGTTGCCTGTGCCCCCTTGGTGACGTGATTCAGTCGCACAAGCGGGGTATTGCCGATGGATTGGGAATTGTCTAGGTAGATGCGGGACATGGCGGTTGTTCTCCTTTCGGTTTGGATACTTACTCTATAAAAGCCTGGCGCCTCGTGACGAAATGGTAGCTGTTTTACGCGAAAGACCGGTACAACGGCGTTCCCATGAGCCGACGCTTCCCTTCTGGCCTCAGCTTACGGTATATTTATATTTATCCTGTAAAGCTGTCAACTACTTTATTCGGATTCTTGATCGATCAACTGTGCTATTGCCGTCCGGGCAGCACATGGCGCCGCTGTCGCGCCGACCGTTCTTTAAAGCCAGCCACGCTATATTTGATAGTCGTCCGTGAAGATCCGCACCTTGCGCGGCCTGGCAAACACCTTCTCGCCTACCTGCAGGTCGAGCTTGTCCGCCACGTCACGGGGCAGGTCGACCTCAACCCCCTCCCCTCCGGACAGCTCCAGGTCGACCCGCACCAGCGGGCCGACGGACAGTATGTAGCGCACCTCGGCCTGCACCGAACTTGCGTCCAGGGAGAGCCGCTCTATTTCGATATCGTGGGAGCGGACATATCCTACAGCCGAGACGTTGTTGGTGGCGGCATGTTCCGGCGAAGAGATCTCCATGCCCCCCATCTGCGCCATTCCTTCATGCACCCGTCCCTGAAACAGGTTGACGTTGCCCAGGAAATCGAAGACGAATGGGGTGGCCGGACGGTCGTACACCTCCGTGGGGGTCCCCTGCTGCTCGATTTTCCCTTGGCTCATGACGACGATCCGGTTCGCGACCTCCAGTGCCTCCTCCTGGTCGTGGGTGACAAAGACGCTGGTAACGTGTATCTCGTCGTGGAGACGTCTGAGCCAGCGCCGCAGTTCCAGCCGGACCTTGGCGTCGAGGGCCCCAAAGGGCTCGTCCAGCAAAAGCACCTGGGGCTCGACCGCAAGCGCGCGCGCCAACGCCACCCGCTGGCGCTGCCCGCCGGAGAGCTGCGCCGGATAACGGTCCCAGAGTTGCTCAAGCTGGATCAGTTTCAGCAGGGTGAACACCTTGTCGCGTATATCGGCCTTTTTCAGGCGCGACTTCCTGGGCTGCACCGTCAACCCAAAGGCGATGTTTTCGAAAACGGTCATGTGCCTGAACAGGGCGTAATGCTGGAACACGAAACCGACGTGGCGCTCCCTGACGTCGCGCTTGGTGGTTTCTTCTCCGTTGAAGAGAATCCTGCCGGTGTCCGGCAGCTCCAGCCCCGCGATGATGCGTAACAGCGTTGTTTTGCCGGAACCCGAAGGTCCCAGCAGGGCGACCAGTTCCCCCGAAGGGACGATCAGGTCTACCTCGCTAAGCGCTGCAAACTGTCCGAAGTTCTTGCTGACGCCTTCTATCTCGATGCTCATTTTGTCTACCTTTCGCCTTCGTTAATGGACAGCCCCTGCTGGATCTTCCACTCCGCCACGGTTTTCAAGACCAGGGTGACCAGCGCCAGCAGGGCAAGGAGGGAGGCGACGGCAAAGGCCGCCGCGTAGCTGTATTCGTTGTAGAGGATCTCCACCTGGAGCGGAATGGTGTTGGTCGAGCCCCGCACGTGGCCGGAGACGACGGAAACCGCGCCAAACTCCCCCATCGCCCTCGCATTACAGAGGATCACGCCGTAGAGGACCCCCCACTTGATATTGGGGAAGGTGACCCGGAAGAAGGTCTGCAGGCCGCTTGCGCCAAGTATCAGGGCCGCCTCCTCCTCGTCGCGCCCCTGGGACTCCATGAGCGGGATCAGCTCGCGCGCGACGAACGGGAAGGTGACGAAGACGGTGGCGAGGACGATACCCGGCACGGCGAAGATGATCTTTATGTCGTGTGCCTGCAGCCAGGGGCCCAGCCACCCCTGCAGGCCGAAGATGAGCACGTAGATGAGGCCCGAAACCACCGGCGACACTGAGAACGGGAGATCGATCAGCGTGATCAGCAGGCTTTTGCCGCGGAAGCTGAATTTTGCGATAGCCCAGGCGGCGACGATACCGAAGAAAAGGTTGATCGGGACGCAGATGGCGGCAGTAAGCAGTGTGAGCCAGATGGCAGAGAGGGTATCCGGCTCATGCAGCGCGGCAAGGTATGCCTCCCACCCCTTGGCGAACGCCTCGGCGAACACGGCGGCAAGCGGCAACAGCAGGAAAAGCGCGAGGAAGGCGAGAGCCGCGCAGATAAGCAGGAAGCGCACGGCAGCGGGCTCAGAGACCTGTGAGCCGTCCTTCTCTCCCTTTTTGCGGAAACCTTTGGCGACATGCATTTTCAAACACTCCTATCTTAAATGCTCCAGTACATACTCCAGTACATGCAAAAGCTTCGACTTCTTACGAAGAACGGGCAAAGTTCCCCTCCCTAAGTATTATTCCGCAAAGCGCCTGCTCCACTTTTGCAGCAGGTTGATGGAAAGGAGCAGTACGAAGGATACGATCAGCATGACGGTGGCGATGGCGGTCGCCCCGGCGTAGTCGTACTGCTCCAGCTTGGTGATAATGAGCAGCGGAGTTATCTCCGACACCATCGGCATGTTGCCGGCGATGAAGATGATTGAGCCGTACTCGCCGACGGCGCGGGCAAAGGCCAAGGCAAATCCGGTGAGTATCGCCGGGAGCATGGTCGGAAAGATCACCCGGCAAAAGGTCTGCCAGCGGTGCGCCCCAAGGCAGGAGGCGGCCTCCTCGATCTCCTGGTCCAGTTCCTCCAGCACCGGCTGAACGGTCCGCACCACGAACGGCAGTCCGATGAACACCATGGCAACAAGAATCCCCAGCGGGGTGAAGGCGACCTTGATGCCGCGCGGCTCAAGGAAGCTCCCGAGCCAGCCGTTGGTCGAATAGACGCTCGCCAGCGTAATGCCTGCCACGGCGGTGGGGAGCGCGAAGGGCAAATCGACCAGCGCGTCGATCAGCCTCTTGCCGGGAAAACTGTAACGCACCAGCACCCAAGCCGTCAGCACGCCGAAGACGGCGTTGACCGAGGCGGCCATCAGCGCGGCCCCGAAGGTGATGCGGTACGAGGCGACCACCCGCGGCGCGGTGACGGCGGCTACGAACTCATCCCAGCTGAGGGTCGCGGTCTTGAAAAGGAGCGCCGACAGGGGTATGAGCACGATGATGCTCAGATAGAAAATCGTGTAGCCGAGCGCCGGACCGAAACCGGGCAAAACGGAATTCTTGCTGCCAAACGAGCCCATGGGCCCTCCGAATAACAGGTTGAGATTAAGGTTGAGGTTAAGAAGGTTTCCAACCCGAATAATGAGCGGGCTTGGAATGCCTAGCCAATATCGGCATTGTCAGCAGTTTCACCTGGCTTTGCTGTAAATCTGGTCGAATATGGCCCCATCTGAAAAATGGGTTTTCTGGGCGCGCACCCAGCCGCCGAAGGTGTCGTCAACGGTGACCAGTTTCAGCACGGGGAACCGTGCTGCATACTTTTGAGCCACCTTCTTGTCGAACGGGCGGTAGTAGTGCCGGGCTGCGATCTCCTGTCCTTCCGGGGAATACAGGTACTTCAGGTACTCCTCAGCAAGCTTTCGGGTCCCCTTGCGGTCCACTACCTTGTCTACTACGGTGACCGGCGGCTCCGCCAGGATGCTCAGCGAAGGGATCACGATCTCGAAACGGTTCTTCCCCAGTTCGTTCACCGCCAGAAAGGCCTCGTTCTCCCAGGCGATCAGGACGTCCCCCTGGCCACGCTGTACAAAGGTTGTAGTGGACCCCCGGGCACCGGAATCCAGCACCGGAACATTGCGGTACAACTTGCCGACGAACTCCTTCGCCGTCGCATCGCTCCCCCCTTTCCGCTTCAGGGCATAGGCCCAGGCGGCAAGGTAGTTCCAGCGCGCCCCGCCGGAGGTCTTGGGATTGGGGGTTATCACCTTGATGCCTGGCTTCACCAGGTCGCTCCAGTCCCTGATCTGCTTCGGATTCCCCTTCCGCACAAGGAAGACAATGGTGGATGTGTAGGGCGAGCTGTTTCCCGGCAGCCTTTTCTGCCAGTTCTGCGGGATGAGCTTTGCCTTGTTGTGGATCTCGTCGATGTCGTAAGCCAGCGCCAGGGTGACGACATCCGCGTCCAGTCCGTCTATGACCGCCCTCGCCTGCTTCCCGGAGCCCCCGTGTGACTGCTTCACCGAGAGTTCCTGGGAGGTTTTCAGTTTCCACTGCCTCGCAAAGGCCACATTGAAATCCTGGTACAACTCGCGGGTCGGGTCGTAGGAGACGTTCAGCATTTCGGTTTTTGCAAAGACGGCTGCAGGTGTTAGCAGCCACAAGGCGAGAAAGAAAGCGGTGGTGCTTCTCCATTGCATATGAAACCTCCTGTCGATCTAAAGTCAAAACTATACCAACTTCTTGCGAATTCTCTGGTATCGAGCCAGACCGGCAACCGGCACGGCACCCCGCTCAGACGGTCTGGAAGGAAGAGGAGCGCCTTCAGTCAACGCATTGACTGCTTATTCCATCAACTTAGTAGACTTATTACATTGCACTGAAGGATTGTCAACTAAAAATCACGATCCAAGGCGCAAATAGTACACTTATTCAGTCAACTATAACCCAACACCCTTGCCTATTCGGACAGTTAACACACGCGACACTCACAACGGCAAAGGCTTTTTTCAGGCATAACTGAGCGTGCTTCAACAGGAGCGCCAAGCGAGGATTGCACAGCAGCATCATGTATAAACCACGATTTATTTCTTGACAAAACAAGTTATAAAAATTACTCTCAATCCACTTCGTTCCCCTTAATTAGAGCTACAGTTCCAGCATGGGAATCCGAGAAGATGAACAGGGGCAGTTACTGGTATTAAAACAGGTACCTTTGGAGGGATTGTGGGAGAGACAGAAAAGAGCTTGAGGTTCGACACTAAGCTCATTCATGGCGGCACGACACTAGGCCCCTCCGGCGCGACCAAGACGCCCATCGTGCAGGCTTCGGCGTTCGCCTACAGCAGCGCCGAGGAACTCGAGGATATCTTCAAGGGAAGAGCTATCGGCCAGGTCTACACCAGGATCGGGAATCCTACCCTGGAAAGCCTGGAAAAAAGGCTCGCCGTGATAGAAAACGGCATAGCTGCTATCGTCACGGCTTCCGGCATGGCTGCCATCACAACGGCAGTCATGGCAATCGTCAGAAGCGGCGACGAGATCCTCTCTTCTTCCTCACTCTTTGGCGGCACCTACTCGCTGTTCCATGATACCCTGGCCAACTACGGCGTTAAGACCCGCTTCGTCGACCCGACCGACCTGAATGCTCTGGAGGCGGCCGTCAACGACAGCACGCGACTCATCTTCGTCGAGACCATCGGCAATCCGAAGATGGACGTTCCCGACATCGCCGCTTTTGCCGCCATCGCCAAGAAAAGCGGTATCCCGCTCATGGTGGACGCCACCGTCTCGACACCTTACCTGGCGCGGGTGCAGGAACTTGGTGCCGACATAATCATCCACTCCACCAGCAAGTACATAAACGGCACCGCCAATTCCATCGGTGGCGCCATCATAGATGCCGGCAGCTTCGACTGGCAAAGTGACAAGTTTCCCCACTTCGAGCAGTTTTACCGCAAGTACCGCAATTTCGCCTTCACGGCCCGCACCAGAAAGCTCATCCACAAGGATTTCGGCGCCTGCGCCGCGCCGATGAACGCCTTCCTGCTGGGAGAGGGGCTGGAAACGCTCGCCCTAAGAATGGAGCGCCACTGTTCCAACGCCATGAGAGTCGCACAGTTCCTGAATTCCCATGAGAAGGTGACCTGGGTTAATTACCCGGGACTGCCCGACTCCCCTTTCTTCGAGGTGGCGAAGCGTCAGTTCAACGGGCGCTTCGGCGGTCTGCTCACCTTCGGGCTTGCCGACAAGGCGAGCGCGTTTCGCCTGATCAACGGCCTTAGCCTTGCCAAGAACCTTGCCAACATAGGCGACACGAAGACCCTGGTGATCCACCCCGCCAGCACCATATGCGCCGACTACACTGCCGAGGTGAAGGCGCTCATGGGGGTCAGCGAGGAGCTGGTCAGAGTCTCAGTGGGGATCGAGGACGTGGACGACATATTGGAAGACTTCGCAGCGGCTCTCGAGCAGGTCTAAGGCAAAGGCCTCCTTGAAACGCGCTGTTCTTTACATTTCATCTATGGTACTAAAACAGGAGACATACCAATGAATTTGACGGTTAACGGCAAGCCCGCCAGCATCAGCGAAGAAAATCCGATCTCCATCGTCCAACTGCTGGAAACCCTGCAGGTGGCGCAGCGGGAATACGTTACGGTTGAACTGAACGGCGACATTCTGGACCGGGGCGATTTTGAAGGCGCAACGGTTAAGGATGGGGACACTATTGAATTTCTCTATTTCATGGGTGGAGGTAGTTTGTGAAGCTAACCGAAGAGCAGATAACCCGCTATTCGCGACACATCCTTCTCAAGGAAGTCGGGGGGAAGGGACAGAAGAAGCTGATGAACGGCCGGGTGCTGATCATCGGAGCGGGTGGGCTCGGCTCGCCGATCGCCCTCTACCTTGCCGCAGCCGGCATCGGCACCATCGGCATTGCCGATGCCGACGAGGTCGACATCTCAAATCTGCAGCGCCAGGTGATCCATTTCACCGCTGACGTCGGGAAGGCGAAGGTGCTTTCGGCCAAGGAGAAGATGCTCGCCATCAATCCCGAGCTGAACGTCATCACCTACGAGACCTGGGTTACGGCTGACAACATAGCGGAGATGATCGCCGGCTACGATTTCATCATCGACGGGACCGACAACTTCGCCGCCAAGTTCCTCATCAACGACGCCTGCGTGCTGGGCGGGAAACCGTACTCGCACGGCGGCATCCTGCAGTTCGACGGCCAGACCATGACCATTACCCCCGGGGAATCCGCCTGCTACCGCTGCATCTTCCCCGAGCCCCCGCCCAAGGAAGCCATCCCGACCTGCTCGCAGGCGGGCGTCATCGGCGTGCTTCCCGGCGTCCTCGGGACCCTGCAGGCCACCGAGGCGATCAAGTACCTGCTCGGAGCCGGCGACCTGCTGAGCGGGCGGCTGCTCACCTACAGCGCGCTCCGGATGCGCTTCAGGGAGATCCCCGTGAAGAAGAACCCGAAATGCCCGATCTGTGGAGAGCACCCGACCATTACCGAGGTGAAGGACGAACTTGACGCAGTCACAGTCTGCGATCTGGGACACTGATCATGCTAGAAATCCCTGAAGGCATTCTCGAGGCGGTTATCGCCCACGCCCAAAGCGGTTTTCCGCTGGAGGCGTGCGGCATCCTTGGCGGTTCCGGCAGCGCCGTGACCAGCCACTATCCGATGACCAACACCGACGCCAGCAACGAGCATTTCATGATGGACCCGAAGGAGCAATTCGCCGTGGTAAAGGCGCTGCGCGCAAGCGGAGAGGATATGCTGGTGATCTACCATTCGCATCCCGAGTCGCCCGCCCGCCCCTCCCAGGAAGACATAAGGCTCGCGCTGACTCCGAACGTCTGCCACCTGATCGTCTCCCTTGAGGAGCGCGAAAAGCCTGTGGCCAAGGCGTTCCGGATCGACGCAGGGGTGGTGCAGCCGGTGGCGTTGACGACGGTAGCGTGAGGAGATTCAACAGCATTACCACGGAGGGTCTCTGTGTCCTTCGAGCCCACTGTGGTTAAAACTTGGTATTTAGGAGAGCAGAGTGGCAGATCCCAAAATTGACCTGAAAAATCTCAAGGCCGGCGGCTTCATAAAGGAGCGCGGCAAGGACCTATTCACCGTGCGGCTCCGCGTTCCGGGCGGCCGGATGTCCGTCGAGCGCCTCTCGAGGATCGCCTCGGTGGCCCAAAAGTACGGCAAGGGTTTCGTACACCTGTCGGTGCGCCAGTCCATTGAGCTTATCAACATTAACTTTGCCGATTTCGACGCGGTGGTCGCGGAACTCGGGGAGGACCAGCAGAAGGTCGCCTCCTGCGGCGCGCGCGTGCGCGTGCCGACCGCCTGCGGCGGCTGCGAGTACAACCCCAACGGCCTGGTGGACACGCAGAAGTCGGCCCTGGAGGTGGATGAAAAGCTGTTCGGCACCGTCACCGGGCACCACAAGTTCAAGGTAGGCTTCGCCGGCTGCCCCTTCGACTGCCCCAAGTCGGCCACCAACGACGTCGGGTTGCAGGGGGCGATCTGGCCCACCCTTGACGCCGAGGCATGCATAAGCTGCGGCCTGTGCGCCAAATCGTGCACCGAGGGGGCGCTCAGCATGGGCGAGGACGGCAAGCCGGTCTTCGACACCGACAAATGCATTTACTGCGGCGATTGCCTCAAAGTCTGCCCGACCGGCGCCTGGAAAGAGGAAAAGAGAGGGTACTCGGTCCGCATCGGCGGCAAATGGGGCAGGAGTCCGCTGGTAGGGACGCTGTATGCCACCTTCCTGCCCGAGGATCGCGTGGTCGATTTCATCAGCTCCGTGCTCGCCTGGTACCAGGAAAAGGCCGAAGGGGCCGGCAGGGTGCGGATAGGAGACATCATCCTGCGCGAGGGGTGTGCATCGCTACTGGACCATCTACGCAAGGAATTCCCGGACCACGTTCTGGATCGGACCATTTTGCCCCAGATCATCGACACCCAGCTACCGCTGCAGAAACAGTAAGTTAATTGCCGAGGCTTCGGTTTTAAGGAAAAAAGGAAAAGGAAACCTTATGGAAACCATAGATCTGCGCGGCGTATCATGCCCGACAAATTTCGTGAAAGCAAAACTCGCGCTGGAAGATATCGCAACCGGCGCAACCGTAGAGTTCCTCCTGGACGACGGCGAGCCGGTTAAGAACGTGCCGCGCAGCCTCAAGGCCGACGGGCACAAGCTGCTCGGCCTCAAGGAGACAGACGGGCACTACGTGCTGACGCTGGAAAAAGGCGAAGACTAAGGCTGGGTCTGAAACGCCCCTGCTACTTTCGTTACATCTGAGGCTTGCGCCCCTTTTTTTCAGAGGGGTGAGAGCGACCCGACTTCGACAACATTTGAGAATAATCCGCTTTTAGCCGTTCAACCCCGTACATCCGTGTGCGGGTTTTTGCATTTTGCAGGGAGCAGATGGTGAGCACGATGAGCAACACGATGAACGATAAACGTATTCTGGTAGCGATGAGCGGCGGGGTTGATTCGTCGGTAACCGCTGCACTTCTGAAGGAACAGGGCTTCGACGTGATGGGGGTCTCGCTCCAGCTTTACGAGCGCCCCGAGTCTGTCGTGCCGGGTGGGCGCACCTGCTGCTCGCTTACCGACGTCATGGACGCGGCACGGGTAGCCAAGCGGATCGGCATCCCTTTTGAGGTGATCGACCTGCGGCAGCGTTTCAAGGAACTGGTGATCGATGACTTCATCGCGGAGTACGCCGCTGGGAGGACACCCAACCCCTGTGCCCGCTGCAACGACCGGATCAAGTTCGGCCTTTTGCTCGACATGACCGCATCTCTTGGCGCCGATCTCCTGGCTACCGGCCACTACGCACGGATCGAGCAGGACGCAGACGGCACCTACCAGTTGCTCAAGGGGCTTGATCCCGGCAAGGACCAGAGCTACTTCCTTTTCGGCATGAACCAGGATCAGCTTTCGCGCACCATCTTCCCGGTAGGGAACATGGAGAAGCCTCAGGTGCGAGAGCTCGCGGCAAAATTCAACCTGCCAGTCGCCCAGAAGCAGGAGAGCCAGGAGATCTGCTTCATCCCGGACAACGATTATGTGCGGTTTCTGGAGGAGTGCGGCGTGACTCCCTCGTCCGGCGAGATCGTCGACATAAAAGGGAACAAGCTCGGCAGTCACGACGGCATCCACAAGTACACGGTGGGCCAAAGACGCGGGCTCGGCATCGCCTGGAAAGAACCTCTGTACGTGACGGCGATAGAGAGTGAAACATCACGAGTGGTGGTGGGACCAAGGGAAGAGCTTCAGATAGGTGGGCTCACTGCGGGGCAGACGACCTGGACCAGTGAGCCGATTTCGGGGATCTTCCACGGCACCTGCAGCATCCGTTATCGGCAGCAGCCGGTTCCCTGCGTGGCGAAACTGCACGACGACGGACGGCTGCAGGTCGACTTCATCACGCCGCAGCAGGCAGTAACGCCCGGCCAGGCGGTCGTCCTTTACGACGGGGACAAGGTAGTTGGCGGCGGCTGGATTTTGTAGACTGAAAGCCCCTTATTACCCAAGACGCCTGAAAGACGACGCCTTTATCACGGCATAGATCTCGTTTCTCGCCTGTATCGCCAGGTCGTCCGCCGCCTGCACGACCACCTCGGCGACCAGTGTCTCAGTGCCGCACCTAAGCTCGACGCCGACCTTGTTGCCTGAGGGAAAGGTGTCCACCACGGTGCACTTGAGCAGGTTCCTGGCACTGATCGCTTCCGGATGTTTCTTGAACAGGATGATGTCACGCGACGACAGCTCGAAAACCGCCGACGCGCTCTCCTCGCCAGCCGACACGAACAGCTCCTCCGTCCCCCAGCGGTACACATGAAGCCCGCCCATCTTTCGTAAGGACTCCACCTGCAACAGGTTGATGTAACCCACCTGGCTCTGCCCCATCCGATCGCGGGCCAGCTGCTCGGGGGTGGTCTGGCCGACAACACGCCCCCCCGCCACCGAGAGCACCTGATCCGTCATGAGCCGTATCTCCAGCAGCGAGTGGGAGATGAAGAGATAGGGGATGCCGAACATCTCGCTCGCGCTCCTCAGGTACTGGATGATCTGCAACTTGAGGGAGTCGTCGAGCGCCGAGAGCGGCTCGTCCATAAGCAGCAGGCGCGGATTGGCGAGTATGGCACGCCCGAGCGCCACCCTCTGCTTCTCTCCACCGGATAGCTTGTTGACACCTCGCCGCAACAACCCGTCCAGCTCCAGCACGGAGACCAGGGCGGCAAGATCTACCTTCCTGTGCTCAGGGGCGCAGCGCCTGTAGCCGTACAGGAGGTTCGACTCCACGCTCAGATGAGGAAACAGGCAGTCGTCCTGGAACACGATGGAGATACGGCGTCGCTGAGGCGGCACATCGATCCCCCTGTGGCTGCTGAAAAGGCACTCGCCGTCCAGGAATATCTCCCCGCGCTCCGGGGAGCTCAGCCCCGCCAGCAAGCTGACCAGGGTGGACTTGCCGCTTCCCGACACGCCGAAGATGCCGATCCGCTCCCCGGTCGTCGTGAAATCGGTCTCAAGGTTGAAGGGGCCGCCGAAACCTTTGCGAACCTCCATGCGCAGTTCCATGTCAGTCTCTCCTTGCCAGTTTCTTGACGAGCAGCTCGTGGACCAGGAGCACCAGCACCGAAATGGCAATGGCGACGACACAAAGAGAGAGCGCCGCCGTCTCGCCTCCGGGGGAGCTGGCATAGTCGTAAATGGCGAGCGGTATGGTTTGGGTGACGCCCGGCATGTTGCCCGCCACGATGATGGTCGCGCCGAACTCCCCCAGGCTGCGGGCGAACATAAGCGAGGAACCTGCGACGATTCCGGCACGGGAAAGCGGCAGTATGACCGTGAAAAGCGTATCCACCCTGCCGGCGCCAAGGGTGCGGGAGGCCTGGATCAATTGGGAGTCGATCGATTCCATGCTGATCCTGATGGAGCGCACCAACAGAGGAAACCCCACCAGCGCGGATGCCAGTACGGCCGCCTTCCAGGTGAAGATGAGCCGCACGCCAAGCGGCTCCAGCAGCGGGGCGAGCCAGCCGTTTTTCCCAAGCGCGATCAGCAGCAAATAACCCATCACCACCGGCGGCAGAGTCAGGGGGAGGTTTACCAAAACCTCGAGCAGCACCTTTCCTCTGAACCTGAAATACGTCATGACATAGGCGTAGACAAAGCCGAAAGGAAGGCTCAGCAGGGTTGCCGCCAGGGCGACCTTCACCGAGAGCCGTATGGCATCGTAATCTGCGCTAGTCAGTAGAAGCATGGCCAATCCTTTGAGATCTCCCTCACCCCGGCCCTCCCGCCTGCGCGCCGAAGCGCTGCAGGCCGCCTCCGCCAAAGCAGCCTTGGCTGCGGCGGCCGGGCGCGCAAGCCCGTAGGGCGAGGGGAGTTTGACGAGCTGTACAGCCTTTAACCCGGCATCGTCAACATAAGCAGGTTCTGTTCCAGATCATGAATACATAACAAGAGCCCGTAGCGCCCCGTTCCGGGCGGCGCCCTGCTGCCGCCGGAGTGTTACCTGTTCGTGCCTGTGCTGAAATATCCGGCACCACCGCTGATTTGGGAGCAAACCCTTCCGCTGCCCCCTCCCCGGGACACCGGGGAAAAAACCAGGGCGGTCACGGAGGAAACCTGAAGAATTTTTCCCGGTGTCGGTGGTGAGGCTTTGCTCCTTGAAAAGAAAATGAGCCCTTCCGATGCAGGAAAGGCTCACTTTCACCAACTGTTGCAACCCGCCTTGAAAGTCCGGGCGTTGCAGGCGCCCGTCTAGCTTGCCAGCTTGAACTGTAGCAGGATCCGCTCCAGATCCTTGGCACAGGCGGTGAGTTGGGACGCCTGTGCCGCACAGTGATGGGACCCTCTGGCTGTATTTTGCACCAGCTCCGTGATCTGCTGGATGTTCCCGCTGATCATGCCGGCTGGTCAGGCGTTCTCCAGGTCCGAGCCGCAGAGAAGCCGCATAGCCGCCTCGTCTCCAACGGCTGACACCACTGCTTCAAAACCGGCCGTCAACATTTTTGAAAGATGCTCAGATCGATGGGCATCGCTGCCAAGACAGGAATAGACCCCCTCTTTCAGGAATAAAAGCGCACGCTCCTTGATCTCGCTGCCGTAGAACCCGGCAAAGCTGCCGAGGTTTCCCTGGAACCTGCAACCGGCTTTCCGCAGCGTGAGAAGCGCGGAACAGTCCGGGTCTTCAGCTTTGTTTCTTCCCAAGACAAAGGAGAGCGCGCCGCGCAACCCTTGTTCCCGGACCACAGGCTCAAAGGCCCTGCACCTCTCGGGGTGGGCTATGAGGGGGGTCAAGCCATGTTCAGAGAAGCTGGAAACCATGGGCTGCAGCATCTCGGAGCCAGACCCGAAGGGAACCTCCACCAGAAGGCACCGGTAGGGACCGAACGCCATGGCCCCCGGCAACTGATCCGGCAGGAACTCGTCAAGATAATGTTCCCCGCCTGGGATGAGCCTCAGCTCGATCCCCGCCTCGTCCAGCAGGCGCTGCAGGGAGTGGGTCGTCTTGGTCACCCGTGGCGGGTCGTTCTCGTAACACCCCTTGATCCGATGCGGCGTGCAATGCACGGTGGAAAAACCAAAGCGGGAGAGGATACCGGCCATCTTGAGCGACTCTTCCCTGTCAGTGGCGCCGTCATCAAGAGCGGGTAACAGGTGGCAGTGGTAATCGATCATATCTTTTTTCATAAGTTTCTCTGTAACACTTAAGCTGATCCAAGTCAAAAAATTAAGGAAATCCTACAAACCCTCGACCGCCGAGAACATCTGATGAAGTCTGAGAAAGCATAACCTGAAAATACCCCTTAAAGCGGAAAATCAACAGGACTTTTCTATACTAGCGTCATAGCGCCCCAGTTTAAAGACCCGCCTGTGACTTTCTCCGCGCACTTCTTGTCTTCGCGGTGAGCATGATTTAGCCTCTCCCCTTGCCATCAGCAGGTCCGTCTGTAAAATTAAGCATTGCGCGAGGAGGGACCTTGGAAAAAGCATTCCTGAAGAACACGCTCTTGAGCGAGTTTCTGGAGACGCTTCGCCTCTTCGGTGAACTGCACGGCCCGACTGTGTCGGACACGGGGGTAGCTGCCTTCTCACCGCTGGACCATACTTCGGATCTGCGCCTCGACTACCAAAGGACCCAGATACCTCCCAAGAAATACCTGATCCCGTTCAGGGAAGAGATCCTGCACTACAGCGAAGGAAACTACTGGCAAAACCACCCCCAGGTCCCCGAGATCATCCTTTTCGGCATCCACCCCTGCGACCTGGACGGCATCGCCTACCTGGACCGCGTCTTCCTTGGGGACCGCCCCGATCCCTGCTATGCGGACAGGCGCGCCAGGCTCACCCTGGTCGGCATCTCCTGCGAGCCTGACGATTTCTGCTTCTGTTCCGGTTCCCGGGAACCGGCTCCCTTTGACCTGTTCCTCACTGCCCGGGAAGAGGGGTACGAGGTTTCCGTTTCCAGCGTCAAGGGGGAAACCATCGCCGATGCGGCGAAAGACCTCCTGGTGCTGGCTCCGACGGCTGAGAGTTCCCGCCGTGCCGGATGCAGCATCACCGCGCAGGACCCGCAGCTGCGCTTTTCGGACAACCCGCTCTGGGAGAAATTCGCCGCCACCTGCGTCTCCTGCGGGGCCTGTTCGGTCTGCTGCCCAACCTGCTACTGCTTCGACGTGCGGGAGTACCCGGCACTTGCCGGGGGCGGAACCAGGCTCAGGGAGTGGGACAACTGCCTGTTCGTCACCCACGGCGAGGTGGCAGGCGCCAATTTCAGGGTTAGCCGCCTGGACCGGCTGCGCTACCGGTTCCTGCACAAGTACTGCGGCTTCACACCGCTGCAAGGGATGACCTCCTGCGTCGGGTGTGGCCGCTGCAAGAAGGTCTGCCCGGTTGACATCGACCTGCGCGAGCTGATCGAGAGTTGCCGCAAGCCGACACCAGAGCGGCCATGAAAGAGCATGCACTCGACATGAACACCCCCTTTGCGGCAACCCTCCTGGACCGGCGCGATCTCTCGGCGGACAGTGCGCTGTTCAGGGTGGCACCCGAGGTTTCAGCGCTGCAGACCCTCTCCCGTTTCATCCCCGGGCAGTTCGTGCAGCTCTCGGTCCCCGGCGGGGGCGAGGTCCCCATCTCACCGGCGGACCTGCCTGGAGAGGACGGCACGCTGGAGCTCTGCGTGCGCCGCGTGGGACACGTGACGGAGCTTTTGCACCAGACCCCGGCGGGGGCGAGTCTCGGCATACGCGGACCTTTCGGTACGGGATTTCCTCTGGAAGAGATGGCAGGCCGCCCCGTCCTGCTCCTTGCCGGCGGGCTCGGCATAGCGCCGCTGCGCTCGCTGCTCATGCACCTTTTGCGAAACCAGGACCGCTTCGGCGAGATCACCCTCATGTACGGCGCGAGGCAGCCAAAGCTCATGCTGTTTCGGGAGGAACTTGCCGCTCTTGCCGCCAAGGGGGGGATGAGACTGTTCCTGACGGTGGATTTCGCACCGGAAGAGCCGGCTGGGAGCTTCTCCTGCGCGGTGGGGCTGCTCCCGGAGCTGCTGAAGGGATTCAGCTTCGATGCCGAGAGGACCTATGCTGCGGTGTGCGGCCCCCCGGCGCTATACCGCTGCCTGACGGCCGAGCTGGAGCGGGCCGGCGTCGGGGCGGAGCGGATCCTGTTGAGCCTGGAGCGCAGGATGCGCTGCGGGATTGGACGCTGCTGCCACTGCGCCCTGGGCCAGAAGCTATGCTGCCTCGACGGGCCGGTGTTTCGCGCCGGCGACCTGAAGCAGATACCGGAGGCGCTATGAAGAGGCCAAAGCTTGCCATCGCCGGACTGACCGCCTGCTCCGGATGCCAGCTTACGCTTTTGAACTGCGAGGATGAACTCCCCGAGGTGGCGCGCCTGTTTGAACTGGTCGACTTTCCCATGGGCGAGAGCGGCAGCGATCCGGATGCGGTGTTCGACGCGGCGATTGTCGAGGGTGCCGTGTCGACCCCGGCCGACCTGGCCAACCTGTTCAAACTGAGAAACGCGAGCCGCCTGCTGGTCGCCTTCGGCACCTGCGCCCTTTTTGGCGGCGTTGCCGCCATGAACAACCTGGGTTCCAAGCGCGAGGAACTGTTGCGGCGGGTGTATGGCGAAGGGGGAGACGGCATCGAGAGCTTCCCCCCCTCCCCCTTCAGGAACTTCGTCAGCGTCGACTACACCATCACCGGTTGCCCGCCGGAGAAGCACGACATTCTCGCCCTTCTGGCGGCGCTTTTGGCCGGCACCCTCCCCCCGCCCCAATGCTACCCGGTCTGCACCGAGTGCCGCAGCCGGGAAAACCTCTGCCTGCTGCTGGAGAGAAACGAGCTCTGTCTCGGCCCCATCATCCAGGGGGGGTGCAACGCCCGCTGCCCGGCCACGGGGATCGTGTGCGAGGGTTGCCGGGGCCCGGTACGTGAGGCGAACGTGGCACAGGAGCTGGAACTTCTGCTGGAGCGGGGTTTCGACAGGAAAGAGATCGAGCGCAGGATGAGCCGATTCACGCCGGAGTGGGACTATGGGCAGCGTCGTTGAGATAAACCCTTTGACACGGGTGGAGGGGCACGGCAGCGTGAAGGTCTACCGGGAGGGGGCGCGGGTGGAGCGGGTCGAGCTCTGTCTGAGCGAGTCGCCCCGGCTCTTCGAGGCGCTGTTGATCGGCAAGAGCTACGCCGAGGTCCCCGAGATCATCTGCCGCATCTGCTCGCTCTGCTCGACCGTGCACAAGGTGACCGCGCTCCTCGCCGTGGAGCAGGCGTTCGGCACGGAAGTCTCCGAGGTGACCGCGCTGACCCGGGAACTGATCGTGAACGGCGGCCAGATCCAGGACCACGCACTGCACCTGTACTGCCTACTGCTGCCCGACCTGCTCGGGGTGCGAGGCGTGGCCGAGCTTGCGCTCAAGGCGCCGGAACTTCTGAAAACCGGACTTGCCATCAAGAAGGCGGGAAACATGATCCAGGAGACGGTCGGCGGCAGGCTGATCCATCCGGTCAATATCTCCCTGGGCGGCCTCGGCCACAGGATCGGCAAGGAGCAACTGCTGCGCCTCAAATCCGAACTGGAGGCGGTCCTGCCGGCCTGCAGTGAGGCCTACCGACTTTTCCGCACCCCCTTCCCTTTCCCGCTGCTCCCTGTGCCCAACTGCCTCGCGCTGGAGCCGGTCTGCCACCCGCTTTCAGCTGACCGGTGCCGGATGACCGACGGCGGCACGTTCGCAATCCGGGATTACCGCGAGCATATCCTGGAGAGCGTCCTGCCCCACTCGCACGCCAAGTACGCGCGGGTACTTGGCGCCGAAGCGACAGTCGGGGCGCTGGCTAGGCTTAGCCTCGGCGCCAGCCTCAGTGCAGGTGCGGAGGGAATCTTCCGGACCGTGAAGGAGGAGATCCTCGGCAGGGATATGCGAGGCAACAACGTCGCACAGGCAATTGAACTGTGCCAGGCTGCGGAGCGAGCCCTGGAACTGATCGACAAGCTGCTCGTGATCGGCCGCGAGGGGGCGGGGAACCTCAAGGTGGTGCCAAGGGCCGGACTGGGAAGTGCCGCTTTAGAGGCGCCGCGAGGGGTGCTGATCCACAGCTACGCTTTCGACGCTGAGGGAATCTGTACCGGGGCGGACGTCATCACTCCCACTTCATTGAACCAGGGGGCGCTGGCGCGAGACCTCCTGGCGCTGGCGCGCGGCATGGAGGGGGAGGAAACCTCGCAGATGACGACTGCACTGGAGCGGCTTATCAGATGCTACGACCCCTGCATCAGCTGCTCGGTTCACGTCCTGCATCTCTAGCAGGTAAAGCTTTTCTCACCGCCAAGGACGCTGAGAAAAAGCTGATCATCCAGTAAAGGCTTTCAAAGTACTGAAACAGCTGGCTGGCCTGTCAGGGCGCTGTGTCATCCAAGCTACCAATTCACAAGATGATCGTTGGCGAATGCCACTTTTGTTGCACCATGCAATATTGATTTCGATGGCAAAACCGGGCAACTGTCATACCGTATTGCGGGGACCGATCCCACTGTACCGGCCATTCCATGCCCCAG
>Ga0209317_1001370_pt1 | contig 21644 bp, 19 predicted proteins | sample RifGroB2_FD_183994 | JGI IMG/M metagenome (GOLD analysis project Ga0209317, IMG submission 183994) | Soil microbial communities from Rifle, Colorado, USA - Groundwater B2 (SPAdes) (version 2) | ecosystem: Environmental > Terrestrial > Soil > Unclassified | place: Rifle, Colorado | collected...
TGCACTTGCCGCCCGGCTTCTTCAACAGCTGGCAGACGTCGCCTTTGCCGCACCCCTTGGTTGCCGGGTCGCGGTACATGCTCTCACAGGTCCAGTCGTAAATCGCCTTGGCTTTCTCAAGAACGGCCCGCTTCCCCTTGACTATCGAGTCGGCCAGCTTTTTCACCTCGCCGTCTATCGGTCCGATGGAGGTCGGTTTCAGAAACTCCTCGTAGTCGGCCTTGTTCCAGGCCGGCTCCTTGGCCGACAGATCGCGCACCTGCACCTCCTCCCTCTCTACGGCAAAGGAGTAGGTCAACTTGCGGCTCTTGGCGTCTTTGTCCCAACTGGCAAAGAGAACCGGGGTGCCGTTAACCTTGTCGGTGTAGACCGCCGAGGAGCTGTAATCCCCGGTGACCTTCACGTCGGTGACCGACTGGTACTTGTCCGAGACGGCGTACGGAATCCAGAGCTTCGCTTCCTTGCCCGACTCCTGCTTCGAGAGATCAACTTCGACGGTGATCACTCCGCTGCGGCTCTTGGCCCAAGCGGCCGGGGCCAGACAAAGCGACAGCGCCACCATCGACAACAACAACCTTTTCATCGTTTTTGCTCCTTGTTCTGCTTTATCAATGCCCTGCCGGGCAAATTCCACTAGAGTTCCGACTTCACGACCGGGAAACCGGCTTCCTTCCAATCCGCCAGAATGGTTTGAAAGATTTTCGGGTAGGCGAGCTTCATCAGCTTGCGGTAGGCCGCGTAGCTTCTGCCGCCGCTGTTGCAGTAGACGATGATCCCCTTGTCCTTGGGAAGCACGGCGGATTTGACCGCGAAGGTTTCGGCCGGGATGTTGATGGCGCCTGCTATGTGCCCGTCAGCAAACTCGAACTCGTCACGCACGTCGACCAGGAGGTATGCGTCCTTTTTCTCCTCCAGCAACTTCGCCAGTTGCTGTGCTGTGAATTTAGTGGTCTCGATTTTCTTGGCGTAATCAGGTCCGGCGACGATAGGCAACCCCTTTTCTTCCCAGACGGGGAACCCTTCGTTGTAGATCAGCAGGTTGGCATATCCGGCACCTTTCGCCTTGGCGGCGACCTTTTTGCTCTTGCCGCACTTGATGCCGTTGCAGTAAAGAACCAGCAGCGCGCCCTGGTCCGAGGGGAGCGTTGCTGCCAGCTTTTCAAAGTCCTTCTCGACGATATTCACCGCATTCACTATGTGCGCTTCCTGGTATTCCTCTTTGGTTCGGGCATCGATGAGGGTGAAAGCCTTTTTCTCATCGATCATATCTTTGAGGATCTCGGTGGAGACGGACTTGAATTCTGCATCTGCAGCAAGAGCCGGCAGCGGAGCGGCCAAGAGCAGGCACAGGGTGAACATCGAGAAGGCACGGTTCCTCAGGTAACTGATGACGCTTTGCATGACAACCTCCATTTAATTACATGACATGACAACGATGTGATGATGCCGACTTGGGGAAACCTTCTTCCGGATGGCAGGAATTTTCTTCACGGGGTGCGACTCTATTCCTACTGCAAGCATTGGTACTCTCTTGGTGGTACTGAAACTGTTGATGAGAAGCCGAAAGTGACTGAGGTTTCCGCTCTCTCTCTGTTCAGCATGAGTTGCGCAAATCCGTGAAAAAATAATGACTATCAATAACCAATTGACTACGATCAGTCAAATTGATATTTTCGATGAAATAGATGAGGTCTATCGCTATATCCAATGGAGGGTGTTGTGAATCTTAAACAGCTGGAAGTTTTCATCAAGGTTGCCGAGAGCGGCAGCTTCTCAAAGGGGGCTGATGCGACCTTCATCACCCAGTCCACTGTCAGCCAGCATATCTCTGCATTGGAGAGCGAATTCGGCCTGAAGCTGCTGGACAGGACGGGAAAGGGAGCCCTCCCCACCGAGGGGGGGAAGCTCTTACTGGAGCGGGCGCGTCGACTGGTTGATTACGCCCGCGAGATCCCGCTGGCCCTGGCTCGTTTCAAGGGTGTCGAGGAGGCCCTGCTCAATATCGCCGGCAGCAGCATCCCGGGCGAGTACATGATACCGGCCGCGCTGCCGCTTTTGATCAGCAGGTTTCCCGGGGTCACCATAGTGCTGTTGCAGGGCGACAGCCGTGACGTGCTGGAAAAGCTCATGGCTGAGGAGGTTGAGTTCGGGGTGGTGGGAGGATGCTTCGCCGAGGAGAGCCTTCAGTTCACCCCCTTTGCCAAGGACGAACTGGTGCTGATAGCGCCTGCCGGACATCGCTGGGCAGGGGGTTCGGCGCTTGAGAAGGAGGAACTGTTGGGGGAACCGGTCGTCCTGCGCGAGACCGGTTCGGGGACCGGCAAGGCAACAGCGCAGGCCCTGCGCGAGGCAGGCATCGATCCGGGCAGCCTGCGGGTGGCGGCGCACCTTGGCAGCAACGAGGCGGTGAAGCGTGCGGTAATGGCCGGGATCGGCGTCTCGTTCGTCTCGTCGCTTTCCGTGCAGCGGGAACTGGCGCAAGGGTCGCTGATCCAGGTGCCGGTGGCCGAGGTCTGCATCAAGCGGGAGTTCTTCCTGGCCAGCAGAAAGGGGAGAGAGTTGTCACCTGCGGCAGTCGCCTTCAGGGCGGTGATGATGGAGTTGTACGCGGGAAACGCCGAGGGCGTGGTGGGGTAAATTTTGCAAGAGCGGCATTCCTGCCGCGATCCGCCTTCGCCTTATAGGCTACGGCGGACAAGTCAACTCTGGATAATCGCGGCAGGAATGCCGCTCCTACAATTTCTTAGCGCTCTTTGCCTAACGGGTTTGGGCAGTTGTATTTATGTCAGTCAAGGGTGGAGCGGAGCTTCTTCCTCTCCGAGACCACCTTCTTGTTGGTGAGCCGTTTCTCCTTGGCCCGGCGCGGCACCTTGGTGGCGACCCTCTTCTTTGCCTTTTGCTCGCGCCTGCGGAGCAGTTCGGCGAGCCTCTCCATCGCCTTCTCGCGGTTTTGCAACTGCGAGCGGCTCTCGCTTGCCTGTGCCACGATACCGCTCGGCAGGTGGCGGATCCGGACTGCGGAGTCCGTGGTGTTCCTGTGCTGCCCCCCCGGCCCCGAGGCCCGGTAAAACTCCACCTTTATGTCGACTTCCCTGATCTCCACCGCGCTCCCCCATGCTATCCGAATCCGATCCGTACCGGCAAAGGGGCGAGTATAGCACAGATGCCCTGGCTGATCAGCGCTTATCTTCCTCAGCCTCAGCCTCATCACTCGTCACAGTAACCCCAGGTTGAAGTGCGGCTCATTATTTGTTAAAGTGGCACCCCGCTCTGGAGCCGGAGGTTTTCGGCCTGCGCCGCAGGGGTGGATAGCCGCACCATCACAAAGGAGGAATCTTCGTATGCCGGTAATCACCGTAGACATGGGAATCATGGAAAGCAAAGAGAAGAAAGGGGAACTGGTAAAGGCCCTGACTGAAGCGGCAAGCTCGGTAACCCAGATACCCGCCGACAAGTTCATCGTCTTGATCAACGAACTGGAAAGGGACAACATAGGCGTCGGCGGCAGGCTCCTGTCCGATTTATTGAAGTAGCTATCATGGAACCTCAGGGGGCGTTATGAAGAAGAGTTTAGGAAGAGCGACCTATGCCATGCCGACTCCGGTCTGGCTGGTGGGAACCTATGACAGCGAGGGCAAGCCGAACCTGGCAACGATCGCCTGGGGCGGCGTTTGCAGCTCGGACCCGCCTTCCATCACCGTGTCGCTGCGAAAGTCCCGACACAGCTACGACGCGATCCTGCAGCGCCAGGCCTTTACCGTAAATGTGCCGTCACAGGCCTTCGCCTGTGCAGCCGATTACGCCGGAATCACCTCGGGGCGCGAGGTCGACAAATTCGGAGTTGCCGGGCTAACCGCTGTCAAAAGCGATCTGGTCGACGCCCCTTACGTGGCCGAATTCCCGCTGGTGATCGAGTGCCGGCTGGTAAAGACGGTAGAGCTCGGCGTGCACACCCAGTTCATCGGGGAGATCATGGACGTCAAGGCCGATGAGGATGTCCTCGACATAAACGGCGTTCCCGACGCGGCGAAGGTGCTGCCGCTGGTGTACAGTCCCGCCAACCGCACCTATTACGGCCTGGGCGAGGTGATCGGCAAGGGGTTCGACATGGGGAAACGGCTGCTTAAGTAGGGGAGCCAAATGAGGTTGATTCTCCTCCGACCGCGGGAGCGCTAAAGGCAGCGGCTTAACTTAACGGCAGTGGGGGCCGGGGGAGATCCTGGCTGCGCAGTTCGACACGAAGCGACCCTCGAACTCAAGGGTCACCCTCCTGAGCGGCTCATCGAGAAAATGGAGGGTCCTGGCGGCGATCGGCGCCGGCACTCCGCCGTAATAGGCCTGGGCGATGCCCCCTGTAATACCGGCCAAAGTGTCCGAGTCTCCTCCCAGTGAGATGGCCAGACGGATGGCGCTCTCAAAATCGCTGGACTCAAGGAATGCGGTCAAGGCCTGTGGCACCGTCCCCTGGCATGAGACGTCGAAGGTGTAGTCCGGCCTTATCTCGTCGCAGCTGCGGGACAGGTCATAACGGAACTTATCGGTCACGTAGCTGCGGATCTCGGGTTTCGAAGCGCCGATTCGCCCGAGATAGGCCGCAGCCGCGGTTGCCTGCGCCCCTTTGACCCCCTCCGGGTGGTCGTGGGTCAGGACGCTGTACTCCTCGGCCTTTTGCAGCACCTCCGTCAGAGAATCGAAGGCCCAGGCCGCCGGGCTGATGCGCATCGCCGCGCCGTTTCCCCAACTGTTATAGGGACAGGCGTCGTCGCTTTGCGCCCAGCGTAAAAAGTTCTTGCCATAACCTGCGTCCGGATACTTGCGGCAGTAGCGCTTCATCAAGCAGGCGTAATCTTCGCCGGTGAGAATGGACTCCGCGAGAGCCACGGTCAGCACCGAATCATCCGTGAAGCGGCAGTGATCCTGGAAGAGCGGAAATTCGGTGGTCTTTATGTTGTTCCATTCATATATGGAACCGACGATGTCGCCAGTCAAAGCGCCTATCATGCGATCTCCGGAGCAAGGTTAAAATTATCGAACGATGATACCTCAAAGTTTTCCAAATTGCACGCCGGCTTCCCCTACCCCGTTCTGTTTTGTTCTGGTATGATGCTTTGACCCATCAAAAAGCCGAAGGAGTTGCCGGTAAAAGCATGAACTATCTATTCCATCTATACCTTTCAGGCGACGATCCTGAGATTCTGACCGGCAACTTCATGGGCGATTTCGTCAAGGGGCGGCTGGGGGACGCCTACCCTCCCCGCCTGCGGCGCGGGCTCGAGTTGCACCGGCGCATCGATTCCTTCGCCCAGGGCCACCCGCAATTCACCCGGAGCAGGCTGCGACTCAGCGAGGAATTCGGGCTGTACCGGGGCATAATGGTCGATCTCTACTACGACCACTTTCTGGCCGCCGGTTGGAGCGACTGGAGCACCGAGCCGTTGCATCAGTACCTGCAGCGGGTGCGGCGCATCGTCGAGGGAAACCGCGCTCACTTGCCGGAGCGCCTGCAGGGGCTGCTGCCGGTCATATTCGAGGAGATGATCCCGTCGTACCTGGAAACCGAAGGGGTTGAAAAGGCACTGCTGCGCATGTCCAAAAGGATGACCAGAGCGAATCCACTGGCCGGAGGCGGGGTGGAACTTATCAGGCACTATGAGGGGTTGCAAGAGGATTTCCTGGAGTTTCTACCGGCGGTGCGCGCCTACGCCGTGTCGCTGATGCGGCAGTAAACGCGGCAGCAAGCGCCGCTTGCTTCAGCTCGCTTCCAATCCGTGCATCAGACGATCCTGGTGAACCTCCGCTTCGGGTAAATCGACCTGGCAAAAAAATCCACAAAATCGTCGACTACCTGATCGACGAAGGATGCATCCAGGGTTTCAGCGGCACCCTCCTCCGAGTTGCTTTCGAACTGCAGGGTGAATTTCCTATGTTTCAGCTCCGCGGTCAGCACCCCCCCCTTGAGCCCGTTCGCGACCGGTTCCTTCTCCCAGTAGACCGTTGCTTGCGGCAGGGCTTCCTTCAATCTAGACACGATCTGCCAACCGATTTCTTGCATGCCCGGCCTCCTTTAAACCTGGATCCGCTCGCCCCCAACTGCCACTAAATGTTAGGCTGCTCCCTTTAGCGCTCCCGTGGCTGAGATATTAATTGGCGCATCTACAGCCCCGCCCCCCCTTCAAATGGAGAAGAGTGCAATCAGCTCGGGAACGCCGTCACTTTTTCTCCTTTGCCACCACCAATAGTCCCAAAAACAACCAGAACGCCTCGCGAAAGCGCCGCAATATGCTGAAGCCTGCGCCAAGGGTCGCACCGAGATTGAAACCGAGCGAGAGCAGCATGTTGCCGCCGTCCTGCACGCCTAGGGAAACCGGAATCATGAAACCAAGCCCCGCGGCCAGCTGCGACAGGCCATCAAGGCAAAAGGCCGTGGCAAAACCGATCGGGTGCCCAAGGATGCGGAAGATCATGTACACCTCGACCGCGTGCAAGGTCCAGCCGAGGAAGAATAACAGCAGCGCCATCAGCCAGGCACGGGGGTGATCCCGGTAAAAGCCTGCCAGGGAGGAGTCAAGGCTCGACAGCCGCTCCTCGTTGGCAAGTAGAACTGCAGGACAGATGCCGAACCTCTGCAGCAGCCTCAACAGGGAGATGCAGGGATTCCGGCGCTGCAGGATGACGAATGCGCCTCCTCCACCAGCCAGAAGAAGTGTCCCAAGGCAACTCAACAGGGCAAGGCGTGAGGAGATACCCGGCAAGGCAAAGGGCAAAAGCGCGAGACAGACGACGATGTAAAGAACCAGGCTCAGCACCATCAACGCCTTGTGGATCACCAGGGAGGCGGTCGCTTCCGGCCAGGCCACTCCATTGGCGTGCAGGCGTTGCGCCTTGAACGGTTCGCCGCCAAAGGAGGCTGTCGGGGTGAGCTGATTGAGCGATTCGCCCGCGAGGCGCATGAAAAAAAGACGCCACATCGACGGGCGTCCGACTCCGCTTACCAGCAAAAGCCGCCAGGAAAGCGCCCAAAGATAACCGGTCAGGGCGTAGGGGATGAGCAGCAGTGGCCAGTAGCGCCCCCCTTGCAAGAAGGAGTGCATGAGGGCCAGCCAGTCGATCCGCCTGAGCATCAGGAAAAGGACGCTGCAAGCGACCGTGAGCAAAATCAGATTGAGACGGCGCATGATTAGCAAGGACGACCTCACCCGGCGGTCCGCTTCAAGGCTCAGGCGTTACCCCGAAAAAGCTGGAGTACTCCTTGAACTTTTCCCGCTCCTCTTCGGCGTTCAGGCCGAACTGCTGCAAGGAGTAACGGTGCACGCCCCCCTTGTCCTTGGGCTGCTCAGTGATGAAAAGCCGCATGGCATCCTGCGCCTCGCGGCTCAGATCCCGGTCGAAATAGCGGTAAATGCCGCGCACCACGGCCAACGGATCGCGAACCAGGTCCGGATAACTCACATCGAAGAAGCGCCCGTGCACCCCTTTTTGCTCGCAGCGGAGCCGGGTGGCCGCCCGGGCGCTGTCGACCCAGCGCCGGCTCACCTCGGCCCCAAGAAGCGAGCGGTCGATGGGACCGGTGAACGGCGCTCGCAGCACCTGGGCGAAACTGGCGCAGGAGGGGAGTACCTTGAGAGGGTCGCGATGGGTCATGACGATCTGCGCATCTGGGTACACCTCAAAAAGGGAGCACAGCGCCATGAGATGGCTCGGCGCCTTGAGCACCCAGTGGGTGCCGGGACAGCGCCACTGCAGCTGCTGCAGGAATTGCCGGTGATACTGGTAGGCGGGACGCTTGTCCTGGGCGTCATGCCACTTGCGGTAGGAAGTGACGTAATACATCGATTCGAACAGGTAACTCAGGAAGGAGTGATCCGTCATGGCGATGCACTCTTGCGGCAGCCTCGCCTCGATGCAGTGGCACTTCTCGAAATCCGGCATCAGGACGTCGATCCAGCCCAGCTCGTTGCGGGTCAGCGCGATACGCGGGTCACTCCGGTACGACGCGCTCTCCGGCGGCGGGGACGGGTGCATGACCTCCCAGACCTGGGGCGCGCGGCAGCCCGGATCCTTTGCCAGAAGCGCGTGCAGGAAGGTGGTGCCGCTCCTGGGAAGCCCCGTGATGAAGATAGGTTGCCGTATCTTCTCGTGCGCGATGGCGGGGAAAAACGAGCGGTCGCGCTGCATGCGCAGCCTGTTGCAAAGCAGGCGCAACATCTCGTGATGCACGGTGAGGCGACCGATCAGGTTCAAGCCGGCATCCTCATCAAAGGAACGGAGCAGGATGTCCAAAGGCAACAGGAACGAGTCGCCTCCGAAGTCGTCCAGGCCGGTCAGCCGCCGGCATTTTCCCAGCAGCGTCTCCCGGTCCAGGCGCACTATCGAGCGACCGTCGTTCAGCGCCAGCCGGCTCACCGCGTTCACCCCCCAAAGCACCCTGAAACCCGCGGCTGACAGCACCTTCTTCACCTGGTGCGGGATTATGTTTTCAGGCACCGGCGGCCTTGTCCGTCTGGCGAAACCTCTCACAAGCCTCTCCTGTAACGCTCAAGCATTTGGTCTACATGTAGCCGTCTTTTCGAAGCACCTGTCTTCCAACTCCTCCAACCGCGTCATCATCCCCTCTCCTCGTATCACCCTGCTGTTCGTTAGTCCGACCTGCTCCGTAATTTATTAAACACGTCCAATACTATCCAGCCCCACACGATTTGCAACCGCGTATGACCCCGATTCGATTGGGGATTGCGCCGGGACCGCAGCGCGTACTGAAACTGCCCGGACCGAGACGCGCTTTGGAGCCTTTAGCCTGACGTCCGGCTCACATGGGTTGAGGGCAATGAGCCGGCACCGCGCTTTTTCCCAAAAAAAGTAGTCAGCAGGCGGATATGGCCATAATCTCCTTGATCTGGCAAGCCCCGCCGGGGTAAATTAGGGCGCCGCATCAGTAGTCACGCCTGTCATGGAGGAGACCAGATCAAGACACCTCACCTGCTCATCTTCGCCCTCGACGGGCAACGCTACGCGCTGCGGCTGGAGAACGTGACCAGGGTCATCAGGGCCGCGGCTCTGGCACCCCTCCCCCGGGCTCCCGAGATCGTGCTCGGCATCCTGGATCTCCAGGGGGATGTCATTCCCGTCATCAACCTCAGGAAACGCTTCCGGCTTCCCGAGAGGGCCATTTGCAGCGACGACCAGTTCGTGGTCGCCCTGGCCGGGAAGCTGACGCTGGCCCTGGCGGTAGACGGCACTGAGGGGGTAGTGGAACAGTCAGAGCAGGCGGTGATCCAGCCTGACGAGATCATCGCGGGTACCGAATACCTTTCCGGCGTGACCAGGACAGCTGAGGGGCTTGTGCTGATCCACGACCTCGAGAACCTGCTCTTTCCCAGCGAAGAGGAGCTTATCGCGCAGGCACTGGAGCAGGTGCAGCCATGAGCGGCAGCAGCTCCACGCAGGTACTGCAAAGCTTCGCCGGGTTGGTTGCCAGAGAGATCGGTCTGCATTTCCCCAAGGATCGGCTCCCGGAACTGGCACAGAAGATGACATCGCTTGGCAGGGAAGCGGGGTACGCCGAGCTGCACAGCTACCTGCTTTGGCTCATGTCGGCTCCGCTGTCGCAGGAGCAGACCAAGATCCTTGCCGGCGCCCTCACCATCGGCGAGACCTATTTCCTGCGCGACCCGAAGAGCTATCGGGTCCTTGAGGAGAAACTGCTCCCCGACCTGATCGCCGCCCGGCGGAGCACCGACAAGACCGTGAGGATCTGGAGCGCCGGCTGCTCCTCGGGCGAGGAGCCCTATTCCATCGCCATCCTTTTAAGCCGGGCCATTCCGGATCTCTCCGACTGGAAGATCACGCTGCTTGCCTCCGACATCAACCCGCAGGCGCTTGAACGGGGACGCCGTGGCGTCTACAGCAAATGGTCCTTTCGCAACGCCCCGGCGTGGCTTATGGACTATTTCAGCGCCGAGGCGGACGGTAGCTATCGGATCGCGCCGCGCATCCGGAAAATGGTGCGCTTCACCCATCTGAACCTGGCGGACGCGCGCTGGACGTCCTCCAGCCTCAACAGCGGGATGGACATCATCTTCTGCCGCAACGTCATGCTCTATTTTCATGCGGCGCAGATAGAGAAGACCATTACCAGGTTCCACGCGGCACTAAAGGACGGCGGCTGGCTCTTCGTCGGCCCGACCGAGGTGGACCACCAGATGCTCAGCGGGTTCTCCTGCCGGCACTTCGACGGTGCCCTGGTGCTTAGAAAGGCGCACCAGCGGCAGGAAGCGCAGCCGTCCGAGGGTCCAGTGTGGCGGCAAAAAGGCGCCGTGACCCAGCCGCCCGAAACAGGCGCCGGGGTCCCCCCTAAGGCGCCGCCCGCCGTTTCAGGCGCCAAGGCGCCAGCCGAAGCGGGGCAGAGCCCCACCGTCCTTGACGCCGCGCCGGAGCAAGGCGCCGCGGCGAAAAGTGAGAGCGAGCCGCAGGGGTGTTACCAGCAGGCGCAAGCCCTTTACCAGGCGGGGCATTACGAGCAGGCGGCTCTCAAAGCGCTTGGCTCCCCGCAGGCAGAAGAGCAGGCAGGCGTCCTGGCGCTGGTCGCCCGCGCCTACGCCAATATCGGCAGGTTCGCCGAGGCACGCGAGCATTGCGAAAAGGCTATTCGGCGCGACAGGTTGAATGCACAGAGCCATTACCTGCTCTCCATCATCCTGGAGCAGCAGGGGGATGACGAGGGGGCGGTCCGGTCCCTCAGGCACGCGCTCTACATAGACCACGATTATCTGCTCGCCTATTTCGCCCTTGGCAACCTGAGCAGGCAGCGCGGAGAGCAAAAGGAAGCCGAGCAGAGTTTTGCCAACGCCCTGCGTCTTTTGCAGCGGCGAGACCCACACGAGGTGCTGCCGGAGGCCGAAGGCATGACAGCAGGGAGATTGGCCCAGCTGATTCGGGACCTTAATGCTAGAGGCTAGAAGCGGGGCTGGGAACTGGGGTTTAAAAACCAGTCTGACCACGGACCTGTCGGATCGCAGAGGTTTTAACAGTTAGAGGGAGACCAGATGCCAGCTAGCGACATAGACTGGGCCGCGCTGCTAAGGCGCCAGGAGGAGGCCTTTGCAGCCTCCGCGGAGCGCTCGCTTGCCCCAGACGAGGAGCAGGCCGTGCTTCGCGCACGCGCCGCCCTACTGGCCCGCCGCCCGGCCGATGCCCCGGAGGCCGGGGATATGATCGAATGCCTCGAGTTCCTCCTTTCCGGAGAAAGCTACGCCATCGAGCTGTCGTACATCGGCGAGACCCTGCCGCTTGCCGAATTCACACCGCTTTTTTGCACCCCTCCCTTCGTGCTCGGGATCAGCAACCTGCGCGGCAGGATCATCTCCATCATAGACCTGCGGCGCTTCTTCGAACTGCCGGCCATAGGCCTTAGCGACCTGAACCGGGTCATCGTGGTCGGTAACGGCGCCATGGAGTTCGGTGTGCTGGCTGACAGCATCGTCGGCATGAGATCCCTGCCGGCAGGGGAGCTGCTGCCTGCGCCGGACGCCTTCACCGGCATTCGGGAGGAGTTTCTGGCAGGCGTGACCGCGGAGAGGATGGCCCTTCTGGACATGGGGAAGATACTTGCCGACCCAAGGGTCGTGGTGCACGAAGAGGTGGCGTGACCCTAACCGGGTTCCCGCCACCGGTGCAGAGAGCCGCTGGTAATTTACCAATCGATACACGCCATAGCAAACGGGGGTTTCATGCTGAGTAATCTTAAAATCAGGGCCAGGTTGATTGCGGGCTTTGGCATTATCGTCCTGTTTCTGATCCTGATCGGGGCCCTTTCCCTGAAGAACCTGGCCAAGCAGGGGGACCTGCTGTCGCAGTTCTACGACCACCCCTTCACGGTGACCAACGCCATCCACCAGGTCGATGCGCAGCTGGTGAGGATGCACCGGAGCATGAAGGATATCGTGCTCTACGCAAACGACCGCGAGGAAATGGAAGCGTCCCTGGCGGAGATCGACGCCAGCGAAAAAATCGTCTACCGGGAACTCGCCGTTGCCAGGGAACGGTTCCTCGGGGACAAGGGCAGGTTGGACCAGATCAGGGAGTCGATGGACCAATGGAAACCGGTGCGCGCGAAGACCATCGAGCTGGTGCGCCAGAACAGGATCCCCGAGGCGGTCGCCTTCCACAAGACCTACGCCAGGCGCATGGTGGCAAAGATCGACGCCGAGGTAAACGATGTCCTGAAGTTCGCCTTCGCCAAGGCCCAGAGTTTCGCCGAGGCGTCGCAGCAAAACAAGCGCTGGACCATCGCCATCACCGCGATCCTGGTCGTGCTCGCCGCACTCCTTGCGGTGGTCACCGCGTTCGCCATCACAGCCTCCATCACCGGCCCGCTCAACTCGGCGGTGCGCGCGGCGGACCAACTGGCGAAAGGGGACCTTTCGGTAGAGATAGACAGCCCTGCGCAGGATGAAGTGGGACAACTTCTGCGCGCCATGGGGCTGATGGTGCAGTCGCTGCGTCGCATGGGAGAGACCGCCAACCGGATCGCCCTGGGAGACCTCGATCTGGAGGTGCTCCCCAACTCGGAGCGCGACGTCTTCGGCATCGCCATGCACAACATGGTCGCCTCGCTGAAAAGGCTTGCCGCCAGCGCGGACCGGATCGCCGCGGGGGATCTCACCCTCGACGTGCTCCCCGCCTCGCCCAAGGACCAACTCGGCAACTCCTTCAGTGCCATGACCCGCAACCTGAGGGAACTGAACCTGGAAATCCGCGAGGTGGTGAACGTGCTGTCAGGCTCCGCCGGGGAGATCATGACCACGGTGAGCGAACTCGCCTCCAGTTCGGCCCAGACCGCGACCTCCATCTCGGAGACCAACGCCACGGTCCAGGAGATCCGGCAGACCACCGACCTCACCTCCCAGAAGTCGAGGCAGGTGTACGAGGGTTCGCACAAGTCCGTGCAGGTCGCCAAGGCCGGCCGGGATTCCGTCAACAGCGCCATCGGCGGCATGCAGGGGATCGACGAGCGCATGGGTTTCATCGCCGAAAGGATCGTCAACCTGAGCGAACAGAGCCAGGCGATCGGGGAGATCATCGCCACGGTCGCGGACCTCGCCGAGCAGTCCAACCTGCTGGCGGTGAACGCCGCCATCGAGGCCGCCAAGGCGGGGGAACACGGCAAGGGGTTTGCCGTGGTGGCGCAGGAGGTGAAAAACCTGGCCACCCAGTCCAAGCAGGCGACCTCGCAGGTGCGCGGCATCATAACCCAGATACAGAAGGCGACCACCGCCGCGGTGCTGGCGACCGAGCAGGGGAGCAAGGCGGTGGAGGCCGGCGTCAGGCAGTCCGTCGAGGCCGGGGAATCGATCCGCCTGCTCGCGGCAAGCATAGAGGACTCGACCAACGCCACGCTGCAGATCGTCACCTCCACCCAGGAGCAGGCGATCGGCATGGACCAGATCGCCATCGCCATCCAGAGCATCAACCTGGCCAGCGGCCAGAACGTGGAGGGGTCGCGCCAGATCGAGTCGGCCGCGAAAAACCTCTACGAACTGAACCAGAAGCTCCAGAAGCTGGTAAGCCGGTACCAGGTGGCATGAGGTCCCGGCACCCGGTTCATAAGGCCGCAAGGGCTGCGACTGACGCGGACCGCGAGGGGGCTTTCGCGGCGCGCGACGGCAAAGGCGGCACCTTGCATGGGTGACAGCGAGGCGTTGTTAAAAGAGCTCCTGGAGACCTTCGGGCTGGAGGCCCAGGACCACCTTCGCGCCCTGTCCACCCTGCTCATCGCCCTGGAAAGCGAGGTGGAGGCCGCCGAGCGGACACGCCTGGTCGAGACCATCTTCCGGCGCATGCACACGCTAAAGGGTGCCGCGCATGCGGTGAACCTGATCCATGTGGCCCAGGGTTGCCAGGAGCTGGAGAACCTGCTCGCCGACCTGAAACGCGGCGACATCGAGCTGGACCTCTCCCTCTTCGACCGGCTCCACCTGGACATCGACGCCCTCTCCGAGCAGATCTTAGCGCCGCGGGATCCGGACGGCAGCCTGGCGCCCCGACCCGCCTTCCCGCCGGCGCAGGCAGGCAACGGGACGGCCGGGCTCCGGCAGCGCGTGGCCGCGCCAGAGCCCGGCTCACCGGCGCGGCAGGAGCCGAGCGCCCCGCCCGCTTGGCTCCCGGAGCCCGCCAGGCCCTCGCAGTCAACGGCCGACGGGGCCAGTGCCGAGCGGCGCGCAGCAGGCGCCGGGACGCGCGACGACGAAATGGTGCGGGTCTCCACCCGGCTGCTGGAATCGCTGCTGCTGCAGTCCGAGGAGCTGGTATCGGCGAAGCTTGCCGCATCGGTGCTGCTCGAAGAGGTTGCCGCGGCTGCCGCCGAGCTGTCCGGGCGCGGCAGCGAGCGGGCACGGGCCCTGGAACTCGCCAGGAGGTCTCTCAAAAACGGGGCGCCGGAGGCGCAGGGGACCGGACTTGCCGGCTTCGTGGAGCAGAGCTGCCAGAGCGAGCGGCTCGCCGAGGGGCGTCTGCACTCGCTGGAGAAGAGCGCGGAGAAGCATCTGCGGACCCTCAAGGGGATGATCGACCCGCTCCTCGACGACATGAAGAAACTGCACCTGCTCCCCTTTCACGCCCTGATGGACCCCTTTTCCAAGCTGGTCCGCGACATCGCGCGCCAGCTCGACAAGGAGGCCGGGCTGCACTGCACGGGAGGTGAACTTGAGATAGACCGGCGCATACTGGCCGAGCTCAAGGAACCGCTCTTGCACCTCGTGCGAAACATGGTCGATCACGGCATCGAGAAGCCGTCCGAGCGCCGGCTCATGGGAAAGCCGGACAAGGGGAGCATCCGCATCGAGATCCGGCTGCAGGACGCGAACCGCGCCGAGCTGGCGGTCTCCGACGACGGCTGCGGCATCGACCTGGCGCAGGTGAAGGGCGCGGCGCTCAGGCTCCAACTGGCGACGCCGGAGGCGCTGGAGCGGATGCCGGACGCCGATGCGCTGCAGCTCATCTTCGAGTCCGGGATTTCCACCAGCAGGATCATCACCAGCATATCGGGGCGCGGCGTCGGCCTGGCCATCGTGCGGGACGCCCTGGAGAGGCTGGGCGGCCACGTGACGGTTGACACCACCCCCGGCGCGGGGACCCGGTTCCGCCTGAGCTTCCCCCTTTCCTTCGCCATGATGCGCGGAGTCCTGGTGGAGACGGCGGGACGCGCCTGCATCATCCCCGCCGCCAACGTCGAGTTGACCGCGAGGGTCCCGGTCTGCGAGATAAAGCGCGTGGAAAACCGGGACACCGTGCTCCTCTCGGGGGAGGTGATCTCGCTCGTCAGCCTCTCCAGGGTCCTGGAACTGGAGAGCGCCGCGCAGACCGACCCCGAAGGGTTCCAGCCCATGCTGCTGCTGCATGCCGGCGACAAGCGGATCGCCTTCGCCGTGGACCAGGTGGCCGGGGTGCAGGAGATCCTGGTGAAGCCGCTTGGCAGCCAGCTGTCGCGGGTGAGAAACGTCGCCGGGGCGACGGTGCTCGGCACCGGCCGCGTGGTGCCGGTCCTGAACGTCGCCGACCTGTTCAGGTCCGCCCTTCTGGGGCAAGCCTCCACCCCGGCCCTGGCGCCCCCCTCCCCCCTCGCCAGACCGGTGCGGCTTTCGGTGCTGGTCGCCGAGGACTCCATCACCTCGCGCACCCTTTTGAAGAACATACTGGAGTCGTCGGGATACCTGGTGCGGACCGCCATCGACGGCTCGGACGCGCTCACCCAGCTTAAGACCGAGAACTTCGACATCGTCATCTCGGACGTGGAGATGCCCCGCATGGACGGCTTCGAGCTGACCGCGGCCATCCGGGGGGACAGCCGCCTCGCCTCCCTGCCGGTCGTGCTGGTGACCGGCCTGGAATCGCGCGCCGACCGCGAGCGCGGCATCGATGTCGGCGCCAGCGCCTACATTGTGAAGAGCAGCTTCGACCAGAGCAGCCTGATTGACGTGATCCGGAAACTCACCTGAAAGGGAAACCCTTAAGTGATCAGACTTCTCGTGGTAGAGGACTCGAAAACCGTGCAAAAGGTCCTGGTGGCCGCTTTCGATGCCGACCCGCGGCTCACGGTGGTCGGCACCGCCGATAGCGGCGAAGCCGCCGTGGAGGCCGCCTGCAGGCTCAGGCCGGACCTGATCACCATGGACGTCAACCTGACCGGGATGGACGGCTTCGAGGCGACCCGGGCCATCATGTCCAGCTGTCCCGTCCCCATCGTCATCGTCACCGGCAAGATGGACCCGAGGGATTCGGCCACCCTTTTCCGCGTCATGGAGGCGGGGGCACTGATGGTGCTGGCCAAACCGGACCCCCTGGGGAGCCCGGGTCATGACGCGTCCGTGGCGAGCCTGATCCATCACGTAAAGCTCATGTCGGAGATCAAGGTGGTGCGCCGGGTGTTCCCGACGGCCGCCGATCACCCTCCCGGGATGCCGCTGCCGCTTTGTGTGCCCGCCCCGCAGATCAGGGTCGTTGCCATCGGGGCGTCGACCGGGGGGCCGCCGCTTCTGCGGCAGATCCTCTCCGGGCTTGCGCCCGACTTCGGCGCCGCCGTGCTGGTGGTGCAGCACATGGCCGTCGGCTTCACGGAAAACTTCGTGCACTGGCTGAACCAGAGCTCCCGCCTCCCGGTCCGGCTGGCGACGGACGGCATGCCTATCCGCGCGGGACAGGTCTATGTGGCACCGGACGGCTGCCACATGGAGGCCGGCCCCTGCGACAGGATCGTCCTCTCCCTGGCCCCCCCGGAAAACGGCGTGCGCCCCTCGGTCTCCGTGCTGTTTCGCTCCGTGGCGAAAAGCTACGGCCGCCAGGCCGCCGGCGTGCTTCTGACCGGCATGGGGAACGACGGCGCCTTAGAGCTGAAGACCCTCAGGGACCGGGGGGGAATCAGCATGGCGCAGGACCGCGAGAGCTCCATGGTTTTCGGCATGCCCGGGGAAGCGATCCGGATCAACGCCGCGCAACACATCCTCCCCCCCGGGGGGATCATACAGCTGCTGGCGGCGCTGGCCAAAAGGCAAGCGCCGCCGGCAACATAAGGGAAACAGCATGAGCCCAGGAACCCCAAACCCCGCCCCCCTGATACTGATAGTGGACGACAGCCCGACCCAGGCGAAGCTTCTCGAACAGGTGCTGCTAGCGCACGGGTACCGGGTCGGCGTGGCGAGAAACGGCAGCGAGGCGCTGGAGCAGATGCTGGCCCGATGTCCCGACCTGGTCATCAGCGACATCCTCATGCCGGAGATGGACGGCTTCGAGCTCTGCCGCCGGGTAAGAGCGATGGAGCAGTCCGAGAGGACCCCCATCATCCTGCTCACCCACCTGAACGACCCGGCGGACGTGCTGCACAGCCTCGAGGTCGGCGCCGACTATTTCGTCTCCAAGCCCTACAGCAACAAGCTGCTGCTCTCCCGTATCAGCGCCGTGCTGCAGGGAGACCGGGCCTGCAGAAAGGGGGAGACCAAGGGAGAAACGGCGATCTCCTACCACGGCAAGGATTACAGGATCCACGCCAGCTGCGCCCACACCATCGAGCTGCTGCTCGCCACTTACGAGCTTGCCGCGGAGAAGAACCAGGAACTGCTTATGGCCAAGCTGTCGCTCTCCAACCTGAACCGCGAACTGGAGCAGCGGGTCCACGAGCGGACCGCGGCGCTCACCCAGGAGACCGCGGAGCGCCTGCAGGCGATGGATGAACTGCGCAAAAAGGACGAGGTGCTGATGCAGCAAAGCCGGCAGGCCGCCATGGGGGAGATGATCGGCAACATCGCCCACCAGTGGAGGCAGCCGCTGAACGCCGTCGGGCTCCTGGTCCAGGACCTGACGCTGAGCTACGAGTACGGCAACTTCAGCAAGGCCTACCTCGACTCCAACACGCAAAAGATCATGCAACTGGTCAGGCACATGTCGCAGACCATCGACGACTTCAGGAACTTCTTCACCCCGGACAGGGAGAAAACCGATTTCGACCCGCGCCAGGTCGTCCAGCGGACCCTCGCCCTGATCGAGGGGAGCCTGGCCGACAAGGGGATCAAGGTCGAGGTGGACTCCGGAACGGCCCCGACCATCACCGGTTATCCCAGCGAATTCTCCCAGGTGCTTTTGAACATCATAAGCAACGCCATGGATGCCTTTTCCGAAAGGGAGTGCGCGCAACCCGAGGTCAAGGTGAGCATCTTCTCCATGGACGGCAAGGCGGTGCTCACCATTGCCGACAACGCGGGGGGCATCCCCGGGGAGATCCTGGGGCGCATCTTCGAGCCGTACTTCACCACCAAGGAGCAGGGGAAAGGGACCGGCATCGGCCTGTTCATGGCGAAGAATATCGTGGAAAAGAGCATGAACGGCTCGCTTAGCGCCCGAAACGGCAGCGCTGGAGCAGAATTCAGGATCGAGGTGTAACATGGGGGGGTATCAGGCGCCGGAGGCGGCGTTCAGTCTGCTTTACGTGGAGGACGAGGAGATCACCAGGGACACCGTGCTGACCCTTTTGAGGAGGCGCTTTCCCGGGCTCACCATCCAGAGCGCGGCAAACGGCGCGCAAGGGTTGCAACTGTTTCAGGAGCTCTCCCCTGACCTGGTGGTCACCGACATCAGGATGCCGATCATGAACGGCATAGAGATGTCCAGGCGGATCATGGAGCTTAAGCCGTCCGTGCCGATCATCATCGCCAGCGCCCACAGCGACATGAACTACCTGATCGAGTCGATCGAGCTCGGCATCCACCGGTACGTCCTGAAGCCGATCGAGAGCGCCAAGCTGTTCGCGGCGATCGAGGGGTGCCTCGCCTCGCTCAGGCTGGAAACGGAGCTGCAGGCGCAGCAAGCTTTCGTCCGCAAGCTTTCGCGCGCCGTAGAGCAGAGCCCCTGCAGCACCGTCATCACCGACCCTCGGGGGGTGATCGAATACGTCAACCCGAAGTTCACCGAGCTTACCGGCTACAGCCAGGCGGAGGCGCTCGGGGTGAACCTGAGGGCCTTGCAGCGAGGGGGCGCGGAGATCTGGTCCGCCCTCGCCGCGGGTCTCGAGTGGCACGGCGAACTGGAGGGGGTGAAAAAGAGCGGCGAGATCTACAGCGAATCGAGCTCCATCTCCCCGGTGTTCGACGAGGGGGGAGCCATCACCCACCTGGTAGCGGTGCAGGAGGACATCACCGAGCAAAAGCGCAGCGCGCAAGAGATCGAGCTCCTGAACAGCTCGCTGTCGGCCCGGGCCGAGGACCTGGAGATCGCCAACCGGGACCTGGAGGGGTTCAGCTACACGGTCTCCCACGACCTGCGCGCCCCGCTCACCAACATCAACGGTTACTGCCAGGTGATTCTGGAGCTTTTCGGCCAAAAGCTGGACGAGCAGTGCAGGGAGTTCATCAACGTCATCTACAGCGAAACGGTGAACATGAACCAGCTGATCAAGACGCTGCTCGAGTTCTCCCGGGTCACCCGCACCGAGATGACCCAGGCCGAGGTGGACCTGAGCCAGATGGCCTCGGTGATAGCGGCGGGACAGCAGCTGAGGGAGCCGGAGCGCCGCATGCGCTTTGACATCGCCCAGGGGATAACGGCGCAGGGAGATGCCGACCTGTTGCGGGTGGTGCTGGAAAACCTGATCTCCAACGCCTGCAAGTATTCGGGTAACGAGGACCAGGCGCTCATCGAGTTCGCCACCTGCCAAAGCGACGGCGAGCGAGTCTACCTGGTGCGCGACAACGGAGCGGGTTTCGACATGGCGCAGGCGGGAAAGCTGTTCACCCCTTTCCAGCGGCTCCACACGGACCGTGAGTTCAACGGTTTCGGCATCGGCCTTGCCACGGTGCAGCGCATCATCCAGCGCCACGGCGGCAGGATCTGGGCCAAGGGGGAAGTCGGCAACGGGGCGAGCTTCTATTTCACCCTGCCGGGGTAGGTATCAGTCGGAAATTCGCTTCATGTTCAGGCAGGAGGAAGGCAAACAAGTGACAAGTGAAAACAAGCACATGCACCGGATTCTGTTGGTTGACGACGAGGCGCAGATCCTGGAGAGTTGCCGCAGTTGCCTTAATACCAGCGGCTACCCGGACGTCGTGACGCAAAGCGACAGCCGGACCGTCATGTCGCTTCTGGCCCGGGAGGAGTTCGCCGTAATCGTGCTGGACCTGCGCATGCCGAACCTTTCCGGCCTTGAGCTTTTGCCGCAGATAGTCTCCCACTACCCGCAGATCCCGGTCATCGTCGCCACCGCCAACAACGATATCGAGTCGGTGGTCAACTGCATCAAGGAGGGGGCCTTCGACTACCTGGTGAAACCGATCGAGGTGAAACGCCTGATCACCTCCGTGAAGAAGGCGCTGGAGTTGCGCTCCCTGTCCAACGAGCTGTCCACCCTGAAGCAGTACATGTTCACGGACCGGCTGGACCACCCGGAGGCCTTCGGGACCATCGTCACCGGCAACAAGGCGATGCGGGCCATATTCCAGTATCTGGAGGTGATCGCAGGCACCAGGCAGCCGGTCACCATCACCGGAGAGACCGGCACCGGCAAGGAGCTGATCGCCCGCGCCATCCACAACCTGAGCGGCTGCACCGGGGAGTACGTGGCGCTGAACGTCGCCGGGCTGGACGACAACATGTTCTCCGACACCCTTTTCGGCCACAGGAAAGGCGCCTTCACCGGCGCCGATCAAACCCGCGACGGCCTCATCACGCGCGCCGCGGGAGGGACCCTTTTCCTGGACGAGATCGGCGATCTGAACGAGATGTCCCAGATCAAGCTGCTCAGGCTGTTGCAGGAACAGGAGTACTACCCGGTCGGCTCGGACTTCATCAAGAAGAGCGACGCCCGCATCGTGCTCGCCACCAACCGCGACCTCCAGGAGCTGATCAGGCAGGGGAGGTTCAGAAACGACCTCTACTACCGGCTCTGCGGCCATCGGGTGCATCTCCCCCCCCTGCGCGATAGGCTGGACGACATACCGCTCTTGCTGGAACGATTCCTGGCCTCGGCGGCGGAGTCCCTGGGCAAGAAAAAACCGACCCCTCCCCCGGAACTCGCCGTCATGCTCGCGCTGTACCACTTCCCGGGCAACATCAGGGAACTGGAGGCGCTGGTGTTCGACGCGGTGCTGCGGCACAGCTCCGGGGTCCTCTCCATGGAGACCTTCCGCGGCGTCATCGGAGACGAGCGCGCGGCCCGGAAACCTGGCCCCGTAGCGCACGCGGCGACGGAGGAAAACCCGCTCTGCGCCATTTTCGGGCATTTTCCGACTCTGGACGAGGTCGAGCAGTACATGATCGGCGAGGCGATGAAACTCGCCAAGGGAAACCAGGGGCTGGCGGGGAAGATCCTAGGCATGGGGCGTCAGACGCTGAACAAGCGCCTGAAAATGCAATCCTGAACCGCTCCTTTCCTTTAAGCCGAACCGCTCGCGCTCCCCGGTCCAGCAGGGAGCGCACGATTACCCATGAACGCCCGCCCTCATTCCCCTCATTCCCCTCATTCCCCTCATTCCCCTCATTCCCCTCAACCTCAACCTCAACCTTTTCGTAGCTGGCTCATTGGTAATTTTTTGCTCCGTGATATGCTTTGTCTCGTCCCACTCCCAGATGCTCGTCCCGGACCAAGGCAAACTCCCCCTTCCCTGCCG
>Ga0209317_1001371_pt1 | contig 21636 bp, 16 predicted proteins | sample RifGroB2_FD_183994 | JGI IMG/M metagenome (GOLD analysis project Ga0209317, IMG submission 183994) | Soil microbial communities from Rifle, Colorado, USA - Groundwater B2 (SPAdes) (version 2) | ecosystem: Environmental > Terrestrial > Soil > Unclassified | place: Rifle, Colorado | collected...
TTATCCCCACCCTACCGAGCATACCGAAAACTCCCAGTCTTTGCGTAATATCTTTCCTTTGACAACTCCTCGGGCTTCCGGGGAGTTTTTTTTACTTGACGTTTAGTCGTATCAGTATCTATACTGACTACCTTATTTTGACAGGAGCGATTGCCATCAGCGCTGGAAAGGGGTGTATATGGAATTAACAGCGCAGGGAAAGTGGTATCGGCAGATCACAGTGCACATCCAAGGCCCCAAAGGTCTTGTTGCCACCTCTATCGTGCTGCTCGATGACGGCCAACCGGGCTACATCATCAACCAGTGGATATACCACCTGATCGACGGAGGGATGAGACCAAGCAATCTGAAGGTACATGTTCGTGCCCTGGAGCACCTCTATGCGTTCACGATGGCGCGATTCCACCAAGGCGACTTTAACGACACCGCCCGACAAGGGCTTATCGCATCCTTTATCGACGCCAAGAGGTATGGCACCGACCACAACTGCACGACCGACATGCCTCACCTCCAGTACCTGAAGGCACTTGGCCTCAATTGGAAAAAAACGCCGCTCGATGACACCATCCGGAGGTATGTGGCTGCAATTAATTCGTTCGATAAATGGCAGGCCACCTTCCACGGCGCTCAGCGCCTGAACCCTTCCGAAAAGCAATTCATGAGCGCATGGGAAATCTACCAGGATTTCAAGCGCAGGACGGACTGGGACCCTCTCGTACACTTGCACCCCTCCCGCACCCATGAGAAGGAGAAGTATCAGGTTGGGGTTGTGCTGCCATACGACCACCGACGCCGGCAAGGCAAAAAGTCTAAGACTAAGAAAGCATTCCCGATCCCCTATATGCTTAAGTTGCTCGACTGCGTGAACAATCCCAGAGACGAACTGCTTCTGCTGCTCATGGCTGGCGGCAGCCTGCGTAAAAGTGAACCACTGCACCTATTCAGAACCGACATCGAGCAGCAAACTGAATGGGGGGAACTCCGTGTCCGCCTTGAAGACCCAGAGGACGGCATGACGGAGTGGACGGACGGTAACAACATCGTACAGCATGGTAATCGGACGGAGTATTTCGATAAGAAATGGCGCAACGAACATTTGCCAAGAACCCATCCGCTACGCAATCTGCGCCCGCGCTGCACTTATGGCGAAAAAGACGAACTGTATGTAGGGTTCAAGACAATGACCTTTGGCGAGAGCGACGGCGCCAACGTATTCGGCGATGACTTCCTCGGAAGGCACTACGACGTTAACTATATATGGTGGCTTGATCCGCGAGTCGGCGCCCGGGCACAAGATATTTACGAAAGGTATCGAAACGAATGTCTTCTCCGCAACTGGAACACAAGAGAACTTATGCCGACGGGCTGGCTGGAGCGGAAACATCCGTGGCTGTTCATCAACCTGACCCCGGAGAACTATGGTGAACCGTTGAGCTATGGAGCCCTTGAGTCGTTATGGCGGAATCTGCTTGAGAGACTCGTCACAAGGCATGGAGTCGATCTGCGAGGGAAGAAACTCGGCATGCACTCCCTGCGCCACTTCTATGGCTGGTACTGCGCATCGGTCCTGAAGCTTGACCTGACCTTCACCAAAATGATGATGCATCATGGAAGCATCGAGTCTACCCAGGTCTACTTCAGACTTTCAGCGGCCGCGGCCCAGCAGCTATTGACGTCGCAGTACCTCAAATCGAAGGGCTACTCCAACGAGGATATCCAGTTTCTCATTATACCCGGCACGCCAAAGTTGGATTGGCCTGACGAGTGGATGAATCAACAACTCCGCCGAAAACTTTTACAGATTGAGCACCACGCACAGAAAGGCAAGCAAATCAAGGGGTCATAATGTCTGAATTTACTAAAGTCGGTATACGGAGAGGCACTGATGGACTGGGGCGCTCCAAGGGGTTCTGGTCTGGCAAGGATGTCCTGTTCAACAACGACGACTCGACTATTTACGTGCTGGCCGAAAAGGCCACAACCAAAGATCTTCTTAAAATTATTTGTGAAATAATCGATACCGGTATTCGTAAATGGGTGATGTTGGACATAAAAAAGAATATAGACGTAGTGCAAGGCGGCAAACATAACAAGCTGTTTTTCCGCCTTGAGGATGTCCCCTCCTTGAGACGAAAGGAATGGCGACTAGGGAAAGGCGTGTCCCTCGTCCAGATGTTGAAATGCTGGCAGAAAGAGGGCAAAACTCGTGATGAACTCTGCGAATTCCTGGCGGATGAGTGGGTGGCGGCATGGCGACATGATGCTAAGGTTTATCCCTGTATGCACTTTGGTGTTCCGGAGGAGATCCCTTTAGCGAGGCTTCTTCTGGTGCGCTGGGATAAGTTGGATGGTTCAATTCCACTCGAGACGTTCCTTCAGAGACTTTGGGACATGGCCGGTGTGGATATGACTGCACCGCGATTCTTGGGAGAGGGGGGCAAGCAGTCGCATCTTTTCACGAGAAAAAATCCTTACCGCACCGTTCTTGACACCCTGCGCGCCGACGAGTTGGAGCTATTAAAAGACTTTGGCATCGGCGAATTCAAAAACGAGGACGAGGCACAAATCAAACTGATACGGAGGCTGACGGCCGCACCGTTAGTCGCCAACTATGCTATTGCTATGCTCGCGGAAAAAGGCGTGCTTTTGCCACCACGGAACCTTGGTGGGGAGCCTGTCAGGGTCCTTCGCGAGCTTGGACGACTGGAGCCCTACGACCGGTTTTTCAGATTTGGTTATGAGCGGCGAGGGTTTGGCCGTTTACTTATCAGCTCAACCATCGGTGAGCTAGAGGACATTCCCGCCGACCTGAAAAATCTATGGGATCAAGGGTATCACAGAGCGATCAAGAGAATGCTTATCCAGTATGGCGAGGAGAAGTCCCTGCCCGCATTCGACGTCACGCAGTTCGAGCGTGGTAACGATCTGTATATTGAGAATGAAAGGAAAAAGTGGCGTCCGCAATGGTTTCGCGATCAGAAGTATTCGGAAGCCTGGTACCAGTTCGCTGATGCAGCCTTCCATAGTTCCCAGGCGGGCAACCAAGGGATCGCACAACAGCTCAAATCTCTTTGTGACTGGGCGCTAGACCGCTTCGAATCGCCATGGGACATAACTCCGTTAGACTTGATCAATCCGCATACACCCAAAAGTCCTGACTCCTTCTCGGCACACTGTAAAAAGAATAACAGCATGGACCCGGCAAGAGCGTGGTGGCTTGCGTCTACCGTTTTCAATCGCGTGGCGAACCTCGCCTCGATCCCTGGATACCCATGGTATCGGGAGGGCGTAAGCAACCCCTTCCAAAGGTTGGAGTGCCCTTTTAAAGGAAACCAAAACAAAAGCCAAAAAACTCATCGCTCCCGCATCGCCACACTCATCCACGAAAAGATGATCGAGACCCTCCTTGATATCGACGAAGACGGCAGGCCGACCTTCAACTGGACTAGGACCCAGTTCAGCTTGGAAGATAATGACGACCGTGGCATCTGGTGCCCGTCGCGCTGGACCGCTTTGGCCGTACTGTTGTTGCTCCCCCTGCGCAAGAAACAGGTGCGATGGTTAGATCAGGGTCTGATGGATGAGAAGGTGTTTGATCCAGAAACGTTCCAAGTCATCGACAATACGCATCCTTTGCGCGACTACACCTATGAAGACGGCAAGACTCATTTCCAGCGCTACGGCAGGCCCTCGGGCGTCATCCAGCACATGACTGATGATTTTATGGGAACCTGCACGCATGTAGGCGTGTTCGTCAACACAAACAAGACCCAGCTCTGGAATCCCGCTAAAAGGAACGGTTACGAGTTACCCTGGCCCGACGGCAGCGAGTTGATTACTGCCGACGACGCGGAGTTACAGCAGCATGGCTATTGGCTCCGACGGATCTACGAGGTTCTGGCGTACCAGTATCGTCACGTGATGAAGAACGATCCGAACCCCGAACCGGCCACGTTCGTCGACGTGATTAAGGACAGGAATATGGTGTCAGTCGATCAAGACTGCGTAGATCGGATGCCCCACTTCGTCCCCCTGTTCCGTGACACAGCCAACAAGAAGCAAGTGGAGCGAGATGGGAAGAAGAGACTCATTGCACTGCCTGTGTCGGACTCGAAACTTCAAAAAGCCTATGTGGCACTATGCATAGAGACCGAAGCCAGGTTGAAAGCAGAGGGATTCCATTCCGTCAGCCTCACCATGCCGAATACCTGTAAGGGCGCTAGCGAGGTGGGTTTAGGTTCAAGAAAACCGAAATTTGACATCCATTGTCTACGTGTCGCCGGCATCTCACGATTGATCGAGATCGGCATCGACCCGGTCATTGTACAGGAGTTTGTGGCAGGCCACCTTACCCCGGCCATGACGCACCATTACCTGAAGATGCAGCCGTGGCATGTTCGAGAAAAGATCATCGAGGCTGTCGTCAATGGCGACTTTAAGTCAGCTATGGAGACGTTCGCCGAGAAGGTCGCTAAGGGCGAATGGAATCGAGAGAGTACCTTTGTTGGGTTGCCGCGCTTCCAAGATCATGTCGCGAACCTCCCACAAGACTTCGCCTGCTTTTCTGTTGTAAAAGGTGGCCTCTGCGTGATGGGCGGCAAGGGTGATGCCTGTAATGAGGGAGGGGTGTATGAGCGCCAAAGTGATGGTAAGGACGGGATAGAAGTCGAGTTCGGCCCCGTGCAGGGAGGTTGCGGCAACTGCATCTACTTCCGGACGGCCGCGTTCCTGATCCAAGAGCAGACGCTCGTCTTGAACATCCTGCTTGCAGAACTGCGCGCCCAAGCGCGGGAGCGCAAAGAACTGAGGACAACAATCTCGGACCTCACATGCAAGATTGACGAGGCCGAGGGGTCCTCCGAGAAGAACAGGCTTATCAGCGACAAAAGCCTACACGAGGCTCGCATCGAGGAACTGAACCACGACATGGTTCCGAGGTTAACCGAATGGGTGAATCGCTACATCATGCTCAAGGAGTGCGAAAGCCAACTTGACGAACTACTGAAGGGGAAAACCGACACAACAGCACTTGTCGCGCCGTTCGGTGAGAACATCGGCCTTTCGGCTGACGATCTGAAGGTCGACCAGGAGATGACTCCTGACATCGGCCTCATCGGTCGTATTGTCGAAGGCAGCCGGATTCTGGGAGCAAGGGGAATCGTAATTCCGGAAGACCATGCGAGATTTCTTGAGCGTGGCGTTGACAAACTCCTACGTATGAACGGCTCCCAGCATCTGTTGCTCGACGTCCCCACCAGCGAGCGTGTCCACGGTGCATCGTTAATGTTCAATGCACTTGATGATCTGATCGGCGCAGAGGCTATGCAGAAGGCCCTTGACAGCGAGACGCCGTTGGCTTTGCCGGAGTCACTACGTAACAACGTCAACGACTTCGCTGGGGCGTTGGTCGGAGCCGCCCAAAAGGGAAGGTTAACTATTGACAATCTATTGGAGGAAGGCAAGAGCTGCAACCTGATTAGCGACCCCAAGGAGGGAGACTACAGATGGGCGATTTAAAGAGAGTTCAGACGGCACAGCAGTATTTCGAGACCTGGATGCCGCGCCTATCGGACACTCAGGCTGAATCTCTAAGGAACATCAAGCAGGCCTGTGACGGGATTGAGACCTACGGCACCAAAGAGCTTAACCCGGTGTCAGTCGGCAAGTATTGCCAAGACCCGGAAACCGGGAAGGGTGCAGTTCCTCCGGCCACCCAGACCATTCGCAATACCAGGGTCCAATTTGAGGAGCAGTTCGAGCATGTTTACCGAAACTATATCCAGAAGCGGGAGGCCGAGCGAAAGAAGCCTATCAGAGCAAAACGCAGTGGACAGGACAAGAGCAAGGAGGAAGCTCCATCCTACCGTGACCTCGCCATGCAGATTAAGGACGACCTGACAAGGGGGTGGGTGCTTGACCTTGTTCAGCGCTGGACTCAGGCGGAGGGTAGTTGCCATTGGATGGAGAGGCAGCTCCGCGAGAAGTCCAGAGAGATTGGCGGTTTCGATCTTGCCGCCGCGATCACCGAAGGCCCGGACGTTGACCTGCGGTTGCCAATGATGCCTCCTAACCAGCCAAGCTCGATTGAGTTCAGCCGAGATCTGCGGGATGCCCTGGAAGCCATTTTGTCACTCCCAAAGAACTCGGCCCTGCCATATCTGGCGCTCAACGAGAAGGATGCGCTTGTGTACGACGATACCGTCAGCGGTGCAGTTGTTATCCTCTCACCGAAGAAATGGAAGGCCATCGTAGAGGCCGTGAAGGGAGGTGAATGATGTCGCGAAAGAGCAATGCGGATACGGCGCAGGAGAACTACGAAGTCTTCGACCTGTGGCACAAAGGTAAGAAGCTTGAGCAACTCGTACCTTACCTGTCGCGGCGCAAAAACGGCGATGTTATCGAGCATAAGCTGAATCGTTCGCGGATCAACAACGAACTGAGGATTGGGGCGGCCATAAATCAACACCCTAGAATACGAAAGGATTTGGCCGACCTTGATGACCAACTGCTCAAAGCAGGCCTGCGGGACCCCGACATGCCGGTTTCAGCTGAGTTGGTTGCATCTGAGGGGATTGTCCCTCTAACAGCCATGTCGCCCGACCATGGCGGCCCCAGCGCCGCCGATAGGCGGCGACTCAACCAGCTTGAGGAAGAGAATGCTTATCTACGTGAGGAACTGAAGGCAAAAGACGCAGCGCTGAAGCGTTACGGGCTAATAGACCGATTCCTCACAGACACTATGAGGTTACCTCGATGATCCCTTGGTCGGGCACCATATACATACGCACTATCCGCTCCGAAAACCCATTTGGCTACGGCGGCATTATCTTCTATGGGCACCTCGTCAACGAGCGCGGTGAAAAACTGATTCGTGAGGGCGTACAGGTCAAGGTTCCCCAAAAACTGCTCAACGGGTTCAAGCCGGAACCTTACCAGTTCTGGGAGGTCAAAGGCACTGCAACCGAGGTCACTGGGAAACGCGGGCCATACGACCTTACGGAGATTCAGGTTGAGCCAACTGAGCTGACCATGACCACATGCAGCGGCAAAATCATCCGAGAGATATTGGAGCATAGTGACCGGTTCCGGGGCATTGGCGAATCGAAGGCCAATGACCTTTGGGTTGCCTTCCGGGACAAGCTCTACGAGATTCTTGACGAGGGTAACGTCGCCGAACTAGAGAGAGTCTTGAATCATGACGCTGCCGTCCGACTCGTAGATGCATGGAGCCACTACGCCAACGGCCGCTTCATCTCGTACCTTCAGAAGCACGGGTTCCCCGCCATGCTGGCCCGAAAGTTCCTTGACCGCCACGGGAAGATGGCTAGGGAGATGCTGGAGGACGATCCCTATCGCCTGCTCTCATATGAGGCGAACTGGCAGCAGGTTGACCACCTCGCCACGCAGGTCTTCGGCCTGGTGCCAGATGACTCTCGCCGCCTGTCGGGTGCCATCGAGGAGGCGCTATACTCGATTACTCGCAAGCAGGACACGGCGGCAACCCCGGAGAAGGTCAGGGAGAGATTGCGCCGTCTGCTGTTCGTCAAAGGTAACACCGACGAAACCCACCGCTTGATCGTTGCGGCCATGTCTCTGGCAAAAACCAACGGCTCCTATTTAGTCACCCCTGAGGGACTGTACCAGACCGTAGGCCCTTACGTCATGGAGGCGATGGTGGCAAGCAGAATCGTCGGGTTCGTGTCTGAGAACGACCCCCAGTTGTCGCTCCTGCTCGCCGGTTCGACGGCTTCCAGAATCGACGCCATGATTGACGACTACGAGGCGGAAAGCGACGTCACCCTGACGCAGGAGCAGCGCGCCGCGGTGCAGATGAGTGTTGCCGAACGGTTTAGTATCATCACTGGCGGCGCGGGCACCGGCAAGACCACAGTGCTGAAGGCTCTCTACTACGTACTCGCGAAGGTCGGCTACGGCGTTGTGCAGATGGCGCTGGCGGGTAAGGCGGCCAAGCGCATGCGGGAGGCCACCGGCAAGGAGAGCCACACCATCGCCGGTTTCCTCAACACTGCGGAGAAGATTATCGGCGAGCGCGGCGCCCACACCTACTACGTGATCGATGAGGCGTCGATGCTCGATCTCAAGACCGCGTACCGGATATTTCAGACCCTGCCGGACAACGTCCGGATAGTACTGGTAGGAGACCCTTACCAACTGCCACCTATCGGTGCCGGTCTGGTGTTTCATAAGCTGGTGGTCACTCAGGCTGTTCCGAAGGTCAGTCTTTCCGAGGTTAAGCGACAGGACGGCAGCACCGGCATCCCAAGCTTCGCCGCTGACATCCGCAAGGGAACATGGCCGATAAAGGGCGTACCTGGCGTCCGAATTGAGCGATGCAATAACTTGGAAATCATGTCGAAGGTTCTCGAACTTTATATGCAGGACAAGGAGCGCACGCAAATTATCTGCGCCGTTCGCAACAACGGCATGTCCGGTGTCGATAGTGCCAACATGGCTTGCCAAAGAACTGCTAACGCAGCCGGTCAACCGATTCGTATCCGTGACTTCAACGGCAACCTGGCAGCAACGAAATTCCGGGAAGGCGACCGCATCATCTTCACCCGGAACGACTGGAAGCGCGAGGTAATGAATGGCTCGATGGGAACCATCGTCGAAGCGCTGGATGCTCCCCCGTCCTTTGAGGAAGGCGAAGCCCCCGTCGTCGGGATTGCGCTGGTCGACGACGTCGAGGTGCCGATACTGCTGGCTGATGTCTTTGGCGACCCTATTCTCGACCACGGCTACGCCGTGACCTGCCACAAAGCGCAAGGATCACAATTCCCCCGCGTTATCGTGCCGGTACATCGGCAGATGGATAGGTTCGTCGGTCTGAAGTCACGAATACTGGATTTGACGTGGGTCTACACGGCGCTAACTCGTGCCGAATGCGAAGTCATCTTCGTTGGATGCGAGGAAACCATTCGAAAGGCTGTTGAGACCGGCCCGCGCTGGCAACAGCGCGTGGTAGGTCTCGACGGACGCCTCAAAGACGCGGCATGAGCCTCCATAGCTGTAACAGACTGCTACCATTCGACAAAGGTGGGGCGTAGGTGCGTTATTTTGATATAGCGCGAGCTATCGGTTTTCTGTCGTTTGCTACCACTATTGGAGAAGCCCACTGTGGGAAACGGGTTTATCGTTTCCCACAGTGCTAAGCTGGCCGCCCCCCTTGTTTCGGTTCAACTAATTCAGGACAATCATGAATGAAGGTTGTTCCAGGTGGGGCGGGCTTGGGCGCCTCACCTGGAGTCTCTTTTGAAGGCGATTTACAGTCAGGCAGGCCGCTTGGCCTCGTACCCCTCGACCAGGTGCCTGAAAGCCTCCTCCAACCCGGGGGTAGCTGCCTCGGCTGCTGCGTAGGCTGCGATCATTGCCGGCCGCACAGTTTCGGGCAAGACGCGTTCGGCGAGCGGATAGAGGATAGCGTCTTCTTTTTCAATATGATCGCGCAGCAGCTCAGCGTAGCCGCGGGCGTTTTCCGCCAAAGCCGTTATGATCTCCGTCGTCGCCACCCCCGGTTCGCTGGCGAGCAGCCGCTTAGCCGCCAGTTCCATGCCGCGAACAAGGGCACGTCCCTGATCATGCTCCATGAGCATCGCCGCGATCGGGGAGTTCTGCGCGGGCATACCATTGGCCACCAACGCCTTAAACAGCACGTCCTCCTCCTTGGCGTGGTGAAAACGGTCGGCAAAGAGTCTTATAAATGGCAAGGCCCCGTCAAGAAAGAAGTTCCAGTCGGAAAACCGACCGGCCTCGGCAAGGGCCACATTCTTCTCCAGCAGTGCAATCATGCGCAGGATGAGTTGGTGCTCTTCGACCATCACTGCCGTGACATTGGTTCTTGGGGTGTTGTGGTTCTGTTGCATAGGGACCTCCGTAGTTCGAGTATGGCCCTAGTTTAAGCGGTATTTTGGGCGCCCACGATGACGCAGGTCAAAAAAAGGTGATTCCATCCCTGGTTATCCCGCCTAGAATTTCCCCACCTTCATCATCAGCTTGTCGAGAACCCGCACCCGCAAGGTGCTCTGCATTATGGGACGCTTCATCTTCGACATCAAAAGGGGCAAATCGGTTTCCAGGCCAGCCGGAAGATAGTTGCTGATTTCCATCAATGCACACATGTAAGCTGGATAATCATGCACAGTGGGCTGTAGTCCGCATCGCGAAAGGCCTTTGAAACAGTACTTGTCGTAAGGAATGAACGCCGTCGGGTTCGACATGAAGGCAATTTTTGAGGCCAGAGAGGTCAAGGTCGCCCCTTCATTCGAAACCCAGCCTTTCTCGGATATTAGGCGAGCAAATCGGCAACCGACTGGTATGCGATGATATCACCCAGCTTTGCATTTTTCCAACCACTCCGCCAGTTGAAGGTGAACTCTTCCAGCAGCAACGGCTTGCTTATCTTGGTGATGCAGCGGGCTATATCCGCACGTATTCTTCTTTGGTAAGCCCTTTTGTCGCTAGCGCACCAGCCAATGCGCTGACGAAGTTATTTGCATGGTATACCTCTGTCAATTTGGGGACTGATTTCACCGTGGGACTCCTTCAGGCAGAATTACGGGACAGAGGGCGTGTGCGGGTTGAACCGCGCCCCCCGAGCTTTTTAGGCAACTTTGTCACTTGTCAGGGTGCGACCCCAAGGCCCAATAGACCTGGTCAATTTCCCTACGTGTATTGCCAGGCTCCGTCGACCGTAACATCCATCATATTTGTATCACTTGATGATGATGTGATCCGCCACGAAACGCCCCTTGCTAATCGTAAGGCTCCCCTGCAAAACCGCGTAGCCACTCTGAGTGGAGAAGGTTGAATCATATCCCCCCTTGAGAGTCACAGTCTTGGATTCATCCAAAGTGAGGTTCTCTATAAAAGTCATCTTTTTCGCTTGGATGAGTCCACCGCTGGTGGAGTCTTTATATGCCAATTGAAGCAGCCCATAATATTGTGGTCTCCCTGACACTCGGGCATTGGGAAGCCAGTTAAAGGTTGCTGTTATGTTTTGGTATAGAGGGGCCATAGTCACATTACATGTCCCTGTCCCAGTGCAGGCTCCCCCCCATCCGGAAAACTGCGATCCGTTCGAGGCGAGCGAGTTCAGGCTAAGCGGTTGTACGAGGAAGTTACCTGCACATGTCCCGCTAGTGCAGTGAATACCCGAGGGAATGCTGTTAACCGACCCGTTTCCGGCACCGCTGAGAGTAACGCTCAATCGATTTAGATTGGTTGCTGTCGCAACCCGGCTTGGGCCAATTTCGTTGTTGGCAGTGACGGTGAAGGTATAGACAGTGCTGTTGGTTAGATTGGAGACTATTATCGGGCTAGATGAACCGACCGCATTGATGTTGCCGGGTGTAGCGGTAACGGTGTAAGAAATGATTGGGCTGCCACCGTCGAATGCTGGGGGCGTGAAACTGACTGTGCTCTGTCCATTGCCCGAGACAGCCGTGACGTTGAGCGGTGCGTCGGGGACGCCAATCACTATAATGAAGAAGGCCGGTAGGGAAGCCGTTCCTGTATCGTTGATGGCGCTGATTACGATATTGCTGTAGTTGCCAGCAGTGGTCGGGGTTCCACTCAGCGTGCCGGTTGCGACGCTGAAGCTAAGCCCCGGAGGGATACTACCCGTAATGCCAAAGCTGGAGGCATTGGTCGAGGAAGGCGTGAAGCTATAAACTGCGTCCACTACTGTGGTTGTGGTAGGAGTACTGAAAATCGTCGGCATCGGTAGTGCAACCGTGATGGTGAAGGCAGGAAGGGAGTCAGTCCCGGCGCTGTTGGATGCGCTGATCACGATGTTGCTGTAGCTGCCAACAGTGGTCGGGGTGCCGCTCAGTGTGCCGGTCACGGCGCTAAAGCTAAGCCCCGGAGGTATACTACCCGTAATTCCGAAGCTGAAGGCATTGGTTGCCGTGGGTGTGAAGCTATAGGCTGTGCCTACTGTAGCAGTTGTGGCAGGTACGGCTGATATGGTAGGGACGTCAAGAACGGAACTCCCCTTAAACACGCCGCCTCCATTTGTCCCGGCATAGATAGTTTGAGGGCTGGCCGGATCTATGGCTATGGACTGAACAGATATATTGGTGAGCCCGTCGTTGATTGCGGCCCAGGAACCACCGCCGTTGGTGGACTTAAACATACCTATACTTGTGCCGGCATAGATGGTTTGGGGGCTGGTAGGGTCGACAGTCAGGGTGCGGACACTTACGCCGGCCGGACCTACCGCGCTCCAGAAACCGCCGCCGTCGGTAGATTTGAACAGACCGTCTATATTTGCCACTGCGTAGATTGTCTGAGGGTTGGTAGGGTCGATGGCCAGCAATGATACAGACATACCTGGGTAGTCCAAGCCGCCATTGGCAGCTCTCCAAGACCCCCCACCATCGGTAGACTTGAACACCCCGCCACCGTTAAATGCCCCGACATAGACGGTCTGGGGGGCCGCTGGGTCTATGGCTAGGGCTTGAACAGATATGTCGCTGTTGACCTGGTTCCATGAGCCGCCGCCATCAATAGATTTGAACACACCTCGGTAGCCTGCTACTGACCCGACGTAGATTGTCTGTGGGTTGGACGGGTCAATGGCCAAGGAGTGGACATTGACGACGGCCGGACCGATCGCGCTCCACAAACCGCCACCGTTGATCGACTTGAACACACCGCCGGTTTTTGCCGCTGCATAGATTATTTTGGAGTCGGTAGGGTCTATGGCCAGGGATGAAACAGCTTGGTCCTCCATGCCGCTATGGGCTGCGCTCCAGGAACCACCACCATTGGTGGACTTGACCACACCGCTGTTAGATATTCCGGCGTAGACAGTCTGGGTGCTGATAGGGTCTATGACCAGGGTTCCGACATATGCATAGTTGAGAAGCCCTCTTACCGCGCTCCAGCCCCCCCCGCCGTTGGTGGACTTGAATATACCTGTGATTGTACTGACATAGATGGTTTGGGGGCTTGTAGGGTCAACGGCTAAAAGTGATGGCGTGCCGGTCAAACCGTTGTTGATCGAGCTCCATGAGCTGCCGCCGTCGATGGATTTGAGCAAACCGTTTATCGTTCCGGCATAGATTGTTTGACTGTTAGTAGGATCAAAAGCAAGTGATTCCTGGTAACCCTTGCTCACGTAGAGGCTCCTGATTGGGTTCCATGAATAGCCGCCGTTGGTGGACTTGAAGATGTCGACACTTGTCACGGCATAGATGGTGGGAGGGTTGGTCGGGAGTATAGCCAGGGAATACACATGCTCGTCCTCGGTGGGCTTGAAGTTGCTGACCTTGCTCCACAAGCCACCGTTGTCGGACTTGAAGACGCCATCATATGTCCCGGCATAGATGGTCCTGGGGTTGATAGGATCGACGGCCAGAGACATGACATACATGGCCGTAGATCCTGGGTAGAGGAGACCACGACTGTTTGCCAACCAGGAACCACCGCCAACTGAGGAGAACACGCCGCTGTCATAGGTCCCGGCGTAGACTCTCTGAGAATCCTTCGGGTCGATGACCAGGCATGTGATATGGGTATCGGTGAGCCCACTGTTGACTGCACTCCAGGAACCACCTCCGTCAGTGGTTTTAAAAATACCGCCGTGGGATGTCCCAGTGTAGACAATCTGAGGATTTGTCGGGTCAATAGCCAAACATGTGACATCTGTGTCGGTTAGCCCATTATTAACCGAGCTCCAGGAACTGCCGCTGTTGATTGATTTGAATAAACCTTTACCTGTCGCAATATAGAAGGTCTGGGGGGCGGTTGGGGCAATGGCCATTGTGACGATCTTCCCAGTTGTCTGCTGCCAAGTGGTCGTAGCCATGGCCGGAACACAGATCAGGGCCAGCGATAAAAACCATATTCCACTACAAACCAATCTCATTATTTTCAATTGCGCCCCTCCGTATTTGCCACTAATGCCATAGTACTTTGAGTCGTGCTGTGATGTGTTTCAAGAGGTTAACTGGGTAACTGCTTTATGCAGATGGCAATAAACTGATAAGATATTTTCGTGCTTTTACAGCTTCTTTGGCACGGGCAGACGGATGGTGGATTCGAAAGCAGCGAATATTTTCATATAAATCAAACTCCCATAGATGATGATTCGCAATACCTGCACTTGAGTAATCTCTGCCATTCATGCATACTTTATTTTCACCGCTAATAGGAAAAAACTCACGTCGATAGGGTACTGATGTTATCCCATTTGCAAAAATAATAATTTGGGGCTTAAGAATTTCTATTTGCAGCTTAAGCAACTGCTCTGAATATTTTTTTATTATTTCGAAATATTCACAGTTAATTGGACTACCTTTTCTCCAGTCAAAGCAAAACAAATTTGAATAAATCAACCCGGCTTTTCCACATTTGTTAGCCACTGCTCTTGTAAAATTATGAAAGGCATATCCGCGTGAATTGTTTATTTCTAGCTGTTTTTTGAAAAAAGTTAGGTGTTTTTTCATTGATTTTTCAATATAGCCTTTTAGGTCGGTAAATTCTTGATCTTTTTTCAAAACATTCCATTCTGCTGTCTCACTCCCGACAATCATGATTTTATTCTTTGCTTGATGATATTCATCAAAAATGTTAGTCAAAAAGAGCCCGGACAGGCCATCTGGCCTTTTTCCTCCAGGAGATATCTTGTCAAGATACATAACGTCCAAACTGTTAAGTACATTAAAATACTCCTGCGAGAGTGAATTGCTGACCATTTGGTTCTCCTCATGTGATTAGTTGGGCTAAGGTTCAAGGTGTAGAGGGCTCTCACATCGCCTAGATGTCTGGTGACAAGGGCGGGGGAAAATACAAACATCATTATCACAACTGTCTGTCCGGTTAAAGTAAATTCATTTCGTTTTTGCATAGTTTCTTCAATTGGTTATGCTACTTTGCCTATACGCGAGCCAGGGGACACCCCAAAAGGCCGGTAAAAGCCGGCAAATAGTAGGAGGTGCGAGTCTTCCCCATGGTAATGAAGCGGTCAGCCATGGCCCCAAGTGATACGTTGGCCCACCGTGAGGTGGGCGGCAAAGCGTTCACAGGGAGCTGTAGGCACATTAGCCCCGAGAACACCCATCCCGAGTGCCGACCGGCAACCAGATTGGGGGCGAAGGGGAAGGCAATGCGGTTTTCCACGATAGCGCGAGTGGCATACCGGTTCGGCGGAGCCAAAGAGCCAAAGACCCAACGCATGCATGCAAACTCTTTGCACGGAAACCAGGAGATCCTAGGACGTGTACGGAACGAAAACTGCCGTCTCTCGGCCGACGGCCAGTTCCTCGAAGCCCCCTTTGCCTTCGGGTTCAGGTGGACAGTACGCGCACATCCTTTCTTGGTACCTGACAATAGATATCCACTCCTCATCTTATGATCAGCACTCCGCCGACAATTTTCTAAGGCGGCAACTTTTCAGTATGCTGAAAATAAATTTATGGTACCATACCAGCTTTAAGTCACTGTTTGTTCATTCATTTAATTTATCGGTATGCGTTTTGGTATCGATACGAAAACGCCGACCGCTTCCACCACGCCAAGGAGGAGGACATCCTCTTCGAGGCGATGATCGAAAACGGCATGCCGCGGGCGAACAGCCCGGTCGCCGCAATGCTGATGGAGCACGATCTGGGACGCGCCTTCGTGCGCAGCATGGAGGAGGCGGCCACCAGGGCGCTGAACGGCGAGGCGGGTCAGGACGAGGCTATCGCAACCAACGCTCTGGGATACCTGGAATTGCTGCGCGAGCACATCTCCAAGGAGGATGAGATCCTCTATCCGCTGGCGGAGCGGGTTATTCCTGTGGAGATGCGGGACGGCATCGTTGCAGGGTACCGGAAGGCCGAGGAGCAGGCGGCTCAAGGGCTTGAGGAACATTATCGTGCCATCGTGGAAGCGTACGAGGCGAAGGCGGCTTAAGGCTGCTGCAGAGGTGCTGGGTGCTGGAGAGGCGGGCCTTGGGCTGGCAGAGGGCTTAGGTTCAGGCAGAATGCTTAGGCTCAGACAGATAGACGGTACACCAGTGTAGAAGAAAAGAAATGGATGTGGAAAAGGGCGGGGAAATTTCCCCGCCCTTTTTGCGTCCGTGGTTTTTATCGGAAGTCCCCCTTTGACAAAGGGGGATTTAGGAAGATTTGATGTTGGGGCACCGACATCATGTTATGGCACCCCCCTCCCCCCTTTGTCAAAGGGGGGAGTTATTTGTCAAGAGGGTTCTTCTTCCCTTCACAGCTGAAGCGTCTCCAGAGGAAGCAGATTATTGCGAATCATCTCGTTCCCAAGCTCCGGCTTGGGAATGCAAGCGCTGGCAAAAGCTCCAGCTTTGAGTCGAAGCGGAGCTTCCTGCAGCCTTTACGTTCCCAAGCTGGAGCTTGGGAACGAGATAATGGAGGTTGGAAACCAGATGACGAGATAATGGAGGCTTGGGAACCAGAGACGAGATAATGGAGGTTTGGGAACCAGATGATAAATGGATGTGAAAAGGGCGGGGAAATTTCCCCGCCCTTTTTGCGTCTGCAGTTTGATAAGAATTGATCACGCTATTCCAGATTGTCCTCGATCCTGATGAAGTTGCTCTTCTGGCGGATCACTTCGAAGGCGTCGATCTCGGCGAGAGCGCGGCGCACATCGGCCTCGCGTGCCTCGTGGGTCATGATGACGATAGGTACTGTGTCGCTGGCGCTCCTGGCACTTTGCAGCATGGAAGCGATGCTGATGCCGCTTGCTCCGAGCGCGCCGGCTATGCGCGCCAGGACGCCGGGACGATCCAGGGCCTGGAAACGGATGTAGTACTTGCTGATGATCTCGCCGATCGGCTTGATGGGCAGGACTGCTATCTTTTCGTCGAGATAGCCAAGCGGCGCGCAGCGACGCGAGATGCCGGCTCCCATGTTGCGGGAAAGATCGACCACGTCGCCTATGACGGCGCTTGCGGTCGCGTCCATGCCGGCGCCCCTGCCGTAGAACATGACGGGTCCCAGGAAATCGCCGGTGAGCCTGATGGCGTTGAAAACGCCGTGCACGTCGGCAAGCGGGTAGTCGATGGGAATCATGGTCGGATGTACCCGGGCCTCGATCTGACCGCCGTCCATTTTGCCGATGGCCAGGAGCTTGATCCGGTAGCCGAAGGATTTGGCGAAGTCGACGTCTTCGGAGGAGATCGAGGTGATCCCTTCGGAATAGATGTCCTTCAGGTCGATCTTGGTGCCGAAGCAAAGGGAGAGCAGCAGGCAGAGCTTGTGCGCGGTGTCGACCCCTTCGATGTCGAAGGTGGGGTCCGCCTCGGCGTAACCGAGTTCCTGGGCGCTTTTCAATACATCGGCGAAGTCGGCTCCCTCTTGGGTCATCCGGGTCAGGATGTAGTTGCAGGTGCCGTTCACGATACCGAGCACCGTGGAGAAGCGGTTCGCCGCCATGTTCCCCTTGATGGCCGAGAGGACCGGTATGCCGCCGCCCACCGCCGCCTCGAATAGAACCTCGACGCCGTGTACCCGGGCTGCTGCGTAAATTTCCTCGCCGTGCACTGCCAAGAGCGCCTTGTTGGCGGTTACCACGTGCTTGCCGTGTGCAATCGCCTTGAGCACGAAGCTGCGGGCAGGCTCGTAGCCGCCGATCAGCTCGATCACCACGGAGATCTCCGGATCGGTCAGTACGTCGTCCGCGTTCCGGGTAAGGTTGATCGCCGAAACATCTACGCCGCGATCGGTGGTGATATCGAGGTCAGCGATACTCTTCAGGGAGATCCGTGCGCCGGTCTTATCCTCGATGAGGCTGGAGTTCTCGTTCAGGAGCTTGACTACGCCGGCGCCGATGGTGCCGAAACCGAGAAGGCCTATCTTTATCTCTTTCATAATCCCTCGTTTGTGATCATAAAATTAAAATTCGAATGCGTTTCCCGGAGCTGGAGGGGATTCCCTTCACCCCGGTGAAACGCATTTGATGCTTGTGACTATTCTTTGTCGGTGACGCTGGAAGCTATCTCGTCCAGGATACCGTTGACGAAGGAGGCGGAATCTTCAGCGCCAAACTTCTTGGCCACTTCTATCGCCTCGTTCATGGTGACGTTCTTCGGTATGTCCGGCCGATAGAGGAGCTCGAATACGGCAAGACGCAGGATGTTGAGATCCACCCGCGCCATTCGCGTCATGCTCCAGTGCTTGGATTTCTCGCCGATCCGGCCGTCAATCTCGGTAAGATGGGCGATGACGCCGTTTACCAGTTCGGAGGCGAAGGAATATGCCTTCGTATTGACCTCCAGGGTCGGTTCGTCCCCCTCACCAAAGCTCTCGATGATCCGCTTCAGCGCGAAGTTGGCGTCCTGCAGCACCAAGTCCTTGGAATAAAGCGCCTGCAACGCCAGTTCTCTGCCATCTCTGCGTGTTGTCAATTACCCATCTCCCTGAAGAGGTTCGCGGTCTCGATGGCGGTCATAGCCGCATCGAATCCCTTGTTCCCCGCTTTAGTCCCCGCCCGCTCGATCGCCTGCTCGATGGTGTCGGTGGTGAGCACGCCAAAAGCTACCGGCACGCCGGTTTCCAGCGAGACGTGGGCGATCCCCTTGGAAACTTCCGAGGCTACGTAGTCAAAGTGGGGTGTGGAGCCGCGGATTACCGCGCCCAGGCAGATAAGGGCGTCATAGCTGCCGCTTTTTGCCATCTTCTGCGCGGCCAGCGGGATTTCAAAGGCGCCCGGCACCCGGATCACGGTGATCTGCGCGTCGTCCGCGCCGTGACGGATCAGGGTATCGAGTGCACCCTCAAGCAGTCGCTCGCCGATGAAACTATTGAAACGACCGACCACGATGCCGAACTTGAGACCTTCCGCGTTCAGCTTTCCCTCGATAAATTTTGGCATATCAACTCCTGGAGGCAGATTAAGATTTCGTTCGCTATGCTCACTAGATTAAGATTTCGTTCGCTATGCTCACTAGATTAAGATTTCGTTCGCTATGCTCACTAGATTAAGATTTCGTTCGCTATGCTCACTAGATTAAGATTAAGGAGAAGCAGTAAAGGCAGATTAAGGTTTCGCTCGCTAGATTAAGTTTAAAAGAACAGATCAAGATTTCGTTCGCTATGCTCACAAAAATAGGATTAAGAAGAGGCGGTAAAGGCAGTGCAGGCTAAGATGCAGCCTTTAGCTTTACCTTAATCTTAATCTCAATCTCTATCTGTTTCTCAGCCTTTCCTTAATCTTAATCTCAATCTGCCTCTCCATCTGTTCCTCAGATGTTCTCCAGCAGGTGTCCCATCTTGTCGCGCTTGGTCTTCAGGTACTTCATGTTGCTCTTGGACGCGGCTATTTCAATAGCCACCCGCTCGACGATGTTGATGCCGTACCCCTGCAGACCGACCAGCTTCTTCGGGTTGTTGGTCATGAGCCGGATCTTCTTGACCCCGAGATCGACCAGGATCTGCGCCCCGATGCCGTAATCCCTCAGGTCTGCCTTGAAGCCGAGCGCAAGGTTCGCTTCTACGGTGTCCTGCCCCTGATCCTGCAGAGCATAGGCCTTCAGCTTGTTGACCAGGCCGATACCGCGCCCTTCCTGGCGCATGTAGAGGATCACGCCTGTCCCCTCTTTCTCGATCTGCTCCATTGCGCTGTGCAACTGGTCGGCGCAGTCGCATCTGACGCTGCCGAAGACATCGCCGGTCAGGCACTCGGAATGAACCCGCACCAGTACCGGCTCATCGCCCCGGATGTCGCCTTTGACGAGCGCCAGGTGCTCCAGGTTGTCGATATCGTTTTCGAAGGCGATGGCACGGAAGCTGCCGAACTGGCTGGGAAGCGCCACCTCGACGGACCTGCGCACCAAAGACTCGTGCTTGAGGCGATAGGCAACCAGGTCGGCTATGGTGCAGACCTTAATGCCGTGCTCTTTGGCGAACTTCTTCAGCTCGGGCATGCGGGACATGGTGCCGTCATCGTTCATGATCTCGCAGATCACGCCTGCCGGCTCAAGCCCTGCCAGACGCGCAAGGTCGACCGAGCCTTCGGTCTGCCCGGAACGAACCAGCACGCCGCCGTTTTTGGCGCGCAGCGGAAAGATATGTCCCGGCCTTGCCAGATCGGCGGCGACGGCCCCGGGGGCCACGGCAGTCAGAATGGTATGAGCGCGGTCGGCCGCCGAAATCCCGGTGGTGACCCCTTTTTTCGCTTCGATGGAGACGGTGAAAGCGGTGCCGAAGGAGGAGGTGTTACTCTGCACCATAGGCGGAAGATCGAGCCTGTCGCAGCGTTCTGCAGTCATGGTGAGGCAGATCAGGCCGCGACCGAATCGAGCCATGAAATTGACTGCCTCGGGCGTCACACACTGGGCCGCCATGGTGAGGTCACCTTCGTTTTCCCGGTCCTCGTCGTCCACCAGAATTACCATTCTGCCGGCCCTGATCTCCTCGATGGCTTCCTCTATGCTCGCAACAGACATATCTTTTAACCCCTTTAACTCGTGATTCTAAATGACATACTCGTCTAAGTTGTACTGCCGACGCCATATACTGGTATGTTTGGCTCCCAGATTAGCTCCACCGCAACTTTGTGTCTGATGGCCAGAAAGCCAATGAGAGAGAACCTAGATCGGAGACCATAGCAAAAAACAGTACAAAGTGGCAATAAAAAAGCCGTTACATGAAGCCGCTTTTGGCAAGGAGTTCCAGCGTGAGTCCACCCTCTTTGACCTCGCGTCCTCCAAGGAGGCGTTCCAGGTATCTGCAGAGAAGATCCGTCTCTATGTTCACCTCGTCCCCTACCCTTTTCCCTATCAGTGTGGTCTTGGCGGCGGTGTGCGGAATCACGTTGACGCTGAAGCTGTCCGGGCCGACGGTATTTACCGTCAGGCTGATCCCGTCGATGGCAACGGATCCCTTGGCGGCAATGTACTTGGCAAAGGCGGCGGGAAACCTGAAGCAATAGACGATGTTGCCAGAGGTCTCGCGGCGCTCGGTCACGGTAGCAACGCAATCGATGTGGCCTGAGACCAGGTGACCGTCGAGACGATCAGACAATCGCATGGCACGCTCCAGGTTGAGGGGCGAGCCACCTTTCAGGTTTCTTAGGGCGGTCCGGTCGATGGTTTCCGGGGAGATGTCGAAGGTGACGGTGCCGCCACCTTTGCGGACCACGGTGAGGCAGGCGCCATTCACGGCGATCGAGGCGCCGATGGCGATCTCGTCCATCGGGAGCGATGCCTTTACGGTCAGGCTCCCGGAGGCGCCTCTTCTCTCGATGGAGACCAACTCGCCTATAGTTTCTATCAAACCTGTGAACATTTAAACCCCTTGAGAATCCGTTCTACGTTCTACGTTCTACGTTCTACGTTCTGCGTTACTGCAAACCGTTCTGCGTTCTGGACCTCCCCCCTTTGTAAAAGGGGGGTCGGGGGGGATTTTACCCAAGTTGCTACGGTATGCCGACGGCGCCCTAAGGCAAATCCCCCTAAATCCCCCTTTTTCAAAGGGGGACTTTCACGGTACTGATGCAAGCAGCAGATTAGCACAAACTGATCACTTTGTTTTTGAACGAAGCGAGGGAGAAGTGCAGCACTGTCCGGTTATTGCAGTGCCGGTTGCCGCAGCGCAAAAGCCCCTCACCCAGCCTTCGGCTACCCTCTCCCTCTCCCTCTCCCTCTCCCGCTTG
>Ga0209317_1001372_pt1 | contig 21622 bp, 24 predicted proteins | sample RifGroB2_FD_183994 | JGI IMG/M metagenome (GOLD analysis project Ga0209317, IMG submission 183994) | Soil microbial communities from Rifle, Colorado, USA - Groundwater B2 (SPAdes) (version 2) | ecosystem: Environmental > Terrestrial > Soil > Unclassified | place: Rifle, Colorado | collected...
CGGCTTTAACCTGCCTGCCGAGGGAGAGGTTTGCCCCGGTCACATCAAAAGAAACGTTTTTCCGGTGATTGGCCGGCTTTTTACCGGGAAATCATGGAAAGACCTGAGAGAACAGCGACAGGCAAATCTGTTTGACACTCTTTACCGGAATTGGTAGCATTCATGCCATGGGAATGGTTAAAAATGATGTTATCTGAAAAATGTCGGGTTAAGGAAGGAAGGAAGGAAATACATATGTTGCGAACCGAGAGACTGTTGTATGACGCCAATCTAAAGAAAGGAAGGTAAAATGAAAATTTTAAAACTGTTTTTAATACTTGCCGCGTTCTTGATGATTCCGCTTTTGTCGCACGCGGCGCAGGACGTAAAAGGCTCCAAGGACCATCCGCTCTTTACGAGGATGCCTGGGGCGCATATTGCGATCTACGATGAAATTGACTTTGTCGAGCAATCGTTCCGCGGCAAAACTAAAGATGTGAAGGTGGAGGGCTACAAATACGAGTTCTTATACAAGCTTGAAAAAGGGACATCCCTGGGGAATATCATCAGGAACCATACAAAGGCTATAAAAGATATCGGCGGAGAAGTAATCTTTGAATGGGCTAGCGGGGCAACGATGAGACTCGCAAAAGACGGCAAGGAGGTATGGGCTGAGATTACTGGCTCGGGGGATAGGTCGTCCAAGCGGGACGCCTATGAGCTGACTATCGTAGAAAGAGAGGCGTTCGTGCAGCAGATAACCTCTACTGACATGCTCGACTCCATCAACAAGACCGGCTTCGTGGCCATCTACATTAACTTCGATACCGGCAAATCGGAGATCAAGCCCGAGTCAATGCCGGCAATCGATCAGATAGTGAGCCTCATGAAATCCAACCAGGCGCTCAATGTCAGCGTCGAAGGGCATACAGACAATGTGGGTGACGCCGCCTCGAACAAGGCGCTCTCCGAAAGGCGCGCTCTGGCAGTGAAGAACGCGGTGGCAGACAAGGGCATAGCTCCCAAAAGACTGACCCATGCCGGCAGAGGGCAGGAGATGCCGGTAGCGGACAACAGGCTCGAAGAAGGCAGGGCAAAGAACAGAAGGGTTGAGCTTGTAAAGCAGAAGTAGTGCGGCATGCCCATGGTAAACAGATCTGCCATTTTGGGCTTCAAGCGCGAACGATTGTGCCGTACTTTTGATATCAGCATCAAAGTCGCGTAGATACCGTCTTGCCCGTCAAGCCTAAATGGATGCCAGTTGCGGATTAAAGGGTTTGCCGGTTTTGAGCACTCCGTAGATTATGTGGACGAGTTTTCGCATCGCGGCGCAGACGATGACCTTGCCGTTTTTGCCGTTCTCTTTGAGTCGGCGGTGAAACTCCGCAACGACAGGATTGAACCTTATGGCTACCATCGCAGGCATGTAAAAGCACTTCCTGAGCCTTGCGTTGCCTATCTTGCAGAGACTGGGTTTGCCTTTTACGGAGGTGCCGGAGAGCGTATCCTTCGGGGCAAGACCCATAAAGGCGACTACCTCTCTGACGCTCTCGAATTTTTTGAAGTCGAGCGCGGCGAGTACGATGGAGATGGTCGTGTCGCGCTCTGCGGGTTCAGGTTTGCAACCTGAACCCATTTTTCATAACCAGAGACCACGGCTCGTAGGCCACCTTAATATTTTTGCCAGAGGCCCTTTTGCGCGCCGAGCGCAAGCGGTCTAATCTGTCTCGGCGCGCTCGCCTCGGCCTCCCTTAGGCGCTCTTCGCCATGCGCCGGTGTTTTGGAAAAACGAAACAAAAAAAATTAAATCTTTCGCGGGTTCAGGTTTGCAACCTGAACCCGTCAATTCGTAATATTCCTAACGGCATGAGTGAGCCATAAACCCGCTCATTTTTTGCTCTCGGGTTGCGGTATCTTTTCAAGCTCTTGTAATAAGAGACTTTATTGATATGCCATCTCGTCAAATGCTAACAAGTATCCCCTTAACATCAGCCGGATTCTTCGACACAGCCCACTTCCACTTTCCAAAGCCTCCATGCTGATTTACTGCCTTAACCCATTCGTCCAGAAACTCCCGCTTCGTTTTATCCTGTTGGGTGTCCTGTCCTTTGGTTTCAAGGATCAAGAACTCGCCATTTTTTAATTCAATAATGAAGTCAGGCCTGTATTTTCTGACAACGCCTTTAAAGATATAGATTATCTCAAATGATATCAATCTTAATATCGTGTGGAGCACCCTTACAGAAGATCTGCCGCCACTTATCGGTACACTGGAAAAGATACTCAAGCCGAGAGATGATAGGTGAGTTCACTGAACCTCCCGCAGGTTAAAACCTGGGGGTTCTGATATCTGTCCTTCCCTCTCCCAAGCTCTCACTCTTTCGAGCTACAACATCCTGGGCCTTGGTCTTGACTCCATCAGTTTTCACAGGCGATCCGCTCTGTCTCCGGGATAGCCCGAAGCTTTGGGGATAAATCATCCCCTCATTCGCAGATTGTATAAGTCTCGACACCGCCTGTTGAAGGAGCGGTTCCACACCTTCCCATGACATTGCGGCCATGGATGTGTCGAGAATATCCTCTTTAACATGATAACCAAGAAATGCAGAGTACAGGTCTCTCTGCGCCTTAACCCCGCATTCACAAACATGCCAACGCTGTGAGAGAGGTTTCTTTATGATACTCCCACAGTGGCAAGTCTGAGACAGTTTCAGCTTTCGGGTGTTTAGTTCTTCCACTCCCCCGCCAGCGCTTTCAGCCTTGCGGGCAAGTAAGGACATAAACATCCCTGGAGCCCTGAAACCTATACTCTTTCCGTACATCTTCTGGAAGGCTCTGAAACTCAGTTTTTCAGTCTTTATATGCTTGCCATGTGCAAGTATCCTGTTGATCAGCCTTCCATGCAGGGACTTCCTGTATTCGGCCTGTCTTCTGAATAGCTCCGATATTTCTGCCCTTGTCTCAAGGTAACGGTTAAAACTATTCCAGAAGAGTTTCTTGCCGCCCCTGATGGTTCCGTCCTCATTGTAATTCTCCGGATTGTTTGCCCTTCTCTGCCTGTCCAGTTTCCTTTGGAGCATTCTGATTCTCTTATTCATGGGTACCAGCTCTTCACAGAACTGTTTAAGCTCTGCATGGTTTCCGGTGAATATAGCTACAGTGGAGGGACCTATATCAAGGGATACGGTATCGTCTCTTATGAGGTTCTTTGCCTTTTGTTTAGGTAGCCCTTCCTGAACCAACTGAGCATAGAAGAGGTTCTTCCCTTTAATCCTTCTCCTGACTATGCGGACGTACTTTGTTTTGCAGGAAAGCCCGTGGGCTTCGACACCGTGTTTGTCTTTTGGATCAAAAATACAGGGAAGTTCAAGGCCGCTCCAAAGTATCTCCCCTTCTCTAAACCTTATTCCTGATTTGTTGGTCTTTGACTCTACGGAATCGAACTGGCCTTTCCCCTTAAACCTTGGTTTGCCCCTCTTTTTAAAGGAGTATTCCTTGACTGCCTTAAAGGCCCTGGTTGCTACCTTCTGGGTTGTGTGGGTGTCAAGATGGTTTCCGATGAAACAAGAGTTCTTGGTTGCTACTGCAAAGGAATGGAGGCTGTATTCGGAGAAACCGTGCTTTTCGTTTAGGGCCTTGAAGGCCTCGGTTTTCTCTTTTCCTTTTGGAAGCTCCAGGACTTTACGAAAGTCTTTGGATTCTTTCAATAAAGACAGGCGTCTTAATGCTTCGCCAAGGCAGGCATTGTATAATTGACGTGCCGCTTCGAGGCGAGAGGCCAAAATCTTTTCCTGGCTCGGACTGACCTTGAGGGGCAACTCAAGTATGAAGGATGGTGTTGTAGCCTTAGACATTTTTCTGGTTCTCTATGTACTGTTTTATAACCGACAATGGGGCTCCTCCGACTGTCGATATGAAATAACTATTGGTCCAAAGACTCGGCAACCTGCTTTTTATGGTTGGGAACTCTTTTCTTAACAGCCTTGAGCTTCTCCCTTTCATCTGCTTAACCACTTTATGTATCCCGGACTGCGGGGGCAATTCAATTAACAGATGCACATGGTCGGGCATAATCTCAAGCTCTATTATCTCAGCCTTGAATTCTTCAGCTACGTCCCTGATTATCGCTTTCAGTCTTATAACCACTTCACCCACAAGAACCTTCCTCCTGTATTTCGGACACCAGATAATATGGTATTTACAGCTATAAACTACATTACTTATGGTTTTGTATCTCATTACAATATTATACAGGAGGGACTTGTATAATGCAAGTTTTACCAGCCCTTACCCCATATTGAAATAAGGGGCTTGCGGGCTGGTTATGGTCACTATCGATAGACTCATCATCACTTCCCCTTGCGGAGGTTGTACAATTTTTTCCATCCAAACCGGTCCTTACAGGCGGTTTTTTTAGCTTAAGGCAGTCTTCCCATCACATGAAAGCCCGGTAATCCCCTTGCGGATTGCCGGGCTTTTCGCATTTTCACCCCAATGCTTCCGAAAGCAATAAATACCCCACAAACACATCATTTAAGGGCCTTTTTCGCGGCTTCGCTTTGGAGTAAATTTCCGCTAAGCGGACAATTCATCCCGGGCCACGGCAGGCCACAAAAGGAGGTCAAGGCATTGAAAGTCAAAATATGCGGCATAAGGACCCTTGACGACGCGCTTATCTGCCAGAAAGCAGACGCGCTCGGCTTTATAGTGGGGGCTCTCCATAAGACCGAGGACGAGATAACCCCCGACAGGGCGGCGGCCATCATAAGCAAGCTATCGCCTTTCATCAACACCGTGGCCGTCACGCACCTCGAGGACGCGGAATCCATCATCCGTATCCTCAAAATAATCAGGCCGTCGACGGTCCAGCTCCATTCGGAGATAACCCTCGAGGAGATACGGAAGGTCACGCAGGCCTTCCCGTACATAAAGACCATAAAAGTCGTCCACGGCAACGTCGACGGAGCTGTCAGGAAAGCAATGGAGTTCTCCTCCATGGACGAGGTGGACGCCATACTCGTGGATACCAAATCCGACGACAGGGTGGGAGGCACCGGAAAGACCCACGACTGGAGCGTGTCCGGCGTCATCGTGAAAATGGCCAAAAAACCCGTCATACTGGCCGGCGGCCTCAATCCGGACAATGTGGCCTTGGCCGGAGCATACGTCAAGCCTTACGCGGTAGACGTAAATTCCGGCGTCGAGTACAAGGACGGCCACAAATCCTATAAAAAAGTCAGCGACTTCATATGTGCGGTCCGGCAGTTATAGGCTCGGTCCATATCGACATCATGCTCGATATCCTGGAAAGCAAGGGTATCGACCGGAGGGGGAAGTTCGAAATAGGCGTCGGTGGCACCGCCTATAACCTCGCCTGCAACTACAAATCGCTCGGCTCCCAAGCATCCTTCATAAGCGCGCTTGAGAAAGACGGCCTTTTCACAAGGCTTATCCTTCTGAAACTCAAGGAAACGGCCGGGAAAAGGTGGATTTCCCTTGTGGAAGACATCGGGGAGAGCGGTTTCGTGGGCATCAGGGAGCACGGCGATCTCACGCAGGCCGTGAATTCCACGCCCATTGAAAAACTGGTCCTGAAACCATGTCATTACCGGGACGCCCTGGCCAGCGCCTCCTTCCTTCACCTGGACCTCAATAACTCCATCGAAACAATACGGGAGTTCCTGAAGGTCGGCCTCCCGGCCTATCTCTCGTGCGTCTCGGAGAGCAAGGCCTTAAAGCTGCTTGATCTGGCCGGGGACAACCGCATAAACGGCATTACCCTTAACCGCCACGAGGCGTCGGCGCTGCTCAAGGCGGCAAACAGGTCGCGGTTCCACGAGCTTTCGTCCCTTATCGACTGCCTCTGGATCGTCACTCTCGGAGAATTCGGCGCGGCCCTCGTTAAAAAAGGCAAAATAAAGTCCTTGCACGCCCCCATGATAAAGAACATCGTCTCGTATTCCGGGTGCGGGGACGCCTTTGCGGCCGCGTTCATCCATGCGAAAGAGGTCCTGAAGCTGTCTTACGAAGAATGCGCCAAGGCCGGGTTTGACCTCGCATCAAAGGTCGCCGTGAAGCACGCCTCAAACGCCTTCGACGGAAACAGGCTCCAGAATACGGACAGGATGATCTTCGTCGACGCCCTTACCGGCCTCTACACGAGAAGGTACTTCGAGGAGGAGAAGGAGGGGCTCGAAAGGCATGAAAAGATGAGCGTCGTTTTGGTGGATATCGATAACTTCAAGAAAGTCAACGATACCCACGGCCATGACGCCGGGGACCAGGTTCTCAGGAAGGTCGGCGAGGTCGTGAGAAGGAACGTCAGAAAGAACGACCTTGCCGTAAGGTTCGGAGGGGAAGAAATCCTCGTGATCTTTCAAGATCTGACCGGCAAGGACGCCTGGACGGCCGCCGAGAGGATAAGGACGGACATCGAGGCCGAGGCGATCGAGACAGGAGCCGGCAAAACCCTTCAGGTAACGATAAGCGGCGGGCTTGCCGAGGTCAAAGGGGATTGCCTGGACAACGCGATAAAAATCGCCGACGAGCGCCTTTACACGGCCAAAAAAAGCGGCAAGAACAGGATATACCCGGCAGCATGAGCATAAAAATAATACATAAAGCCGACTGCAAGCGTGTTTTCAAGCGGTATGACCCGACATGCCCTCGTTGTCAGGAGCTAAAAAAAGGGGCGGAACCGAGAAAAGGATGGGGGAGGCCGGAGCCGATACGTTATAAGGACCCGCCCCATCCTTCAGGCCACGATTACGCCCCTAATCCGGGAGGCTACTGCAACATATGCGGATGGGGCAGGGACTATTCGTAGATGCGTGGTTGCCGGGATGCTAAAACGCCCGGATAACGGAACGAAGAAAAAATGATGATGAATAACCTTCATAGTCTTGCCAAGACAGGAGGAGAGGAGTGACGGACAGGAGGACGCTGATGGGATCAAGAGCAACTTTGGATAAAGCCGAGCGATTCGCGCTGGAAATCGAGTCGATGCATGAGGGCGTGCACGTCGTCGAGTGCGTCCATCGCCACAAAAACGTATACGCAATGAAGATCGAAACGCCGCGCGGAGTTTATCTCAACGAAGCAACCGCGCAGGAGTGGCGCGATCTGGTGCGAAATGACATCAGGTTGGCATTGCAGCCGCCCAAATGCCCGTTCTGCGACGAAGGCGTGGACATGAAATGCATCCCTGTAAGGTGCGAGGGATGCAAAGCAACCGGGTATTACAGCGTCGAATCAATGATGAATGAGATATTGGCCGGGTTGCGCTCCTGCGCCGCCTGGAGACTGCTGACAGAGTTCGATGGTTTGTTCTTCGTCAAGGAAATGCCAAATGGCGACACTGTTTTGTGGGTGCGTTCCTTCGTACAGGAGGTCGTGAGCTCGATCAGACTCGAAACTCCTGGTCGTCCGCAGGGGCCATGGAGGGGCTCGGAACCTTTAATACAGGACATGCCGCTACTGATGAATATCGAAGAATCCTCCTCAGAGGATATTGCCACCGTGCGGGCAGCGCGCGAACAAAAGAATCTGGATTTACCGCGCTTTCTTCATGAGCAAGATATGGCGCCCCCGGTGCTGCGTTTCCCGGATTGCTCCATGTGTCGACACGTTTTTCGGGTTGACGACGGCAAAAGAAGCGAGTTGTTGTTTTGCGTGTTTCCGGAGGAAAGCAATGCTGTCGCCAAGTTGATCGGTAGTCCGAGTGAGTATATTGAAGACTGGATGTATGAGGATGATGAGCGCGATTACCATTTTCCAGATACCCGCATCCGCAATCTTCTTTGGAACCACCTGCTTGATGTTGCACTCGCCCAGTTTTTCGATGTAACGCGCCAAAGGCGCAGCCTGGAGGGGTTCGATCCGTGGACAGGGCGGGTCGTAAGTCCTGTTTGCCCACGTTTCTCGCTGAATCGCGAACATATCGATCTCGATTCGCTCTACGAGGAGGCTCCCGTATCATTACCTTTGGTGTTCGGCAAGAAACGACCAGAAGGTATCAGTGGCTATCATGCCGACGAATAAATCCTGATCTGACCGTTAGGACCGTTTCAATAGAAAACCCGGGGCCGAGAGGTTGCCGGGTTTTTTTGTTCCAGAAAAGAAAGGAGGAAAATGAATGGATATTCAGGCCGTTTTGAACGATTTATCAACAATCGGGCATGAGGAGCTCTTCAAGAGCAATGCCCCGAACCCGGATATATACGCTTTGTATCTGGAGTTCGTGGCAACGGGCAGATTCCCTTACATCAGGGATGTCCAGGAGTTCATAGAGGAGAAATTGCCTCGCCTGGACGCTGTCCGGCAGAAGAATCTCGGCTCGCATGTGTATTATGCGAGCCGAAAATACAGGGAGGAGAAAAAACAAACTCACAAAGAGGAGATGCTTGCCCAGGGGTGGCGCGTTTTCGATCCCTTGAACACAATCAGCGAAGCGGTGTCTACGAATAAAAAGGTCCTGATTAATCATGAAGGAGAAGGGGTATTGGGGGAGTATACGCATAACGATGTTTATAGGCCTTTCGTGGACGGCGACGGCAGAGCCTATCTGATGAAGCCAAGGGCAAGGAGCAGGGGCTTTTCCGTCAATCAGTTTGCGGGCAGTTTTTACAAATTCATATAAGCCGAAAAGGAGGTCGACGAATGAAGGCAAAAGCAGACATGGCGAAGTTCACCAGGGCCATCGCGGTCGTAGACGGGCTGCACTCATCCAGGCCCGAGTACAGGTACATTTTCGTGGAGGCCGTGGACGGCCGGTTAACCTTTGCCGCAACGGACGGCGAGATAAGCATTTTCAGCTCATGCGAAGCGGCGGTCGAGGAAAAGGGCAGCATATACGTCTCCGCAGGGCCGCTTGCAAACCTCGCCTCGCTAAAGGGGACCGGGGAAGCCTCCATCAGCGTCGGAGAGAGGAAAAAGGGCGATAATACGGAGCCAACGCTGCAAATCAGAAGCAAGGCTGGAAGATATACCCTCGCCGCTTTGGAACAGTGCTTTACCCTGCCTGAACTGAAAGGGGCCGGGTTCGTGGCCGTCGACGGCGAAAAGCTCAAGCCTTTCCTAAAGGCTGCCGCAACGCTCACTCGCAGGGACGCCGGCGGCAACGTGACCTTCACCGCCATAAAGCTTGAAAACGGCGAAAAGGGGCTCCGGATCGTCAGCACGGACGGTTATAGAATACTGGTCGCCGACGTCCCGGACATGGAACTCCCGGTCCCGGCCGAGTGTTTTATACCCAAGACGGGTGCGGCCCGCCTTGCGTCCGTCTTGACCAAGGACGCCGGCGCGGGGTTCATCGGCAAAGAATACCTTGCCGTCAAGAACGAATCGGTCTCCGTGGCCGTAAGGCTCATGGAGGGCCAGTTTGTCGACTACAGGCAGATAATCAGTTCCGTTGGCTCGGACATCGGTTTCTCAGCCGAGGCGCCGGTCTTAAGGGCCGCCGTCGCAAGGATGGTCCTGGCGTCGATCAAGGTCGACGTAGCCGCGTCCGGCGGCGTCCTCACCCTTTCCGCAAAAGGCGATGGCGGAGAAGTCGAGGGCGAAGAGAGCATCGGCATCGAGTCGAATAAGGCAGGCTTCGAGGGCGCCTTCAACGGCAGGTTCCTTCTCGACGGACTGGACCTGTCCGGCGAGGGACCGGTGACGCTCTCCAGCAAGGGGGCGGAGCATGTTTTCTTTATCCGTCCGAAAGACGCCGGTGGCATGAGCTACTACCTCATGCCGATGAATAGATAAAAGTTTAAAAATACGTTTCGCTTAAAAGCCCCGCGGAATATTCCGCAGGGCTTTTTTCATTTCAACCTTAATTGAAAAGGAGGATTTTATGGCATCGGTAAGAGACATGAAAAGCCCTGTAGTGAACAGGAACGGCCATTTTGCGGAGGAAGAGAGGAATTTTGAGTTCGAGGGCATGTTGGCCCAGGCCGTGGCCGAGGCAGTGACGTTCCTTTCAAAAACGAAGGCCACCGACCCCACCCCCCTTGATATGGCAAGGAGGAGGGTCGGCAACCTCGTGGTAACGGCCAGGAGGGGGTTCTTCACCGTGGTGGAAAAGGTGAAGGAACTCGAAAAGGTCATAGACGGCGTGGCCGGGAGGCTCGATGAGACGAAAAAGCTCATCGAGGCCTTCCCCTCCGGACGCCGCCCGGGCGTGCTGTACAGGGAGATGGACGCGCTCAGGCGGCAAATGTCCGACCTCCTGGAAGACAAAAGGGCGGCCATAAGGGAACTTCGTTCCTCAAAAGCCGCCCTCAAGGGCTATCAGAAGTCTCTTGAAGACGATGCCGAACTCGCCGGCGTCCTGCAAAGAAAGCCGGAGATTGTCCGCTAAGCGGACAATCCGGGCAGGAGACGGAAAGGACCGATTCAGGCCAGGCAGACGCAGTTCAGGCGGCCTGGACCGAGCCCTTTCCATATGAGAGGGGATTCCTTGCATACCGATGTGACCTTGGGCTCAAGCCTTTCAAGGGCAAAACGGTACATGGCGAGGGATGTCTTTTCGTCAATTCTGAGCTTGCCTCCCGATTCCCGTTCGGAAGCGAATCTCCATATGTCGCTCTTCGGGCAGAACCCCGGCAGGGAAGGATTGAATCGAAGGGAACCGAGAGTCACCTTCTCGGGGGCAAGCTCGTTAATCAGGCGTATGACGTCTCCGTAGGCGCGTTCCCATCCGTCGACAGGGATCATCGGGTCCAGCCTTATCTTTATCCTCCAACCCCTGTCCCTCAGGCGTTTCGCTCCGGCAAGACGCTCGGAGGGCAGGGGAGCGCCTTTTTCATAAGCCGCGCCCACTTCCTCGGCGTTTACGGAAAATCCCACCGTTACGAAGCTTTCCGGTTTCAGCCCGTCAAGAACCTCCCCCGTGCTTTTAGTCAGAAGGTAAAGCTCCCTGCCCGGGTAACGGGACAGGACGGGCAACACGGTCTTGAGCATCTCGAGGCTGTAATCCCCGAAAGCGAGGCTATCGGCAAGCTCCCCGGCGTTCAGGCAGGAGCCGACAGGGCTTTTTCCCGCCCACGAATCAACCTGGGCCGCCATCGAGCCGTAGTCCGTCCAGACGGTCATCCTCGGGCATCCTCAGTGTCAGGTAGAGATAGCAGTAATGACACTCGTAAGGGCAGCCCGTAGCCCAGGAAAACACGGGAAAAGGCGCACAGACAAGCCCCTTCGGGGGCTTGAAGTCGTGGATGAAGCGGTGTTTACCGGGGCGTTCCTCGACCTTGAAGTTAAGGTTGACCATACGCCCGATGTTAACCCTTTCCCGTACCGTTTGTCAACGGGGCGGCGTAAAAAGGAGGTTTTCATGGAAAGTATCCAAACGCCGGAAGCGGTTTTTGCTTCCGGCGCAATTCTATCCAGGGATGAGTCGCGCGAGCTCGCCGGACGTCTCTACCGGGACGGCGTTCCGGTAAAAAAAATCGCCAGGAAGTTTAAGGTGAGTTTTTCCTCCATCTCGCGTTGGGTGCAGACGGAGATAGCCAACAAAAAAGCCGAACAAAACGAAAAGATCAAGTCTCTCTTAAAGTCGGGGGCCTCCATCGAGGAGATAGCACGAACGATCGGGGTCTCTGACAATACTGTTCGGCGCCGGATGGGGATTCTTTCCCGTGAAAGAGAAAAAGACTTATCTCTTTCCGGGGAGAAGCTCGAAGCCTTGAGGCTAAGGCTATCGGGCCGCTCCATGGACGAGGTGGCCTCCGTGCTCGGAAAAACCACGTCCGAGACGTGGGGGCTCATGGCGGAGCCGGACGTGGTTCAGGAAGCCGCAAGGCTTATGGGGAAGTCCCCCCATAGGGCCTTTAAGGCCTTGATAACGTCACGGCCATTGGCATCAACAGCGCCCAGGCTCAGCCGCTCTTCCCGCCTCATCGCCGGGAACGACTCCGGCGTCGAAAAGGTCATGGACCTCTCCTACAGGAGGGAGAAGTTTGCGGTAAGGTCCATGATCCTGAAGGCTGTCGCCGGGGAGCTTGGCCGGAAGGACGTCTCCGCCTTTACACTCCCGGGCACGGAGTGGCTGTTCGAGAGGGACCTTTGTCTCCAACAGCTCACCGGAGGCAAAAAGACCCATATCACGGCTGTGGAGAGGGACGAAGCGGTCTTTTCCCTCAGCCGCCTGAACATGGCCGGGATACCTGCCGGGCCCGCCGTGAAGATCGACTTCCGGCAGGCCGATGCAGGGGCCTTCATGGAAACCCTGCCGGAAAAGCCGGTATTCAATCTTATATGGTCCGACTTCATGGGCCAGCTTTGCCGGTCGGCGGTCGCTTTCTACAGGGGCGCCTTCAGGCGGATGAAGCCGGGCCTGTTTTTCACGACCCATATGATGGGCCGCGAGAGGGAGGATGAGCAGGCTTTCATCCGGGAAATGGCCAGGGTGTGCAACGTGCCCGCGGCCATGGGCAGGGAAGCGGCGATACCCATGCTCCTGCTCGGATTAGCCCGGGAAGCCGGGTTGAAGGGTTCTCTCCTTGTCAGCCACCCCTATAAGGGGGACGGCGAAGAAGGAAACGGAAAGGCCGCATCCATGCTCCTCGTCGGGATAAGGGTGCAAAAAAGCTGAAGGAGGAAGTGAAATGCTTATTTATCTGAACGAAAAGGAAATCAAGATGGTGACGGCTCCGCCAGCTAAAGCAGGCGGCTTCCCGGTTCGATGAGGGGCATTACGGCACCGCCTCTCCCCGGGCGTTTCGTTTCCGAGCGTCCCTCGGTACGTTGTAACTTTCCAAACTGGAGAATGTTTTGAGCAGCGTTGAAATCTCTATCAACAACTTGACCGCATCCGCAACAAGTCCATTCCCTATTTTGAAGGGTGAGGGACTCGTTTATCCACCCACAGCCATTGCATCTTTTACTGGAGGGGAAGAAGCGGTCGATTTGCCCAAAATAAACTCCGTTCCATTCGGATTTGTACTTGAGTTGCCGGACAAACTCACTCCATCCCGAATCCGCTACGGACTTCGCGAGACAGTGGTTCGCCAGCATCCCCTTCACGTTCAGGTCCTCGGCAAAGATAGCTTGGTTCTCGCTTACCAGCCGACTACTAAGTTTGTGAAGGAAGTCTTCTCTCTGGTTCGAAATCTTTTCGTATATTCGCGCTACCTTCAAGCGGGCCTTACTTCTCCTGTTACTGCCCTTAACCTTACGAGAAAGGAGGCGTTGGAGTTTTACAAGCTTGACCTCGGAGTTACGAAGATGCTTCGGTGCGTCAACGGCTTCGCGGTTGGAGGCAACAAGGAACGATTTAAGGCCCAAGTCAATCCCTATCTCCGGGCCTTTCTTCTTGGGCTCAACCTTCTTTTCAACTTCACAAAGAAGGGACGCAAAGTATCTGCCCGAAGGGTTTTTCTTGATGGCCACATGCTTAATAGTCCCCTCCACTTTTCTGTGGGCGATTATCTTAAAGGGGGATATTTTGGGGATAGTAAGCGTCCCTTGTTTGGGGTCGAACCTAAATCCCTGGGGTACGGTAAGAGAGTGCCTCGCTTGCTTCTTCTTAAAGGACGGGAACTGGGCGCGCTTGTTGAAAAAGTTGTTGTAGGCCACATCAAGATGACGAAGCGACTGCTGGAGCACCTGAGCATTAGATTCCTGGAGCCACGCAGTTTCAGGCTGCTTCTTCAAATCCGTAAGCATTTTGGCCGTGTCGTAGTAATTAAGCCCCTGCTTCTTCTTTCCGGCGTTGGCAGCATAGAAGTCAATGCGCTTGCGAAGAAAAAAGTTGTATACGAACCGGGCCTGCCCAAAATGCACCGCAAGCTGAGCGGCCTGCTCTTTGGTCGGGTATACCCTGAACTCGTAAGCTTTGTTGATCAACATGTTCTACAAGATAACAGAAAAAATTGTAAGAGTCAAGTATTTTGGGAGGGCAACCAAGAGCAGCCCTGTCGGGCTGGCCGCGCTTTCACCTGTCAGCTAAAGCAGACAGTCCTCCCGCGCGGTTTTTATAGGATGCGGCATGAGAAATGCCTTGAAGCTGTGGCTTGTCAAGAACAGGTGCCCGGTTTTCGAGAATGGGCGCGAGGACAGGCTTATCGATGCCTGGGCGCGCGAAAAGGCCGTCAGGGAGCCGCTTCTTGACTCCTATATGGACATCGCTGACGATCTGACGGTGGCCCTTGAGCTCGGGGTCGTAAGGTATCCGAAAAGGATCAACGGCGAATTCGTCCATGACGGCGATGACGGCAGCGTGATCCCGGTCGATGTCGCAAGGAATATATTCGCTCTTTGCGAGAAAAGGGCTAACGAAGGCGAGCGCGGCCTGGAACTTACTAACGAAATAACGCGGCTGGAAAGGAAGGCCGTGGAGACATTGCTCAGGAAAGGAGATTTCAATGACAGAACAGATGGTCGAACAGACGCTGGTCATAATCAAGCCGGACGGCGTTGAAAAGAGGCTGATTGGGGAGGTTGTTAAAAGATACGAGACTGCGGGGCTTCGAATGGTTATCATGAAGATGACCATTCTGTCCGGGGGATTCGTCGAGTCTTTTTATGCCGAACACCGTGGCAAGGCTTTTTTTCAGGACCTTTGCGGTTTCATGACCTCCGGGCCGGTCGTTATCATGGTGCTGGAAGGCAAGGATTGTATAGAGACGGTCAGAGCCATCAACGGAATGACCGACTCGAACGCCGCCGGCGCAGGCACCATACGCGGGGATTTCGGCGACAGGACGGTTATCAGGCGTAACGTCGTCCATGCCTCGGATTCCGCCGAGTCGGCGAGGCGCGAAATAAAGCTCTGTTTTAATTGCTGAAGGAGGCATCGTGGACACCACGCCTAGCTTCATACCGGAAAGAAAAAACGACGATAGCGAGGACTATAAGATCACGATGGTCCCCCTCGAGAAGATCAGGAGGGAGGATTCACAGCCCCCGAGCAAGGGGTTCGTGGAGAACATAAGGGCTATCGGCATACAGCAGCCCCCGGTTCTCGAAAAGTCGGCGGACGGGATGTTTATCGTGGTCGACGGCAGGAGGCGCATAGACGCGGCAAGGATGATAGGGCTTGCCGCCATACCCGCCAGGATACTCAACGGCGAGGAGGTCTGCAACGTCGATACCGACCTCATAACCCTCGCCATGAACCTTCAGAGGGAGGCTAACCCGGGCATAGAGGTCGACCGGATAAAGAGCCTGTTGCAGAAGGGCATGACGCAAAAGGAGCTCGCCGAGGCCCTTGGAATGCCTGTTTTCAGGCTCAGGAGGCTTTTCAGGCTCCTGTCCCTGGGCGACGAGGCCGCGCGCGCCCTGAACAGCGGACGGATAGGGTTCAATACGGCCCTTGTGCTTTCAAGGCTTTCGAGGGAAAGGCAGGCCCAGGTGCTGGCGGCCGAAGGGAAGTTGACGCTCAAAAAGGCCAAGGATGCGAAAAGGAAAAGTTATCTCGAGGGGGCGTCAAGGCTCTTTGACGAGATAGGCCGCCGCGCCGCCGAATTGCCGGCGGATTCGCTCTCCTTGAAGCTCGAGGAGCTTGTCGCGCTCGCAAAATCAAAAGGCGAGTTGTCGGAGGACGTCGATACGGCCATAAAGACCCTGCGCGACTATTTTGGAGGAAGGAGTTGATGGCAATGACCGCGAATATCGCAAGAGGATGTGGAAGCAGGGTCAAGGGAGGTCTTTACGCCTGTTGCGCCACCTCGCCCTACGGCGAGTTCATAGAGTTCTTCCTGATAGACCCGCCGGTTCCTTATGAAGGCAAGTCCTTCCGGGCCCCGATAGTGGAGGGAAGCAATCTCATCTTCTGGGTAGGGGAAAAATTCTACCCCTACTGTCCGGATTTCATCGAGGAGGCGCGCTATTTCGGGGTATCGAAAAGGATCCCGATAGGCGAGCTCGACCTCCGAGACTTCAAGCCGTTCCAGACAAAGATGCTCTTCATACACCCGCGGGCGGTGGCGGATACCCTGGCGCCTACCAGGCATTGCCCGAAGAACGACAGCCTCCATTTTGCCAGTAAGGAGCGCTGCATCGGTCCCCTCTACTTTTTCATTAAGCCGGAGGACGTGGAGACGGAAAGTAGTGGGGTCTTAAAGCGCACCATCGGCTCGACCGTCTATACTGTCCCCAAGCTCATTAATGGGGCGAAATTGACCCCGGGATACTTTATGTGGCTACCGTTCTCGCATTTTGAATACGTGAGGCAGGAAGACGGCAGCGTTGACGCAAGGATAGAAAAGGCCGTAAAATCAGGCGTGAACATACTTTATGTTGAAGATTGATGTTCTATAAAAAAGGAGGATATCGTGTCAGACACTAACAAAAAACCGGTTATAATCGGAGAATACAAAGGAAGCCCCACCATATCGCTTCCTACGAGGGACGACGGAAAATTCCCGTTTACCTTCGGCGTCACCAAGGCGAAGCTCATACTCGCGTATATCGACGAGATCAGGGAGTTTGTTGAGAAGAACGATAAGCTGAAGTAGAGTGCCAGTTGGCGGGAGGACTATAGGGGCTGCATAGCGATAATCGTTGTGCAGCCCCAGCGAGGGGGCGTGGATTGAAACCCCATTGCAGGCTATAGGCATCTTTGCTATAATCGACGGAAAAGGATGGAGTTGACTCACCCCACGGTTGAAGCCGGGGGTTTGAGTCGTGAGGCATGCTTTATGACAAAGGTAAACAAAAAACAGAATAAAGCGATACGGAATTTTCATGACGCGGTAAGAAGGCTTACGTCATGTAAGATGGAAATTGCTGAAAGGTTTGACGTAAAAAAGATTGGCCTATTCGGCTCATTTGTAAGGGGAGAACAGAAAAGAGGCAGCGATGTGGATATACTGGTGGAATATAGTGAGCTACCAAACTTGTTGGAGTTTGTAAGGCTCGAGAGATACCTGGAGGGAATTTTAAAAAAGAAAGTCGATCTGGTTGAAAAGAGCAGCCTGAGGGATGAACTCAAGAAGCCCATCGGAAAAGAAATTGTTTTCATATGAAGCGCGAATATAAGCTCTATATCAGGGATATCCATGATAGCATCGTAAAGATAGATGAATTTGTCGCGGGGATGAATTACGATAAATTTAGTAAGGATACCAAGACCTCCGATGCTGTTGTAAGGCGTCTTGAGATAATCGGTGAGGCATCAAAAAATGTGCCGCGTGATGTGAAGCTAAAATATAAAACGATTCCATGGGCTGATATGTCGAAAATGCGCGATAAAATCGCGCATGATTACTTCGGGATCAATCTGATGATTGTCTGGAAGGTCATCAGGGAAGAGCTGCCTGGGTTGCAATCAGGTATAGCTGAAATTTTAAGACAGATGAAGGAAAAAGTATAAAGCTTATTGAAGCCGGGGGTTATACCTATCGGCTTGGCTTTAAAGCTCAAGAGGCGACAGACGGTGAACCGTTTGCCGCCTCTTTCTTTTTTGAAAGGAGGAAAGATGTCCGATACACGTGAATTACTTAATAACCTTATTTACCCGAAGTTGTCGGCACGGGTGATTTTCTCCGACCTCGAGAACCTCGTGGTCAAAGATAAGGGAATCGTGGCCGACTGCCCCGTATGCGGCAGAGCGCAGCACTTTTTTTGCTATCATGACGGCCATTACGGCAAGTGCAAGGCAGGCACCTGCGGCTCGAAAGTGTCCTGGTGGGAATACACGAAGAAGCGTTACGGGCTTTCCACCAACAGGGATGTTCTTTGCAAGCTTGCCGAGCTGGCCGGCGTATCGCTTCCGGAAAAGACGACGAACGGCGCCGCCGCCATCTCCACTTTGGCGGATGCCAGGAACTTCATAATCCAGCTCGGCCGCAGGAACGCCCTTCAAATGCCCGCTTCTTTCGCCTCCTATATGTTGATGAGAGGGTTTGACAGGGATACCATAAAACGTTCCGGCATCCTGTATGTTGAAAGGGAGAGCATGATAAAGACTCTCTTCAATAACGGGATAACGAAGGAGCTTTTGAGGGAAACGGGAATAGCATCGGCTAAATTCGGAGAGGAATACAGGCTCATCATGCCGCATTATGATGAGGAAGGAGTCTGTATAGGTTTTATAGGCAGGCTCAATCCCGGACTGGAGCCGGTAGATGGAAATCTGCCGAAATACAAAAATTCGGCCGGATTTACCGGGATGAACCTGGACGTTCCGTTTGGATTTCAGGAGGCGAATCAGCCGTCCAACCACAAGATCGTCATAGTGGAGGGGCCCCTGGATGCTATCCTGATAAATGTCAGGTGCGAATTGAAGGGTGTTAAAGCGATCGCTCTCTGCGGACATTCCGTGACGGAGAGGGCCGTCGCCATGATCAACGGCGCGAGTCCTCCGGTTGTCGTACTTGCCCTTGACGACGATGCCGGGGGAAAGGCCGGCGCGATGGACCTGGTAAAAAAACTTAAAAAGAGGGTTTTTGTAGCGAACAATTATAAAGGCTTTAAGGACCCCGGGGAGCTTATAGCCGCTGAAGGCCCACTCAGGTTTAGGGAGTCGCTTTTGAGCGCCGCGCCTGTCCCGGTATGGATTTTCAGCATAATGCTTTCGTTCATTCGGTCTGTCGGCCCCGCCGGAAGGGTGGACGTGCTGGCTGAGACGGCTCCGATTTATAGGCAACTCGTTTCCGACGAGGAGCGCCGGCTTTTCATGGAGTCGGCAAGAAAGGCTACCTTGTTACATCCAGAGACCATATCTGGTGTGGTTGGGGCGTAGTAAACGCTATTAATGGTATGGATTGTCCGCTAAGCGGACAATCCATACCATTTAAAGTTTAAAAAACAGGTTATTATAAACAAATATACTCAAGTTTTTAAGACATTTTGTCGAAAATAGCATGTATGCTTTCAAAAATTAACTTTAAAAAGGGGGTAAGATGAGTTCTTTGCGCAAAACCGATAAGAAAATAGTTATCAGAGAAATTTATCGAATTCTTGTCGCTTTACAGGCGATGGTCGAAATCTCCAGAAAATCGGAGAATTTCCTTTTGGCTAACGCAACAGAATTATTGATCATGCAGGCGATCGACAACCTCGACCGCCTGATGGTTTGCGAACATAATTTCTAGCTATCATACTGTCGCCGCCTTGCATCCCTGTTGTCACAACAACAGGGATTTTTTTGGAAACTCTCCCTAAATCCTCCTACACAAAAAAAACTTGACAAAAACTAAATATAATATTATATATTGGCTATAGGCTAAAAATAGTATTTAGCATATAGGGAGGGTCAGCCATGAATATCATGAGACACAGGGCTGGAAGAGGCGGCCGGTCAGGCGGCGGCTGCGAGATGACAGGGGTGATGAATCCCCTGGATTACGAGCACCTCGCAAAGGAGCTCTTATGGGTTTCCTTGCGCGACCTTAACGGGAGCGACGATAAGCTCAGGAACAGCGCCCGGGAATGGTTCGAAAACGACGAGGAGGAAGATATCTTCTCGTTCGGTTTCATCAGGGATTACTTCGGCTTCAAAGTTCATTCGGTCAACGATCTCTATCTCGAGTATCTTCAGCCGGGCAGGACAAAAGAGTTGAAAGTCAGGCTTCACTAAAAATTCGCAATTGACGGAAGGAAAAACAAACAATATGAAAAAGCTGAATGTAGTATTTTTTTGCCTTTTCGTGATGACGGTGGCCGTGGGCTGCGTCACCACGAGCGGGCCGGTCAAGGTAGAGGAAAGACAGACCGCCGTGGCAACCGGCGACGGCAAGAGCCTACAGATACTTACTTGCAACCTGAACTCCGGGATCAAGATAACCCTCGGCGAGGTGACTTGCAAGGCCTCGGGCTGCAAGTCTAACGGCGCGTCACAGTCGGGCGGGGGACTCTTCGCCTTGATGCAGTTTGCGGGCGTCCCGAACTTCGAGGGTATAGGACAGGGCTTGCAGGACATGTTCACCGGATCCCTGCGCGAAGTTGGGTGCTTCAAGGTCCTCGACCGCGAGGCCATGGAAAGCATAAGAAAAGAGATGGCCCTGGCGGGCAGGGAAGTAAAGATGGAGTCCGCCGATTATATCGTAATGGGCTCCATCACTTCCGTTAACTTCGAAAAATCCAGCGGTTCCATCGGTTACGGCCTTATCCCGGTGGTCGGGGCTATCAGCAGCTCCAAGCAGACCGCGACTCTCGGAATGGACGTGAGGCTTGTCAACGTCAATACCGGAGAGGTCGCGTTCAGCAAGACATACACGGCGGCTTCGGGCAAGACGAGCTACGGCATCGGCGGTTTTGGCGCCGCCCGCGGCGTTGGCTTCGGAGGGGCGTTGAGCAGCCTTTCGGGAACGGCGATGGAAGAGGTCTCCCGCGACGTCATAGTTAAGGCCACCTACGACATCGCCAAATTCCTTGCGCCGGGACAGGTTAACATCCGGACGATACCGTCTGATAAAGGCGAAAAAACGGTTGAAGCCGTCGAACAATAATTCGGTTTCTAAAACCTCAAAACCTCGCTGTCGCGGCGAGAGGCATGTGACCCCGCCAAACCTGGCGGGGTTGTTTTTTTACAGATTTTTACCAAGTAGAGTTGAGTCCCCGGCTCGCTGACTGACCTGTGCACATCCGTGTGCTTGTTCATTCAGCGTTTTGTCAGACTCAACCAGACCTCAGCCCTTCGGGGCTACGTTAGGGGTGAATACATAGGCACTCCGGGATACTTCTCCAGTCCCGGACTCTGCGGCAGGGGGTTAAACAGGACGGACCGGGTAAACGGACAGTGCTCCCTGCATAAAACCACCCCATAACATTGGCGAGGAGACCTTAACCGGCGCAAGCCGAGTGAGAAGAAAGGTAGCTTTCAAATGCAAAGAGCCTTGGTTTTGAGTTCCACGAAGAAGCCGCTCATGCCCTGTCATCCTGCAAGGGCGAGGGAGCTTCTGAAGAAAGGGAAGGCGGCGGTTTACCGTAAATATCCCTTCACCATCATCCTGAAGTATCGGGTTGACGGTGAAGTACAACCAGTGGAGCTGAAGGTAGACCCCGGCTCCAAGGTGTCCGGCCTTGCCATTGTCTCTAAGTTCTCCAAGGGGGCAGTAGCCATCTGGGGAACGAACCTGAAACACAGGGGTGATGCCATCAGGATGGCGCTTGCATCACGCAGGAGCTTGAGGAGGGGCAGGAGAAACCGCAAGACCAGGTATAGGGCACCAAGGTTTGACAATCGGACTCGTCCTCAAGGCTGGCTTCCTCCTTCTCTCATGTCCAGGGTGGATAATGTGGTGGCCTGGGCACGGAAGCTAATAAGGTTCGTCCCCATTTACCGCATAGCAGTGGAGACCGTGCGGTTCGACACGCAGCTCATGCAGAATCCCGAGACTTCAGGAGTCGAGTATCAACGAGGGGAATTGCAGGGCTACGAAGTCAGGGAATACCTGCTTGAGAAGTGGGGCCGCAAGTGCGCTTATTGTGATTCGGAGGGGATTCCCCTTGAAGCCGAGCACATCCATCCCAGATCAAAAGGAGGATCCGACAGGGTAAGCAATCTTACGTTGGCTTGCGAGGAATGTAACAAGAAGAAGGGTAATCGGGATATCCGGGAGTTCTTGGCTGACGACAAGCCTCGGCTGGAAAGAATACAGGCTCATACAAAAACTCCCTTGAAAGACGCCGCAGCCGTGAATGCCGCCAGATACGTAATCGGGAGGGAACTCAAGAAGCTCGGGCTCCTGGTCTCCTTCTGGAGCGGCGG